>Ga0182030_10015781_pt1 | contig 14776 bp, 16 predicted proteins | sample 812S3MmetaG_FD_121299 | JGI IMG/M metagenome (GOLD analysis project Ga0182030, IMG submission 121299) | Permafrost microbial communities from Stordalen Mire, Sweden - 812S3M metaG (Illumina Assembly) | ecosystem: Environmental > Terrestrial > Soil > Wetlands > Permafrost | place: Sweden... | reverse complement strand
GTCGCCCGGCGAAGTGTCGCCCAGCGAAATGCCGCCCAGCGCGGCCTCACCCAGACGGCTGCTGGTGGCAGAGGCCAGGGCCCCGCTTAGGCGCCACCCAGGGTGCGAGCGCAGTACTCGAATCACCGATTGACCCATGCGCCCGGTGATGCCGAAGACGGCGAGGCGCAGTGCCGACACGCTCAGTCGACCCCATCGGTGAAGAACTTCTTGACGCCCTCGAAGAAGGTACGCTCGCGCGGCTGATGACTGCCCCTCTGCAACGTTTCCTCGAATCTCTTGAGCAGTTCCTTTTGTTCGGAACTCAGGCTGACCGGGGTTTCCACCACCACCCGGCAGAACAAGTCCCCGGCGGCACCGCCGCGCACCGGCCGCACGCCTTTCTCACGCACGCGAAACACGCGTCCGGACTGGGTCTCGCTCGGGATTTTCAACACCACCTCTCCGTCCAGCGTCGGCACCTCGACGCTGCCGCCGAGCGCCGCAGTGGTAAAGCTCACCGGGATCTCGCACGACAGATGACTGCCCTCGCGCTCAAAAATCGCATGTTCCCGCACGCGGATTTCCACGTACAGATCGCCGGCGGGACCGCCGTTGCGGCCAGCCTCACCCTCGCCATTGACCCGAATGCGATCGCCGGTATCGACGCCGGCGGGCACCTGCACGGGCAAGGTCTTTTCTTGACGCACACGCCCCTGGCCATAGCACGCATCGCAGGGATTGGCGACGATCTTGCCGCGTCCCTTACAGCGCGGACAGGGTTGCTGAATCGTGAAGATCGACTGCTGCACGCGCACCTGGCCTTGACCGCCGCAGGTATCGCAGGTCTTGGGCGTCGAGCCCTTTGCCGCGCCGGTTCCCTTGCACACCATGCACTCCGACAATGACGGCAGCTTGATCTCGGTGTCGGTTCCGAAAACCGCCTGCTCCAAGTCCAGTTCAAGTTCGTAGCGCAGATCCGCGCCGCGAAACACTTGCGAGCCGCCGCGCTGTCCGCCGGAGAATATATCGCCGAACATCTCGCCGAAGATGTCGCCGAAGGCCTCGCCGGCACTGAAGCCGCCACCGCGGCCGCCCTCCAAACCAGCATGTCCAAATTGATCGTAGACTGCGCGTTTCTTCGCGTCGCACAGCACTTCGTAGGCTTCCTTGCAGTCCTTGAACTTGTGTTCCGCTTGCGGATCATTGGGATTGCGATCCGGATGGAATTTCATGGCTAGCCGGCGGTAGGCCTTTTTGACATCTGCCTCGGACGCATTGCGCGCTACATCCAATAGCTTGTAGTAGTCCTGTTTCGCCATCACTCACCCAAGGGGACAAATCCCATAAAAACGAACCGCCGGTACCATCAATACCGGCGGTTCAGCCCACCAAAGCATCGCCGACCTGCGCGGGTCTTGAAGGCTATCAGGCCTTCTTGCGATCGCTATCCTTGACCTCTTCGAACTCGGCATCGAGCACATCATCTTTCGGCGCAGTTTCGGCATGCTCTGCTGATGAGCCGCCGCCGGCCGCGCCCGCACTGGCCGCCTGCTCCTGATACATTTTCTGCAGGATGGCGCTCGAGGCTTGCTCCAGAGCCGTGGTCTTCTTCTCGATCTCTTCGCGATCATCGCCGCTCATGACGGCGCGCAGTTGCGCAATCGCCTCGTTGGCGGGTTTCTTCTCCTCATCGGAGACCTTGTCGCCCAGATCCTTCAGTGCCTTCTCCACCGAGTGCAGGGCTGCATCCGCCTTGTTGCGGGCCGCCACCACCTCGAGGAACTTCTTATCTTCCTCGGCGTGTGCCTCGGCGTCGGACACCATGCGCTTGATCTCCGCCTCGGACAGACCGCTGGAGGCCTTGATGACGATGCGCTGTTCCTTGTTGGTCTTCATGTCCTTCGCCGACACATTCAATATGCCGTTGGCATCGATGTCGAATGTGACCTCGATCTGTGGCATGCCGCGCGCCGCCGGCGGGATATCGGTCAGATCGAAGCGTCCCAAGGACTTGTTGTCGCTAGAACGGTTGCGCTCGCCTTGCAGCACATGAATCGTCACGCCGGTCTGATTGTCGTCGGCCGTCGAGAAAGTTTGCGTCGCCTTGGTCGGGATCGTGGTGTTCTTCTCGATCACCTTGGTCATCACACCGCCGAGGGTCTCGATCCCGAGCGACAGCGGCGTCACGTCAAGCAGCAGTACATCCTTCACTTCGCCGGACAGCACGCCACCCTGGATCGCGGCCCCCACCGCCACGGCTTCATCGGGATTTACGTCTTTGCGCGGCTCTTTGCCGAACAAGTCCTTTACCGCCTTCTGCACCAACGGCATGCGGGTTTGTCCGCCGACCAGGATCACTTCGCTCACATCGTTCATCGTCAAGCCCGCGTCCTTGAGCGCAACGCGGCAGGGCTCGATGGTCTTCTGCACCAAATCCTCGACCAATGACTCGAGCTTGGCGCGAGTCAGTTTCAGGTTCAAGTGCTTCGGACCCGCGGCATCGGCCGTGATGTACGGCAGATTGATTTCGGTTTGTTGGCTCGAAGACAGCTCGATCTTGGCCTTCTCGGCAGCCTCCTTCAAACGCTGCATCGCCAGGGGATCCTTGCGCACGTCGATGCCGCTTTCCTTCTTGAATTCGTCGGCCAGATAGTTGATCACGCGCAGATCGAAGTCTTCGCCACCCAGGAAGGTATCGCCATTGGTCGACAGCACTTCGAATTGACGCTCGCCGTCGACTTCCGCGATTTCAATCACGGAGACATCGAAAGTGCCGCCGCCCAAGTCGTAAACCGCGATCTTGCGATCGCCGCCGTCCTTGTCCAAGCCATAGGCCAGTGCGGCCGCTGTCGGCTCGTTGATGATGCGCTTGACGTTGAGACCGGCAATGCGTCCGGCATCCTTGGTGGCCTGACGCTGCGAGTCATTGAAGTAGGCGGGCACCGTGATCACCGCCTCGGTGACCGGCTCGCCCAGGTAATCCTCCGCGGTCTTCTTCATTTTCATGAGGACGCGCGCCGAGACTTCCGGGGGCGCCATCTTCTTGCCCTGCGCCTCTACCCAAGCGTCGCCGTTATCGGCCTTCAGGATCTTGTAGGACACCATGCTCATGTCTTTCTTCACGACGTCGTCGGTGAATTTTCGACCGATGAGCCGCTTGACGGCGGCGATGGTGTTAGCTGGGTTGGTGACGGCCTGGCGCTTGGCGGATTGACCGACCAGCACCTCGCCGTCCTTCGCAAAGGCGACGATCGAGGGGGTGGTGCGATCACCCTCACTATTCTCGATGACCTTGGGCTTGCCGCCCTCCATGATCGCGACACAAGAGTTGGTCGTGCCAAGATCGATGCCAATCATTTTACCCATTATAGAACCCTCTGAATATTCGAACTACTGACCGCTACCTGGGGGCCTTGCATGCAAATTTCAATTGGCGCCGCCGCCGGGCGCCTTGCTGACTATCACCCTGGCGGGGCGCAGCAAACGGCCATTCAACGAATAGCCTTTTTGGATCACCGACAACACGGTATTCGCGGGCACATCGGCGCTTTCCTGCGCCACCATAGCCTCATGCCACTCCGGATCGAAGGGCTGACCGGCGGGATCGATGATCTTGATGCCGGCCTTGTCGAAGGCCCGATGCAGCTGCTTCAAGGTGGCTTCCGCGCCCTCGAGCAATGCCGGACCGGGGTTGACCGCGCCGGCCTGAATGCCGGCCTCGAGCGAGTCCCCGACCGTAACCAATTCTTGAGCAAAACGCTCAATGGCGTATTTGCGGGCATTGTCCAGCTCGCGGTCGGCACGCTTGCGGAAGTTTTCCATCTCCGCCACCGCTCGCAGGTAGCTGTTCCAATTCTCCGTGGCTTTGGCCTCGGCCCCCGCCAAAGCGGTGATCGGATCGGCATTATCGCCGGCGGCTTCCTGACCATCAGCCTGGTTGCTCTCATTCACTCTTGATGCCCTCGAATAGAATCCGCGGCCCTACAGGACCGCCAGGAACAGGATATAGATAGGGGCTACTTGCGGGCGTTCAAGGCCGATCCCAGCAGTTTCGCTGTGATATCAACAATGGGAATCACGCGCTCGTACGCCATTCGGGTCGGACCGATGATCCCCAACACGCCCACCACCTGATTATCCAACATATAGGGGGCTGTAACGACGCTGATATCGTCCAAGATGCGGTAGCCCGACTCCTGCCCTATGAATATCTGGATGCCGTCGGCCCGCAAGCAGCTGTCCAGCAGTCGCAGGATGTCGTGCTTCTCATTGAACGCCTCGAACAGCCGCCGCAGGCGATCGACGTTCGAAAGCTCCGCGAAGCCCATCAAGTTGGTTTCGCCGGCGATGACATATTCCACGTCGCCGTCCTTGGTGGAGGCGAACACCTTCTGCGCCATCTGGATGGCGTCCTGCATCAATTGGTCCATGTGCTGGCGGGTCTCTTGCAGTTGCGCCAGCAGTTGCGCCCGTACTTCCGGCAGAGAACGCCCGGAGAAGGCATCGTTCAAATAATTTGCCGCGCGGCGCAGCTCCTCGCTCGAGTGGTATCGATCCAGCTGCACGACCCGGTTCTGCACCTCGCGGTTGCTCATCACCATGATGGCGAGCGCGCGATTCTCGGACAGAGAAATGAATTCGATCTGCGACAGTGCGATGTAGTTGGGGTGGGGCAGCGTCACCAGGCCCGCCATGCGGGTGACGCTGGAGAGCATCTGCGACACGGTCTGCACCAAGGAGCGGCCATTGTTGGCCGAATCGGATCCCAAGCGCCTCTCGATATCCTCGATTTCCTCGTGATGCAACGGCTTGAGCTTCAGCAAGGTGTCGACGAAGAAGCGATAGCCCTTGTCGGTAGGGACGCGCCCCGCGGAGGTATGAGGTGAGGCGACAAAACCCAAATCCTCGAGATCTGCCATCACGTTGCGGATGGTGGCCGACGACAAGCCGAAGCCCCCGTCGCGCGACAGGGTTCGAGAACCGACGGGCTGGCCATCGCGAATATAGTTCTCGATCAGGGCTTTGAGCAGCCTCTGGGCGCGCTCGCTGAGTCCCTCGTCGGTACCTTCTGTCATAGTAGGTCCATATAACACGTCTGAAACTACCTAGCGCATCCAACCGAAGTCAAGTCCGGCCCCAAGGCGAAAAATCGAATTTTCAAGGCGTGACCGGCCGCTTGGCCTCATGCTACAAGGAATAGGCATGTCCCACTCTTTTCAGTCCATCGCGCTGGTCGGCAACGCCGCCGATTTACGCGTCGCCGAATGCATGCTGAGCGTCGCTTCACATATTTACGAGCGTGGCATGCGTGCCTTGGTCGATCCAGGCGTCGGCCTGGCGTTCAAGCCCGACAGCGTGGTCGCCTGTCCCGAGCCCGACTTCGCGACCCGCGCCGATCTGATCATCGCCATCGGCGGCGACGGCACGCTGCTGTACGCGGCGCGTCTGGTCGCCGGGCATTCGGTGCCGCTGCTCGGTATCAATCGCGGGCGGCTGGGATTTCTCACCGACGTGAGTCCCAATTCCATGCTGGAAGACATCGACACGGTATTGACGGGCCGCTACACCGAGGATCGCCGCTCGCTGCTGGCGGCGCGCCTGGAACACGCCGCGGCACCGCCGATTCACGCCTTGGCACTGAACGATGTGGTGCTGAACAAATGGGAAACCGGCCGCACCATGGACTTCGAGACCTCCATCAATGGCCGGTTCGTCAACTCGCACGGCGGCGACGGCATGGTAATCGCCACTGCCACCGGCTCGACCGCTTACGCGCTGTCCTGCGGCGGCCCCATTGTCGAACCGGATCTCGATGTGTGGGTACTCGCGCCCATTTGTCCGCATACCTTGAGCGACCGGCCCATCGTGGTACGCGCCGGCAGCAAGATACAGTTGCGCATGTCGGATCGATTCGAGTCCCGCGCGCAGGTGACCTGTGACGGGACGGCCATCGGCGATCTCGCGCCGGGTGATAATCTATTCGTGGAGAGCGCCGACTCCCAGATCACGCTGCTGCACCCACCCGGTTATGATTACTATCGATTGCTGCGTTCCAAGCTGCACTGGGGCCGCGGCGGCCACGGCAAGCCCGCCGACGCTTAAAAAAACATGCTTACGCATCTTCATTTGCGGGATCTGGTCATCGTCGAACATGCCGAGCTCGAGCTGCAAGCGGGCATGACCGCGCTCACCGGCGAGACCGGGGCGGGAAAATCCATCATCGTCGATGCATTGCTGTTGGTGGCCGGCGGCCGCGCCGCCGGCGACATCGTCAGGCAAGGCGCAGAACGCGCCGAGGTCACAGCCAGCTTCGCCGCCCTTCCCGCCGCCGCCATTGCCTGGCTCGAGTCCCAATCCATCGACTATGAAGGCGAGTTGGTATTGCGAAGGGTCATTGGCGCGGACGGCCGCAGCCGCGCTTACGCGAACGGCCAGGTGGTACCTCTGCAGGCGCTGCGCGAGCTCAGCGAATTGCTCATGGAAGTCCACGGCCAGCAGGAATTCCAACGCCTGGTGAGCCGCGCCGCCCAGCGCGAGTTGCTCGATGAGCGTTTGCCGGACGCCGCCGCGAAGCACGCGGTCGCGAATTCGTTCGAGCGTCTCAAGGCGTGCCGCCGCGAGTTCGAAGCGTTGCAAGCGGCAGCGCAGAACCGCGACGCGCGCTTGGATCTGTTGCGCTTCCAGGTAAGTGAACTCAAGGCGGAAGTTACCACCGTGGGCGCCATCGAGGAGTTATTCGCGGATCAGAAGCGCATCGCAGGCAAGGGGCGCTTAGGATCCGCGGCTCGCGCTGCGCTTACCGCGGCATACGAGGCCGAGGGCGACAGTGCGCATGATCTCTTGGGCCGAGCCCAGAGCGCGTTGCGCAGCGTGAGCGACGGCGATGCCGAGTTGGCCGCCGCGTCGCAACTGTTCGGCGAGGCTGTCATTCTTACGCAGGAAGCGGCGCAGGGGCTGCGCCGCTATTTGGATGCCCTGGATATCGACCCTGCGCGTCAGGACGAAATCGAGCGCCGTGCCGCGGCCCTCGAATCATTGGCGAGAAAGCATCGTGTGACGGTGTTGGAGCTGCCGCCGCAATTGGGCCGCCTCGAACAAGAACTGGCCGCTCTGGAGCAGGCGACCTCGAGCCTGGCAACCCTTACGGGGCAGCTGCAAACGTTGACCACCGCCTACCGCGAGGCCGCGACCGGATTACACCACGCTCGTGCCGGCGCCGCCCAGACGCTGGGCCGGGAGGTTACCAAGTTGATGCACTTGTTGGGCATGGGCGGGGGCGTATTTTCAGTCGCCGTCAACCCGAGCGATGAGGAAATCTCGGCCTACGGCAGCGATGACGTCGAATTTCTGGTCAGCGCTAATCCTGGCCAGCCCCTGAAGGGATTGGCCAAAGTCGCCTCGGGCGGTGAGTTATCGCGCATCAGTCTTGCGATTCAGGTGGCCGCCGCCGGCTCGCACGCCTCGCTGTGCATGGTGTTCGATGAGGTCGATACCGGTATCGGCGGCGCTGTGGCCGAGATCGTCGGCCGACAATTACGCGCCCTGGGCGAGCACAACCAGGTGCTGTGCGTGACGCATCTGGCGCAGGTCGCATCGCAAGCGCATCGGCAGTTCCGCGTCTCGAAATTGACGGACGGCAAAATCACGCGTACCGCGCTCAAGAGCTTGGGGGAAACCGAAAGAGTCGATGAGATCGCCCGCATGCTGGGCGGCGTTGACATCAGCGAGCAGGCCCGGGCTCACGCCCGCGACATGCTGGCGCGCGGCACGCCGGCGGAGGAGCCGCTCAAAAAGCGCCGCACCCGGGCAGCACCGCACTGAACGCTAGGCTTTAGGGCGCTTTTGGTTGGGGCAGTTCGGCTTGCGGCAGTGGCCATACAGAATCAGCGCGTGATCGCTGATCTCGAAGCCCAAGCGCTTGGCCACGGCGTGCTGACGGTCTTCGATGCCGCCGTCCATGAACTCTTCCACCTTGCCGCAGTCCACACACACGATGTGATCATGGTGCGCACCCTGATTCAGCTCGAACACGGCCATGCCGCCCTCGAAGTGATGGCGGGTCACCAGGCCCGCGGCTTCGAATTGGGTAAGCACCCGATACACGGTGGCGAGGCCGATATCTTCGTTCGATACCAGGAGCTTTTTGTAAATGTCTTCCGCGCTCATATGCCGCGCCGAGCTGTCGGCGAGGATGTCGAGAATTTTCAGGCGCGGCAGCGTAACCTTCAGGCCCGCATTGCGCAGGTCGTTGCTTTCGCTGGTCGAGTCAGGTCTCAGGCGCTGCGGCATGCTGTGCCATCCGGTATGATGTATCGATTATCAATCATTTGGCGTCCACGCACCACTAGATGAAAACAATTCGCGCAATCCTCGCAACGCTCGCCTTCAGCCTCACGGCTAGTGCCTGCGTCTATAGGATCAACATCCAACAGGGTAATTTCTTGGATCAGGCCGCGGTCGACCAGGTCAAGGACGGCATGACCCGCAGCCAGGTGCGCTATCTGCTTGGCACGCCGATGGTGGCGGACAGCTTCAACAAAGAACGTTGGGACTATATTTACTATCTCAAGAAGGGCCGCTCCCGCCATATCGACTCGCGCCGTGTGACGGTGTATTTCGACGCCGATAAGGTCGCGAAACTTGATAAGCCGACCGACGCCGAAGCCGCAGCGCAGGACGCTTCCGCGGCCAAACTCAAGAACGGTAGGATCTACTGACGCCGCACGGCGCGCTTGCGCCGCGCAATTTTCGGATCTTCGGCGAGCGGCCGGTAAATCTCGATTCGGTCACCGTCATGCAACACCCGATCACGCTGCGCGAGCTGGCCGAATATGCCGAGCGGCGTGCAGCTCAAATCCAAGCCTCGCAAATCCGCATCCTGCGCCGCCAGCTGCATGGCTTGCGCCAAGCTCGCGCCTTGCGGCAAAGACAGCGATTTGACCAAGGCGCGATGCGCTTCGGCGTAGACGATTTCGACCACGATCATCGTCATGGAGACAGCCTCAAACGCCACGCACTGTGATTGTCACGCACCGCAACTATTTCGCGCCGTAAATTTCGCGCGCGCGCAGTGCGAAAGCATCGACGATGCCGCCGCATAGCGACTCGAACACCGAACTGAAAGCGGCAGCCGTGAGCCGGTTCTTAAATTCGAACTCGACGCGAAACTTGACGCGCGAACCGCGCTTGCCGATGGCATCGAAACACCATTCGCCGGCCAGATCGCGAAATGGTCCGTGCGTGAGGTGCATCTGGATGCGTGCATCCGGCGACAGTTGGTTGCGCGTCGTGAATTCCGCTTGCAGCACACCGCGCGCCACCTTGAGCGTCGCGGTGCGCTCGGTGGCGGACAACTCCTGCACCTGGGCGCCGACGCACCAGGGTAGGAATTCGGGATAGCGGCTCACATCGTTGACCAGGGCAAACATCTGTGCGGCCGTGTATGTCACCAGGGCGCTGCGCTCGACTACCTGCATGCAGGCATTGTCAGGTAAAAGCGCGGGCGCCGCCATCGGCGAATCGGTAGAATTCGCCGTGGTGAAACCCGCTGAAAAATTGCCGCCGATCGCCGTCAATCGCAAGGCGCGCTTCGACTACTTCATCGAAGAGCGCTTCGAGGCGGGCATCTCCCTGCTCGGCTGGGAGGTGAAGAGTATGCGCGCCGGCAAGGCACAGATCGCCGAGGCCTATGTGTACCTCAAAAACGGCGAGGCGTTCTTGTTCGGCGCACACATCAGCGCTTTAAACTCGGCCTCTACGCACGTCGACACCGACCCCACCCGCACCCGCAAGCTGCTGCTCAGCCGGCGCCAGCTGGATCATCTGATCGGTGCCGTAGAACGTCGCGGCCACACGCTGGTGCCGCTGGAGCTGTACTGGAAGGAGGGTCGCGCCAAGCTTGAAATCGGTCTCGCCAAGGGTAAGAAGCAGCACGACAAGCGCGCCAACGACAAGGATCGCGACTGGCAGCGCGACAAGAGCAGGATCATGAAGGCGATGCGCCGCTGAAGCGCCGCTCGTGGTCGCGATTTGCCCATTTACCCAAATTTGGTCCTTGGGGCCCATAACGCGTAAACTGTGTGCTCGATTGGGGCCGACCGGTTTCGACATGGGTTGCGAAACTGTAGGGGCGTACCGAGGTGCAGGTTCCTCGTTAAACTGTTTGCAAACTTATAGTTGCCAATCAAGACAACTACGCTCTAGCCGCCTAATCGCGGTTGAAACCCAGACGGCTCGTGCTGATGCGAACGTCTGGGTGTAGCGCTCATCAGATAGTGGGATACACGTGCCTGGGGTGTATTCGACGAAAATATACCGGGCTGGCTGCATGCTTTCCCTGCCCGTTGGGTAGTGCGCGGCGAGACCAATAGACTGGGCTACGTACGTAGATCTTGCAGCGTAGGACTTGTGGACGGGGGTTCGATTCCCCCCGGCTCCACCAATTTTTGGGGAATTTCGTCGATCATGACGTCGATTGAGGTACCGAACTCCTCGAAAAGCCGCCGCTCGCGGGGAGGCTTCGGGCGCTGGCTGTTGCTGCTGTTGCTGCTGGTCGGCGGCGGCGCCGCCCTTTGGAGCTGGCTGACGCTGGCTTGGGCCTACGCGGAAGGCGAGCGTGCCGGCGTGTTGCAAAAATTCGTGCGTCGCGGCTGGCTGTGCAAGACGCAGGAAGGCGAGATCGCGCTGTATTACGGCGGCGGCCAGTACATGGGACCCGGCACATCGCCGCAGCTCTGGGACTTCAGCGTGCGCGACAAGTCTGTCGCGGCGCAATTGACGAGCGCGGTGGGACATCGCGTGCAACTGCATTACACCGAGCATCCCGGCATCCCCACGGCGTGCTTTGCGGATACGCGCTACTTCGTCGATCGCGTCACCATAACGGACAACGAACCTGCCCCGAAAGGCGCATCGCCGTCAGCGGCTGTGCCCTCGCCACAGGCGCCATCACCGCCAGAGCAGATCGCACCGCCGCCGGCCCCGCAGAACCCGTCGGCGCGGACCTCACCGCCGCAAAGTACCCCGGCGAACCCGCCGTCCCGCTAACTCGAAGGCGACTGGTCACTCAAAGCCGCCTGGTTACTCAAAGCCGACTGGTCACACAAAGCCGCCTGGTCACTCAAACCCGCCTGGTTACGAGAACTGTCGACGTGAACTGGCCACCTGCTCCGTGATGCTCACGGCCGTACGCAGCGCCAGCAATCCATCCTCGCCGCTTACCTGCGCAGCACCGCCGGTGGCCGCAGCGTGCAGGAAGGCGGAGATCTCGTCCTTCAGCGCATCGCCCTGTTCGAAATTGTTCTCTTCGATGTCCACACGCGGCATGCCGTCGGCGCCGAGACCGTCGCCCTTGCGGATCACGGTGAGAATCTTCTGCTGCAGATCGATCGAGATATAGGCGTCGTCTTGGAACAGCCGCAGCTTGCGTTCCGTCTTCAGACTGACGCGGCTCGCGGTCGCATTGGCCACGCAGCCGTTGGCGAAGCGCAAGCGCGCGTTCGCGATGTCGATCTCACCGGAGAACACGCTGCTGCCGATGGCATCGACCGACACGGCTGGAGAGCGCACGATGCTCAGGATCAAATCGATGTCGTGAATCATCAGATCCAGCACGACGTTCACATCGGTGCCGCGTTGCTTGAACGGCGCGAGACGCGCCGACTCGATGAAACGAGGTACTCGGAGCACGGGCTGCACGGCTTGCACGGCAGAGTTGAAGCGCTCCAGGTGTCCGACCTGCAAAACTCGTTGCGCCTGGCGCGCGACGCCGATGAGACTTTCGGCTTCCGCCACCGTCACCGTCATGGGCTTCTCGACCAGCACATGCGCGCCGGCCTCGAGAAACGCCTTTGCGGTTTCGTAGTGCGAAGGTGTCGGTGTCACGATGCTCACGGCATCGACCTTGCCCAGCAATTCGCTATAGTCGGCGTAAGCGGGCACTCCAAGCTCGGCGCCAACGCTGCTACGCGCCCGCTCCGAGGGGTCGGCAATACCCACCAAGGTGGAATCTGTCAGAGAGGCGTATTTCTGTGCGTGGAACCGGCCGAGATAACCGACACCGATAACCGCGGTGCGCATCAGGGCGTATGGTCGCGCCGCCACTTGCTCTTAGCGCGGTAATCCTGCCGCAGCTGCAACGTTGCGCCGCCGGCGATGGCGAGTCCCGCCCCGAGAAAGCACAAGAAGCTGCGCCACACCGTCCACAGTCCGGCCGACAGCGACCACAGCATCATGCCGACGGTCAACAATGCCCCAAGGGCAATGAAAACCCAGGGCTTAGCTTCATACACGCCTGCCGGAATCCAAGAGCGCATCGCCGGATTCTACGCCGCTGCGCGTCTCACAGAGGGGTTTCGTTTACAATAAACGGCAATGGCGCACATATGCCGTTGAAAATCTCTTTCGGAACCTGGGCCCAAAGCCGGCCCTGGGTGCTCGAGGCGGCGACCGCCGTGCTGGGCCTCGGAATCGGGGTTGCCCTGATGCCCGTGTTGATCTTTTACGCCGGTGCCGCCGCCCTCGGTCGCTATGAGGGCGCCAGCGTCGGCGCCCTATACACCAGTTTGTTCACCGGGCTACGAGAGGGCTCCGTAGCTTCCTGGCTAGTGTTTCTCGGCCCTTATGGCCTTTATCTCTTGTTCCGGGCGCTGCGGCTCTGGTGGCGTGCCGGCGCCACGCCGGTTTAAACACTCAAGTTTATTGCGGCGAGGACGCTAAGAGGACATAAGCGGACATTGATCCGCTGTGGCTTCTTGGAGCAGCGATTGAATCCCGAGATCGAAGCGCAACTGCGTCTTTCGGTGAATTTCCCCTCACCTCCGGGTGTGGCGACGCACATCATCGAACTCGCTCAGGACCCTGAGATCGAGATGGGCAAGGTTGCGAAAGCGCTGAGCATGGACTCGGCGTTGTCGAGCAAAGTGCTGCGCATTGCCAACTCGCCTCTTTATGCGCAGCGGCGCAAGAGCGAGAACCTGCGCCAGGCGCTTGTGGTGCTGGGTTTGAACGCCACGCTCACCCTCGCCTTGGGCTTCTCGCTGGTGAAATCGCTGCGCGGCGCGAAATCCAACGGGCTCGACTACAAGTTTTATTGGCGCCGCGCCTTGTTGTCCGCCACGGCCGCGCGCGCGCTGAGCGATTTCATGCATCAGTCGCTCGCCGAGGAGGTTTTTCTCGCGGCTCTGCTGCAGGACGTGGGGATGCTGGCGCTCGATAGCTCGGTGCCGGATCTGTATCGAAACGTCGGGGTGCTGCAGCAGGATCATGCCGCTCTCGCCGAACTCGAAACCAAGCGCCTGCAAGTGGATCATGCCTACGTAGGCGGCTGGATGATGCGCAACTGGCATCTCCCCGAGCGTTTGACCACCGCCATCACGCACAGTCACCGATTGCAGCAGACTCCCACATCGGAGCCAGCGCAAATTTTCGAGCGCTGCGTCGCGCTGTCAGGCTCGATCGCGGATCTATTCCTGCTGGAACCTCATCAGCGGCAATTCGCAGAGACGGCGCTGCGCGCCGAACGCTGCTTAGGTCTGGACAAGATGGCGTTCGGCCAAGTGTTGGGCACCATCGGCTCTATGATCCCCGAGACGGAAGCGATTTTCGAGGCAGAACTGTTGTCCAAACAACATCCCGATTTGATTCTAGAGCAGGCACGCGACGTGCTGATGCTGCGCAGCTTGCATGCTTTGCGCGAGATCAACACTTTGCGCACCGCCACGGATCGCCGCGCCGAACATGCGCTCGAAGTCGAGGAAGAAGCGCGGCGCGACACTTTGACCGGCGTTTACAATCGTGGGTATCTCGAGCAATTCCTGGCGCGAGAGTTCGAGCATTCGACGCGCCACAAATGGCCGTTGAGTGTGGCATTCGCAGACTTGGACGATTTCAAGAACATCAACGAAAGCTTCGGGCCGCAAGCGGGTGACCGCGTGTTGCAGGCGACCGCGCGTATCCTGCGCGGCAATACTCGCGAGACCGACCTGATCGCGCGTCACGGCGGCGAAGAATTCATCGTCGTGCTACCGGCGACGGACGCACACACCGCCCACGCCATCTGCGAGCGCATCGTCATGGCATTTCGCAATACCGGCCACGTGATGGGCTCCGAGCGCGCCAACGTCACGGTGTCGATCGGCTGCGCGACCCAGGATGCACAAACGCAGTTCGCCAATCCGGCCGATTTGGTGGCTGCCGCCGATCAAGCGCTCTACACCGCGAAACTTCGCGGCCGAAATCGTTCCGTTCCGTTCAGCCGCCACGCCGCAGTTGCGCTCGCGCCGGGCGCCTGAAAGCGGCGCGCGCGCCCCGCCAAGTCGTGTCGCCCGCGCTTATGTCGCGTCCGATTTGCGCTGCGTCACAAAATAGCGAACTTATGGGACTTGCCGTGTCGTGATCTGGGAACCTGTCTCCGAGCGGTCGCATCTACTCACAAGGACGGCCGAATTGACCGTATTGGGGTTGGGGTTTGAACGCGGGAAGCGAGCAAGATGGCAAACGCAGACAGACGGAACGCTGAGAATTCCAGATTCAGCCTCGCCCGGCGCGAGTTGCGCCCCGCTAAAAATGACCGTCACGCCCCAGCAACCCAGCGCCCGCAGGCGCCGCAAGTCGCAGCCGTGATCCAGCCGGTGAAATCCGGCCGCGACAGCCGCGGCAACGATCCCTACAACACATCCGGAAGCTTCGACAGATCCAGAAATTGGGCGCGGGTCGGTAGGCGCTAGCAGCTGACGCACAGACGGCCGCGCCTTGCAGGCCGCGCCTTGCAGGCCGCGCCTTGCAGGCCGCGCCT
>Ga0182030_10015780_pt1 | contig 14778 bp, 14 predicted proteins | sample 812S3MmetaG_FD_121299 | JGI IMG/M metagenome (GOLD analysis project Ga0182030, IMG submission 121299) | Permafrost microbial communities from Stordalen Mire, Sweden - 812S3M metaG (Illumina Assembly) | ecosystem: Environmental > Terrestrial > Soil > Wetlands > Permafrost | place: Sweden... | reverse complement strand
TAGTGGCAAAGTCATGTGACTTTGCTGCTTAGAAATCAACTAGAGGATTCTATCTAGTCTATTACTAAGCTATAGTAGCATATAGATGTTTCTAGAATGTACTAATTATAAATCAAACTACAGTGGGTATGTTTATGAAGTCTTTGGATGTGATGGAGAAGTGGAAGCGGGATTATAAACTAAATAAGGGGCTTATCGTAAGTTTGGAAGGAAATATATTTCTGAAGATAGGGAGCTAACTATTTGAAGAGAGCGTTCTCCTCGGACAAAGCGAAGATTATTTGAAGAATCCAAGTCGGGGAACGTCACGTAAGGCAAATCATAAATAGCTGTCTTCTAGCAAACAGATGAACAATCTTATCTATAAATCTTCATATTCTACGTAGGTCCGTCTAAAAGTCTAAAAGTCTACCTACGAATCTAAGGTCTTCCCCTCATGACCCCCCTCACACCCCTACATTCCCCTTGACCAACTCCCCCCTAATCTCCTCCAACTTCCTCCTCTGTCTCCCCTCCCCATCAAAATTCCCGTCCCTAAGCCACTCCCCCAACGCCTTACCCACCAACCCCCACTCCTCTTCCACAACGCTAAACCAATCCGTGTCCCTCCTCCTCCCCTTAATAACCATATGTGCCCTAAACGTGCCTTCATAAACGAATCCTAATCTTAAAGCTGCTCTCTTCGACGGCTCATTAAAACTATTAGTCTTCCATTCCACTCTCAAATAATGCAGATCTTCAAACGCATGCTTCATAAGCAGATAAATCGCTTCCGTCGCCGCCGTCGTGCGTTGCAGGAGAGGCGAGAAGAGGACATGTCCGATTTCGATGCTGCGGTGAGCGGGAACGATGTTCATGAGGCAAATGATACCGACCGCGCTTCCAATATCCCGGTCCTCAGAGTGCAGGGAGTGCGACAGGATAGTGTAAGGGAAGAAAACCGTACGGCTAGTAAGCCTCTCCATGTGTTCGACGAAGGACGGGAAAGTGGCGAAAGGTCCTCCAGGCAAATATTTATAGAGATGACCATTTTCGAGACCTCCGACATGCGTGTAGAGCTCCTCGAAATGCGAGGTCGTGAGCGGTGTCAGTGTCACGTGGGTGCCCTTGAGGATGGCGTTTGGACCGTCGATTGAGGGGGCAATTGCGGGTATAGAGGAGACGAGGGCGCCTTCGGGCTCCCAGTTGGAGGGTGTGATGGCCATTTTAAGGTTGGTGGTAGTTTTCCTTGGTTTGTTTGGAGCAGATTGAATCGGACTCTTGTATAGTATTTTGATACTGGGTGGGTTGTGTGAGTCATAAAGTAAGTAAAGTAGATGTGTTCATAGAGTCTTTCATACCTGGATTTCAAGCTCCTACCCAGAAAGTAAATAACTTCAATTTCAGTCAAGGATGATGTGACCAGTGCTATACAAATTGAAGAGATGAAAATGCAGGAAATGTTCATGATCACATGACATTTACGGACATTAAATTCGAGCTAGAAAGAATGATCAATTCACCTCCGAATTGGCTTTGAATTGCTGGCATAAAAATAATTTCTTTACTACAAAGCTAGGCCTCATCACCCATCTAGAACTAGAATCACTCTGACAAACCTGCTCACTATCTCATCTTCATTCTCAGGATACTCATCTCCTCTCACGCTGTGAAACTGTATAGCCTGGCTCAGAAGAAATAGGCCTGACAGGTAATAGCAGGTACGCTCTCGGTCTTTTTACAAGAAATGGGAGCGAAAATTTCGGGATCCGATGTGGAAGATAAGAAAGAAGGGTAGGAACACTCATTGCATACAGAATCGTCCAACAATACTATGGTACATCTGCGAAGTTGTTCTCAACCTTGAGCAACTCAACTCTTACCAAGATACAGTGTCGGCCATTTCGAAACTGTCGATATCTGATTATTCATCGATTTCAACACGAGTATCTGATTCAGAAAAGTATTCAGAAAAGTATTCGTCAAGCTCATCGTCTTCTAAGTCGCTGAGGAAATCGATACACTTTTGCCTAATCTCTGGCCAAGTCATGCTGTCTGCCCATTGCCGGATATCATTGCCCTCGAATGGTGGTCCGGTTCGCTCGGAAACATCAGCTCTGACACCTCGCTTCACCACAACCAACAACTCTCTCTTTTGTGTCATCATATCTTCGTCTGCTTCAACGCCGAATTCGTCCGGGTTTCCCGTTGCCTTCTGCTCGATGACATTCTGGTTCCGCAGATTATTGACCTAGATTGTTCGTAAGTCAACTTTTACCTGTTGTGGTTTGGTTTGTTGGGGAATACCCACCATTTCAATTGCAGTGGAATCACGCGACTGATAAACAGTGACCGAAGCCATAGATTCTGCGCCATCACGCTCCAGCATAATAGCAGTCCAGTTGCTTGGCTGTGGCTTACGCTAGTATTCTGGGAAGAAAGGCATTTTGGCAAAGCCGAGCATTTCGGAATTTAGTGCAATAAAACGTAGCTCTTTCTACCCATTGCCTCTCTTTACCAAGCCGTCAAGTGTATCATAGGCGACAATTCCGCCTTGATATCCAAGCACAGTGAAGGTATCTAGACGTAATCCTGGGAGTGTTTGGAGAAAGGCTCCAAGTGTGTAGTAGAAGTTATCGTCGTATCCAGGGAGCCTTAATGGAAGACGAACGTGACGAATCTGCGAAAGAATGGATAAAGGCAACGCAGAAAGCTTTTCTAGCAGGGACACTGGGCTGTCAAAATTGAATAGCAGATTGCCGATCCATAGAGGTTTCGCTTCTTGATGGAGTTGGCGGCAGACGCGAAGGATGGCGAGAGAGGTTGGAGCAGACTGTATGACCTTGCCCTTGGTCTGGCTGGTGCTTCGCTCCCTGAAGTTAACTCGAGTGGAAGTGGAAGCAAATAGGGATGTGAGAATTTGGTCTCTTAGCTCGCGGGGGAGCTGCAGAAGTTTGGAAGGTGTTTGCGGGGGTGTCTCCCCCCGCACCATTTCTTGAGCTTTTGCGAGTCTTGCCTTTGTCTTCCCGCATCCCTTCTCCTTCTTGCCCTTTTTTGAACTAGCCATGATTCCAGCTGTGTCGCGGATGATCGTTGCTATATCTCTATGAGATGAGGTGTAGCCCGTTGAACAAACGAGGAGTTTTGCCCAAGAGTTCCTGCCTTACCTAAGCTGAATAACACGCGATCACGTGTCGCAGTTCCCTTTGTGGGAACTAAGTCCGGACGGATTGGCGCACTCTGGTCCTGTTCAAGGGACTCTTACCTCTAGCTTCTCAAATATCAAGTGCTCAGCGAGGTCTTTCAGCGCCCTTTTTAAGCGATCAACCTTCACCATAGGCTTGTAGGCCCTGTTGATTGCGGGGATTTATAGCGTGTACACGCGCTAAATTTTGCTGTAAGCCTGCAGGCCATACCCTACCGTCGCTAAATTTACAATGCATACAATGCATACAATGCATACAATGCATTAACAACAGCCACTGACTTCCCCTGATATTTAAACTAAGCCCTACCTAAGCCCCGCATGAGTATCATGCAAGAATTGCATCGCCCCGAAGCTGAATACTAGGCAAAGGCGTGTCAGATTCTGATCTAACGCGCTATATAGGTATGGTCTTTTCCAATCTCGATTCATACCATGCTTTTTTTTTTATTCTTCCTCTGTAAAATTTAATTCACAATCAATCGCCTTCCATGTTCGCTTTTGAGATCCCATCTTAGATATCAGAACATCATAGACAATGGCCCGCCTCTCTCTCAACCTCGCGGTCCCTCTTGCGCTTGTCCTTCTCTCCGTCCTCCCCAACACACTCGCAGCCAGACCAGGATTTAGACCAGAGGAACCTCCTGAGATACCCGACGAGCCAGTACCAGGAGCGAACGTGCAAGCCAACCCCGCAGATAGTCCTCATGGAGCCGGCGCGCCGTTCTCAGCATCGGGTAAAGTCACCCCTGCACATGCCCTGACCCTTTGCAGAATCTAATCTTATCCAGAACCAGAAACAGAAACCGAGGACGGTGAAGAGATTGACTTCTCTGAACTTGCAGACAAAATCAAAGAGCTGTTACAGGATATCTCCGACCTCTTTCCATCGGATTCTACCACCCCTACGATACCGACTACCACTGCTAATACCACAGAATCAAACACGAACGCCGCACCATCGTCAGCCACAGCATTTACCACTTCCCCTGGTACACTCAACGCAACCCTCGGGTGTGAGATCTACCAATCTTACACCGCCCTCTGCCCAAACGCCACGAAAGCGCCATATGCACCCATACTCGGGCCCCTTACCGAAACGGCTGACGTCTCAGGCGCCTCCGTTCTCGCCGCCTCCTCTCGCGCATCGTGCCTCTGCTATTCATCTTTCTACTACGTGCCAGAAGCATATGACGATGCGGCATGGGCGTGCGGCGGATATACAACAGTCACGAGTCCAAATTCTGCCCTTGCGGCTGCCGCTACTGAGGCTGCCGAGACATCTGGATTTTGTTCCAGTATTGGAAATGTAAGGACTGGTGCTTCGACGGCTACGTTTGGACAGTTTACGACGACGCCGACACCTTCTGTAACTCCAACTTCGATGCCTACGACGAGTACAGGGGGGACGACGAGCACGGGTGCGGCGGTGAGATTACCTGGAGGGGTGAGGGAGGTGTGGGCACTGGCTGTAGTGGTTGTGGTTGCACTGGTTTAGGACTTTTGGATCGAAAAAAAAAATTCTGTTGGTGTGATACGCTAAAATATCATGAAGAGATCTGATTCTTCAACACGGCTGATGGAGTGATTCCAGGCTCTAAGAGGGGGTCGAACGCCGTCGGTTGTTGAGAAGACTTCAGCTGGGCTTCCAAACGCTGGGGCAATCCATCTGTTGTCCCTACAAAAATGAGGACTCTGAGGATGCGATTCTAGAACCTAGTGCCTGGTATGATCTAAATAATATTGGAACGCGACTGGCTCGCTTCTGAGGAGGCTATCTCCTAAGTATACGAAGGTTGGTGAGATGACTTATGGTAGGTAGGAGTAGCAGATGAAGAAGAGTAGAGGTAGTGGCTATTTATAAGATGGTCTGAGGTATTTATTGTGACATGAATAAGAGTAGTAGTGCTGTGAGTATTTTTGTTCCGAAATATTCGGGAGTCTGAGTCAGATGAAATGTGCTCCTCGGTGGTTGTTTGCCCCTCTAATTCCACCACCCTGACAAATCATCAATTATAACAGAAATTATGAATCCTATTTTTCAAGCATGGTCATCCCTAAATTGATTCACCACAAGGGCGCTTTCGAGAGGCTATAAAAGGGTAAGTGAAGGCAGTTTCTAAGCCTTTTCAGAAGTGCCTCCCTCCTTTCTCTTCTCTCGAAATAGGATTACTAGCTATCCAGAAAAGAATATGTTGAGTTTACAAAAGCTATTAACGCTATTCATCTCTAGAAGGCCGTTCCAAATAATCTTATTGTTATATTGTATGAATACTCTTCTTTCATAGTTTCTTGTTATCTCTGTTATAAACCTAAGTGTATTTACCCCTTAAACAAACCCCCATGAATACCTATATAGAATAGGTTTATTTAGAATTACAGAATATAAATTATTACCTCATCTGTAACGCAGCTCATTATTTTCTCCCCTTAAGCCCACAAAAAAAGTCGTACTACTACATTCGCAGAGCTCAATTCGTAGTTCATCCTTGAAGATAAAATCTCTCTAGAAACTTATTTTAAATCCTAATTTAGAGACTATAACTTTAATTGCTAAACGACTTTCTAGGCACCAACTGAGGTAACACCAATTATCTAAACAAGGGTTAGTAATATAGCGACGATAAGGTCATACCGCAACACCTCAAGCCTTCTTTTCTACATCTTCATCAACTCTATCTTCACATTATCAAATTTCATCAAAAGCTTTTTGTAAAATCGATTTCTTTTACTATACAAAACCATTATGGCCTTTCTTTCTTTAAACACTGTCGGAGAGCACGAGATTGCGAATCCCCTGCCTCAAGTCGCTGAGCTTCCAGCTGTTCGTGAGGTCGTCGATTCTGGGAATTCTGCTCAGCTGTTTGCAGAGGTGTTATCTCGAGTTGGAGAGGATTCTATTTTATATATAAGTAAGAAGGAATCCCGAGATTTCAACTCATATCATGACGATTTCTTCGCAGTTCGAACGTGGCAGATTCCAACAAATTTTGGATCAGGCACAACGTGATTACGAGGCTGTTCAGCATGAGAAAGATCGTACTGTTGATTAGGGAGTTATCGAGTTCTTAAGCTTATAAATAAGCTATTTTGTTAAATAGTACTACTATATTAGATCTATTTTACTCTATATATATTATTAGATTTATGGATTTTTAAGACTAGTAATAAAAGAATTAAAGTTTATATTGTAATATATTAAATATTTATTATAATTCTATAAAGATATATATCTATTAGACGTATATTGATAAGAATAGTAGTTGATAAAGAAAGTGGTTGCTTAGGGGGCCCACGAGTAATGCCGCTAGCTCTTAGTATCTAGGTAAAAAATCAAACGAAGTCCTTCCTTCCTACTTTAGCTTATCTCCTTGGTGGTTCCCTCCCACTTCTGCGGCAACTCTTTGAATCCTCTTGCAGGGCTTGCTCAGTTGCTGCATACAACATTGCTGCATGTGGTGCGAGTAGTCCTCCACTCATGTAGGTGGCGACAGCCCCGGCAACAACAACACCCGCTCTTGCAACCCAACGTGCGAAAAAGCGACCAGCACCACTGCTCGTGATAGGTGTATCCAACATCTTTCTGTCTTTTTCCAGCTGATCTACTTTAGCTTGGTGTTTCTTCTTCTCCTCCTCGAGCTGCGCTGCATATTCAAAGTCTTTCTGGGCTAGAGCCTCCATTTTCTCTTTCTCGAGCTCTTTCAACTCTGTTGCATGTGCCTTTGTGGCTTCTTCAACGTCATCATTGACCACCTGGCCAGCCTCAGTTTGCGGAAGGGTTGTGCCATCTCGAAGTTCTCCAAGGAGCTGGGGTTCGAAGGAAGGGCCGAAGACAAGTGGTCCGAGTATGTTCATTGCAGACTCAGTACTGTCATCGAATCGAACAGTGGTAGCTCCAGCTCGAACCAGTGGCCGCCAGAAATCGTCGCTCTCGCACAGTTCTTTCTCCCGATCCGCTCCCACCGCTTCCTCTACTAACTTCCACTTGGTTGTCACAAGACGACAATTCTTCATTCCATTCATGCCAAGAACTTTTTTGAACATTCTCAGGTTCTTGACGCCGGATCCTCGCATCCTAGCCTCAACGACGGGGTGAATATAAAGAGCACCCTGGATCTCGGCTTTGTCGTTGAAGGAATCTAAGAGAGCTTGAGCAATTTCCCTCAAGATTTGGGTATCGGAAATGTGAGTATCGTCGAATCCAGGGGTATCCATCAAGAAGAAGTTTGTCTGGGGAATCTGGAAGCATTGGACTTTCGCAGTACCTGTTTGTAAAACATAATGATTAGCCCTAAAGTCTTTCGCATCAATCTGACCGTACTCACAAGAAGATTGCCCATGCCCGACCACCACATCGCAGCCGGTCGCATACTTTATGAAAGTACTTTTCCCAACCCCAGTGACCCCCATCACAAGAATGATCTGAGGGTTGGTCTTCATCGTTTGGGAAGGACGTGTCATTTTTGCAAGATATATGTAGCACTATTGAGGTTTGGCAGAATGGGTAGTGATGATAGTGTCTAGAAAGCAGTTTGTTTACATGCTTGGATTATTGTGACGATTTATACACAAATTCAACTCAAAATAAAAGCCAAAGCAGGCGGCCATAAGGCTGGAACAAATCTGCCTTGGCTGCTGCAAGGCTCTCTCTTCGGTACTGAGAAAACCTGCTTCGCTCTTTTCAGCCAGCCATCGCTTAGGCAATTCCACGAAACCTCACCAATCTGATATCCCTTATCTATGCAAGTACTTGAGTCGAGCGTTGGAACAACGCAGCATTTCACGCCTGAACCCCCGTGAGTCACTACATCACACCATCTTCGCACACAGCCTACCTTGCGTTTCAGGACGATTCTGCAAGTCAGCCTCATTATTGTTGCACTCTGCATATTTACCATGAGCTTTCTTTACATTTGAATCCTTTTGAACGGATCTTACTATTCTTCATTTCAGCTTCTTGATATAATGGTCCTCATTGGCTTAAACAATTCTGATTCCTGGGAAACTGGGACTTCGCTGTCACAGTGACATCTCAGCCCTCGGGACTCTCGTATTTGACAGCCTCGCCGATTTTACAATTTTTATACTGAGAAATCTGGATTTCTTCCGAAGGCCGTTGGGTGGTTCTCCCGTGCAGTGCTGGCTTGCCTCAATCCAGTGAGAATGAATCCTCCTATTTTAAGCAGCAACTAAGAGTCTCAGACTGCGAGAAAGTCTTCGTGCTGAGCCGAAGGGGTACTCCAACTTCTTCTCGTCACGGAAATACTCCTTGCAGGATCGCGCAGCTCTCTTAAAGCTTCATTTTTGCTTACTTGTCCACAAGTTGCCTGACCAAGTATTAGCCAGTTATTCCTGGAGTGATGCACAAGTCAATTTTTGCGATACCGGCTCGATAGCTCAGCGTCATGGTATCTCACTTCATTCTAGCGGTCATGGGGGTTACGGGGGCTGGAAAAAGCTCATTTATCAAGTTGGTTACAGGAGATAGTGGAATCAAAATTGGGCATTCGCAAAAGTCTGGTAAGTAGGCGCTCCTGAACGGGCAAGCTGTCTAACAACGATCTGTAGAGACAAAAGAAATTGGGAGTTACGATATTTACATCCGAGGATCGAGGTTCACTTTGGTCGATACACCAGGTTTCGATGACGATAACCTGTCGGATTCTGACATTCTAAAGTTACTTGTTGATTGGCTGGCCAGTACTTACAGATCTGGAAAGAAGCTCAATGGGATTCTCTATCTTCACCGCATAACTGACGCACGAATGAGAGGCTCCTCACTTCGGAACTTCAAAGTGTTCAAAGAGTTAATCGGAGATGAATTTCAGGAGAACGTGACTTTGGGAACCACTTGCTGGTCTTTGGTTCCTTTCCAGACCGCGGTGGACCGGGAAACAGAGCTGAAAAGCAGCACATCCTTTTGGAAAGCCTTGATCTCGAAAGGTGCACGACTGGAAAGGATCCCTGAGAATGCGACTGAAGCCAAAGACTTAATCTATCAGATCGCGAATCATGATCCGATCATCTTGCAAACACAGCGCGATATCGTGGACTTAGGCATGAACTTCAGCAACCTCCAAGTTGCCAAGTTGGTCAACAACGAGTTTGACGAACTTCAGAAACGACAACAAGCTGAAATGCAAAGACTTAAAGAACAGGAAGCGGCAGAGGTCGCCCGCCGAGAGAGGGAGCGACAGGAAGAGCTGAGACAGACCAGGGAGAGAAATGAACGCATGATACGCATCCGGGAATACCAAAACAACCAACTGTCTTGTAAGCGCGTAAAGCCGTCTGGCAACTGCGACAAATGCCATGTCAACGAATTGCAGCGATATACTCACGCTTTCCGTAAGATTGATTCACTGCACAAAAGAAAGCCAGACTAATGATTGGAATCTAGACTGCTGCTCCTGCAGGACGCATGATATGTATTGGCACTGCCCTCCGTGTGGTCATGTTTGTAGTGAAACTGAGCACCCAGTGATGGCTCGAATTGAAATCAAAGATGATTGTGTGATTCTGTAGGGTTGATAGTTAGACTGATGCAATTCAGTTCATTAGTACTTACACTAGACTTGTATCTACTCCTGGCTGCGAGAGTAAGAATCACATATCATCTGGGTGAGGCTCGCCATACAAAGTACGTTAGGTCTCAGCCTGCCAATATTCAATGGTCGTTTGCTCTGTAATATCCGGGCCTGGCTTCTTTGCAATTACCTTTGACAGGATAGCGAATCGGAACCTTAAAACAGGTATAGCTCATAGCTACAAACCTAGTTGTATATCTCGTATCGAGCTTGATCGACTCGACTATAGAGGCGTATCGTCTTGGCATCGAGATTAGGTAATAGACCCTCGACGTAATCAATATTCTATATATAGTGCCGAAAATAAGGGCGAGTCCGCGCAAGCTCGTCTGTAACCTTGTGGAAAGTCGAGGGCTCGGTCAAATCCGAATATAGGCGCTTATATATACCACGGATAGTAGAGTAGAAGTCGCTTATCTCGTCGGAAGCGGTGGTCTGAACATACTTCTATAGTATGTAGACTAGTGCCACGTATAGAGCAAGTATAGCACTGACACTTCATAGCGGGCCACTAGGTATTGAAAAGTCAATGACCACAGAGGCTCGCTCCAAACTTCTTTACAAGCCTCCTTTTATAGTAAGTTTGGCAAGTTGACATAACTCTTAGCTAAAACTAGTCCCTAAGGTTTCTACAGCAAATTTTAGTAATGATCTAGTAGCTTTTGACAAGCAATTATTAGAAATCTTTAAGGTAGTCGACTATTAGAATACCTTGCTACTCCTTGACAAGCTTAATACCTTTCTTTGTACATAGTCAAATAAGAGTCAGTACAACGCTCTTGTATCTGTCTTCCTATACAAACTACGGGAGGCTTGAAATTGCTAAGAAATAATCCAGAACTTTTATATCAAGCTATAATGAAGCATAACTCATAAATTTGATGATGATTGCTATCTTTGGGATTTGCACACTAACCCAAGCACTCCAACAATATATTTATATGATCAGTTTTCCAGTATAGGACTTCTAGTACATCGTCCCCAGGGCGTTACCATGTATCTCTTATTAACTTTAAGGCTTTAATTCTTTGAGAAATGCCGCACTCCGAATAAAAAATATCATTCTTTGAGATTATCATAATTGATTCCCTCTTGAAAAAAAAGCTTAGGGCCTGTTCATTCGTAAATTTTTTGACCTCTAATTGCAATTAGACCAACTCTAATTGATTTGACTAGCGTTTTCGCGTTCATTCGCAATTTGTAAAAAACTCTAATTACAATTACTCTAATTAAAAGCTTTGACTACAATCCCTAAAATCGTACTAAAAAGCTTTAATTGCAAACACTGGTCTAGAGGTCTATTTAAAGTGATTAGAGCTGCCTAAGGCAGAAAAAATTCATATTACCAGACATTATAGTAATCTATACCCTAAAGCAGCCCATTCAGTAGTCCATTCAATAGCCCATTCAGTGGCCCATTCAGTAGTCCATTCAGTAGCCTATATACCTGATTTCTAAGGCTTATACTAATCTAAGCCTATTTGGGAATATACAATTAGAGGTCTAGTCAAATTGCAAATAAACACGTTTTTCTAAACTCTAATTACAATTGCTCTAACCAGTGATTTGACCTCTAATTGTAAAGTGGTCTAATTGCAATTAGAGGTCAAAAAATTTACGAATGAACAGGCCCTTAAAAAATTCACCTATCCCAACCCCAGATTTGAAATCTGATGTGGACTGTCAGCAGTATAAATAAATGGAACCGGGTAAAGTTTTATCTAAAACACACCCAAAAACTCGGCAATTCTTGTAACGAGTAGAAGTCTCTGTATCTCTTGAGTCTTGATAGATAGAAATCTCACTCGTTTGGAAGCATGTGCGGAGACCCTTTGCACATATTTTTCTAGAACATACTTTGAGAAAGAATAATTTTGATTCTATCTTGTTGTTATTCTTTGACCTATTGTTATCAAGATCTTGTCCTCGCTGAACTTTTAAGAAGCAGGAAGGCTGCTTTGAAATGGACGTTACGTTTCTGACATAATTATTTGAATATCATGGAGACCCACATAGATTTACTGAACTTAACAATCAATTCCAGCTTCATTATCGCTGGTATGTCTTTTTGAGATGTGCTGATCTTCAAATATGGTCTCTCAAGTTTGTTTAAATACCCCCTCGAAAAAATTTATTTGTTCGAATATTCGACGAGTATGAAATAAGGGCTGTTGCTTCTAAAAGCCTTAATATTAAGTTAGAAACTTAGGTCACACTTAGCCTCTGAGCTAAAAATCAATAGTATAAATAGATGGAAGCGCTCAAACCTTTTGGTCGTAATATATTGATTGAGTTTCCAATCCCGCCAAGAGCAGAAGGTTGCGTAGTTCCTGATGGATGAATTCCTCAGTTGGTATGGATCAGACCATGTGTACAGGTTCTTTCCAAGTTGATAAGACAAACATAGTTCTAGAAAAAGTCCTATCCTTGTTGTCATTCCTCAACCCACTGTCAAAGTGAACAAATCTCCTCGCTGAATTTGGAAAGAGCCGCAGCTTGGGTGGTGCTTTCTCCAATGCCTTTGTATCCCAAAGATCCAACGCAAACACGACGTGACTTGAACGCAATTTTTCCAAGGCAAATTGATCACCGCAGAAAACATCTCCTTGCCATGATAATTTCATATCCGCATTAGTCGAGATTGCTAGTCTTCCAGCATGGAATCTCGAACTTAAATACCCCTTGGAGTGTCATGTGACCTCAAACCCGTTGGAACCCATTTTCTACAAATTCAGGGCACGCTGAACAAAAATCGCTGGCGTCCCTTAACGGACCATGTCAATTCATTCCTGTTAAAAGCGACTCAACTTCAATAGCAAGTATAAAACGAGGAGTAATTTCGTTTGAGACCAACAACCCCGAAAGACAGTTACCAACAAACATCCAAACGACGATGCTGAAAGTCCTCCGAAATCAGAACTCTACCCTCTTCTTCTCGAAGTCTCCAAATAGAAGCAGAAAGAGCTTCTATGGCTATCACAGAGCACATTAACCACCGCTCCTGAGATACACAAAAAGGCTTCGGTAAATGCTTCATTGCTATCGACTTCGCCGTTATCAAGGAAAGTAGCACTGTCGTTCAAAAGACCATCGCAATTTCATAGAAAACAACCATGATCCATTAAGTTTTTCTTTGCAGGACGAGTCCAGGATATTGAAAGACGAAACCACGAACGACGTCTGAATCTTCGTGTTGGAGGACCGGCTAGGCAATTTTAGAGCTGGCAGAACATGAATGCGAATTGCTTCTCAAAGGAGAAGCTGTGAGCTCAAAGAAATGAAGCATGATAATTCATATCAGTTGATGAAAGTAGGAAAAGCCACAGTTCGTCCCTGGAGAGGGAGCCTTGAAACCAAAAGTGAATGACAGCAACAGGTCATTCAATGTCACCTGAACATCGACGCCACCTGGCTGACAGCGAGTCAAAAGGCCCAAGGCTTAATGACTTATCTATTTTCCATTTCGTGTTTACGACCCTGACATTTTGCGCCACAAAGTCTATACACACCCTTTTATACGCCAGCTTCCATCCCATATCTTACATATCCTCATTATGCTTCGGTTCTGCTTTGTGAAGTTCCGCACAATGTCATATCAAATTACTAGGGGTATCTCATTGACCGTTCGCCTTCGCAACCTCTGGATTCTCCTTCTCCCACTCAACATAGGCTTCTTGTATGCTGTCCAATTCCTTCTTCAAGTGTAGCAATTGTGTTTGATAGTCCTCCAGGATCTGCAAATGATTAGCACATCCCGACAAGAATCGACGGGAGTATCATACCTTTTTCGCCCGCTTGTCCGTAGCTTCGTCCAGAATATCCCCAGTCTGCGTACCGGTTTTCTCAATCTCAGCTCGTAACAACTTCGCCCGTTCTTGAACAGTGATCATTCTCGCCCAAATTTCTTCAGCCCTCGCACCTAGACCCGGATCACTGACGCCTTTATCAAGCGCAAGCAATTTCGCTTTGAGATCCTCCTCATCACCGCCCAGAGCGTAACCACGATTTCTCAGGACTTGCACTTTGGCAGCCAAAGAGAGACACCGTTGTTTCAGCACCTGGTGTTTCCTCTTCGCATCCATCGCCCTAATGCTTGTGCTCGTATCATGGGTTCCCAATAGTTCGGAAAGCTTGGCGTTGATTTCATGGAGACGAGCATTGAACATGGACAAACTACGCTGTTGGGTTTTGATACGTTCACCCATCGCTGCAAATCCCACACACAAAGCTGGCACAAAACCGGGCCCGGGCTTCTTCGAGAGTGCGACCTCCCATTCCTTCGGGTCTTCGTTAGGACCGGGTTTGAAGAAAGGCGCTTGAGCTTCCTCGACTCTGTTATAGAAGTAGTATTTGAAGGAACAATTTAGGCTGTTTGTATCCCAATGATCCATAATGTTTTCCATCTGATCAGGGATGCTCTTTTCACCTTTTCGGTTGTCAGCTGCGATTTTCTAAACAGATTTAGGTTTACTCACGAGGATTAACTCCGCTGTTGGGTTGCCACAATGGGCCTTGTTGAGATTGTTGCAAAGAATTTTGGAACGCGGGTTGCTGCTGCGTGGAATTGAATAGACCGGGACCTTGCTGTTGATTGCTCTGACCAAATCCGCCGAAGGTACTCCCACCCTGCTGGGCTTGATTTTGCTGCGTACTCTGCCCAAATCCGCCGAATAGCCCACCTCCTTGCTGCGGCTGGTTCTGTTGTGTGCTTTGACCAAACATGTTATTCTGCTGAGGCTGATTTTGTTGCGCCGGTTGAAATGTGGTTCCTTGTTGAGGTTGGGTCTGCGAAGTATTCCCAAACCCGGTGAATAACCCTCCACCTTGCTGTTGTGGTTGAGTGCTCGCCCCGAAGCCAACATTTTGCTGCGGCTGCTGATTTTGTTGATTACTACCTAAGCCGCTGAACAAGTTGTTTCCTCCAGTTTGTAGCGGTTGAGTGCTGGGCGCAAATCCTGTACCTGATTGCTGCTGCTGACCCTGAGTGCTGGGCGTAAGTAGACTTCC
>Ga0182030_10015778_pt1 | contig 14779 bp, 14 predicted proteins | sample 812S3MmetaG_FD_121299 | JGI IMG/M metagenome (GOLD analysis project Ga0182030, IMG submission 121299) | Permafrost microbial communities from Stordalen Mire, Sweden - 812S3M metaG (Illumina Assembly) | ecosystem: Environmental > Terrestrial > Soil > Wetlands > Permafrost | place: Sweden... | reverse complement strand
GTGTGCTGGAGCGGCTTTGGACGATGCTGGCGAACGGTCAAGGCACATTGCTGAATGCCTCGCGGCTGGCCGCCGGGCTCCAGATTTCAGCGCCCACCGTGCAGCGATACATAGACCTTCTGGCAGACCTTCTGCTGGTTCGGAGGCTACTTCCCTTTCATCGAAATATCGGTAAGCGGCTGGTAAAGTCACCCAAGGTCTATGTACGGGATAGCGGCCTGGTACACGCATTACTGGGGATCAGGACGTACAACGACCTTGCAGGCCATCCAGTCGCAGGCGCCTCGTGGGAGGGTTTCGTCCTCGAAAACCTGATTCAGGCCGCACCTGAGCGCACTGTGGCCAGCTTCTATCGCACCGCGGCTGGCGCGGAGATCGATCTGCTGCTGGAGATTCCCAGTCACGGCCTGTGGGCCATCGAGATCAAGCGCAGCCTCGCCGGACGGCCAGAGAAGGGCTTCTATATCGCCTGTCAGGATTTGAAGCCGGATCGCCGCTTCGTCGTGAATGCAGGAAGCGGACCCTATCCAATCGACGCGGAGATAACGGCGATTGGACTCCATGAGCTTGCAGCCATGCTGGCCGCACTCGCAATCTGAATCTACATAATCCCACTTTATATCCGGCTACTCCCTCAAGGAAACGTGACCACTTCCCTGCCCCCGCCGCCTTTCTCTATCGACATTATGTTCACTCCAAAATTATGCGCAGTCAGGCAGTGGTATAGGTTCTTCAACCCTGAACTGGCCCGACTTTAGCGGTAGGCCGGGATTTCGAGAAGGGCTAGAGAGTTGGCCGGTCCTTGATCCGATCGAGTGCGCGAAGATTGTAACCCCAGGACAATTTTGCAATGAGCTGTTGCAAAATCTCCGCCTCCGGCCAGGGCTCGGCCAGAGAGCGCATGAAACGGAGATTCCGAGGACTGAAGCCTTCGACGCCGGGGAACTCCGTCTGCAGATCGTGTGCCAGCCGGTCCACAATCTTGCCCCCCAGCCCTCGCGCCCGAATCGTTCGCTGATGTCCTTGCCGATCGACCAATAGAGCAGGACCAGTTCATGGCTGACCGCCTCGGCGGCGCGAACCTGGGCAGCGTGGATGCGGGATTTCAACTCCTGGAGGAGTTCGGCATGCCCGACCGGTGGGGGAGTGAGTTTGCCATGCGCTATCCAGCTACCAACGAGCCGCTACTTCGCGGCCTTTTTCCGCTCGGCCCAATACCGCTTGACCGCCGCGCCAATCCGAGCGCGGCCCGCCGGCGTCAGGTTCCGTTTCTTTTTTTTCTTTTTTCGCGGTTATCGGGCTTTCGGCAGCGGATGTGTTCTCCGTCTTCGGTGGACGGCCGGCTTTGCGCGCAACTGCGCCCGAACCGCCCGCCAGAACAGCACGAGCTTGATCAAGCGCGGCAATCTCCGAATCCGAGAGTGCTATAAGTTCTTTTTCTGCAATGCGGTTATTATATGCGGGCCTGCGTGTTCCAATAACTAACTGCCCTTCAAGGTAAGACCCGCAACCCGGGCCGGATCCCCGCTCCCTACAGTTGCTCATCCTTCCAGCCTTTTCTCCCGCGACGCTGCTGGTATCGCACGATGACGGCATTTATCAGGGCATTCACGGAACAATCGCGCTGCCGGGCTTCATCGTGAAGCCGCTTGTAATCCTTTGCGGGAATCGAAAGCGCCGTCTGGTCATTGGTCGTCCGAACCGCCTGCTGCCGCAGTCCGACCACCTCGACATCTTCGAGGTCAACCCCTTCAAGCGCCTCCAACAACCGCCAGGATAATAATCCCTTTTTGTATGTAGAGCCCGTGGCCCGAATAAAACTGTCCGCCTCCTCCGTCAATCGAATCATTAGTCTCACGTCCCGAAAATCCTCACGGATACGAAGAATAGGGCCCTGTAAAGGCAATGTCCCGGTCAACCCTGACGTTGAAGCGATACCCGACCGAAATCTTGATGGTCGGTTGAATGTTCAGGTTTCTGTTGGTGATCGTGATCCCGAGCTCGCCAAGCTGTTGACCGAGCGCCTGAGTGACCGTCTGCGATGCCGTAGGATATGCACCCGTCGCACTCTGATTCTGCGTCAGCTCCACTCCCGCCGAAAAAGCACTGGTCAATAAAGCAAAGGCTACTAGCCTCACATAATGGTTGTCTACCTTATCTCGAAATCCCGACTGGCCGCGGGCATCTTCCCCGCTCATTCCCTCCAGGTTCACCGAACTGCCATCGGGGAAGATAAGCCGCGTCCAAATGACCTGTATCCCCGTCTGGCCGTATGCGATACGATGATTATACGTCCCAATCAATCGTGAACCTTGAGGGATGAGCAAGTACCGGCCGGTCGCGGTGTCGTAGACATTCTCCCGCACCAAACCGCGCACTTCCCCCGGCAAATCGGAATTGATGCCCTGTTCCAGCGTGGCGGGAATGTCCCATCCCGCTTTGATCTCGAACGGGGTGATCGCCGGCGTCCGTGTCGAATTGAGGTACACCGCTTCAGAATGACCTTTCGCCTTTTCTAGGAACGAACTCTTCTCATCTTGCTTGTTTTGGTCATCCCCCTGACCCACGCCCCCCGGCGCCGGGCCCGCGCCGGCCAATCCAGACCCGCCCGCTCCCCCCAACAAAGATCCTCCATTGGCCAGCGCGCTCTCCAAACTGTTCCCCAACGTATTCAGAGCCCCCAGCTTCTCTCCCAGGCCAGGAACGCTGTTCAACATCCCACCGGCGCCCCCGCCGGCGCTCGCTGCTTTTGCGCTTATCGGCGAAAAGATCGCAGCCCGCTCAGCTTTCTGCTCATCCTCGATCGCCGCCTGCTCCGGTGTCAACGGCCGCAGGCCGGCAGCCGACGGCCCATCGCCCGCCCGCTTCGGCTTCCCCCCGTTGCCGGCCCCATGAGCAACGACCTTCATCGGCGGCACATTGAGATCGTCGCCCACGTCCGCCCCATCCTCGCCCGTGGCCGCCGCGCGCTCTTGGGCCCGCTTCTCAAGCTTGTCCGCAATCTCTTGTCCAGGCGCCAAGGCCGACTGGACTCTGCCTGCCTTCTCTTTTTGCGGCTTGCCGCTAACCCCTTTGTGAGTAGCGATCCCTATCGCTATGAGCATCAACAGGACGCACCCGACAATGGCAACCGCCATCCCGATGCTCTTCTTCACGCGAACCGCGCCTTCCGGCCTGGGATGCAAATCGAGGCGCATCCCGCTCGGCGCCGCCGTCCGTTTCGCGCCGGCTGGCGGCCCACCCCCGTCCTCATCCAATCCCATCGGGCGAGGTGGAGGATGGATTCCATTCGCCTCCTGCCCCCGTTCCTCGAATCCCCTATTCTGCTTGTCGTCTATCATTACCGCCCCCCTGAAACCGGCTCCACCCGCCGGATCTCAACTCTGTCAGCATTCTTGCCTTCCCCAAGGATCAAAGCAGCCCGGTCGAACAAGCGATCGACGATGTAAATGTTCTCCTTGACCCGATAGTTCACCATCTCCTGGGCTTTCTCACCCTTGCCTTTGATCGACTCCACAATCAGCGCCGGCAGCTCGCGAGTCATGGCCGCATGGGGCATGGTGATATAGGTTTTCACCCCATCGTCGATCACCCGCACCGGCCTGATGGACTCGCTCCCCCCGGTTATCTTGTACTCGAAATTGAGCCGGTCGAGGGCGTCGCCGACTAGAGGCGCCACAACCGACCTGGCCTTCCCTTCCCGATCTCTCTCCTCCTGCTGCTGCAAGTATTGCTGCCAAGCCTTCTCTTCATCGTCCTTGTACGTGAAGGCCGTCCGCGCGATGTATTCCTTGGCCTTCGACACAAGACGCAGGTAGTAAGTGCGCTTGTCGGTGGTCACGACCAGGTTCGTATCCAAACCTTCGCCGCGCGGCTTTATGACCAGAATAGGCGTCACGAGATCCCCAGATCCGGCCGAAGCCGGCAGAATCTCCCAGCGTGTCGAGTCCCCGATGGCGGGCTCCCCTTTGATCTTCTCTCCCGGCTCCAGTTCGATCGTGCATACGCGCAGAGGCGCGCAAATCACCGTAGGCAGCCCTACACCATAGGTGAACAGCACACGGCCATCCTTGCCCGTTGTGGTCACTGTCGGCTCGGCTTTCGCCCGCTCGCCCTCAGCTAAACCCTCCTCTGCCGAGGCAGACAAGCCTACAGGCTCACGATGAAGCACCACGGACGGCGCCGGCTGCTCGACTACGTGTTTCCGCACACCGTCAGGTTCCTGTAGCCGCGCCACTGCCCTTTGTTCCGCGGCCGAGGTCACAGAAGGCACGACATACCCTCCCGCGGGCGGACCAACCGGGGGATTCGCTTGAAGCGTCCGCAACGCCTCCGCGAAAGGATACTTGTCCGTATCCAGTATTTCCGACGGAGCCTTCGGCATCGCGTCTGCCGGGCGGCCTGCCGGTCCTTTCGGCATACCGCTCGCGCCCTGCGCCGCCAGCCCAGGCTGCTGTGCAGCCGCCGCTCCCACAGCAAGAAGTATCATCGCAACCGCAATCGCTTTCCGCATCTCCATCCCCCTCACAGAACCTTGTTCCAGTCGAACTCCGTCACATAGATACCGAGCGGATTCCTGCGAATCGTAGCCTCATCGCTGGGCGGACTCACAACGTACGTCACTACGCCTTTCCACTCTTGCTTGCCAACCAAAACTCCCGAACGATCGCGCGTCGTCTCCACCCACGTGATCTCATAGCTGCTCGGACTGAGAGGCGTAATCGCGTGTACGTCCACGCTGACCGTCTGATTCTGCCCATGCTCGAATGGAGAATTCTGCTTGTAGGAATCGCTGACCACGTTGAAAGCGGCCGAGGACTTGACCATCTTTGCGTACACGTCGTCGATGAAACGGCGCTGGAGATAGACATCGGACGTTATCGATCGAAGGCTTGTCATCCAGTCCAGCAAGGCCGCCCTCACCACCCTTTGATCCACAGGGCTTGCCTGCTCCGCGCGTCCCTCACCGGCCACCCGTCCCAGGTTGTCCACCGCTATCACGAAGGGCACCACCCGCGAGCGCGCCGATTGGGCGATCATTCCTCCGACAAGAAGCAGGACGATGAAACCCATGAGAAAGGCCATCGAGCGCCAGTTCTTTGCCCTGGTTATCAGGCTTCCATACCTCTCATCCCACTCATGCCGGGCTGCCAGGTAGCCCTCCAGAGCGGCCTTATCGGGAGCCATCTGCTCCCGGATCGGATTCGGCTCCATCTTTTCCCTCTTCATCGGTTCTTTCCCTCAATTCACGCGATCGACTACCGCCAAAGACAAATCACACCGGGACATAACACCCGCTCAGGCGCACATCACTTCATCCCTCCGGCTCTAAAGGATCGTTTCTGTTGGCTAGTCCACGCCATGACTCAAACTTGGATTGGCTCCGGAGATCGTCCCGCCGTCGGGCGGAAGACTCCTGTGCACCGATTGCACGCCCTCTCTCATCCTCTCCAGCGTCTGCTGTATGGCATTTACACCACCGCCCCGAGGTGAACCCTCAAACGCCGATGCCGGAGGCGGCGGCTGAATCACTTCCCTCGGCGCCGCCGTAGCCGAAGGGCTCGCCGGCCCGGCGCTGCCCGCACCTCCACCGGAGCCCGCCGATGAAGCGGCAACCGCAGATGCGGGCGGCGGCGGTTGATTCAACACCCCCGCTGCTGCCGTCAACCCCGGACCCGACGCGCTCGCGGCTCCCGCTCCCGCAGTTCCCGCGCCCGAGAATCCCGCGGCGCCCCCGGTGCTGCTCAATATCGTTGCCGCGCCGGAACTCGCTCCCGCTCCCGCAGCCGTGCTACCCGCCAGCGAGGCTCCACCCATCGCCCCTGTTGCCCCTGCCGCGCTTGCCACGCTCGAAACGGCGCCCGCCCCGGTCAAGGCAGCCGCAGGCGCCCCCACGCCGGAGGCAACCGCCGCCGCGGTTGCCGCTGTGGCGAAAGCGGCCGTCCCCGCGGCCACGCCCATTCCTATCGCGTCGCCGCCGCTAACCGAAAGGGTCCCGCCTATCATGCTCCCGGCCAGCTTCGGCACGATCCAGCACACAATTCCGTAGATCGCCACCTGGCACATCAGGTTCCACAACAGAGAAATGTCCGGCACGCCCGCCGAAGCAAGAACCGAATTCTGAGCTTGCGTGACCCACCCGGCCGCCCATTGACTCCCTATTCCAATCACAAGATATAGAACCATCAAACGCGCGCCGACACTCACAACCAGGCTGACGTAACGTTCGACATAGGAGGAAGTCCAGCGAGATCCTCCGAACCCGAGAAAGATGTAACCGGCCCCGATTACGATATAAGACTCGACCATGGCCATAATGTAGTGAATGCAGATCGCCAGATACGAGAGCAGAACCACGAGCGCCGCTATGATGAGAACCAATGTAGACGCCGGGTTGGTAAGCAGGTTCGTCTGACCCGCTCCGTCGAACAGCACAGCCGAAATCTGCAACCCTTGCGTGAGGATCCCCGAGGGGCTCAACACAGTCGGCTGTCCGGAAGCGGCGCTGCCTATCTGAACGAAACTCTGAATGATGGTAGGAAACCAGGTCGGCGCAAAAACCAGCAACGCATAGAAAGCCCCAATGGTCATCAGCTTTTTTATGATTGCCGCCACCATTGCCTGCGCGTCCTGCTTTTCCAGAGCGATCACGATGCAGGTCCAGGAGAAATCGACGATCGCCAGCAACTTAAAGAGGTTCAGGGCATAGGGAGCTATGACATTCTGCCAATTCGTCTGCGCATTCGCATACGTCGATAGAATCCCGTTCGGGTCCGTTTGTTGCGCCAGCGCCGGCACGTTGAGCGCCAGCGCCGAGATTCCGGCTATCGCAACCAAAACATGCCGGCGAACTTTCATCGCTTCCCTTCCCTTCCCTGCCCTGCCTCACCGAAATCGCTTCTCAACAAAGACTCCATCACCGATCGGCCCGGATAGGCGGCGCGCATCCACCCCACGCGCAATACTCCAGAACCGCGACACAGACCTTACCTTCGTCCGTGTTTCTCCAAGTCGCATCCGCGCCCTTCGCCGCCGCGGTACACTCGCCGCGGACTTTCTTTTTGAACTCCAACGGTTGTCGTGCGAACCAGGGCTTGAAAGAACCCGCATCGGCCTTCGATACGTCTCCCGATCCCACATCTTCGACCTCGCGGACTATAGACGATGCAGGCTTAAAGAGGGCGGAGCGGCACCCCGCAAGCTCCACCCCGACGACGAGCACAAACACAAGAGTCAACGATTTCTTCACGGAGTCCATCCCTTCTATTGGCTTGAACCGACCAGTATCGAATCATCCAGCATGGTCCCCGTGCCTGCCCAGGTATCGGAACCGGGACCGGTATCCTTCATCAGGAAGAAGCTGTTCGCGGAAGAGGTCGTATCGGCGGCCATCTGAATCTGGGCGGATTGATACGCGGCCTTGGACTGCATGTCCGCCATCATCAACTGACGCAATTCGACCAGCTCGCTGACCTCTTCAGCGGCGATCTGGTTGCCGATCTGAAGAGCTTGCATCTCCCCGGCGCTCGAAGACCCTTGAGCCATATTCCGAAACTGGCTTATCAATCCCGTGGTCGTGCTCAACTGACTGCTTTGAAGCCCGGCCGCGCTCAGCGCGTGCTGGATCGAATCGAGTCCCGTCTGTGCCCAGGTGGCATAGCTGTTCGCGAAGTTCATCGGTGTGCCGCTCGATGACACCGGCCTGTACCCGAATCCGCCGAACTTGGACGTGAAGGAGTTGTCCAAGTTTGCCATGTTATACGCGAGAGCCTGGCCGCCTTGGACTACTTGACCTAAACCCGCCAGATTCCCCTCAATATCCCCGAAGACCTGGTTGGGTATCGCCTCCATCTTCTTGACATCGTTCAGCAACTGCTGCAATTCGACGGAGTATTGCATGACATGCGTTATTTGGATATTGACAAGCTGGATGTTGTTGGCCAGTTGCGTCAATTCGCTGGCGAACAGCCCAGTGCTTGCCTCTACCCTCTCCGGCGCCTCAAGCCGGGAGCTCAGGGCGCAAACCAGTGCGAGAACAACGAGGATGCGTATTACGAGTGAGTGCCGTCCCATGACTCTTCCCCCTCTTTGCTTTCTGCCGTTATCCGGCGTTCTGTCTCCGATGGAGCAATACATCCGCCCATTGCGCCATCACCGTATTCCCGGTCCGTGCTCCCCGGTAGCGTAGCCATTCCTCAACCCACGATGGATCGTTGCCGAACCGCTCCATCATGGCCTCTGCCGCCGTGCGATCTTCCACCGACGACACTCCTACGAAAGCCAGCGCAACTCCGCCAAGCCCCAGCCCGACCAGGCGCCGGCCCAACGGCGAGGTAAAGTAGTATTGCCTTTTCGGAATCGCGTTTTGGATGATCGAGATCTCGCGGTCATTCAGCCCGAGCTGAGCATAGAATCCGCGCGAGTTCGCGTTCCCAGCCTCTGCGTTGGGAAGCAGAATCTTTGTGGGACAGGACTCCAGAACCACGTCTCGAATCGGCGAGTTGATGACATCGGATATGCTTTGCGTCGCCAGCACCACAGAAGCATTCTTGCGGCGCATCGTCTTCAACCAGTCCTTGACCTTGTTACGGAACAATTCATGCTTCAGGTACACCCACGCCTCATCGAGAACGACCAGCGTCGGGGTTCCGTCAAGGCGCTTTTCTATCTGCCGGAAAAGGTACAACAGCACGGCAACCAGGCCGCGGCTGTTGCCGCCGTCGCCGGAACCCATCAGATTCTCCATTTCAAATACCGTGAATCGGGATGTCTTCAAGGCATCCGTCTGGGCGTCCACCAGCTCACCCAACGGTCCGTCGAGCGTGTAGCCGCGCAATGCGTCCCGCACATCCGTGTCTTGCACGGCCGCAAGATATTCGGTAAGAGACCTGTGCTGGCGCGCGATCGCAAGCGATTTGATGCCGTTGGCTATCGCCCCGCGATGCGCCGGCGTCACCGGATTCAGACCGCCAAGGACACAAAGCGATTCGACCCATTCGTTCGCCCAGGCAATGTCTGCCGATTCATCGATGTCTTTGAGGGGGCAGAACGCCAAGTCGGAGTTGTCTCCCCCGAGATCGTAGAAGTCGCCCCCGCACGCCTTGTTCAACACGAACATCGACTTGCCTTTGTCGAAGACGAACACCTTCGCCTCCGGATACCGGAACCACTGGGCTACAAGCAGTCCCAATAGCGTGCTCTTCCCTGCCCCGGTCGGCCCCAGGATCAACGTGTGCCCCACGTCCGATACATGCAGGTTGACCCGGAACGGCGTAGCCCCGATGCTTGTGGTCAACGCGAGCGGCGGGCTGTTTGGAGGCATGAGCGCCGAGGGGTTCGTCCTCTCTCCCGTCCACACAGCGGAGATCGGGAGCGAATCGGCCAGATTCAGCGTGTGGACGAAGAAGCGCCTGACGTTTCTGTAACCATCCCCAGGCAATGAGCCGCGCCAGGCCTCCACCGCATTGATCGTCTCCACCCTGGCCGCATAGCCGCAGTTCTTTATGGTCTTCACTACAGTGGAGACGTTCTCCTCGATTCGACTCCGGTCCTCGTCCATCAAGATCACGTTGGACGTGTAGAGAGCGAATTGAACGTCGCCGGCACTGGCCACGCTCATCGCCGCTTCCGAATCATTGGCCATCTCCTGCGCAAAATGATTGATCGTGCCGCCAGGCCGGTTCCAAAGCTGATCCATGAACCCGCGGACCTTGCCCCGCCACTTCTTATGCTTCTTTTCGAGAATGTTTCGCGCTACTTCCGCATCCTCCATCTGCGCGCGGGTGTTCCACCTGTACTCGAAGGGCCAGGTGTCCAGAGCCGCCAGGATTCCCGGTACGCTGTTCAAAGGAAACCCGTCGATGGCCACCACCCGGAGATGCCGGTTGCCCATCTTGGGCGCTATCCCAGCGACAAAATCCTCATTCCCGATCAGGTCGTGCAGGTAAACCGGAAACTCCGGCAGGGCGAACTTATAATCGAGCCCGGTCACGCAGCGCCGCACGTAACGCAACAGAGTGTCGAAGTTGCGCTCATACCCGAATTCATCGGTCAGTTCGATCCTTCCCAGCCGGCGCGCCGGAAACATCGAGCAGAATATGTCGCCGAACTGCGCGACTTTTATCTTGAAGTAGTCCAGCACCCGCGTTGCTATGTCTGTGTGGTTCTTCTCCCCGCCCTCGAAAAGGAAGCCCTTCAAACGCTCTTCCTGCTGTATGGGGGGAAGATAGGTCAACGTCATGAAGTACTCGCTCTCGAAGTGAGTACCCTCGACCGTGAACTGCTCCCGCCGCTCCATGTCGATCAATCCCGTAACCGCGTCCGGGAAAGCGCCCCCTTCCGGGTAGTCGGGTGCGTAACTCCGAATCGTGTCGCAATGAATCATCCACCCCGAGCCCAGCTTGAGAATGCCGTTCAACCGCGCGCTTATCGAGGCCATCTCCTCATGTGTGGCGGCGGCCAGGTCCGGACCTCGATACGCCCAGGACGCCATCAAGCCGCCGTCCTGGTTGAGCATGATCCCGTCGTCGATCATCGAAGCGTACATCAGCAGGTCCGGTAACCCCTCAGCCGTCTCCCGGTGTTCCGCGATCTTCATCGCCTCTCCTTGAACCGCATCCGATTCACTTCACCACTTGCCAGGGCTGCCCGAGGCTTCACGATGAAGGCCGGATTTCGCCGCATAGAACGTCTTATAGCGGATGTGCCGTATATAGACGTGCCTCATCATGGGATCGGCCTTGCCCAGTCTCGAAAGCCCGGCTGCGCACACAATCCAAATAGCGGCGCCCACGGGAATTCCCCACAGCTTCCCGATCGAAAAAACGAATATCCCCGCGAACAGAGCCGACAGCAATACCAGCTCCCGGTCCCCGCCCATGAGCAAATTCGGCCGATTCGCCGACTGATGAAACTTCACTTCCCGCGGACGATCAACCATCCCGCACCCCTTTCCAACAAATCCGGGGAGAGCGCCTCAATTCACTCCCCCCACAGAACTCCACGGCCGTAAGAACAGCCGCAGCGGGTCAGATAATGGCCCCGGTGAAGTTGAACATCGTATTCAGGAACGAGGTTCCCCCAACCAAAAACGCGATCGCCATCGTCACGTAGAGCGCGCGCTTCGCAAAATCGGTCAGCTCCCCGCCGAAGACAAGCACCATCCCGGTAACCGCTAGTGCGACAACTGAAACCCCCAACGCTACAGGCCCGGTCAGAGAGGTCGCAATCGCATTGATTGGGCCTTCCCAGGGAAGCGCCCCCCCACCGCCGCCCCCGGTGAACGTCGAGCTTGCGTGGAGCCGCAATGTGGCCGTGGCCCCCGCTATGAAAAGAAAGAACCCGTTCCGCATTCTTGGGAACGAGCCGTGAATCCAGGCAATCCGCTTCATGACAATCCTCCAGTTACTTTCTTCATTTCGGTTAAATGCGTTGAAACTCGTACCGGCCGTTCTCGAAGCCGGCAACGACGATGAGTTCTTTCACCTTCCGGCCTGACCGCAAGGAAGGATCGCCATCGATGAAGACGACAAGGTCCACCGCTTCACCGATGAGCTTTTGTTGCGCAGCCACGGTAGCCTCGGCTACCAGGCTTTCCAAGCGAATCAGACCGCTCACGGCATCGTTCGCGTGGACCGTTGCGAAGCCCCCAGGATGGCCCGTGTTCCACGCCTTGAGCAGGGAAAGAGCCTCCTGACCCCGCACCTCGCCGACCGCGATCCGGGTTGGCTTCAACCTCATACATGCCCTCAGACACGTCAGCATCGAGACTTCAAGCGAAGAAAGCAACTGAACGGAGTTCTCTACATTGCATTGCAGCTCCGGCGTGTCTTCGATGGTCACGATGCGATCGTTGGGAGTGATCTTGCTTATTGCGTCGAGAAGGGCATTTGCAAGGGTCGTCTTCCCGCTGCCGGTGGAACCCACGACGAGAATGTTCCGATGCAACTCAACCGCAACCCGCAAGATCTCGGCGTGCGACTTCCGTTGCACGCGCCGCACAAATTCATCGACGTTGCGATGCTGATTGTCCGGGTCGCTCTTGTCGGTGAGAATCCCCGCCGCTTCATACTCATCCAGCGTGAACACCTTGGTGGCCTGCTTGCGGATTGCGAACGCCGGCGCCTTCACCACAGGCGGCTTCAATCCCTCGAAGCGGCTGCCGAAGAACGGCACCGTGGTTTCGAGGATGGGGTTCTTTGCGTCCACCACCTGATTGCCTTGCATGAACGCAATCGTCCCGATGACCGCATCGGCCACCCCCGAATTCAGCGTGCCCACACAGGTAAAGCCCTGCTTCATCCGCTTCACCCAGACATTGCCATCGGGATTGAGGAGGATGTCCTCCGTCCGCTCATCCTTCAATTCGCGCGTCAACAGCGGCCCAAGCTCCCGCTTCAGCTTCTCGAAGATGCGAGCGCCGCCATTGTTTTCCGCCGTGATGAGAACCGGAGTCGTAGCCATTGAAGCGAGTAGGTAATGTGGTATATATGTACCTGATTGGGTCACAGGTAGTCAAATGAAAAATGCGCCAAAGCCTCACCTGTCCAGCTAACGTATAGAAAACACACACTTTATAGAGAGGTTGAGTTTTTTCACTCCGGCCGCCGATTTCCACCGCAACCTTCGCAACTCCCCGTTCAGCCCCGGCCGCGAGTTGCCGGAATAGAGGAAATCGATCATATTCTCAACATGAGCCCCTTGAACGTGACTGAGATCGTCAGCCGCCAGGTTCACGCCATGCGCTCCGATCGATTCGAAATCGGCGTCCTCTCAATCGAGGGCGAACGCTCTGCCGTCATCCGCCTGTGGACCCCCGAAGAGATCGCGGAACGTCTTCCCTGGCTCAAAGCGCAAAACGCCAAGGGCCTCAACATCAACATCCGGCCCGTGGGCAATCACCTCACGCTGCTCGACGACATCACGCTCGAAAAAATCGAGTCCATGAAGCAGGATGGCTTCGAGCCCTGCTGCATCGTCCGAACCTCTCCCGGCAACTACCAGGCATGGCTCGACCACGGCTACGAACTCACCGAGGACGACGCCACCCATGCGGCTCAATACCTCGCCAAACGATTCGGTTCCGACTTTGCCGCGGCCGGCAGGCGCCACTTCGGCCGCCTTGCCGGTTTCACCAACCGCAAGCGCAAGCACCTTCAACCCAACGGGTACTTCCCTTTCGTGCGGCTCGAATTCGCCCAACAAGGCCAGTACACCGCCGCGGAGCGTTTCGAGGACGAGCTCCGCGCCTACAAGGCCGCGCTGGAGACTTCCCGCCCTGCCAAGCCCTTTGCGCCCTTTTGGCCGGCGCCACTCAGATTGAAGAACATCGAAGACTTCCGGGCCGACACGAGCCGGTATCCGAAGCTCCACAACGCCGACCTCGCCTACGCGGTCTATGCCATATCGCGGGGCCTGGATCATTCGGCAATCCGCAGCGCGATCGCAAGCCGAGACCTCTCCCACAAGGGACCGAGACGGGCACAGACCGCCTACGTCGAACGCACTCTCAAGAAAGCGGTCCGCGACGCAGACCCAGCTGCTCAATCTGTTCTTTGACTTGAATTCCGCACCCACAGCGCCATAGCTACTGCGCCACCACCTGCCCCGCAATCCGGTCATACTCCGCCTTCGCAATCAGGTGCCGCTTCACCAGATCGTCGGGACTCTGGTAAGGCCGGCCGGCAATGATCCTTCGCGCTCGCGCGGCGTCGATTCCCGGCAGAGCTTCAAGCTGATCGGGCGTGGCGTTGTTGATATTCACTTGCCCCTTGGTCTTGAGGCCGTCTTCCACCCCCTGTACGACCGCTTTTGCATCCTGTTTGGCTTCAGTGGTGGCTTTGGCTGCGTCTTGCCGGATTGCGTCGGGGTTGCGCTGGGCCGGAGTGCAGCCGATCGCGGTAAGCAGCGCCAAAGTCAAGGTAAAGAACAGAGTACGCTCCATGTTCATTTAGATGCAGAGTAGATGATTCGGGCACCGTCGCAATGCAGAGTTTCTTTTCGGGCCGATTGGGAGCAAACGGGGTCGCGAAAAGGCCAACTGCTGCGGAAATTCGATGAAAACATGCCGCAGGGCCTGAACGCCCAGCCACACACTCTTTGAGGGTTGCAAACGGAGATAACTACAAGTTTTCGGGTTCCGGTCGTATTACCGGCCACTCGGCTCCAACCCGATTTTGGGCCTTCCAGAACCTCGGGCAGGCGCCGGCTTGGGTTGGGGAAGGCTGGGCGACCAACCGACCCAAGCGGCAAACTGGCTGCGAACCTAGTCGCCGAGTGGTAAGGGCTGTTAACCGGCCAATCTCTGCCCATCTTAAGGTTTGGCCGTGAGAGGCGATTCAATGCCGATCGTCATGATCTTAATGACCAGTGATCGTATGCGTCCGATCAGAATTCCCGCCTCAGTTGGGCGCGGTGCAGAGCGGCCTACCATGGATTCAACTATCCGGTGCCCCATTCGTCGACTCTGTTGCTTTCCTAGCCTGCAGGAATCCCCGCGTTGGGCAGCGGGACCACAGATGGAAGGTAAATATGAACACGCTTGCTCAAGCTGAAGTAAGAAGAAACCGGCTAAAGAATAATACAACACGCCGCTCACCCGCACCAGATCCGGCGATTTGCAATTGTTGGCATAAACGGAAATTGGCCGGTTATCCCACTGTTACCGTAAACCCAGAATTCCTCGGAAGCTGATCGGCGGAGCTTTGGCGACTTTCCATTGCGATCGAGGTCATGGAAGGGCATCCAGTACCAGTTGAGAAAGCAGCAAAGAAGGCAGTTC
>Ga0182030_10015776_pt1 | contig 14781 bp, 14 predicted proteins | sample 812S3MmetaG_FD_121299 | JGI IMG/M metagenome (GOLD analysis project Ga0182030, IMG submission 121299) | Permafrost microbial communities from Stordalen Mire, Sweden - 812S3M metaG (Illumina Assembly) | ecosystem: Environmental > Terrestrial > Soil > Wetlands > Permafrost | place: Sweden... | reverse complement strand
TGAGAACTGAGAACTGAGAACTGAGAACTGAGAACTGAGAACTGAGAACTGAGAACTGAGAACTGAGAACTGAGAACTGAGAACTGAGAACTGAGAACTGAGAACTGAGAACTGATCAGACAATAGAACACCCGCGCCCCATGGAGGGACGCGGGTGCGACGAGCGATGGGAGAAGGGCCTAGTTGTAATAGGCCGCGTTCTTTTCTACAAATTCCTTTTTATCTTCGGGCACGTCTTCTACGGCATAGATTGCTTCCGAGGGGCAGACCGGTACGCAGGCGCCACAATCGATGCAGCCCGCCGGGTCGACGTAGAGCTGCGTTACTTCTTCGACTTTCGGCTCATCGGTCTTGGGATGAATGCAGTCGGTCGGACAAACGTCCACACAGAGGTGATCTTTGGTGCAGTTATCAGTGATTGCGTACGCCATATTCTTTTGGATCCTTTCCTGACTTCCTCATCAACTTAAGACCTGGCGGGAAGCTGCGCCGTGACCATGATCACAGCGCTCTGTGGCCAATACGTCACGTCGCATTGTGATCCTGGTCACAGCCTCACGAAACGCTCCCTTGTAGAACTAAAACAATTCATAGAACAACGGGAAGTAAAAAGCTTGCCCGGCCCAACCCCACGACCCCATATGCCGCCACCTGGCGGCGGGCCGGGCACGCACTCCCCGCAGTCGAGCGATCCCCATCCGCGCAGCCGTTCATTTCCTGGCAGCACTTAGCCCGCTAGAGGCTCAATTCGAAAAGGAAGCGAGCCAAACGCGCGATTATTGCGTCGCAAACACTGAGACGCTTCACGCGGCTCGCCTAGATCCCTCGCTGCGCAAAAACCGCTTGCTCGGGGTGACAATCAAATTGAGCTACTACCCTCAGCACGTGCGAGCATCCGAAGCCAAAGCCTTGGTGTTATGATTCGCGGTTATGCACTTTGCTATGAAATCCGCACGCCTTTCGCTCATTCTCGTCTTCCTTACCTTCGCCGGCGCCTGCGCGAGCCTGTACGGCGCGCCGGCGACCTCTCCGGTTCCCAAGGCCAAATACACGGTTCATCTCGTCCAGGAATGGATCACGATGCAGGACGGTGTTCGCCTTTCGGCGACACTCTACATGCCCGAAAACGCGAAAGCTGGAGAGAAATTCCCCGCCCTGCTTGAGTATCTTCCCTATCGCAAAGACGACGCCACGGCAGCCGGCGACTATCCGATCCACAGCTATTTCGCGGCCCGCGGATACGTCAGCGCGCGTGTAGACATCCGGGGCTTTGGCACAAGCGAAGGCGTGCCTACGGATCGCGAATATTCGCAGCAGGAGCAGCTCGACTGCGAGCAGGTTATCGCCTGGCTTGCCAGTCAGCCCTGGTCGAATGGCAAAGTTGGCATGTTCGGAATTTCCTGGGGCGGGTTCAACTCAATTCAGATGGCCATGCCCCATCCGCCGGCGCTCAAAGCCATTCTCGCCGTCGACGCGACCGAAGCACTTTTCCATGACGATGTTCACTATATCGACGGCCTGATGCACTTCGACGAGTTCGAACTCAATATGGATCTCGCGCCCGCGATGACCGGGGCGCCCGACTACACGCTGGACGAAAAAGTGCTCGGCCCGCGATTTGAGTCAGCGCCATGGTCGCTGCTTTATCTCAAGCATCAGCGGGACGGCGATTTCTGGCACGCGCCGGTCCGGCCGCTCAGCGATATCAAAATTCCCTGCTTTCTGATTGGCGGCCTGGCGGATGGCTACCGCGATTCGATTCCGCGCATGTTTGAGCAAGTCAAGGCGCCTATTAAGGCCCTCATTGGCCCGTGGAATCACGGTTATCCCAACGATGCCGATTTTGGCCCGCACATAGAATGGCGCGACCAGGCGGTGCGCTGGTGGGACTACTGGCTGAAAAATCGCAACACAGGAATCATGGACGGCGGCGCGTTGGCTATTTATATGCAAGGCTGGCATGCGCCCGATCCACATCTCAAAGAAATTCCGGGAAAGTGGCGTACCGATCCGACGTGGCCGGTACAGGGAGTAAAAAACACGCCGCTCTATCTCTACGATGCGCGTATGCTTTCCACCACTCCGGCCAAGGCGGGCGAGCAACAGCTTCGCTATGTTCCTTCCATTGGAGTGGAGGCTGGTTTCTGGTGGGGTGACTTGAGCCCGGATCAGCGGCCGGCCGATGCCTTCAGCCTGACTTACGACTCGGCGACGCTGAATGAAGATCTCAGCATCCTTGGAATTCCTCATGCCATGCTGCGCGCCAGTTCCACGGCGCCGCTGGCGGATTGGTTCGCGCGGCTTAGCGACGTTGCTCCTGACGGCTCTGTCACGCTGGTGACGGGCGGAGGCATGAGCGGCGCGCAGCGCGATTCCGCCTCAGATCCTAAAGACCTTGAACCGAATCAAACCTATTCGCTCGATGTTGCCATGCACCTCACGACCTGGACCTTCCCGAAAGGCCATCGCATCCGACTGGCGGTTTCGAATGCGCTGTGGCCGATGGCGTGGCCTACTCCATATGCGATGACGACTACGCTTCAACTCGGCACAGAGATGGGATCGCGACTGGTGCTGCCGCTGGTTGCGCCTTCGCTCTACGCGGCGCCCGAATTCTCGCCGCCACAGCCTGTTGAACAACGCAAGGACATACAGTCCGCAGGTTACCCTTGGCCCGGCGAATGGAAGACCGAGCGCGACGAGTTAGCCGGAAAAACAAAAGTTAGATGGAACGGTAAGTCGGAAGAGACTTATCCATGGGGTAAGGAAACCGATCTGGAAGGTCTGACTTATGAGGCCGACGACAATCACCCTGAAGTGAGCTCGGTTCATGGAGAAGCCGAAATTGGAATAGCGCTGAAAGACCGCACTCTATCGTGGCGCGGCCATCTTACTCTTACCAGCGACGCCAAGAACTTCTATTACAAGTACGTCCGCGAGCTTTACCAGGATGGCAAGAAGTTAAAGGAAAAGACGTGGGAAGAGACGGTGCCGCGGGATCACCAGTAGGCTACGCCCTAGAGACAACTAGTCGTCGAGGCAGCATGCTATCAAATCTAGGTCGCTACAGGAAGGATCTCGACTCTCTGATCCATCGCGGGCAGACGTTATACTTGGCTATCCAAGCAGAGTGCTTCCCTGAAGAGTGTGAAAAACAACTGAAGAACACCCTAGGTGAAAAGGCTAAGGGAGTCCTTAACGGCCTACCCAAGTTCAAGGAGGCATACCAGCCTTGGTACTCGGAAGCTAAGGCAATGATAAGGCAACTCCTTCCGGACCGTTTGTCGGACTTTGCTAGCTACTATGAAAAGCCAAAAGCGCGAAAGGACATTACTCACACAGATATCGAGATCTGATTCCCTTCACTTACATCGCCGAAGGAGGACTCGACCGCTGAATTCGCTATAGTCCCTTGACCTCAGTTCCTGCTTACAGGTTCTCGAGCACCAGCTTCAGGTAATCCCAGAAGCTCTTTACGGACGAAATCTCCACGCGCTCGTTTGGACTGTGCGGATCCACAATCGTCGGCCCGAAAGACACCATCTCCATTCCGGGATATTTCTCACCAATCACACCGCACTCCAGGCCAGCGTGCATGGCGATCAGCTTGGCCGGTTCGCCGAAGAGTTTCTTGTGCACGTCCTGGAGCTTGCGAACGATTTCGCTATTGGGCTCCGGCTTCCAGCCCGGATACTTACCTGCATGCTCCACTTCGAAACCCGCCAGACGAGATACCGTTGCAACCATGCGGGCGGCGGACATCATGCTGCTTTCGATGGGGCTGCGCTGACTGGTAACAATCTCCACCACGTCGCCCTTGGTGGTGACGGTCGCGAGGTTTGTGGACGTTTGAACCAGGCCGGGGACATCGGGGCTCATCGCGATAACGCCGTGATGTAAGCTTGCGAGCAGCGCCACCGCTTGTTTCGCGTCGGCCGCTTCCAGCACTTTCTCGGGACGCTCGGCTTTTTCAACCGTGATCCGCAGTCCGGAATCGAATGCTCCCAGATCGGTCTGGTAACCAGTTTCGGATGTGGCGACGAGCGCTTTCAATTCACTTTCCCGGGCAGAATCGGCTAGCACCACGGCCGTCGCTTCGCGTGGAATTGCATTCTGCGCGCTTCCGCCGTTGATCGCGGCGATTTCGATCGGAATGCGATCAAGCAGCACTTGAAGCACTCCACCGAGGATGCGCAGAGCATTGCCGCGGCCTTGATGGATATCGACACCGGAGTGTCCACCTTTCAGGCCAGACACTTTGATGCGCCAGGCCGATCCCGCTCCGGCAGGACGAAGCCCGACCTTGCGCCGAGCCGTCGTTTTGATGCCACCCGAGCAACCGATGCAGAGCGTTCCCTTATCTTCGTTGTCGAGGTTGAGGAAATACTTGGACTTCAGGACGCCGGCGGCGAACTCGGCAGCGCCGGTGAGTCCAGTCTCCTCGTCAATAGTGAAGGCGAACTCGAGCGGACCGTGGGCAATGTCGGTGCTTTCCATCACAGCCAAAGATGCGGCCACGCCCACTCCGTTGTCGGCGCCCAGAGTGGTGCCGTCCGCTTTCAGCCAGTCGCCATCTCTGATCACCTTGATGGGATCGGTATCGAAGTTATGAGCGGTTCCCTCGTTTTTTTCACAGACCATATCGAGGTGGCCCTGGAGAAGAGCTATGGGCGCTCGTTCGCGCCCCGGCCGCGCAGGTTTCCGGACAATGAGATTGCCGGCAGCGTCCTGCACGTACTCCAAACCCAGTTTTGCAGCCAGCGCGCGAATGTATTCTCGAATTGCGGCTTCCTTGGTAGAGGCGCGAGGAGTGGAGGCTAATTTATCGAAGTGCTTCCAAAGCGCTTCGGGTTCCAGATTTGCGAGGGCAGGTATCATGACACGCTCCGTAGAAATTAAAGGTACAAGCTATCGTACAGCGCGGAGGTAAATGCCGACACCTACGCGCGTGGAAATGCGATGGGGAGCCGAGGCTTTCGAGATCGAGGCTGCCCAGACTTCCGTCAGCGCATTCTGCTTGCTTGTTGCGGCGGCGCGCGGCCGATTCGCATGATCACAAGCCCTGATGATGTGGATCACAGACCCATTGTTCATCGCAAGGCAGAATCGACACGACTGTTTTGCAAAAGGAACAAGGCTATGGCTTCGATTGCCACACCCGTAAAACCCGAATTATTGCGGACACTTCCTTCCGATGGCGCGCGCCAGATTCAGTGGCGATTCTCCGACCGTTATGACCTGCAAATGCTGGTGCAGTCGGCGCGAGCGGTGGCTCGTGGTCCGGTGGCGCGACTGGTGGCCAGCGGCGGCCGCAATTCGCATGAATGGACGCCTGCCAAAGCTGAGCTGTTGGAGGCATTCGATAAGGCCGGCATTACGGCCGTATTCATGGATCCCGAACAGGGCGGATTCATAGCGGGCCCGAAGAATCTGGCCTTGGCGCTGGTGGCGTTTGAACTGGCGTGGGTTGATGGCGGGGCTGCAACCGCCAGTCTGGCGGGTTGTCTGGCGCTGGCGCCGATTCATGAGCGCGGCACGGTTGAGCAGCAGACGAAGTACATGCAACTGGCGGCGCCTCCGCAGGCAGGAGAAGATCGCAAACTATGGCGGGGCGCATTCTGCCTGACCGAACCCATCCCTTACGTTGGCGTGGATACAGGCATGCTGAATGGGAAAATTCGCATCGCGGAATGGAAAGAAGGCGAAGAGCCGATTCTGCATGTGGAGAAACGCGGACGATTTATTACCAACATCGGTTTTGCCAATTTTGTGACTGCTGCGGTGGACTCCGGCGATGAGCGGATCAAGGGCAGCTGCATGGTGATTCTGGAAGAGGGCGATCCGGGGACATTCGATCGCGGCACGCCGACGCGCAAGCTGGTGCATCAGCTTTCATCCACCGGCGACCCGATCTTCAGCCTGCGGATTCCTGCGAGCCGGATTGTTGGCGGCTACGACGTGAAAGATGGCGTCATTGTGCCACGCTACAACCACAGCGAGGTGATTGAGGCTGTGTTTCGCCGGACGCGCGTGACTGTGGGCATTATGACGGCCGCGAAGTTGCTATCGGCAGTCGAGCCGGTGATCCGGTATCAACGCGGGCGGTTCCGGGGCGCAGAGACCGCGACTCCCGGCTCGGTGCGTTATGAACTCGGGCTACAGGCTCGCGAAGACACGCTGCATAGGCTAGTTGACGTATGGGCGACCGGCGAAGCCAGCGCGGCTCTTGGATTTGCGGCGGCACGGGCATTCGATGAACTTGATCCGCTGGAGCGCGAGGCTGACAAACTGCTGGCGGCGCAGGGAGTCACCAGCGCCAGAGCGCGCGCAAAGCTACAACGTGAAGCGTCGGAACGCGCGGCGGATTTGCTCCGCTTGCCGGTCACTGATCCCAAGCGAGCGCAACTGGAAACCGATCCGCTTCTGCGCTTCGTTCTTCTGGACTCGCTAGCCGACGTGCTTTGTCCAGCCACCAAGTTGTGGAACACGGGGTGGGGCGCACAGATGATGCGCGAGGCCGTTAGCTTGATGGGCGGCTACGGCATCACCGAAGACTGCCCCGGATTCCTCGGGAACAAGTGGATGGATGCGCAGCTGGAAGCGACTTACGAAGGGCCAGAAGCGGTGCAGCGACGACAGCTTTCCATCACCATGGCCAACCCGCTGTTCCGGGCGCAATTCCAGGCATGGGTCAAGGAGATGCGCGGGATTGCATCCGAGCGCCCTGGCACCGGCGCATGCGCATTGGCAACCGCCATGGGAATGTGGCTGTGGACGCTGGAACGTTTGCAGCACAGCACCGATGCCGACGGCGGCCGCTTATACCAGAGCGCACGACAGGGTGTGACGTTCCCTTTGGCGGACGCGCTCTGCTGGCTGCTCGCGGCGCGCTGCCAGATTCTAGACACCATCGAACTGGAAAAACGCGGGGGCGACGATCCCGCGGTTGCGGAAGGATTGCCCGGCCTGGTGAATTTTATGACTGACCTCTGTCATGTGCAGTCGGCGCGCGCCAGCGGAGAAGCCTCGCGCATCTGCGCCGAGTTGGTGTTCGGATACAACCGCCATCCCGCATGGGACGAAGCCGGATATCGCGGCTGCTATCAGCAAGACGAGTTGGAATCTCTCGAGGGCATCATTCCGGGTATTGGTTCTTATGGATTGGATGTGATCGGGAATGACGGCACCCACCCCAGAAAGGCTGGTCCTTGCGCGAAGTGTAATGGAGCCGAGCAGTTTCTCTCCTTGCAATCGAAGCTGGCCACTTGCCTGACGGGCTGTCGGCTTTCGAAGGACCGTGCCGCCGAGGCGATTTCGAAGCTCATGATTCCGGAGGCGCTGGACTATCCCGCATGAGCGCCGCTCCCCCAGATTCGGCCGTTCCCGAGCAACAAACGGCCGAGCCACGAACAGACGACCGACAACAGATGGCGGTTGACATCGCCTGCGTTGGCTTCGGTCCGGCGATGGGCGGATTCTTAACCACGCTCAGCCGCAGCTTGCTGAATGGGGATGGATCGGTGCGACTGGAGAGTGCGACATCCCCCGGCATGCCTTTGCAAGTGATCTGCTACGAACGCGCCGACGGGCTGGGCTTTGGAGTTTCCGGCGCGGTCACGCGAGCACGCGGAATTCGCAGCAGTTTCCCTGACGTCGATCTCACGCAGATTCCGATGTTGGCTCAGGTGAAGAAGGAGAAGCTTGTTTACCTGCTGGATCCTTTTCGCGCCAGCCGGCGATCGTTCGCATTCAAGGCTGCCGACGGAGTGCTCCGCTCGCTCGGATTTTTATTCGGTGTGAAGCACGACGCGTTCGAACTGCCATACACTCCGCCGTTTATGCGGAAACACGATGGGCTCGTGTTGTCGCTCGGCCAATTCAATCAGTGGGTCAGCGATCAAGTTGCGGCATTGGGATTGGTGCAGATCTGGCCGGGGATGCCGGTTGCGGAGCCCCTCATCGAAGGAAACGCGGTTACAGGAGTGCGGCTCGCCGATCAGGGAACGGATCTGCAAGGACGGCCGGAGGCTGGGTTCACTCCGGGCATGGATCTGCGCGCCGCGCTGACAGTGGTTGGCGACGGTCCCGTGGGAGCGGTCGGAAGAAAAATCGACGAGCACGCAAACATTGGGATGCCGCCGGGCCAGGAGTCGCACGAGTGGGCGCTGGGCATGAAGATGGTGGTCGAACTCCGCGAAGACAGCGGGCTGGATGCTGGGACTGTCTTGCACACCATTGGATTCCCCGAGCCCGAGATCTTCGGTTTTCTTTACGTTCATCCGGATCGGCTGGCTTCGGTTGGAATTTTTATTCCGTCATGGTTTGGCAGCCCGGTACGCACGGCTTATCGCTATCTACAACACTTCATGCTTCATCCTTATTTGTGGCGTTATCTTGAGGGCGGAACGCTGAAGTCGTGGGGAGCGAAATCTCTGCAAGAATCGGGCAGGCTCGGCGAACCGTTTCTCGCAGGCAACGGTTATGCGCGCATCGGCGAAGGCTCGGGTAGTACGAACGTACTCGCCGGTTCGGGAGTGGATGAAGCCTGGACGACGGGCGTGCAACTGGCGGAAGCAGTCATAGAACTCGCTGAGCAAAAGCGTGCGTTCACGCGGGAAAATCTTGAAGCGACTTACGTGCGCCGCCGGCGGGCGAGTTGGGTTGATGCCGAATCGAAGGTGGCGGCGAACGCGCGCAATGGATTTCAGCAGGGCGTGGTCACGGGAATGATCGGCATGGCCGTGGCGGACTTAACTGGAGGGCATATCGCGCCGGCACTACACTCGGCGCGTTCCGTGCCTTCACTGGAAGAAGCTTACGGCTCGCGAATTTCTCCGTCTGAGCTGAAGCAGATAAAGGACGAGTGCGCGGCCAAGGGAACATCATTGCATGACCGCATCATGGACCGATGCGGCTGGCCGCAGATCCCGATGGACGGGAAGCTGCTGATCTCGCATCAGGATGCTTTGCTAATGGGCGGCGGCGTGCAGGCGGCTCCGGGCTATGCAAATCATGTGATCTTTCTCCGCCCCGAACTTTGCCGCGAATGCGAAACCAAACTGTGCGTGGAAATGTGCTCCGGACAGGCGATTACGCGCGGTGAGGAAGAAGTGCCAGCCTTCGATCGTGAGAAGTGTGTCTACTGCGGCGCGTGCCTCTGGAATTGCCGGGCTGAAGGCGACGGGAGACGGGGAAATGTCGAATTCAATGCGGGCGCTGGGGGATTGCATTCGGCGCTGAATTGAGAGCACGCGGAGCGCTCGACAGTCTCGGTGCAGTCGTTAGTCGCTGGTCGTTCGTCGTTAGTCATTTGCCGTTAGTCAGTAGTCGTTAGTCTGCGGGTTGCCGACGACCAACAACGAACGACTAATGACGGGCTATCAACACTGGGCAAAACTAACACTGGGCAATCGGAGAAATTACGAACTTGACAGGACTCGAATGACAAACGGATATCACATCGTAGTGTGCGGGAGCGTCGTACCCGACCCGCTACAAACTCTGGAGCCGGTTTCTACTCCGACCGGTCCCGCGCTTAAGAACGAAATGATGCTTCCGGCTGTGCTGGATCCATGGGCGGCACATGCTCTGTATGAAGCTGCCAACCTGGCATCGAAAGCCGCCGGCAGCAAGGTCTGGCTGGTAAGCGTGGGACCAAAAGCAAAGCTGCAGCAAGTGATGATGACGATTGCACAGCGCGTGAGCTTTGAGCTTGTGCCAGTAGATGCGAGCGCCAGCGGATTCGCCGATGCGCATTCGACGGCAGCATTGTTGGCGGACGCCATCCAGACTATTCCCGGCCTTGATCGCGCGCGCTTGCTGGTATTTGGCGGATGGGAATCGGCGTCGCGAGGCGCGGGCGCAACCATGCAGTTGGTCGGAGAACGGCTCGATATCCTCGACCAGTTTCAAGGCGTCGACCAGCTCAGAGTTCTGGACGAGGCTGAGAGCGGCGGTTCATTCGAGGTTATGGAGCGCATAGAAGGTGGACGTCATCAGGTCTCGGTCTGCTCGGGCCCTCCGGCTTTGTTGGGGTGGGCGACGGGCAATCTGCCGGAGCCAAGAAACAATCCGCAAGTTGGGATGGCAAATATGCGCACGGTGATGCCCGCGTTGCAACGGGCTAAGACAGTGCCGCTACCCACTGGCGGATTGCACTTCCTGAGCGCCAGTCCGCCCAAACAACAGCGTCAGACTCGCGTGGTTAAAGAACTATCGTCGGAGCAGGTTGCGCTAGAGATTGCAGAATGGATTGGCAAGTAGTATTCGCCAATTCTGCGCAAGGGGACTTGCGGCGCGTGGAAAGACGTTAACCACAGAGGGCACAGAGGAACACAGGGGAAGGCTTACAAGGAATTTGGGAGATCGAATGGCACAAAACATTTTGTTTTTGGCGCACGTTTCGGAAACTGGTAATACGCTTCCTAAGTCAGCGTATGAAGTGCTGGGGACGGCTCTGAAATTGACCGGTCAACTAGGCGCTCACTTGAGCATCGGGTTGATTGGTGAGAATGTGGCTGCCGCCGCGGAGACGATTGCGGCCGCAGGAGCCGAAAGAGTCTTAGCGGTGTCAGGACCGGACTTCTCCACGCCGCGTTACGCGAGCGATGCTGCGGCGGCCGAAGCCATCTGCCGGGCCGCGGGAGCCGATCTGATTCTGGCGCCGGCAACTTCGCGCTTTATGCGCGTTCTCGCTGGCGTGGCTCTTCGTCTGAAGGGATGCGTGGACACGCATGTTTCTGCGCTGGAAGCCGGTAGTGGCGAACTGCGGGCAACCCGGTGGCATTATCGCCAGCGCATCGAAGCAGTCATTCGCCGCGAGGCGCGACCATGGATTGTGCTGCTTGATCCCGGCTGCGAAGCGGCATGGACGGGCACGCCTGGCGCGGTCAAGATCGAAGAAATCGCCGTCCCCCAATGGACCACTAAAACAGTGGTTACCGGTATCCGCGCTCCGCAGAGCGATGCGCAAACAATCCGGCCCGACGCCAACCTGCTGTTTGTTGCGGGTGCTGGTTGGACCAAGAAGCAGTCGGACGGAAACACTCATGTCGATGAAGCGGAAAAGCTGATTCTTGATTTTCTGCGCGCTTCGGGCGCATCGCTGGGCGGCAGCAAATCGCTTGTGGATCAAACGGGAGAGAGTCAGGCGGTGCTGCGTTTCATGACGCATCTGAATCAGGTCGGACAGACGGGCTCAACGCCGCGCCATCCTAAAGGGCTGTCTATGTGCTGCCATGGCGAGGAACCTCACGCGGTGGGCTGGCGATTTATTAACGAGCGCCGCGCCGTGAATCTCGACCCGAACTGCGGATGGGCGCGAGGAAAAGCGGACGTGCTTTACGTAGCCGACGCGTTCGAAGTGCTGGCGAAATTGAATGCTCTGCTCGGCACGGTAAGGCGGACTGAACCCAAAAGTGGGGACGGGGCCATAGCCAATCCAAGCGGAGCTGAGCCCGATTCCACGCTTGAAGAAGTCTCAGCCTTGACGCCTTAGCGCGCGGTCCAGGGTTTGGTCTAGCGCCGCCTTGGCCTTTTCGTATTCCTCCGCGCTGACTTTGCCTTGTTTGCGCTCGACTTCGAGCTGAAACATTTCTTCCTTTAGAGCTTCGAGGATCGCGGCGGATCGGGAGAACGGCGCGGTTACAGACGGTGTTGCTGCGGCGGGTGTAGTTGTGGCTGGTGTGCTGCCAGAAGATGACGCCGCGCTTGCTCCTGAGCCGGATTGAGATGGCGTTCCCGAGATTGCGCCTGCTCCCGGACCTGTGATCGGAGCGGCGAACGGGCCGGAGGCGAAGGTCGCGCGGTTGGCCGAACCGCCTGCCGTTCCGGATGCAGCGGAAACGGCTCCTTGCCGCTTGGTCACGATCCAGCCGCCGATGGCGAGCAACACTACGAAAGCTCCGATAATGGGCCAGCGGTATTTTTCCAGCGGATCGGGCGCGTCGATGGGAACGCCGAGTCCGCCGCCGGGACGGCTGCTCTCGGCCTGCGGATTCTCGTTCATGGGACCGCCCTGTGGCGCAGCGCCAGACGCTCCTGCTGCTCCGCCCTGCTCATCGGCAATCGTTCCGGTGCCCGTGACCGTGAATCCCAGCGCCTGGCCTACGTGTGTCTGCTGAGCAACCTGGACGACGCTGTCGGTCTGATTGGGGTCCTGCATGGATTTGAACGACGACGAGTCGCCGCCTTCGAAGTGCATGGTCTTGGGCAGGATGACTACAAAATGCTCGGCGGGATAGAGCGGCTTGGGATCGATCTTCGCCGTGCCGTTGTACGGGAGAGTGAACTCGAGCTGGATTTGAGTTTCTCCGGGGCGCAGCGGGAAAGCGATAGCGTAACGGCCCTTTTCAGACTGAGGAACGGCATCGGCTGGGATGGGCTGCCCGTTGGGCGCTTTGGCTTGGACCTGTTCGACCTTGGCGCCGACGGGAAGATAGAACTCAAAGCTGTGGTCGTTCATCTGCGTGACCGGCGGCGACGACTGGTTGTCGATGGCGAATAGGCGAATGCCCTGCAGGCTGGTCTTGTCGGCCTGCAGGCGAAGCACGTCGGCGGTAAGACTGAGGCTGCCGACTTTCTTGGCCACGTCGTAGACCTTGACCTCGACATTGCCAGTGCCGGGAGGCGCCATCTGGTGATAGTTGACTCCCTGATGGACGGCGCGGATGAGGTGCGGGCCTCCGGCATCTTTGAGGGTGAAGCTGAATTTGCCGGAGGAGTCGGCCTTGGTGCTGCCAGCGATGTCCATGCCATTGGCGATGTTGATGAGGATGACCTCGTCCCCAGCAGCGGGCTTGTTGGTGGTGCCGTTGGTGACGGTGCCGGTGAGGGTCTGGGCGGCAGCGTGGGCTAGGGCAAGTGAGAATAGGGCCAGCGCGAGGATCGCGGTTAGTAGGGCGGATTTGGTGAGGTTGGTCAAAAGTGCTCCTTATTGCTTTTCGGTCGAGGCTACGAGTGACTGGCTATGGTTTGCAAAACCAGATATGCTGCACTCTTCTCAGCTTCAGATCACTATCAACAGACAGATCTTTGATGGTCAACCTGCCATGGAATGAGGTCAGATCGAGCGCTCCCTCTATTCTCACAAGATGAGTTTGAATGATCTCTTTCTTAGAGGGATATTCAACCTGATGCTCAATCCAGTCTCCCTCAATAGTGACATGTTTGCCGTTAATGCGACCCGGCAAGAGAATGCCATCATCCGGCGCCCCTTCGTAGACGTATAACAGAGCGTCGAGTTTGCCGTCACCAGACTCTTTTACTGCCAACTCGTATCCAAGCAGATCGCCAGCCTCCTTCGAAACCCACGCGTTTGAGTAAATACGCATCGATGAGGTTCGCTCACATTCCTCGTTCCGGGCGCTCTTTGCGGATACATAAGACGCTGGGAGTAGAAGCGACAGTAATGTGGGTACCAAGAATCGCATTTTTACAGGCATACGGGCCACTAATTCCTTCGAAGGCATTGGCGTTAGAGTGACCGCGTCCGTCCGTTTTTCTCGTCGTTCAGGGCGCGTTGTATAAGCGGGTCAAGTCGACCATCGGCAGGGTCGGATTGAGGCATGCGCTGGCGGCGGACTTTGATTTTGCTCTCGTCCTTGCGGGCTTGGGCGAGATCGTAGGCGAGCTGCATCCGCAACCAGGTTTCCGGCGTGCTGCCGAAGGCCTTCGAGAGGCGGATCGCCATCTCAGGGCTGATGCCCGACTTGCCATGAATCACGTTGTTGAGCGTTTGACGGCTGACGCCGAGAACCTCCGCTCCCTGAGTAACCGACAAGCCTAGAGGTTCGAGACACGCGTTTCGAATGCTGCGTCCGGGATGCGGGGGATTTTTCATCGGCATGGTGTAGTCCATTTTACTTCGATGCACTAAGAGCCTGTTCCAGAGTCAACCGGATGAAGCGCTGATAGGGCAGGCCGACGCGGGCGGCGCGCTCGCGGAGGGCGTCATATAGCTCCCCGGACAAGCGCAAATTAATCGACTTGTCTTTGCGCTTAATCTCGAAGCGCACCAGCTTGGCGCCCGAAAGATCGTATTGCGACAGGTCGGCTTTGTCGACGAAAGCAGCTGCAGCACGGTCACTTTTAAAGCTCGGGATTTTCTTTTTCGAAGGCATCGATCTCCTCCCTATGCATGTAGCGCGCGCTGATGGGCCGGATCAGAAGTTCATCGCCCTCTTGCCGGAGTGTAAAGACGATGAACACGCCGCGTCCTTTTTCCGTTCGCCCGATGGCGCGAAAGCGATTTTCGCGCTGCGAGTGGGCTTCGTCCGGCAGGATGGCAAGCGGGCGAGCAAAAAGGCCTTCGATCACGTCAACTGAAAGCCCATGTTTCTCACACTTGGCGCGGTTGCCACGGTCCCAGTCGAAGCCGTTCGCCGGTAAAGTCATGCTACCAGAAAGATATGCATTTGTATAGGCAAATGCCTACTCACTCATTGACGCAATTAAAGCGATATGGCAGCCTGCTCCAGCCGGACGATTTCGGCCATGATGGCGGCGGCTTCCTCTTCTAGCGACGTACGCATGGATTGGTAATCCGCGTCGGGGACCTTGCCGGCTTTGTATTCGAAATTCAGGTCGCGCAGGTTCTCGTAGACGGATTCCTTGCGCTCGCGGAGATAGCCGAGGCGCGTCTTTTCTTCTCCGGCGTAGACTTCGCCGGGGAAAAAGAAGACGTAGTAGAGCGTGGCGAGCGTGAAGACGGCGCAGACGAAGATGACCATGTTCATAGAGTTCTCAGTTCCCGGTTCTCAGGTCTCAGGTCTCAGGTCTCAG
>Ga0182030_10015775_pt1 | contig 14783 bp, 8 predicted proteins | sample 812S3MmetaG_FD_121299 | JGI IMG/M metagenome (GOLD analysis project Ga0182030, IMG submission 121299) | Permafrost microbial communities from Stordalen Mire, Sweden - 812S3M metaG (Illumina Assembly) | ecosystem: Environmental > Terrestrial > Soil > Wetlands > Permafrost | place: Sweden... | reverse complement strand
CTCAGTTCGCGAAGACGCTCCGCACCGCGGCCTCGCGCTCGCTTAGCCCGCTCCCCTCGAACTCCTGGACAACCTGCTCCAGCAGACCTGGTACATCGAGACCCTGCGGGCACTTCTCGACACAATCCATGCAGTGAGAGCACAGCGACGCATAACCCGGCCGTCCGGTAAGTATCCCGCCCATGCGCACCACATAGAGGAACGCGGCCTCCTGCTTCCTGCCGAAAGTGTGAAATGCATTGAAGAGCGTGAAGCATTCCGGGATATTGACTCCCGACGGGCAGGGCTGGCAATACCCGCAGCCGGTGCACCCGACTTTCATGATTTCCCGATACTTCCGGCCCACTCTGCTCACCAGTCCGAGCTCCGCGCCGGTGAGCGAACCGGGCCACGCATCCGCCGCGATCCGGAGATTCTCTTCCAATTGGGCCTCGTCGTTCATCCCGGAAAGAACCACCGTCGCTTGCGGATGATTCCAGACCCATCGCAGGGCCCATTCGGCCGGGGTCCGGCGGCGTTCCGCTTCCTTCCAAAGAGCCTCGATGGCCGGCGGCTGCGGCGATGCGGCCAGCGCGCCACCGCGCAGGGGCTCCATCACGATCACCGCCAGGCCCTTCGATGCGGCGTATTCCAGCCCCTCCGTGCCGGCCTGGTTTTCCTCGTCGAGATAGTTATATTGAATCTGGCAGAAGTCCCAGGGATAGGCGTCGACGATCCGTTTGAAATCCTCCCGGATGCCGTGAAAAGAAAACCCGGCATTGACGATTCGCCGGTCGCCCCGGGCACGGTCGAGAAAGTCCGCCACGCCCAGGGCGGCAACCTTGTCCCAAGTAGTTCCATTCAGCGAATGGACCAGGTAGTAATCGATCCTGGACGTGGCCAGCTTCCGCAACTGCGCGTCGAGAAAGCGGTCCATATCCGCGCGGTCCCGGACGAGCCACGACGGCAGCTTGGTAGCGAGTTTCACCCGCTCGCGATATCCGCCGGCCAGGGTGCGGCCGACGAAAGGCTCGCTTTGGCCTCCGTGGTATGGCCAGGCGGTGTCGATATAGTTCACTCCGCGATCGATGGCATGCCGGATCTGGCGGGCCGCTCTCTCTTCGTCTATCCGCCCGTCTTTTTGCGCCAGGCGCATGCACCCGAATCCCAGGATCGACAACTCGTCTCCGGTCTTCTCCGCCTTCCTGTAAAGCATCGATTCCTCCTGTTTTGAAAGCTCATTGTAGCGCCCCGTAATTGCACGTCGAAACCCCATACATAAGTATGCAGAACCGGTCCGTTACCCACTGCACTTTCGCGATTGAGCGCAGTTATCCCGTGACACCCGAACGTGTCTTCGCCGCCTTCGCGGACCCGGCCGGGAAACGCCGCTGGTTTGCAGAAGGCGACCACCGCGAACTCGAAGAATTCGAAATGGATTTCCGCGCCGGCGCCACGGAACGCTGTTGGCGGAGAGATTCGATGTCGCGATAACCGGCGCGATTCACCAAGTTCTCATCCAAAGTTTGCGATCATGTCTATTGGCCCTCCGAAAGCTCTCTCTCCTCCTCGCTCTGGCTCTGCCGCTCGGCGCGCAAGACGCGTCCGCGGACCCGCCTGCTTCCGAGCGCTGGAATCTGTATTTCCAAGCCACTTCCATCGGGCAATATCACGGCGCCTTTACGTCTCCCTACTCCAGCCCGTTCAGCCTGCAGGGCCATCCCGAAGCCGAGGCGTCCCTCACGTCCACCATCTTCTTCGGCTTCCTGCTCGCGCCCAACACGCAGTTCTACTTCGACCCCGAAATTGCCGGCGGACGCGGCTTCAGCGATACCAACGGCATCGCCAACTTCACGAACGGTGAGATGCCGCGCGTCGCTACCGCCACTCCAAAGCCCTACATTGCCCGCCTCTATTTCACTCAGGACTTCGCTCTCGGCAGCGAGCGCGAGGCCGTCGAAAGCGACGAAAATCAGCTCTCCGGCAGCCGCCCCGCCAAACGCTACTCCATCACGCTCGGCCGTTTCACCGTCACCGACTTCTTCGACGACAACCGCTTCACCCACGATCCACGTACCCAGTTCATGGGCTGGGCCACCATGTACAATGGCGCCTGGGACTACCCCGCCGACACCCGCGGCTACACCTGGGGCTGGGTCCACGAATTGCATTTCCCCCGCTGGTCGCTACGCTATGCCAGCGCCGCCATGCCTCGGGTCGCCAACGGCGAGCGCTTCGACCGCCGCCTGTTCCGCGACCGCTCCGACATGTTCGAGGGCGAACTGCGCGGCCACATCCACGCTCGCGAAGGCGCCGTCCGCCTGCTCAGCTATTTCAACCACGCAGACATGGGAACTTACGCCGACGCCCTTCGCCTGGCGCAGCAGACCGGCGCCCGGCCCGACATTACCGCCACGCGCCGCATCGGTACTCTGAAATACGGCTTCGGCATCAGCGCCGACCAGGACGTGGTCAAAGACATCGGCGTCTTCGGACGCCTGGGGTGGAACGACGGCAAGACCGAGAGCTTCGCCTTCACTGCCATGGACCGTCTGGCCACCGCCGGCGTCTCCGTGAAAGCCACGCGCTGGAAGCGGCCCGATGACGTAGTCGGCACCGCGCTCACCATCGGTGGACTCTCCGCCGTACACGCGCAATACCTGGCCCGCGGCGGTTACGATTTCCTGATCGGCGATGGCGCCCTGCGCTACGGTCCCGAGACGGTTTGGGAAAGCTACTATTCCGCGCGCCTCTTCCCCGGCTTTTTCGCCACCCTCGGCGCCAGCCACGTCGACAACCCCGCCTACAATCGCGACCGCGGTCCGCTCTGGGTGGGTACGCTAAGATTACATTTAGAGCTGTCGAAAAAATGAAAATCCTGGCGGCGATCCTCGGCCTGGCACTGATTGGCCCCCCGATGTCCGGCCCGCTGGCCGCCGGCCAACTTCCGCGGCCCTACCTGGTGGAACACTATGACGTCCACCTCACGCCCGACCTGGCCGCCAAACGCATGGCCGGCGAAGTGACCATCAAGCTGGTGAGCCGCATCGAACGTCTGGACGTTGTGGAATTGGATGCCGGCGATATGGAGATTGCCACGGTCAAGGAGGGGCAAGCGGCGCGTTACTTCGAGCGCAAGGAGAAATCGCTGATCGTGGTGCTGGCCTCGCCGGCCTACAAGAACGACCACCGTACCTTGACTATCCGGTACACCGCCGTGCCCGCCAAGGGGCTGGTTTTCTTCTCCGACCAGATCTACACCTCGTACTTCACCAGCGACTGGATGCCTTGCGACGAACGGCCCGACGATCGAGCCACTTTCAGCCTGACTCTCGAAGTGCCGCCGCAATTCAAGGTGGCCGCCAGTGGACACCCCGATGGAACGGCGTGGACGCTGGACACTCCCAACCCGGCGTTCCTGTTCGCCTTCGCCGCCGGCGAGTTCACCGAGAGCACCAGGAAGGTGGACGGCGTGACGCTGCGCGTGCTGGGCAAAGCCGACGTCTTCGACGCTACCGCCGCCGCCATGCGCTTCCTTGTGGAACGTTCCGGCAAGCCTTACCCAGACGACACCTTCACGCAGATCTTCACGCACGGCACGGTGGAGCAGGAAGCCGTGGGCATGACGCTGCTGCCGGAAGCCTACGCCGCGAAAATGACGGAGCATCCCGACGACTTGTGGTTGCTGGCGCACGAACTGGCGCACCAGTGGTACGGCATCGGGATCCCCGCCAAAGACTGGTCGGATTTCTGGCTGAGCGAGGGCATGGCCACGTTTCTGGCGGATGCGTTTCTGGAGCGGCGCTTCGGCAAAGCCCGCTACGACCGTGAGATTGCCGCATCCAAACAGACTTACGACACGCTCCGCTCGCAGGGCAGGGACCGGCCGCTTTTCTTCACCGACTGGCAAACCCCGCAGCAGGCCGGCGGTTCGCTGCCTTATCACAAAGGCGCCTGGGTATTATCCGAGTTGCGCCGCCAACTTACCGACGACGTCTTCTGGCGCGGCCTGCGCGCCTATACCATGGCGCATTGGGGCAACCCGGTAACCAGCACCGACCTGCAAGCCGCCCTGCAAAGCGCCGCCGGCAAGGATCAAGTGAAGTTTCTTACTAAGTTCTTCGAGCAATGGGTGTATTAGAAGCGGTTAGCTGGTTTCTGTCGCGAAACTGCTGCGCGGCGGAGCAGCACCGCTCCCTGGCGGGGTGCCCCCTGGGCCCGGCTCAGTAACAAGTTCCGTGGAATCATCGCGGCGTTTTCCGAGCCGCGACCGCAAGGGAGCGGTTTCTTGAGTTTCGCGACAGAAACCAGCTTTTACTTCACCTTCGCGAACAACTTCCCCAGCACCTTCACCGCCTGATCGATCTCTTTCTCCGTCACGGTGTATGGCGGCAGGAAACGCAGCACCGTATCGTGCGTGCAGTTCATCAGCAGCCCCTCTTTCATAGCGTCCAGCACCAGTTGCTTCCCGGGGACCGTTAGTTCCATCCCCAACATCAAGCCGAATCCGCGGACTTCCTTGACGAAGCCGTGCTTGCGCGCCAACTCGTTCAACTGGAGATGGAAGTACCCGCCGGCTTCCTGGATGTGCGGCAATAAGCCGTCCAGAATATCCAGAAACTCCAGTGCGACACGGCAGGCCAGCGGACCGCCGCCGAAGGTGGTCCCATGCATTCCCGGCTTGATGGCCGCCGCAGCCCGGTCGTTGGCGATGATAAAGCCCAGCGGGATGCCGCAGGCCACCGGTTTGGCGGCCACCACCACGTCGGGCAGAATCACCGGCGTGGACCGCTGGTAAGCAAAGTAAGTGCCGGGCCGGCCCACGCCGCACTGCGTTTCATCGGCGATCAGCAGGGCGTTATGACGGTCCGCCAATTCGCGCGCTTTGGCGGCATACTCGTGAGTCAGCGGATAAATCCCCCCTTCGCCTTGGATCAGTTCGACAATCATCCCCGCGGTGCGCGCCGTAAAGGCCGCTTCCAGGGCGGCGATATCGTTGGGCGGGACGAATCGCACACCCGGCACCAGCGGCTCGAAATCCTGCCGGTATTTAGGCTGGCCGGTCACCGAAAGCGCGCCCAGGGAGCGCCCGTGGAAGGAGTTCTCGAGCGAAATAATCTCGTACTTTTCGGCGTCGATGGCCCGGCCGTGCGCCTTCGCCATTTTGAGCGCGCCTTCCACCGATTCGGTGCCCGTATTGGAGAAGAATACCCGCGCGAGGCCGCTCATCTCCACCAGCCTTTTCGCCAGCGGTCCCTGGTACGGGTGGTAATAAAGGTTGGACGAGTGGATCATTTTGCCGGCCTGCTCGCGTATGACTTTCACGATGCGCGGATGCGCGTGCCCCAGTGCATTTACGCCAATGCCGGTGATGAAATCAAGATAGCGGCGACCCTCCACGTCGTATGCGTAGATGCCTTTTCCGCGCGTCAAAACCAGCGGATAACGGGCATAATTCTGGAGCAGGTATTCCCGCTCCAGGTCCATAGTGACCTGGGCGGCGCTGTCCACAACGGGGGGAAGGGTGCTTGTCATTTTCTAATAATAGCGCGAGCGCCGCATCTGCCCGGTGGCGCAGGGAGAGGGTCGGCCGGCGGAAAGCCCGAATCGGGATGAGACAATTCCGGTACATTCCGTTTCGAGTGGCAGCCTGGCTGCTGGCGGCTGGCTCAGGCCGCGCACTATAAGAGAAACTTGCAGAATTCGAAGAAACCGCTTGCTTGCGCGCGCGGCTCGGAAAGGTTACCGTGAAAGGCAAGCACTTACCAGAGGGCACCCCGAGAGGGAGCGGGTTCGCCACCGAATCCCGCAAGTCTCTCTATAAGCCTGGGCGTTACCATCGTAACTGCGTCCGGAAGGAGTCACGAACAAAGGAGCAACTTTTACAGACGAGCCGCGCTTCCCGGTAGCTCCGGCAATCGACTGCAGGATGCCGCCGTCGGCGCGCACGGCCGTTCCGTTGATCGCCGACGCCAGCGGGCTGCATATGAAGGCCACTACCGACGCAACTTCCTCAATGGCGGCAAACCGCTGCAGCAGTGAACTGGGGCGGGCATTTCTTAGCTTTTCTCTGTGCCCTCTGTCTCCTCTGTGTCCTCAAGCCGCGCCCTCAAAACCCCGTATCCTCCGCCTTCAGCCGGTCCGGTTTCTCAGAGTTTCTTAGCTTTTCTCTGTGCCCTCTGTCTCCTCTGTGTCCTCAAGCCGCGCCCTCAAAACCCCGCATCGTCCGACTTCAGCCGCTCCGATTTCCCAGAGTTTCTTAGCTTTTCTCTGTGCCCTCTGTCTCCTCTGTGTCCTCAAACCGCGTCCTCAAAACCCCGCATCCTCCGGCTTCAGCCGCTCCGGTTTCTCAAAGTTTCTTAGCTTTTCTCTGTGCCCTCTGTCTCCTCTGTGTTCTCAAGCCGCGCCCTCAAAACCCCGCATCCTCCGGCTTCAGCCACTCCGGTTTCTCAAAGTTTCTTAGCTTTTCTCTGTGTCTCTGTGCCTCTGTGGTGAACAATGCGTTCGGTCCCGGCTACGCTATTCGCCGCCCCCGTCGTCCACCGCACCTTTCGGCGCGCCGCGCGGATCCGGCTTCACCGCGACCGGCTGGGTATAGCTCTGCCCGTCCACGGTGAGCCGCAAGTTGTACTGTCCGGACTGCAGGCCGCCACCGCCACCGCGTCCGCCACGTCCACCGCGTCCGCCTCGTCCCGCCGCGGGAGCGCTTGCCGGCGCGCCGTCCACGGGAGCAGCCGTGCAAGCGTCGCGCACCGGAGCCGCCGCCGCGCCGCCCCGTCCACCGAAACCTCCGCCGCGTCCGGCCGAGGCGCCCAAAGCGAAGCGATGCATCCCGGCCGCCGCGGATGGCGGCTGCGCCGGCTGTTGCCAGATGGCCTGCACGTTCAACGTCTCGGTATCCACCGGACGCACCGGCGTGTCACTGGCCGCGCACGCGCGGACCGCGCCGGCCTCATCCAACAACTCCAGCTTCAGCGGACTCGCCGCAGTCGACTTCAGCCAGTAATACGCCACCACTCCGGAAGGCGGATTCTCTTCCTGCGGCTCCTCGTGCGGCAGCGGTGTGCCGTTCATGCCGCCGGCGCGGATGGCGAAGGTTTCGCCGGGTTTGAACAGGTACGCGCTGGCCGTCACAATCGTCGAGCCCTGCGCGGCAATCTGCCGCAGCGGCGTCATTTGATCCAGCACCCAGAAGCCGCGGCCGTGGGTGGCGATATCCAGATCGTCGCCGTGCACTACGATGTCGCGAATGGAAGTCGCCGGCATATTGTTCTGCAGCGGCTGCCACTGGCCGCCGTCATTGAAGGAAACATAAACCCGCAGTTCCGTGGCGGCGAACAGCAGCCCCTTCGCCTGCGTATCCTCCTTCACCGAGTTGACATACGCTCCTACCGGGATGCCCGCCGCCACGTTCTGCCAGGTCTTGCCGCCATCGTGCGTGCGATAAATATAGGGCTTGTCGTCGGCGATGCGATGGCGGTCTACAGACGCGTACGCGGTCTCCGCATCGAAATGGCCGGCTTCAATCTGCGACACCTTGCTCCACGCAGTCATGGCCGGCGGCGTCACGTTGTTCCAGGTCTTGCCGTCGTCGCGGGTCACGTGGATCAAGCCGTCGTCGGTGCCCACCCAGACGGTGTTCGCCTCGAGCGGCGACGGTCCGATGGTGTACACCACGCCGAAGCGGTCCACCATCGGTTCGTCGATATCCTTGGCCGTCAGCGGATCGAGCGTGGCCGGCACTTCCGGCTTCAGCCGCGCCAGATCGGGGCTGATCTTTTCCCATGTGCGCCCGCGATCGCGCGTGCGGAAAACAAATTGATTGGCGTAGTACATGGCTTCATCGGCCAGCGAGAAGACCTGCGGCAGCGTCCATGTTTTGCGGTTCGGGTCGTTCGGATCGGCCGGCGGCAACTGGCCGCCCAGCGACGCCGTGGTGTTCAAGAACTGGTCGCAACGGCCCGCGCCGCTGCCGTAAAGAATATTGCCGTCCTTGGGGTCGGGAATCACGGTATTGCTTTCACCCGCCAGACAGGTCGGCTCCCAATTGCGGAACGAGAGCACGCCCTCGCGCGACCACGTGCTCACACCGACGCCGCCGCTATCCTGCTGCGCACCGTAGAGCCAGTAAGGGAAGCGGTTGTCGGCCGCCACGTGATAAAGCTCGGCGGTGGGCTGGTTGTACCAGGTGCTCCAGCTCTTCGCTCCATCCACGCTGACGACCGTGCCCTGATCGCTGCTGACGACTAGGCGATTGCCGTCCTTGGGATTGATCCACGCCTGATGGTAGTCGTCGCCGCCGGGAGCGCCCTTCACGGGAACCCAGCTCTTGCCGGCGTCGGTGGTCATGAAGGTAGCGGTATTCATCACATAGGCGCGGTCGGGGTTAGTGGGATCCACCGCCATCTCGCCGAAATACCAGCCGCGGCCCCATAGCCGGTTCTCGGTGTTGACGAGCTTCCAGTGGGCGCCGGCGTCATCCGAGAGATAAATTCCCCCGCCCGTGGGAGCCGCCGCGCCGCCACCGCCGCCTCCGCCACGCACGGGCGCGACCGCCGCGCCGGTATCGTCCACCACCGCCCAGACACGGTTGGGATTACTCGGCGCGATCGCCATGCCGATCTTACCCACGAAGTTATCCGTAGGCAGCCCGTCGGTAAGTTGCTTCCACGTGTCGCCGCCGTCGGTCGACTTATACAGCCCTCCGCCGGGCAAGTTAGTCGGCGCATACACCGACCATGGCGGACGCCGCGTGGCCCACAGCGACGCATAGATCACGCGCGGATTCTTCGGGTCGATGGCCAGTTCGATGGCGCCCACGTCGTTGGGCATCTTCTCACTGAACAGAACTTTCTTCCAGGTGGCGCCGCCGTCGGTGGAGCGAAACACGCCGCGCTCCGGATTGGGAGCGTAAGCATGTCCCAGGGCCGCGACATACACGCGATTGGGGTTCGTCTGGTCGACCACCACGCGCCCGATATGGCTGCTGGCTTCCAGGCCGATATGGGTCCAGGTCTTGCCGGCGTCGGTGGACTTGTACATACCGATGCCATAGGAATGCTGGCTGCGGATGTCGGTCTCCCCGGTGCCTACGTAGACGATATTGGGATTCGAGGGCGCCACCGCGATGGCGCCGATGGAGCCGATGGGAATACCTTCATCGGAGATGGGGTACCAGGTGTGGCCGGAGTTCTCGGTCTTCCACACGCCGCCGCCCACCGAGCCCGTATAGAAGGTGTCGGGCTGATCGGCGTGGCCCGCCACGGCATAGCTGCGGCCCCCCCGCATGGGTCCCACATCGCGCCAGCGCAAACCGGCGAGCAGGCCGCCGGGGTATTGCCCCGCGGGGGCCATCTGTTGAGCGAATAAGGCAATTCCCAGCAGAGCGACGAGGCTGAGCGAGGTGAAAACAACGATCCTCCGGCGTCCAACTATCATGTCCGTTTCTCCAGGCTAAGGGTATACTTTACCACTGCCGTGGTGGGGCATGCCGTGGGGTCGTCATGGGAGCCCGCCAAACCTATGGGATCGCCGCCCAGTCTTCGATCCGAAGCCCCGCAACGCGTCCAAATTCGCGAACGTTGTGCGTCGCCAGGATGTGACCACGCGCCAAGGCTATCCCAGCAATCAGCAGATCGTAGGCGCCTATCCGTTCACCCCGTCCTTCGAGGTCCGCCCTGATGATGCCAGACCGTTCGCGCGCATCCTGGTCCAACTCGACCAGTTGAAAAGCGCGGCAAAACTGCCGGCATATGACAGTGCCTTGTTGCGGTTTCCGGCTGCGTAACGCGCCAAACATCAGTTCGGCTACGGTCACAGTGGATAGAAAGATCGCATTCCGATTTCGGGAAGCCAATTGCTCAGCCACACGAACATTGCGCCCTCTCAGCAATTCGATTGCGATGTCAGTGTCAAGCAGATAGGTTGTCACAAACCGGGTCGGTTGTCCACGGGCGGCTGGGCGGAACGTTCCAGTTCCGGCAGGCTTCCAATCAGCTTCGTGAATAACTCCACTGGCCAGCCACGCTCGACCGCCTCATCAACCACACGGGCTGGAACAGCAGGACGTTGCGCCGCTTCCCCACACCCGGCTTGAAAAAGGTCATGGACGATGCGCGCAACTTCGTCCACCTGTTCCGGACGCAGCCTCTTGAGCTCCGTAATGACTTCCTCCATTGATGCCATGCTTCTACCCTAATGCCACGCAACTCCGAAAATCCACAGATGGGATGAGTGCTTGTCCAAAACTCTCCCTGCTCCCGGAACCGGCCCCACTTGGCAATACCCGCCGATCACCGTCCGTGGCACATCGCCTTGGAGCAGTGCCCGAATGGTGCAGTAGCCCACGTCCAGCGCCCGCGGAAAGATCATCCCGTCCAATCCGACGGCCACGCCGCCGATGGCCGCCACCGCTTCCAATGAACCGGCAGTTTCAGAAACGAGGCTTCCGCCGCATACACTCCCAACGTCAGCAGCGAGGACAGGCAACCCGCCAGCCCCTTGGGACCGACAAAGATCGCATGTTGCGGCACCGGAAAGAGAGCGGCAGTTCGACCGCCAGCAGTACCGCCGCGATCATCGGCGCGCTTCGCTCAGCTCTGCGCCTCGGCCTCTTGTTCCAGCCCTCCGCGATCGACGATTTCCACCTGCCGCCCCTGAATGCGGATCAGCCCTCCGGCGCGGAAGCGCGCCAGATTCCGCGACACCACTTCCCGCACCGTCCCCAGGCGCGATGCCAGCTCCTGGTGCGTCACGGGGAGTTCGAAAACCTCCGCGCCCGCCATCTTGGACGCGTCGAGTAGCAAGCGCGCCAGCCGCTGGGTAACACTGCCGAACGTCATGGCCTCCACCAGGCCCACCAGTTGGCGCAGCCGCCGGCCCACCACCGCCAGCACCTTTAGCGCGACATCGGGGTATTGCCGGCAGACCTGCTGGAAGTCGCGCTTGTCAACGAACAGAGCGACCACCGGCTCGACCGCCCGCACCGATGCCGGGTAGGGTCCGCCATCGAACAGCGGCAATTCGGCCACGCTTGCAGGAGCGGACTCAATCGACAGCATCACCTCGCGCCCGCCAGCAGAAGTCCGGAAGATCTTCACGGTTCCTTGCACGATCAGGAAGATGCCGGCGCACTCCTCGCCCTCCCGGAAGAGCACTTCATCCGCCGCGAAGCGCTTCTCCACGGCCCTTTGTGCGAGGCCCTGAATCTCGCTTCCGCTGAGGGCCGCAAACAATGCGATTTCCGAGAGTGCCGCGATCTTCGGTGGCAAACATCTATCGTAGTACGGAGGATTGAACCTCTCACGCAATCAACGCAGAATATATGTGAGATAAGGCCGCCGGTTGACCCCACAACAAGATGGAACCAACCGCGCTATTTTCGGAAGTATCAGTATAGGCGGAACTCGAGGTCCCTGAAGGGGTTTGTCTCAATAGAAGCGATAACATGATTCAGGCGACCCTTTCCACTGCCGGCCAGAAAGAACTGCCGCTCAGCGCTCCCGTTGTTTTACACCAGTTTTTCGAGAATGCCGTGCGGCGATGGCCGGAGCGGACGGCCGTGGATGTGCCCCCGGGACACGGGCGGCCGGAACGCCGGCTGACCACTTACGCGGAACTGGCGCGGCAGGCGGATGCGGTATCCGGCGCACTGCGCGGCGATGTGGGGCGCGATTCCATCGTCGCGATCCTTCTGCCGCGGGATTCCGAGCGGATCTACAGCGCCCAATTGGGCGTCCTTCAGGCGGGCGGCGCGTACGCGTCGATCGATCCTTCGTTTCCGGATGGGCGGATCCGCGAGATTCTCGAAGATTCCGGGGCCATCGCGCTGCTCACCGACCGGGCGGGTGCGGCCCGCGCCCGCGGCGTGGAATTCGCGGGACGCATTCTGCTGGCGGACGAACTGCCCGGCGCGCCCCCGGCCCCGCGTCCCTCCCCCGATCCCGCCAGCCTAGCCTATGTGATCTACACTTCGGGCACCACCGGGCGGCCCAAGGGCGTCATGATCGAACACCGCGGCATCGTCAACCTGGTGGCTTTCTATCGCGCGCATTTCCGGCTCATGCCCGAGGATCGTGTGGCGCAGACTTATTCCACGGTGTACGATTCGTCGGTGGAAGAGATCTGGCTGGCGTTCGCGGCGGGCGCCACGCTGGTGCTGGCGGACGACCATGCAGTGAGGCTCGGGCCGGACCTCGGGCCGTGGCTGAAGCGCGAGCGGGTCACGGTATTATGTCCCACTCCTACGCTGCTGCGCTCGACGGGGTGTGAGCGGCCCGATGTGGAATTGCCGGACTTGGCCCTGGTGTACACGGGCGGGGAGGCGATCCCGCAGGATCTGGCCGTTCGCTGGTCCAAGGGCCGGCGGATGGTGAACGGGTACGGGCCGACGGAGTGTTCGGTAGTGGCCACGCTCGCCGACATCCGTCCCGGCGAGGCGGTCTCCATCGGACGGCCCGTGCCGGGGCTTCACGCCTGGGTGCTCGGCGACGGGTTGAAGGAAGTGGCGGAAGGCGAGTGGGGCGAACTGTGCGTGGGCGGCGTCGGGCTGGCGAGAGGCTATCTGAATCGGCCCGTGGAGACGGCCGGGAAATTCGCGATGCACGCGCGATTCGGGCGGATCTATAGGACCGGGGACCTGGTCCACCGGGCGCCCGATGGCAACCTCTTTTATCATGGACGGGCCGATGCGCAGGTGAAGATCCGCGGGTACCGCATCGAACTGGAAGAGATCGAGATGCGCCTGGCGGAGTATCGGGGCGTGCGGGCGGCGGCCTGCGCGGTGCAGGATGGCGCGCTGGCGGCGTTCATCGTACCGGAAAACGGGTGGCATGAGGAGGCGTTCAAGGCGCTGGAAGCGAGCTTGCGGGAGGCGCTGCCGGATTACATGGTGCCCAGCCGGTTCGGCATGTTGCGGGAACTGCCGCTGACGGTGGGCGGGAAGCTGAATCGCGCGGCGCTGCCCAGGCTGCGCAACGGGAACGGCGGGACGGCGCCGCGGAATGCGCCGGAGACCCGGCTGGCGGAGGTGTTCCGCGAGGTTCTGGGACTGGAACGAGCGCCGGCGGTGGACGCCGATTTCTTTACCGGCCTGGGCGGGAATTCGCTGCGGGCGGCGCAATTGGTGACCCGTCTGCGGGAAGACGACGCGTTGACGCCGGTGACGGTCCGCGACGTGTACGAAGCGCGTACGGTGGCGCGGCTGGCGGAGAGGATGGCGCCGCTCGAGTTCGCGGCGCCGGTGGCCAAAGCGCCGGTCGCGAGACCATCGGCGGCACTGGCCACCGCCGTCCAGGCGGCCTGGCTGATGGCGACGTTCTCGGCGGCGGTGCTGGCGGGGTATTGGGGCGTGTTCGGCGCGGCGCCGGCACTGATGCGCGGGTTGGGACTGGCGCCGTCGCTGCTGCTCGGTCCGGTGCTGTTCTATGCGGGGATGGCGGTATACGCGCCGCTGGCGGTATGGGGCGCGGTGTTGGTGAAGCGCGTTTTGATCGGGCGGTATCGCCCCTTGCGCGCGCCGGTTTGGGGCAGCTTCTATGTGCGGAACTGGATGGTGCAACAGGCGGTGCGCGCCATTCCGTGGGGCCTGATGGAGGGCACGGGCTTCCAGACCATGGCGCTGCGCGCATTGGGGGCGCGGATCGGGCGCCGGGTGCATATTCATCGCGGCGTGGATCTGGTGCATGGCGGATGGGACCTGCTGGAAATCGGCGACGATGTGACCATCGGGCAGGATGCGAATCTGGGGCTGGTGGAACTGGAGGACGGCGATATTCTGGTGCGGCCGGTCTATTTGGGAGACGGCTGCACGCTGGAGACCCGCGCCGGCGTGGACGGCGATACGCGGATGGAGACGGGCGCGCAACTGACGGCGCTTTCGTGGCTGCCGCCGGGCGGGCGGATTCCAGCGGGCGAGCGGTGGGACGGGATTCCGGCGAAGGCCGCGGGGCTTGTTCCGCCACGGCCGGAAACGGCGCCGGGACTGAAGCCCGCGGTGCACGACGTGCTGATGGCGATAGCCCGGTGCGCGTGCCGTTCGCTGCCGGTGGTGATTCCGGCACTGTTGGCGGCGTTGGCGGCGGCGGTGCTGGGATTGGACGCGGAACGGATTGCAGGGTGGTTGAGCGATCCGGTGATGCCGGGGACGGCGCTGCTGGCGGTGCTGGGGTTGGTGACGGCGAGCGTGCCGGTGACATTGGCGATGCAGGCGTGGATGGTGCGCGCCATGGGGCGTGTGCCGGAGGGCGCCATCGGGCGGTGGAGTCTCGCCTACATTCGCGTGCGCATGAAGACGGAGCTGCTGGAGTCGGCGGGTGGGGTGCTGGCGGGCGCGCTGTTTTGGCCGGTGTGGCTGCGCTGGGCGGGCATGAAAGTGGCGCGTGGATGCGAGATCAGCACCATCCTCGATACGGTGCCGGAGATGGTGGAAATTGGCGCGGAGACGTTCCTGGCGGACGGAATCTACATCGGCGGGCCGCGCATCGACCGGGGCACGGTCACGCTGGCGGGAACGCGGCTGGGGAGCGGCGTATTTCTGGGAAATCACGTGGTGATTCCGGCGGGCAGGAGCTTGCCCGGCAACGTGCTGCTGGGCGTCTGCACGGTGGCCGGCGAAGCCATGGAAAGCGGACGCTCGTGGTTCGGTCATCCACCCTTCGAACTGCCGCGGCGGGAGGTGGTGGCGTGCCACCCGGCTCTGACGGTGCGGCCATCGACGGTCCGCTATCTGACGCGGCTGGTGTGGGAGCTGCTGCGCTTCGGCCTGCCGATCCCCCCGTTGCTGGCGGCGCTGGCCTGGCTGCGCG
>Ga0182030_10015773_pt1 | contig 14784 bp, 10 predicted proteins | sample 812S3MmetaG_FD_121299 | JGI IMG/M metagenome (GOLD analysis project Ga0182030, IMG submission 121299) | Permafrost microbial communities from Stordalen Mire, Sweden - 812S3M metaG (Illumina Assembly) | ecosystem: Environmental > Terrestrial > Soil > Wetlands > Permafrost | place: Sweden... | reverse complement strand
TGGCCTCCATGGCGAGCGGTTGGCTGCTGTACCTGCCGGTGCTGGTTCTGCTGGTGGGGCTGGCGCATTTCTTATACGCCATGCCGCTGCCGCAAAACTGGTTTTCGCTGTTCCTGATGGCCTCCATCGGCGTGTGCGGTTTCCGGGCGCTCGGTCTCATTCTGGGAGCCCTGGCCAATACCATGGCCGAAGCCAACATCCTGATCCAGATGCTCTACATGCCCATGCTGTTTCTCAGCGGCACGACGATTCCTTCGTCGATTCTGCCGGCGTGGGCGCAGACTGTTGCCGAATTCCTGCCCGCGTCTTACCTGGTGACGGGCTTTCAGGGAATTTTCTTTCGCAACCACTCCATTCTGGATAAAGGAACGCTCCCCGCGGTGGGCGCGCTGCTGCTTACCACGCTGGTCGGCACCTTTCTGGCGATGAAACTGTTTCGCTGGGAGAAGGAAGAAAAGATTCCGCCGCGCAACCGGTTGTGGGTGCTGGCCGTGCTGGCGCCTTTTCTGGTGATGGGCTGCATCCGCACTTATACCCGCGAACACATCGGCGAAAACGAGGCTATGTATCGCGACCTGGTGCGCTCCGGCACGATGTTGATCCGCCACACGCGCGTCTTCGTGGGCGACGGCACGGTCAAAGAGGACGCCTCAGTGCTGGTGCACGATGGCAAGATCACGGGCGTCTTCGACGGCGCCGGCCCGGATCCCGACAAGATCCGCGCTGAAGTGGTGGAAGGCTCCGGTAAGACGCTGCTACCCGGTTTGATCGATGCGCACGTTCACCTTTCGGCGCCGGGTGGAATTTCGAGCAACACCGAAGACTACGACGTGGGCAAGACTATCCCGCGCAACGCGGCCGCGCTTCTCTACAGCGGCATCACGGCGGCGCGCAGCACCGGCGACGGCCTGGACGCTTCCATCAAAATGCGTGCGCAGATTGCAAACGGCAGCAAGCTAGGAGCGGCACTCTTCATTTGCGGCCCTATGTTCACGACCGAAGGCGGGCACGGCACGGAGTTCGTTGCCCGCGTCCCGGCCGCCATGCGGGATAACATTCAGGCTCAACTGGTGCGCATTCCCAAATCGGTGGACGAAGCCCACGCCCAGGTGCGCGCACTGAAGGCCGCCGGTGTCGATAGCATCAAGATCATTCTGGAAGCCGGATGGGGCCAGAGCATGCTCTACAACCGCATGGACCTGACACTGGCGCGCGCCGTGGCCGAAGAAGCCCACGCGCAAAACCTGCCGGTGGCCACCCATACCGGCGATTCCCGCGATGTGGCCGATGCCGTGGATTTCGGCGCCGCTTCCGTGGAACACGGTTCCTGGCGCGACAACATTCCCGATGCGGTGCTGCAGAAGATGGCCCGCGAAGGCATTTACCTGGACCCCACACTGGCTGTAGGCGAAGCGTATTCGCAATACTTCGCCGGCAAGTCCGACGCACTAACCAGTTCCCTGGTGCAGCAGGTGGCGCCGGCTGGAATTCTGAAAGCCACGCGTGAGTTTCTGGCCTCCGGGCAGGGTGTTGACGCGTCCAAGTCCGCTCTTTTCGCCGCCGCGCTGGAGCATGCTCGCGCCAACCTGCTGCGCGCCTGGAAGGCGGGAGTGCCGCTGGTGACCGGGAGCGATTCCGGAAATCCGCTGGTCTTCGACGGCCCGTCGATGCACCGCGAATTGCAACTCTGGGTGCAGGCGGGCATTCCGCCCGCCGTTGCCTTGCAAGCCGCCACCGGCAACGCGGCGAAGTTGTTGCGCGCGCAAAATCACATCGGCGCCATTCGCGAAGGGATGGATGCCGACCTGCTTCTGGTCGACGGCAACCCGCTCGAAGACATAGCAGCCACAGAGCGGATTTCGCTGGTAGTCTTCAAAGGCGAGCGAATCCGCCGGGCGGATTTGTTCGATCAGAAATAATTGTGGGACAGGCGATGGCTTTGTGGCTCCTGTCAGTCCGCACTTGCTTGTCAACCGTTGACAGACCACGAAACCCGATGTCCTACTGCGGTTGCTTCACCAGGCGCAGATACGGTTTCACAGCCTTGAAATCACCGTGTTGTTTACGGGCGTCTTCGTCCGAGACGGCTGGGACCACAATCACATCCTCGCCCGGCTTCCAATTCACGGGCGTCGCCACCTTATGTTTGGCCGTGAGCTGCATCGAATCCAGAACGCGGAGCACCTCGTCGAAATTGCGGCCGGTGGACATGGGATAGATCAGCATCAGCTTGATCTTCTTGTCGGGACCAATCACGAAGACCGTTCGGACGGTGGCGTTGGTCGCCGCGGTGCGGCCTTCGGAAGTTTCACCGGCATCGGCCGGCAGCATGTCGTAGAGTTTGGCGACCTTGAGTTCGGGATCGCCAATCATGGGGTAGTTTACTTTGGAACCTTGGGTCTCTTCAATGTCGGCCGCCCACTTGCCGTGGCTGGTGACGGGGTCGACGCTCAATCCGATAATCTTGGTGTGACGCTTGGCGAATTCCGGCTCCAGGCGTGCCATATAGCCCAGTTCGGTGGTACAGACGGGAGTGAAATCCTTGGGATGCGAAAACAGAACCGCCCAGCCGTCGCCAATCCATTCATGAAAGTGGATGGGCCCTTGCGTCGTTTCGGCGGTAAAATCGGGTGCGGTATCGTTAATTCGTAGTGACATAATTCCCTCCGGGGAAAATTAGGGCATTTTCGCTGCTTCGAATTGAATTTTACGTCATTGGGCCGCGCCGGTGTCAAGCGTACGGCTCAGCACTTCGCGAATCTCGCGCACCACAAGTTCCGGCTCTTCCATGGGGATGAAATGGTTGGCGTGAGGCAGAAAAACTTCTTTGCCGTTGGCGAAGCGCGCCGCTGCATCGGACGCTGTGGGTGAGGTTGTAGGATCGAAAGCGCCGGTCTGCCAGGTCTTGCCGGCGCGGAGCACGGTAACGGGCATTCGCACCGCGGCGAATAGCGGAGCCAGGTTCGATTCCATGGCGTGCGACTGCCGGTAAGAGTCGGCTTCAATCTCCGGCGGGCAGGCCAGCACATAGCTATCGCCAGCGCCATCCGGCAACAACGCATAGTCGCAATAGTTGCGGACCACCTCTTCCGGCCATGCCGCGAAGGGCTGGCGCGGGCGGAAACGTTCGAACATTTCCGCAGAAGAATTCCAGCGGTTGCGGCGGCGCAGAATAAAGGAAACGTCCGGAATGGGCGTGCCATAAAGGCTGGCCGGAAAGAGCACCGGGTCGGCCAGCACCAGCGCCGCAAAGGCCCGCGGGCGCAAGGCCGCGGCCTCTACCAGCGCGTGGCCGCCCATGGAATGCGCCACGCCCACGGCGCCGCTCAGTTCGTAGTGTTCCGCCACCGCCAGGATGTCTTCCGCAAACCGGCTCCACGGAATGGGTGGAGAGGGTTTGGCGCTCCGGCCGTGGCCGCGGAACTCCAGCGCCAGCGCCCGCCGGCCGGGGAATTCGCGAATGATGTGGTCCCACATGCGGCCGTGAAAACCCGTGGCGTGCGCGAACAGCAGCGGCCGCCCAACGCCCGGCCGTTCCCAAACCGCCAGGCGGAGGCCGCCGGCCGTGACAAACTCCAGGTTCATGTTTTGCTCCCGCGCCGCAGCACATAGACACAGGGCAAACCCAGCAGCAGCACCGTCACGTAGCCGATGGCCTGCGCCACCAGGATGAAAGCCAGCGCCGCGTCCTTCGTGAAGCCGAAGGGAACCAGCACAGTGACGGCTACGAATTGGTAGATGCCGACATACCCCGGCGTGGACGGCAGAGCGCTGCTTAAGCCCATCGCCGTCACCAGCAGCATCGCTACCGCGAAGGACAAATTCATCCCCAGACCGCGCCCGCAAATCATCACACCAGCGGCATCCGAAAGCCAGATCACCACGGTCGCGGCCGCAAACATCAGAAACCGCCCGACGTTGTGGAACGCCCGCATCCCCAGCAGCACTTGATCCGCCAGTTGCAGCAACAGCGCCTTCAACTGATGCGGCAGTGGCATGCGTTCGATCAACCGGCGGCACAGGCTGCCGGTGTGGGGCAGCACCGTGATGATCAGCGCGCCCAAGGCAGCCACCACGGCAGTGGTTCGCGAGACGTCGGCCATCCAATGCGGTTTAGGACTCACTCCCAGCAGGATGATGGAACTCCACAAGACCAGCGCGATGACATCCATCAGGCGCTCACTCAATGCCGTAGTCAGAACATAGGTCTTGCTCAAAGAGGAACGGCTGCTGACGACCAATGTTCGCACCAGTTCGCCGGCGCGCGCCGGCAGGAACGCGTTGCCCAGATAACCCGACATGCTGGCGCTGAAGACCAGGCCCGGCGACAGCCGCTCTTCCGCATTCAGCAAAATGCGCCAGCGCGCCGCGCGTAGAAAGAATGTGAAACACGTGAAGCAGGCCGCCAGCGCCACCAGGCCCCATTGAGCGCCCGCGATGGTGCGCCAGACACCGCTCCAATCCACGCCGCGCAGCGAATAGTAAAGCAGCACTGCCGCTAACGGTATGGCCAGAAGCCACGACCAGAGGCGGCCTTTGCCCTCACTCATATCCCCATCATGCGCCGCTCCACGTGCTCGCAAAGATGGTGGTAGAGGCAGAGATGTACTTGCTGCACCAGCGGAGTACGCCGCGAAGGCACCGCCATCAGGATATCGGCCAGTGGCGCCAGGCTTCCGCCGCCTTCGCCGGTGATGGCAATGGTCCGCATCCGCATGCTCCGCGCCTGCTCAAAAGCCGCGACGACGTTGCGCGATGTGCCGGACGTGCTTAGTCCCAACAGCACAGCGCCACTTTCACCGTATGCTTCCACCTGGCGGGCGAAGACCGTGTCGAAGGAGTGGTCGTTGCTCCATGCGGTGAGGACCGCCGGGTTTTCCGAAAGGCAAATTGCCTTCAGACCGCGCCGCTCCTCCAGGAAGCGGCCCACCAGTTCGCAGGTGATGTGCATGGCATCGGCCGCCGAGCCGCCATTGCCGCACACCAGCAGCGGCTTGCCTGCGGCCAGCGCGCCCACGATGGTATCGATCGCGGCTTCCATCACGGATTGCCCGATGGCATCTGCTGCAAGCGTGAGAAGCGCGACCGCTTCCGCCAGGCTATCGCGAAGGATCATAGAGAATCCGCATTATAGCTTGGCGTGGCGGGTTGACGGATTTCCGGATCCGGTGGCCATCCCGATGGCCCTTCCAGTTGTGTCCTGACCGGATAAGCTATTAATATAATTAATGCATGTATGTACTTGCATTTGGAAAACTTGTAGGCTAGACTCAAGGTTCAGTTCTTCGAATGCTGCGGATTACTCCAATTCGGGATGTAGGTCCTACCGTCCTTCACACCGTTGGTATTCCTGTAGGCATGATTACCGGCCCCGCCTGAAAGGCCCGAAGGAACTGATTCCGAAGGCCATCGGCGGGGAAAACAGCCCCGCCGATGGCCTTTTTTGTTGAATGAGGCAAAACGCATGTCCACATTAATGAATGGCGCAAGAATGCTGTTGGAGTGCCTCACCCGGGAAGGCGTCGAGTGCTTCTTCGGCTACCCGGGAGGCGTCACTCTGCCGCTTTACGATGCACTGTACGACCACCCCATCCGCCACGTACTGGTGCGTCACGAAGAGAATGCGGCGTTTGCAGCGGAGGGTTTTGCCCGCGCCACCGGCAAGGTGGGAGTGTGCTGCGCCACTTCCGGACCGGGCGCCACCAACCTGACCACGGGACTGGTGGACGCCATGATGGATTCCATTCCGATTGTCGCCATCACCGGGCAGGTAACGTCCAAGCTGATCGGCAGCGACGCTTTTCAAGAGGCCGACACGTTCGGCATCACACGCTCCTGCACCAAGCACAATTACCTGGTGAAGCGGCTGGAAGACCTGGCGCAGACCGTCCATGAGGCCTTCTACGTGGCGGCCAGCGGCCGGCCCGGACCGGTGCTGGTGGACATTACGAAGGATGTACTGCAGGGCCAGGGCCACTATCAGCCCGTGACGGCCGTGCATTTGCCCGGATACAAAGTTTTCACTGAGGGACACACGGGGCAGATCCGGCGCGCCGCGCAGATGATTCAGGAATCGGAAAGGCCGTTGGTTTACGCGGGCGGCGGGATTGTTGCCGCGGAAGCATCGGCGGAGTTGCGCGAGTTCGTGGAACTGATCGACGCTCCCACGGTCAACACCCTGATGGGGCTGGGATCGCTTCCTTCCGAGCACCCGAACTTCATCAGCATGCCGGGCATGCATGGCAGTTACGCGGCGAATATGGCGATGACCGAAAGCGATCTGCTGATTGCCTTGGGGGTGCGCTTCGACGACCGCGTGACGGGACGCCTGGCCGCGTTTGCGCCGCACGCCAAGGTGATTCACGTGGACATCGACCCGGCCGAAATCGGCAAGAACCGCGCACCCGACGTGCCGATTGTGGGCGACGTCAAGCGCGTCCTGGCCAAGTTGACGAAACTGCTGGCGGAGACCCCGGAAGCCGCCACAGAGAAGCTCACCGCGGCCCGGCGCGCCTGGTGGCGCCGCGTGCGCGGCTGGAAGGAAGAACATCCGCTCCGCGCCGTTACCTCCGAAACCGAGATTAAACCTCAGCATCTGATGGCGGAAATCGACCGCTTGAGCGGCGGTCAGGCGATTGTGGCCTCTGACGTGGGCCAGCATCAGATGTGGGCCGCGCAATTGGTGCGCTTCAACGCACCGCGCCTCTGGCTGAATTCGGGCGGCCTCGGATCCATGGGCTTCGGCCTGCCCGCCGCCATCGGTGCGCAGTTCGCGCATCCCGAGAAACTGGTGTTTGCGCTGGTGGGCGATGGTGGATTCCAAATGTCCATCCCTGAACTCGGCACCATTGCCAGCAACGGCCTGCCCATCAAGATCATCGTCATGAACAACGGCTACCTGGGAATGGTACGGCAGTGGCAGGAGCTGTTTTACAACAACCGGCTTAGCGGCGTGGAACTGGATTGTTTCCCCGACGCTGCGAAACTGGCCGGGGCTTACGGCTTCACCGGCAAGACCATCGAAAACCCTAGCCACCTGCGGGCGGCGCTTGAGGAAGCAGTCTCGACGCCCGGTCCGTACCTGCTCAACGTGAAAGTCTCTTCTTCGGAGTGCGTGTATCCCATGGTGCCGGCCGGCGCGGCGATTCATGAAATGGTTTTGGGGCCGCCCCAGCCCGTACAGGTTCCTTCCCCCTAGAGAGCGCGAAAACGACAGGCCAGGAGGCCTGTCCCACATATGATGCAAGTTATTTCGTTACTACTTGAGAACAAGCCCGGCGCTCTGATGCGCGTTACCGGACTGCTCACTCAGCGCGGCTATAACATCGAGAGCCTGACCGTGGCGCGGACTTACGATCCGGAACTTTCGCGCATGACCATTGTGGTGGACGTCGACCCGACCCTGCGCCAACAGGTGATCAAGCAGATGAACCGGCTGATCAACGTGCTGCAGGCCACGGACCTGACCGATTCTCCCGCCGTGGTGCGCGAACTGGTGCTGGTGCGGATCCGCACCAATATGGAATCGCGCACCGCGGTTCTGAAGGAAGCCGAGATCTTTAGCGGCCGCGTGGTGGATTCGTCCACCGAAGGTTACGCCATCGAGGCAACCGGGGATCCGGAAAAGTTGAATGAGTTTATCGATGTGATGCGGAGTTACGGTGAGATCGAAGTGACGCGCTCCGGCGCGCTCGCCATCGGCCTGGAAGCCAAGAAACTGCGCTTGCAGCCGCCCGTGCCAACCAAGGCGGTCACCCTGCAAAAGATCTAAGCAGAAGGTTTGAATTGATGTGGATTGAGTTTCACCGCGGAGACGCGGAGACGCGGAGAAGACTTAGGAAATTGGTTCGTGCAGACCTTGCCGGGAACGTTGTGAATTCGGCTTTGTCTCTCTTTGGTTTTCTCCGCTTCTCCGCGCTTCCGCGCTGAATCCAAGCTAGCTAGATTACGAGGAAACATGTCCAGACGATTTTACGAAAAAGACGGAAATCTCGATTACTTGAACGGGCGCACGGTCGCCATCATTGGATACGGCAGCCAGGGCCACGCGCATGCGTTGAACCTGCGGGATTCCGGGGTCGATGTGGTTGTGGGCCTACACGCCGGCAGCAAGTCGCGCGCCAAGGCGGAGGCCGCCGGCCTCAAAGTGTTGACCACCGCGGAAGCCGCCAAAGCCGCCAACGTCATCATGATCCTGGTGCCTGACCACACGCAGGGCGAACTGTATCACCGGGACATCGAACCGAACCTCACGCCCGGCAAGACGCTGCTCTTCGCCCACGGCTTCGCGATTCACTTCAAGCAGATTGTCCCGCCCGAAGGCGTGGACGTTTCCATGGTGGCGCCCAAAGCCCCCGGCCATCGCGTGCGCGAACTGTACACCGAAGGAATCGGCGTGCCGGCGCTCGTCGCGGTCTATCAAAATGCCACTGGCGAAGCGCTGGAACGCGCCCTGGCCTATGCGCTGGCGCTCGGCTGCCTGAAGGCCGGCGTGATCGAAACCGTTTTCCGCGAAGAAACCGAGAGCGATCTGTTCGGCGAGCAGGCCGTGCTGTGCGGCGGCGTCAGCGAATTGATCCGCGCCGGCTTTGAGACCCTGGTGGCCGCCGGTTATGCGCCGGAGATCGCCTATTTCGAATGCCTGCACGAAGTGAAACTGATCGTCGACCTGATTCAGGAAGGCGGCCTCAGCTATATGCGCTATTCCATTTCGGACACCGCGGAATACGGCGATTACACGCGCGGTCCGCGCATCGTCACGGAGCAGACGCGCGCCGAAATGCGCAAGATCCTGTCGGAGATTCAGAGCGGCGAGTTCGCCAGGCAATGGATCGAAGAGAATAAATCTGGCCGCAAGAATTTCCTGGCGGCGCGGGAGGCGGCGCTCCACCAACCCATCGAAGAAGTGGGCCGCGAATTGCGCGGCATGATGACTTTTCTCAAGAAACGCAAGGAGGCTGGTGTGCCACAAGGCGCCGAATAGGCCTTGGCAGGGCGGCATGGCGCCTCCGGCGCAGAGCGCTGCTTAAGGAAGCGGTAACACGGGCACTCCGTGTTACCGGATAGCGGGTGCGGTTATGAAGATCTCTACGTTCGATACGACGCTGCGGGACGGCACCCAGGGTGAGTCCATCTCATTCTCGGTGGAGGACAAGCTGCTCATTGCGCAGAAACTGGATGAGCTGGGGATTGACTACATTGAGGGCGGCTGGCCGGGATCGAACCCCAAAGACAAGGAGTTCTTCCGTGCGGCGGCGGGCTTGCGCTTGAAGCACGCCCGCCTCACCGCATTCGGCTCAACCCGTTTCGCCAAGCACCGCGTGGAGGAAGACCGCAACGTCGCTGCGCTGGTGGAAGCCGGCACGCCAGTCGTCTCCATCTTTGGCAAAACCTGGGACCTGCACGTGGAGCGCGCGCTCAGTATTTCCCTCGACCTCAACCTCAAGCTCATTTCCGAAACCGTCAGGTATCTGAAAACCCACGGCAAGGAAGTAGTCTACGACGCCGAACATTTCTTTGACGGCTATTTCGCCAATCGGGATTATGCCCTGCGCACTCTGGAAGCGGCTCGCAACGCCGGTGCCGACGTGCTCTGTCTGTGCGACACCAACGGCGGCACGCTGACCGGCCGCCTGGTGGAAGCTGTGGCCGATGTGCGCAAGCGGTTCGACGGAGTCATCGGAATCCACCCGCACAACGATTCGGAAATGGCCGTCGCCAACGCCATCGCGGCGGTGGAAGCCGGCGCCACGCACGTGCAAGGCTGCCTCAACGGCTATGGCGAGCGGTGCGGCAACGCCAACCTGGCCTCCATCCTCGTGAATCTCGAATTGAAGTTGGGACACACCACCATTGGCCCCGAAAAGCTGGCCGGCCTGGCTTCGGCGTGCCGCTTCATCGCGGAACTCGCCAACCTGCCTCTGCCCAACAACCAGCCCTTCGTGGGCAAGAGCGCATTCGCCCACAAGGGCGGCGTGCATGTGGCCGCCGTGCTCAAGGATGCCGCCACTTACGAACACATCCGTCCCGAAGCAGTCGGCAACCGCCAGCGCGTGCTGGTCAGCGACCAGTCGGGCCGCGGCAATATCCTGTTCAAGCTGAAGCAGCACGGCCTGGCCGGGCGCCTGAGCGAAGAAGCCCGCCGGGAACTGCTCGAGACCATCAAGCAATTGGAATACGAAGGCTATGAACTGGAGGCGGCCGAGGGCAGCTTTGAGTTGCTGGTGCGCGACGCCCTGAATCCCGGCCTGCAGTTCTTTGAAGTGGAGCGCTATGAAGTTTCCACGCGCAGCGGCGGCCGTAGCGGCGTCGAAGGCGTGCCCGGGGGCGGTTCGCAGTCCACCGCCACTGTAACCCTGCGGGCGCAGGAGGGTGTCCATTCGGCCACCGCTTCCGGTCACGGACCGTTCCATGCTTTGCATCTCTGTTTGCGCAAGGCGCTGTCCAAGATGTATCCGCAAATCGCCAACGTGCGGCTTACCGATTACAAAGTGCGCGTGCTCGATTCCCGGAAAGGTACTGCCGCCAAAGTGCGCGTGCTCATCGAATGGTCCGACCAGCGCGCCACCTGGGCCACCGTCGGCGTCTCCGATAACGTCATCGAAGCCAGTTGGAAAGCCCTGGTGGACGCCATCCGTCTGGAGCTGATGCGCCTCAGCGAGAAGGACCCATCGGTGGAACGCGATGTGGAAGATTACTGCTGGGGCGTCTGAGCGGCCGTTACACCAGATCCGGCTGTGTCAACCGCCGCTCGGCCGCCATTCGGGCATATTCCGGCGGAACCATCAACGTCAGCGCGTCGGGAACAATCGTGATTTCCGCGGGCAGCCGTCCGGCGAATTCACCGTCAACCTGCACGTACACAGCGGCATCCCCCGGCGCCTTGAGAACGATGCGGTCGGCCTGCAACACGGAAACGCCGCGCATGCCCGGCAGGCGGTTCGAAACCATCCCCGCGAAATACTTCACATAGCGCAGAGTGTTGCTGCCCTCAAACAACACGGTTTCAAAATGGTCGTCGAACAGCGTCACCTGCCGGGCAATTTCAAAATCTCCGCCATAATTTCGCACCTTGCTCGCCAGGACGAAGGAACACTTTTGTTCGCGGCCGTCAATCTGCACAGTGAATTCCTTCAGGCTCTTCCCCAGCAAACTCCATCCGGCAACCCAATAGGCCAGCTTGCCGATGCGCGCCTTCAGCGGGCCGTTGATGTGGTAGACGATGTGCGCGTCCAGACCGATTCCGGCCATCAGCAGGAAATACCGTTCCCCGCCGTCCTTACAGGTGAGGCGCCCCGCCGAGATTCGCTGCGGGAGAGATTCCCCCACCCGAAGCGCTGCGTGCTCCAGGCTCCGGCCCAGCTTCATTTCGGTGGCAAGCACATTCGCGGTTCCCCCCGGCAATACGGCCAGCGGAACCTGCGAATGCGCCATGCCGCCGATTACTTCGTTGATGGTCCCGTCGCCGCCCGCCACTACAATCAAATCGGCGCCGCGCGTAATGTGCGCTCTTGCCAGGGCGCCCGCGGTGGCCGGCCCGGTGGTGGGCGCAACGGTGACGGAATGTCCGTTCTGCCGCAGAATTTCGACGGACGGGCGCAGCCGGGCATCGCCCGTCCGCACGAACTTCCCGGCACATGGATTGTAAATAAGGACGGTGTCCCTGAATTGGGTTATGGCGTTTTCTCCGGGTTCCTCGTTAAATTATAGTTGAGGGGCACATGAAAGATCCGGCAAAGGAAGTCGCGGAACTGCGGAGTGAGTTGCGCCGGCATGAGCACCTGTACTATGTCCTCGACCAGCCGCAGGTCACCGACGCTGAATATGACGATCTCATGCGCCGCCTGCGTCAACTGGAGGAGCAGCATCCGGAACTGGCGGCGGCCGATTCGCCTACCGGACGTGTGGGCGGCAAGGCGCGCGAAGGCTTCGTCAAGGTTCCTCACAGCTCTCCCATGCTCAGCCTCGACAACGCGCTCAATGAAGAGGAACTGCGCGCCTTCGACCGGCGCGTCACCGAATTGCTAGCCGGCGCTCCCTACCGTTACGTCGCTGAATTGAAGATGGACGGGCTCTCCATGGCGGCCCTCTATCGGAACGGCCGTTTCACCCTGGCCGTCACGCGCGGCGACGGCCGCGTAGGTGAGGACGTCACCGAAAACGCACGCACCATCCATTCCCTTCCGCTGCAAGTGGACGGCGCGCCGCCCGCCTTTGAAGTACGCGGTGAGACCGTCATGAACCGGCGCGCTTTCGAACGCCTCAACCAGGAACGTGAGGATAAGGGACTCACGCGATTCGCCAACCCGCGCAATGCCGCGGCCGGATCCCTGCGCCTGCTCGAACCGCAGGTTACGGCTTCCCGGCGCCTCGACTACTACCCTTATTTCTTCCTGGTGGATGGCGCGCCCGCCATCGAAAGCCAGTCGGCCGCGCTAGAAAAAATGGCCGCACTGGGTTTCAAGGTGAATCCGCACCGCAAGCTGTGCGGCAACGTCGATGAAGTGCTGGCTTATTGCGCCGAATGGGAGGCGCGGCGGGAACAGCTGCCTTATGAGATCGACGGTGTCGTGGTGAAAGTGGATTCCGTGCCGCAGCAGCGTCAACTCGGATTCACCGCCAAAGCGCCCCGCTGGGCCATTGCTTACAAATATCCGGCGCGCCAGGCCAAGACCATCGTCCGCTCCATCGAAGTTCACGTGGGCCGCACCGGCGCTCTCACGCCCGTGGCGCTGCTGGATCCGAAGGAAGTGGGCGGTGTGACGGTTTCGCGCGCCACTCTGCATAACGAAGATGAAATCGCCCGCCTGGGCCTCCAGATGGGCGATGAAGTTGTCATTGAACGCAGCGGGGACGTGATTCCCAAAGTCGTTCGCGTCAGCGAGCAGGGCTCCTCGCGCAGGCCTTTCCACATGCCGGCGGAGTGTCCGGTGTGCGGCGGGAAGGTGGTTCGCGAAGAAGGCGAATCCGCCAGCCGCTGCATCAATACGGATTGCCCTGCGCGGCTGAAGGAATCCATCCTGCATTTCGCCTCGCGCGGCGTCATGAACATCGATGGTGTGGGCGAAGCCCTGGTCGATCAACTCGTTGAGAAGGGACTGGCCAAGGGTCTGGCCGCCCTTTACACGCTGACGGAGGCCGATCTGCTGAGCCTCGAACGCATGGGTCCCAAATCCGCCGTCAACGTTTTGCGCAACATCCAGAACTCGAAGAACAACCCGCTGCCGCGCGTCATCGCCGCGCTGGGCATCCGCTTCGTCGGGGAACGCACAGCGGTCCTTCTGGCCGAAGCCTTCGGCAATATGGATGCCCTCGCTTCAGCCTCCATTGACGACCTGCAGCGCGCCGAAGAGGTTGGCCCCAAGGTGGCAGAGAGCCTCTACCAGTTCTTCCGCGAGCCCCACAATCGCGACCTCATCGAGCGCCTGCGCGCGGCCGGCCTGCAATTTACGTATCAATCGGCGAAACCGAAAAGCGGGGCGCTCCACGGCCTGACCTTCGTCCTCACCGGAACTCTACCCCAGTTGACCCGCGAGCAAGCCAAAGAGCGGATTGAGGCCGCCGGCGGAAAAGTAGCCGCGGCGGTTAGCAAGAAAACCAGCTACGTGTTGGCCGGCTCCGATGCCGGCTCCAAGCTGGCCAAGGCGCAGGCCCTGGGCGTTCGCATTCTGGACGAAGCCCAGTTGCTAGCCTTGATCGAGGCCGGCTGAGCCTCGCTTCCGCTACTGGTTGTCTTTGTTTGCCTTCATCAACTTGTTGATTGCCTTGAGACCACTTCGGATCTCGTCGGTGGCGTCCACCATCTGGTTCGTGTCGTAGATCACGCGCGGAGTCAGGAAGATGATCAGCTCCGTGCGCGAGCTGGTAATGCTCTTCGAACCGAACAGCGGTCCAATAATCGGAATTTTGTACAGCAGCGGAATGCCCCCATTGCTCTCCGCGTATTTATCCTGGATAATTCCGCCGATCGCCACGGTGTCTCCGTCCTGAACCGTGATTTGAGTCGATACCGACCGGTTGGAGAAGGACGACGATCCAAGACTGGTATTCACGCCCAACGGCGGCGGCTCCGGCGCGCTCACCTGCTGGTCAATCACCATGGTCACGATGCCACTCGGGTTCGACCGCGCCAGGATGGAGAACGTCACTCCCGTGCTGGCGCTGCCGATGCTATTGCCGACCGCCGTGGTTCCGCCCACCGTGACTCCGTTCACCGCGGTTTGCGAAGTGGCCACCGGGACTTGATCGCCCACGTTCATCGTCGCCGGCACGCTGTCCGTCGCTATGATACTGGGCGCCGAAACCACCCGCGTGCGCCCTTTATTCTCCGACAGGTTCAGCAAGGCAAACAGCTGCTTGCTGTGGCTCACCAACTCTCCCAGCGTCAGCGCCAACCCGGCTGCGCCAGCGCTCGCCGTCACCCCGTTGGCATTCGTGCCTTTGGCCTGCAATGCCGATTCCACACCCGCCGAAAACGTGCCCGTCAGATCCACTTCATAGATCTTGGCGTCGATCAGAATCTGTCGCGGAGCCACGTCCAACTGCCGCAGCAGGTCCTTGATCTGCTCAATCTCCTGCGCCGAACCCTGGATGATCAACGTGTTGTCGAATGGATTGGGAACTACGTGCGGGATGCTCGATTGGCTGCCGCCAGCGGCTTGTCCCGGCTGCGCTCCCAGAAAGCTGCCGGTCTGATCCCGCGTGCCCGTGGCGGACGTCGGCGAGCCCGTCGTGCCCTGAGTAAAGAGGCCGCCGGTCTGATTCTGATTTCCGCCGCCATTGAAG
>Ga0182030_10015772_pt1 | contig 14785 bp, 14 predicted proteins | sample 812S3MmetaG_FD_121299 | JGI IMG/M metagenome (GOLD analysis project Ga0182030, IMG submission 121299) | Permafrost microbial communities from Stordalen Mire, Sweden - 812S3M metaG (Illumina Assembly) | ecosystem: Environmental > Terrestrial > Soil > Wetlands > Permafrost | place: Sweden... | reverse complement strand
TTGCGGGACGTTAGGTTTTCCAAGCCCGAACTGGATGACCTGCAGACGCGAGCGGGTGTATTTGAAGATGTGACCCCGATCTTTGAGGGTAGCGAGAATTTGACCGGCGCCGGACAGCCCGAGCGTGTCGAGGGGATCAATGGCAGTTTTAGCTACTTTTCCATGCTGGGTGTGATCCCGCAAATTGGACGGTTTTATGGTCCGCAGGACTTCGCGCCTGGTTTCGCTCCATTGGCCGTGATCAGCGATGGCCTATGGCATCGCGCCTATGGCGCCGATCCGAATGTTCTCGGCCGTACCATCCGGATCGACAATGATCCCCTTACAGTTATTGGGGTTCTGCCACGCGGATTTCGCCATCCTGGACCGACGACTTCCGGCGACGCGGAAGTGTTTGGCGCCGGCGGATTCAGCGGAGATCCCTTTCCCCCGCCAATGCGTGGTACCCGGATTTTAGTATCTGGAATCGGACGGCTTAAGCCTGGCCTGACACTGGCGCAAGCGCAGGCGCGGCTCACTGCCATGGCCGCCCAATTACGCCACGACTTTCCCGCCGATTACCCGCCGCAGGCGCAATGGACAATTGAGATTCAACCATTGCAAGAAACTTTGGTGGGCAAGGTTCGGCCCATGCTGCTGGTGTTACTGGGTGCGGTAATCCTCATCGCTTTCATCGTATCGTTGAACATTGCCAATCTCCTCTTGGCGCGCGCTTCGGGGCGACAACAAGAGATGGCGGTGCGGTTAGCGCTGGGGGCGAGCCGCGGCCGCATGGTGCGCCAGATGCTGACCGAGTCCATGCTGCTGTCGCTCATCGGCGGTGCCGCGGGAATCGCAACCGCGGTGGGTACTTTGGGTTTCATCCTGCGCTTTGTGCCATCGAACGTTCCCCGGCTCAACGAAGTACGAATCGACTGGGTGGTGCTGGCGTTCGCTCTGCTGATTTCCATTCTCACCGGCTTAGTGTTTGGACTTGCACCAGCGCTTCATTCGGCAAAAGTCGCTCTCACTTCGGCCATTCGTGAAGGCGGTCGCGGGTCCGGCTACAGCACTAAGACCGGCCGATTGCGGGATGTTCTAATCGTCTCTGAACTGGCATTTGCGGTCATACTGATGGTGGGGGCCGGCTTGCTGCTGCGTACGCTGCGGGATCTGTTGCAGGAGAATCCAGGCTTTAATCCAACTCAAGTTGTCACGGCAAACACGTGGCTAGGAAATCCCAACGATCCGAAGATGGATCCGTATCTCGGTATTCCTGGTAAGGCCACCTTTGATCGTGAGTTGCTGCGGCGCATGCAGGCAATTCCGGGAGTGGAACTCGCCGCAATCACCTCAGCTCTACCGACCACCAATATCAACCCCAACGCGGTCGGTGGCTTAGCGAATGAAAGCTTAGCGATTGAAGATAGACCGGTCGAGTCCTCGCAGGATCTGCACGCCGAGAGAATTCGCATAAGCCCCGATTATTTTAAGGTGTTACGGGCGACGCTCCTACGCGGCCGCTCATTCACCGCGGGCGATGAAGACGGCAAACCGCTGGTGGCCATCATTGATGAAACCACCGCTCGTAAGTATTGGCCGGATCGCGATCCGCTGGGCCGCCGAGTGCGAATCGGCAAAGACCCTACTAAGCCATGGAGGACGATCGTGGGTATTATTAAGGATATCAAGAGTGACGGTCTCGACATCGATGGCGTTCCCCACATCTACGTTTCGACTTATCAAGACCCCAGCAAGCAAGTGAACGTGGTGTTGCGGACGTCTCTGCCCGCGACCCTGCTCGAGCCACAGATTCGGCATGAAATCCAGAGCATTGATCCCGGCTTGCCGGTATTTCATGTTTCTTCTATGAACGACATCCTTGATCGGTCACTGGCTTCACGCCGTTTTTCTGCCGGTCTGGTGGGCGGCTTTGCAGGCGTGGCGCTGGTCTTGGCTTCGATTGGAATTTACGGCTTGCTCGCCTTTATGGCCGGCCAGAGGTCACGCGAGATCGGACTGCGCATGGCATTGGGGGCACGGCCCGCCGATATTCTGAAACTGATCGTGACCAAGGGGGTCGTTCTTGCCGGCGCCGGAATTATCGCCGGCGTAATCCTTTCCGCATCCACTGCCTCGATGATGGCGAGTTTGCTGTACGGCGTTCGGCCGCATGATCCGGCGGTATTTGTGGTTGTACCTCTGCTCTTGTTTGCGGTCGCCGTGCTGGCCAGCTACGTTCCAGCCTGGCGCGCAACGAAGGTGGATTCCATGACTGCCCTTCGAGAGGTTTGAAATACTGAGCGACCTTGTTTTCGTCTACGATCTCTGTTCCGCCGTAACAGAGTAGAAGCGGAACTCGACGACGAGCTTCGCTTTCACTTCGAACAGTAGGTCGAAAAGTGCATCCGTTCCATTGAGGCCGTAGTTGTTTACCGTCCTGAGGGAGTGCACGGGGAGGATTGTCGGCGCCTCGTACCGTGGCCAGAAACGCTGCCGGCGGTGACGCTCCATTCCGCCCAGTCGCTCGGGACTCTGTCGCGTGGCATATTGGAACGTGCGGGATAATCGCGATCATGGCGGGCATCGCGTGCGCGCCAAGCCTCGCCAGCGCGTGAGCAATTCGGAGGATGAATGACCGTCGACGATGAAATCCTCGCCTGCGAGGCCCAACTCAGGGAGGCCCAACTGACCGGTGACGTCGCGGTGCTCGATCGCCTGCTCGACGATCTCCTGCTCTTCACCAACATTGACGGAACTCTCGCAAGCAAGGACGATGATTTATCGTTGCATCGCTCGGGGCGTCTGCGAATCGTCAGAATGGACCCGGGCGATCGCCACCTGTTGCACCTGGGAGAGACCTCGGTAGTGAGCGTCCGCATGAACGCGGAAGCCATCATGAACGGTGTGCCGGTCAGCGCAACGCTGCGATATACGCGCGTCTGGCACAAGCGAACGGACGGGTGGCGGTTGGTCGCGGGACATATGAGCACAGCACCCGCATGAGGGGATTCAGTACGTCACTCACGCCAATTTATACGGACGCCCGCGATACATGCCGATGCGCTCGATACTGCGGACGCGAATCAATTGCACGCTGACATTGTCGCCGCCGTCGCGTTCGTTAGCCGCATCGATCAACTGGCGCGCGGCGACGTTCAAGTCGGCGCCCGGTGTGACGATTTCGGCGATTTCGCCGGCCGGGACTGCGCCGTGCAAGCCATCGGAACAGAGCAGCAGAACGTCGCCGGCCAGCACCAGGTGCTCGGAAGTGTCGACTCCCACGAACATGGCGTTGCCGAGAGAGCGCGTCAGAACGTGCCGCGTCTCCGCCTCGGCGGCCTCGCGGTCGGAGATCAATCCCAGGCGCGCCTGCTCGCTCACCATGGTGTGATCGCGCGTGATCCCTCTCGCGCGGCCGCCGCGAATCAGGTAGCAGCGCGAATCTCCCACGTGCGATACCACCGCGCGATCGTGCCGCAGGGCGCATGCTACCACGGTAGTGGCCATCGGCGCGCCGCGCGGTTTGGCGGCCAGGCCAGCCTCGTAAACTTTCTCGTTGGCGTTTTGCACCAGGCGGGGCAGCAGCGTGCGGAGCGGCTGATCGCGCGCCGCGCCGCGAAAATCAGCCAGCAACGTTTCCACCGCGGTGCGCGACGCCACTTCGCCTTTCTCCTGCCCGCCAACTCCATCGGCCAGCACGAAAAGCCAGCCGTGCGAATGCTCCCGCTCGGCTACTTCCGGGAGCGCGCAACCGAGGTAATCCTCATTGTGGTCGCGTACCCGCCCGCGGTCGGTTGCCTCAGCGAAGTCCAGCTCCATGGTTTATTCTACGATGCCGGGGTTTCGCTCGGCCGTTGCCCCACCAGGGTAGTGCGTCCGCTGGTCTTGTTCGAACGCACGAAATAGATCCAGCCGTAGATCGCCCACACCGCGGCCACGCCGAGCGCCAGCAGGGGTTCCATCTTGGTGCCGAATCCCATGAACGGGCCGATCAGATAGAACGCCATACAGGCGAGGTTCGCCACCAAACCGAATACCGGGATCAACAGGTGGCGCAAAAGACTGAACTTAGGATGCTTGTGGAATGCCACCATGCAGGTAACGCAGCTCAGCGAGTACAGCACGAACGTGCCGAAGTTGGAAGCCAGCGTGACCGTAAGGAACGAGTTCGGCAGAGCCGCCATCTTATCGTGCGAGAGGTATCCGAAGCTCGACCAGAAGCCTTGCGGGAGAGCCTTGACCGTGGCGTCCGTCAGCGCTGAGCCATCGCCGAAGAAGTTGATGACGGTAAGGCATCCCACCACCGCCGAGATCACCGCCAGCGTCCAGATGGCGCGATGAGGAGTGAGGTTCTGCCCGTGCAACATTCCCATGGAATCGGGCAGTTCTTCGTCCTTGCCCATGGCGTAGGTCACGCGCGCGCCGGTGTTCATGCAGGAGAGCGTTGTCCCGATGAGCGCCAGGAAGACCGTGAATGCTTCGAACTCCATAAAGATCCGGCCGTTGCCCGGACCGAGTATGGCATTCCCCACCACCACCATCATGTCGCCGATGGGCGCGGCTGAGCCCACGGCGGTCTGCATGGTGTAGCCGCTGTTCAGGAAGTAGTTGGCCGCGAAGTACTCGAACAGATAACAGATGGCCCCCTGCACCAGCAGGGACGTTATCACCGCGATGGGAACGTTGCGTTTGGCGTCCTTGGCCTCCGCGCCCATGGACGTCACCGACTCGAACCCCACCAGTATCAGGATGGCGATGGTGGCTTGCACGAACATCCAGCCGAAGTTGTGCATCCCGACCACTGAGGCAGCGTTGGGATGGGCGAGAAAGTTGCCCTTTTCGTCCTTTTCGGTATACGCGATTTTGAAGGGCACCGGCTTGCCGGCGGCGTCGAGAACGGGCTTGGGAACTTGGCTCGACGGATCGCGCACGATCACGTCCGCGGGCTTTCCATCCACCATCTGCTTCTGCGTGGCAAATTCGTAGGTGTAGGCATCCCCGGTGGTGGAATCGAACTGATACGCCACGCTCCCCGGAGGGTGATTCATGCGGTATCCCAGCGCCATCACCGAGAAAAGGATCAGGGCGCTGATCTGAATGACGTTGATGGCGATGTTGACTGACGTCGACCCGCTCACGCCGCGGTGCGCGATGTAGGCGACCGCGAACGCGAACACGATCGCGATAGCCATCATGAACATGGGTCCGGGGTTGGTGGCGTTCATGAAGGTGGGCCAAATGGTTCCCGCCAGGTAGCCCACCAGGACGCCCATCACGCCCACCATCAGGCCTGGATAAATCCAATAGTACAAATGCGAGCCCCAGCCGACAATGAATTTGGAGATGCGCGCATACGGCCAAGCCGTCTCATGATTGAGAAACGCCTGCTCGGCAAAGTAATACGAACTGCCTGTGCCGGGATAGAGCTTGGCCAGCTCCGCGTAGCAGACCGCGGTCGCCAGGCACAGCAGCAGGGCCAGGACGATGCCCGCCCACATGGCCGGCGCCGTGGCCCCGGCGGTGCCTTGGCCGACGAAGGTGAGCCACAGAAAGGCGCCCGGCGCGATGAGCGCCATGGCGTTCATAGTCAAGCCGGTCAGGCCCAGCGTCGGTTTCATGGTGACTTCGGACTTGTCTGCCATCGGTTATCTCCTGATTCTCGTTTTCAGCTCATTTCCTGGGCGCGACGTATGCGACCAGACCCAGCATCAGAGTGGATTGCGTTTTCGACGCGTTCGGCTGATTATTCTTTTCGAAGAAGGGCTTGTTGGACCAATCGGTGCGGAATTCCGCACGCGAAAAGAGCCAGTTCGTGAACTTGTATTCCTGGGTCAGAGTGTATTCTTTCACGGTTTGCGCGGTCCCGGTGGTGAATCCATTGACGTCGTCGAAATCCTCCAGGCGCATGGCTATCGCGGATTTCTTGCCGATGGCGTAACGCCCGGCAGCAGCCACCCCCGTCCAGGTATTCGCGCCCGGCCCGATGTTGTTGTCGCGCCCGTAGTCGAAGGCGAGATACCAGGTTAGATTGTCGGTCTGGTTGACTGCTATGTTGGTGTCGTAAAGGTTACGCCACCCCTTAGTGGTACCGGGATGTTCCGGCCCAACATAGTAAGTCTGGCTCCAGGTCGCCTTCTTCCAAGCGTACGCGCCGTTGAAACCCAGCGTTTTCCCGCGGTTGAGAGGTTCTACATTGTTCCAGCCATTCACCACCTGAATGTTTCCCGTAAAATGCGATCCCAACCCGTATTGCGCCCGCACTCCGGTGTGGGTATACGCGATGGCCCAGGTGAACAGCAGAGAGCGCGAATAGTTGTAGTTCTGGTTGGTTTCGATGACTTCGGCGCCGGCCGAGGTCACAAACTCGCCTACATCGATTTCGACACCGTGCAGCGCTTTCGGCTTGAAGCAGACGTACGCCTGCTTGATATAGTCCCACCCACGCGGATCGCGTGTGCCCGCGTGAATGATGTGAAACATCTCGCCGAAGCCGGCGTCCAGATGGAAGCCGAAAGGAGCGGGCGCATGGTCGATGGTAATCATCCCCAGCATGAAGTGCGCCGTGTCGGAACGGATATCGAAGGCGCGCAAGCCATTGAAGCCCGAAGCGGGATTGTTGAAGTTCGTGTCGAGATAGCCATCGAACAGGAAGCTGAAGTCCGTACCCCAGCGGTGGAGGATACCGGGATCCACGGGCGCAGGCGTCACCTGCGGTACGGAAGTTGCCGCCGGCGATTGTTCGCCCGGCGAAGTATCTGGTATCTGCGCGTGAGCCATGGCCGCATAACCCGAGAGTAAACCGAACACGAAACACGTGCGGTACTTTCTCATGATTTCAGATCTTATATGCCTGAACTTGTTAGCCGACACGAGAGAGTTCTCGTGTCTTTTGGAGGCGATACAGACAGGGACCGCCTTAAGATCGGTTCGATTATTAGTGTCAGTCTAGGACTCTTGCTTTCGAAAAAGGAAATAGATAATTTTTATCGGCGCAATCGGCTGGCCATTTCGTTATCCTATGGCGATGACCGATCTTGCGCAGGTGCTATGCGGCATGCTGGTGCTGCTGGCGCCGCTGGCTGCCGCGGGGCTCGCGCTGATGAATTCGGGGTTGGGCCGGTCACGGAGTGCGGCCCATGCCATGCTGGCCCCGCTGTGCGTAATGGCCGTCGCGGCGCTCGTCTACTGCGTGTGTGGCTGGTCCTGGCAATCGTTTCCGGGCCGGCCGGCGCACGCCATCGCCATCGCGGGGAACTCGTGGAATTGGATTGCGGCCGAGCCATTCTTTCTGCGTGGTTTGGCTCTCGACGGATCGCCGGCATTGCTGGCGGCGTGGCTGCAGATGTTCAGCGTGGGAATTGCCGCGCTGATTCCGTTGGGCGCCGGGAGCGAACGATGGCGTCTGGGCGCGAGTTGCGCATCCACCGCGATTCTGGCCGGCTGGACCTACCCGTTATTCGCGCATTGGGTATGGGGAGGCGGATGGCTCGGCCACCTGGGCGTGCTGGACGCCGGCGGCGCCGGAACCATTCAGGCGGTCGGCGGCCTCACGGCCCTGGCGGTCGCCGGAATCCTGGGGCCGCGGCAGGGGAAATACGATGCCGAGGGCCTTCCCGCGGCGTTTCCGGGACACAACGCCGTGCTGGTGCTTTTCGGTTGTTTTCTCACCTGGATGGGATGGATAGGGTTGAATGGCGCGGGGAGTATCCTATTTACTGGCGCCACGGCGGGCAGCATCGCCCGCATCGCTATGAATACCACGCTCGCCGCCGCCGCGGGCCTGCTCGCCGCCGCTGTGCTCACGCGGGTTCGCTTCGGCAGGCCGGATGCTTCGCTTTGCGCCAACGGATGGACCGCCGGCCTGGTGGCCAGCAGCGCGGGCTGCGTTTGGTTCGCGCCGGCGGCGGCCGCGGTCATCGGGGCGATTGCCGGGGTGCTGGTGACTCTTTCGGTGGAGTGGCTCGACCTCCGCCGGCGCGTCGACGATCCCGCGGGCGCCATTTCGGTGCATGCCGTCGGCGGACTCTGGGGCTTACTGGCGGTCGCCCTTTTCGGACCGGCCCGGTGGCCGGCTCAACTCGCCGCGGTGGCGACACTGTTGGGGTTCGTGCTGCCCATGACATACGCGCTCAATCGCCTTTTGAATCGCTTCTATCCGCAACGCGTATCTCCCGATGGCGAACCGCACGGTCTTGACCTCTATGAGTTGGGCGCCGGCGCCTACCCGGAATTCGTTACCCGCCGCGACGACTTCCGGCCCAGATAACTTCCTGACGGCTTCTTTACGGTTCCTTTATGCTTCTCCTTTTAGAATGGGTCGATGATCAGCGTCCCGGAGGATGTCGGTGATACCATTAGCGCTCCGGTAATCTCCATGGCGGTATTGCGTCCCGGCGACCAACTCAGTCACTATCGCGTCGAGGAACTGGTGGCGCGCAGCGGCATGGCGTCCATCTATCGCGCCACCGATCTGCACAACGGCCGGCCGGTCGCCATTAAAGTGCCCCATCCCGATATGGAAGCCGACCCGGTGCTGTTCGACCGCTTCATGCGCGAGATCGAAATCGGCGAAAAGCTGGATCATCCCGGCGTGATGAAGGTGCTCGACCACGGCGAGCCCGGGCGCGTGTACATGGTGATGGAGTGGGTGGAGGGCCGCCTGCTCCGCAGGGTGCTGGCGGAGAACCGCAAGATGCCGGTGGAACGCGCGCGCGCCATCGTGATCGACATTTGCGACGCGCTCGATTACATTCACCGCAATGGCGTGGTGCATCGCGATCTCAAGCCCGAGAACATCATGCTCGGCAAGGACGATCGCATCAAACTGATCGACTTCGGAATCGCCGGGAAGGCCGGTTCGCGCCGGCTCACTTTCGGGAAGCTATCGCAAATCGCCGGCACACCGGATTACATTTCGCCCGAGCAGGTGAAGGGTAAACGCGGCGACGGCCGCAGCGATATTTATGCGCTGGGCATAATCCTTTACGAAATGCTGACCGGCGCGACACCCTTCGAAGGGCCGAATCCGTTCGCGGTGATGAATGAGCGGCTGGTGAACAATCCCGTGCCGCCGAGGGAGTTGAACCCGGAAATCCCGCCGCAGCTGCAAGAGACCATCTATCGCGCTCTGGAGCGTGAGCCGGAGGATCGGTACTCCACGGCCAATGAATTTGCGTGGGATCTGGAACATCCCGAGGAAGTGGTTCCGGGGGAACGTGCCGAACTGCGCCAGTGGAAGCACCGTGGGCCGACGTGGCTCAAACGGGTTCTATTTTACGTTGCGATGGCGCTGATTCCCATAGTGGTGTTCGGGCTCCTGCTGCTGATCGCCAAGTGGCATTAAGCTGGAGTCATGGGGCTTGGGCGCTTGCTCATCGCGGTTGGTGTATTGCTGATCGTCGCCGGCCTCGCGGTGACATACGGTGGAAGGCTGCCCGGCGACATCTCCATTCAGGGCAAGAATTCGAGCTTCTATTTCCCCATTACCACGTGCATTCTGTTGAGTGTGCTGCTGTCGCTGGTGCTGTGGATTCTGCGGCGGTGACCGCTTGCTCACGCGCGCGGCTCGGTAACGCAAACTCCGTCAGCACGACGGCATCTTACCGAGCCGCGCGCGTAAGCAAGCGGTCCGCTACCGCAATCGTCCCATCTTGCTCAGCGGCCAATAGCAGAACACCGCTTTACCGTAGATATATTTGCGTTGCACGGTGCCCCAGACGCGGCTGTCGCTGGAAGAATTCCGATGGTCGCCGAGGACGTAGTATTCGTCGGGCTCTACCACGATCTCGCTCTTGCTCACGTCGTCCCGGTAGTCGGGCTCGACGTAGTCTTCCTCCAGCGCCTGGCCATTCACGTAGACCTGGCCGCGGTCGATACGAATGCGGTCGCCGGGCAATCCGATCACGCGCTTGATATACGACTTGGAAGTGTCGCCGGGAAATTCGAACACCACCGTGTCGCCGCGTTGGATGTTTCCCAGGCCGAAGCGGTACGTGAACTTGTTGATGAAAATCCGCTCCTGGTCGGTGAGGCCCGGCATCATGCTGGTGCCTTCGACTTTTACCGGCTGGTAAATGAAAACAATCGAGACTACCGCGATGAGGACGGAGAAGGCCAGGTCGCGGACCCAGGAGAGCGCATTCCAGACACCGGCGCGCAGGCTCGGTTTCGGCAATTCCTTTTCGAGGGACGGGACTGTGGAGATCTCTGGCGTATCTTGCTCGGGCATCCCTACCTGTCCATAAATCGATTATAGCCGCTACGCGGGAGGATTCAGCCTACGGTAACGATCGGATGCCGAGTGAACGGCGCCGGATGTGACCTGCGCTGCAGTTGTTCGATCTGATGGAGTACGCGCACTCGCCGGCGGGCGGCGTTGCGCAGCATCAGCCGTTCGCTGATCAGGCAGCCCCAAAGGAGAGCGACCGAAAGCGCGATAGCTAAAAGACCCTGTCCAGTGATCTTGACCGTCGGCATCGAACCGCCCTCCTCGGCCACTTCCGATGGCAATCCGGCTGCCAGCAATTATTCTGATTGTTTTCAGCGGGACTTGGATTCAGGCGTGTGCGGCCCGCGCCACAGGAGTCACCGATTCGCGCGGCCCGGAAGGGCTACCGGGCGGCCATCAGGGCGCGCAGCCGGCGAGCCCGTTCGGGCGCACGGAGCTGGCGGAGCGCTTTGGCTTCGATTTGTCGAATGCGCTCGCGGGTGACGTCGAACTCCTGGCCGATCTCCTCCAGGGTGTGCTCCCGCTCGCACCCGATGCCGAAGCGCATGCGGATGACTTTTTCTTCCTTGGGCGAGAGCGTCTTCAGGATTCCGGCCGTCTCATCGCGGACGTTCGACTCGATCACGGCATCCACCGGCGAACCGACCCAACGGTCTTCGATCAAATCGCCGAGAGCGGATTCTCCGTCGCGACCGACCGGCGTTTCGAGCGACACCGGATCGCGCGAAATGGTCTTCAGCTTCTGGACCTTCTCCACCGGAATGTCCATACGACGACCGATTTCGTCATTTGTAGGAGTTCGCCCGAGCTCCTTTTCCAATTCGCGCGTCGCCCGTAGGAACTTGTTCATGCTCTCGTTCATGTGAACGGGAATTCGGATGGTGCGCGATTGGTCGGCGATGGCGCGCGTGATGGCTTGGCGGATCCACCAGGTGGCGTAGGTCGAGAATTTGTAGCCGCGGCGGTATTCGAACTTGTCGGCGGCGCGCATCAGGCCGATATTGCCCTCCTGGATCAGGTCCAGCAGGTGAAGTCCGCGATTCACGTACTTCTTGGCGACCGATACCACCAGGCGAAGGTTGGCCTCCACCAGGTCTTTCTTGGCGCGCTCGGCTTCCGCTTCCCCATGGCGGATTACGGTCATGCTGTGGCGCAAATCGGGGAGGCTCGCGCCGGCCGTCTGTTCGCGCTTCTTGATCTCGCGCTTGAACTCCTTCAGGCGGGCCTGCTGCACCGGATTGTTGCGCGTTTCGAGCTTCTTGATCTCGCTATCGATGTGGCTGATTTCGTCCACGGCGCGCTCGATTTCGCGCGAAAATTCCTTCCATTTGACAGTGCGGAAGGGGCAACGGCGAATCGATTGGGATACTTCCACCTTGGCGCGGTTGAGCTTGGCGCAAAGGCGTTTGCGCGGCTTCTTGTTGGCTACCGGAGTGGTTTCCACCTTGTCTTCGAGCTGTTGCAGCTTCTTCTGCAGAATTCCGACGTCGGCGAAAAGTTTGGACGCGTCGGCACGCACTTTGACGTCGGCGGGAGTACCTTCCTCGACGTCCCCAAGGTCGGCGACGCTTTCCAGCTCAACGGCGCCCTTCTTCAACTGTTCGGACAAATCCACGACTACCTGCTGAATCAGTGCGGAGCGGCTAATTGCCTTTTGCATCCGCAACTTACCGCGTTCCATCCGGCGCGCAAGGTCGACTTCTCCCTCGCGAGTCAGCAGCGGAACGGCACCCATTTCGCGCAAATACACCCGTACCGGATCGTCGGTGTAGATCGACTCCTCAACCGGGGCGGGGTGCAGGAAGTCGGCTTCGTGGGCGGCTTCCGGATCGAAGAATTTGGCTTCCTCTTCGAAATTGAGCCCCAAATTCTCGGGATTGTCGGCTAAGAACTGATCTTCAAACTGGTCCACTAAGACTCACCTCCCCCAAGCGACACGTTCCCGGCGGCAGAACGTTGTGGGTGGGGTTTTATGCGAAAATTCAACTGGATTGCCTGGCGCAAGCTGTTGACAAGAATGGCCGCATTCGGGGCTTCGGCTTCCGATAGATAATAGCATCATTCCCTTACAGATTTAAAGCCCTAATTTAAAGATGTCTCGGACGCGTTTCGGTTACACCCAATCGCAAAAAAAGGCTTTCAGTTGTCATATCGGCACAGGCCTGGAGGTTTACGGCAACTTCTGGCGCATCAGGTTCTTAAGCTCGTTAAAAAAGGCCTCTTCGTCCTGAAAATCCCGGTAGACCGAGGCGAACCGAACATAGGCGATTTTATCGAGCTCCTGGAGGTTCTGGATCAAGTATTCTCCGATATCTGTAGTAGATATTTCGCGGTCGGGAGAATCGCTGACCTTGGATTCCACCCGGTTCACCAAGTCGGCCAGCTTCACCATGCTCACTGGCCGCTTTTCGCAGGCTTTCAGGAGCCCGGTCAGCACTTTTTGACGATCGAATTTCTCTCTCCGGCCGTCTTTCTTGATCACCATGTAGGGTACTTCGTCGATGCGTTCGTAAGTCGTGAAGCGGCGTTCACAAGCCAGGCACTCGCGGCGGCGGCGAATGGCATCGCCTTCCTTACTCTCGCGCGAATCTACAACTCTATCGTGTAAGTGATTGCAAAATGGGCATTTCATTCGACAGCCTCCCGGCCGATCTGGCGCAGGTTATGCCAATTGAGGCCTTCTGCCAGCGCCAATCCCAGGCCGACGGGCACAATTGCTACAAACGTAAGAATCCAGAGGAGCAGGGCGAACGATGTGGCTAATTCCAACCTCGTTCCATACAATTCCGTGAGTACGAGGATGGCGACCAGCTGCGTTCCGCCGCCTACTCCGGGAATTTGCACTACTCCGCCGAAGGAGATGAACGCCATCAGGATCAATACATCTACAATTGTAATATTAATGACCCCGACATATGCCTGTGCCAGGCACCAGTAGCATGCCGCGATCAACAGCCACTCCAGCAGCGAATACAACAGAATCATGCACAAAGCGCCATCGCTGCGGATAGATTCCACTCCCTTGACCAGGGCGTTCACCAGCTTCTCCACTTTGCCAGCCCACCGCTCGGGAAGGCGATGCGCCGCCGCGACCAGCCGGCCCCGAACCGGCTCGGCGAACTGCCGTAACGAAATTATGGCGAACAGCACGGCCAGGCAGGACAGCCCCACGATCCTGCCTCCGAAGGTCAGCACCCAGGCCAGTTTCGCCCCCACGTGCAGCGCCGCTCCCTGGACGCGCGTGAGCGCGAACCCCAGCAGTAACGAAGCCATTAGCAGGTCGAAGACGCGCTCCAGGAGCCAGGAAGCGAGCTGCGAAGTCACCGGCACCTTTTCCTTTACGGCAATCAGATACGGACGCACAAAATCTCCGGCGCGCCCGAACAGGGTAATGGCGGTGAACCCTATCACGGTTGCTACCAACAGGTTGCGCATGGACGGTCGGGCTTTCTGCGGCTTCAGAAAGACCTCCCAACGGAGTGCGCGGCCGTAGTAGGTACCGAAAATGGGGATCAAAGCCACTACCAGCCAGGGCCAGTGTAAGCGCGTGACCGCGGCCATCGCGAGACTCCAATCGAAAGCCTCGGCCGACAGGCGGGAATGGAGGAACCAAGCCCCGAGAACGGCGGCCAGTGCACCGAAAATCGCCCATTTCCACCCGTGCTTTTTAATTATCTTCGCCTCCTCACCGGAAATACCCTGAAATGGCTAGCATACAGGAAAAATTGAACCTATCATGAAAAAGCCTCGTTTCTTCATATGAAAGAAACGGGAGCCATGGCAACCGCGACGCTGCCCTTCGGACATTTCGAAAATCGGGGAACGGGAATTGTACCCCGGGTGGATGTAATCGGTGGCCGCAATCTGGTAGAAAATACCTTGGAGCCGGATTCCAGCCTGGTAGCGCGATGCCTTCGGGGAGACGAGGCTGCATGGGAAGAGCTCGTTCGGCTCAATACCCGGAAGGTCTACGGACTCTGCTACCGCTTCACGGGAAGCGGCTCGGAAGCGCAGGATTTGACGCAGGAAGTGTTTCTGCGTGTTTTCCGGACGATCAAGACGTTCCGGTCGACCGAAGGTTCCTTTGGGACCTGGTTGGCGCGCGTGACGCGTAACCTTTTGATCGACCATTATCGCCGCACTCGTCAGGAGCGCGTTACGGATTCGATCGAGGAGCAGCTTCCCATGCTGGAGGAAGCCGGCGCCTGTGCGTCGGTACGGCCCGACCACGGCGTGGCGGGCAGGGAAGCCAGTGAGATTCTGCAGGCGACGTTGCAGAAATTGTCGCCGGATTTACGGGAGGCGGTGATTCTGCGCGACCTGCAGGAAATGGAATACCGGGAAATCGCCGAGGTTTTGGCTATTCCGGAAGGCACCGTGAAATCGAGGATTAATCGCGGCCGCGCCGAATTGGGGCGGCTGCTGCGAAAGCAGAAGCTGGCGGTATGAACTGCGCAGAGATTGAAATTCTGATCTGCGACTACGTGGATGGCACGCTCCCGGCGGCTGAAAAGGCCGAACTGGAACGCCACCTCCACGACTGCCCGGCCTGCGCCGAGCTGGCGCGGGATTCCG
>Ga0182030_10015769_pt1 | contig 14787 bp, 12 predicted proteins | sample 812S3MmetaG_FD_121299 | JGI IMG/M metagenome (GOLD analysis project Ga0182030, IMG submission 121299) | Permafrost microbial communities from Stordalen Mire, Sweden - 812S3M metaG (Illumina Assembly) | ecosystem: Environmental > Terrestrial > Soil > Wetlands > Permafrost | place: Sweden... | reverse complement strand
GTCCGTCCAGCACCATGGCAAGCATGATAAGCAGTGCGGCCATGAGGTAGTGCTGGTCAAGGGTCAGGAGGATGCTGTACGCACCGCTCAGCATTGCCATCAGCGTGATAATGGTGGGAATGATCTGGCGCCATGTCATAGAAGACCTCACTCAAATAAACGGCGAAAACATTAGCGATTCTTGATTTTTGCCACAACGGTCAGGCCGGCTTGCACACGGTCGCCCGGCTTGACGACGATTTCCACGTCGTCCTTGGGAAAATACATGTCGAGACGCGAACCAAACTTCATCATGCCGATGCGTTCGCCTTGCTGCAATTCCTGCCCGACGACAAGCCAGTAGACCACGCGGCGGGCCACGGGCCCGACAATCTGGTGCACCAGGCAGCGCGTCGCCGGGCCTTCGATCAGGATGGAGCTGTGCTGGTTGAAGTCGGAGGATTTTTCCTCAAAGGTGAAATAGCGTTTGCCGGGATAATACTGGCAGAACTTGACCGTGCCGGCGACGGGCGCACGATTGACATGCACGTTGAACAGGCTCAGGAAAATGCTGACGCGAATGGCATCCGTCTTCAGGAACGTGCCTTCCTGGACTTCCTTGATGCCGGCGATCACGCCATCGGCACCGGCCAGCGCCGTCGTTGGGTCAATGGGCGGTTGGCGCGCCGGGTCGCGGAAAAAATAAAGCATGTAACCGGAAAAGATGACAGCCAGCGCCGCGAAAACCAGCGCGGTGATCGGGCAGCCCGCGTGCCAGAAGGCCGCGCCGCCGCCGCCGAACAGCAGGAGGACGCCAACCAGAAAAGGAATGACTTCTTTGACTACGGGAATCTTCATGAACCGTTTTATTCCTTGCCTTGCACCGGTGGAGCAAACGCGTCGTCTGCAATCTTTCGGTGCGGACACATTTTTTTTGCCTGACGAATGAGCAACTATACCAGAATCCCGCCGGTTTCGTCACGCGGGCATTGATGGAATTCATTCGCGGGGAGGTGGCGTGCAGAATTCATTTTCACGTACGGCGCAAATGTATTCTGCGCGCTACGCCCCAATATTTTCTTTGCAAAAAACATTGGCAATGTGCCACGCAGTGCGGTAAAAAATGCTTGTTTGGCAAATCGGGAAGGCAGATTCTGGCGTTTGCGTTTGTGGTCTGGCGTGGAGACGGGGTCATGTATTGTTCCGGGCATCTGCGAAAGTTTGTGACAAGGACTGTTTTTGGGCGAGCGGTCTTTTCGATGGCGCTTTTCTTTTTGCTGGTTTCTGTCGGGACCATTTCTGCCGCTTCCGTCGCACCCACGCTGGTGGCGAAGTTTGTCAAGGAGTCGTCCGGCAGGCTGGACGAAAGACTCCTTGGCGAAGATGACCGGCGGACATGCGAAGGGTATTTGAGCCGGGCGCAGGGCGTTGAAAAGCAATCACTCGTCATTCTCATGGCGCAGTACAGACGGGTCATGGAAAAAAATCCCGCGGCGGAACTCAGGCTTTTTGCGCCTTTTGTCCTTGGACAGAACCGGTTTCAGGAGTGGGACGTGAGCGTGACGAACCTGCCGGTAGTTTTCGAACTGGCCCGCATGTACATGGCACTGGGCAAGCAGCCCGAGGCGTTGCGAATCGCCAACCAGGTCGGGGCAAAATTCGAGGGCATCCAACGGGTTCGCGCCGCCGAGTGCAGCGGGGATGCCATGTACGAGGCATCCAATTTCGCCAAGTCCGTGGAGTTTTACGAATACGCGCTGGGTGGTTTTCGCACGCTCGTGACGGCGGACGGCAGTTTGATTGACCCGGAATACAAGGCAGACAGGGATCGAATCGAGAAGTCGCTGGTCAAAGGCGTGGTCGACAAAAACCGACTGCCACACGAGCCGTAAAAACCGGGCATGGCCGATGGCGCGCCTGCAGGATCAGTTTCAACAATGGCGTTGGTTGCATGGAGATTTTCGTGATGTGGCGTATTTCTACAATTACAAATTGTTTGATGACATGGTCGGGATAAGGAGTTTTGAACCAATGAAACAGGTTTGGTGTTCCATAATGGTTTTCATGATTTGGGCTATAAGATGTCTGGCGTGGCCTACGGCGGATTTTTTCTTTGCGGGTAGTGGATGATGAAGGCCCGCCCGTGACAAATGCCAATGCCACGGCGTCTTATCAATCGGGTGGCGGTTTCGCACACGCACCCGAATTTACAATGTTATATCCGGTTGTGGCATCAAGCGGCATATATCATTTTCATGGCAAATCTGGATGCTGCGCTTGACAAAGACACCACTCTCACGGTTAGTTTTTCCAATCCGAATGACGGAATTCAGGTGTTTTATGCCTATCCGATGCAGGGAAGCGCATTCCGTTCGCCACGCTTTGCACCAGAAACCGGGTATGCGACACACTATGTCATGACGCGGCGTATGGACGACCGGAGCCTGTACGATGACGCGGCATGGGAGGATTTGAACTATATCTTTCGTGTTCGCACAAAGTGTGATGCCCAAGGGACGATTACGAATGCCTTGTATGGAAAAATATACGGGACGTTGGAGCATCGCATAAATGGGGCAAAAGGCGTCTTCGGCTGTACCTACTATCTCAACCCCACGCCGAACGATCGCAATCTGGAATATGATCCGAAAAGGAATTTATTCAAAGGGCTGATGGATGAAAATCAGTTGCCACGCGAGCCGTGAAAGCAAACAATTCGGCCATCCAAGACCCGCAACAGGATATTCTCGCCGGCAATCTCGCACAGCAACACGTGCTTCTTTCCGAGGCCATCCCCGCGCTCTCGCACGCGACGGGAAGGAATCCGATTGACGGTTTTTTGACGGCCTGCGGGAGGGACTTGGCAAGCTTACTTTTCCGGTGGCGGCAGGCGGCCGGCGATGCGGTCGGCGAGGGTGGTGCGGCGTTCGCGGACTTCGTTGTTGCGGATGGCGATGCCGATGGCCTTGGAGGAGCCGATGACGCAGACGAGTTTGCGGCCGCGGGTGATGGCGGTATAGAGCAGGTTACGTTGAAGCAATTTGTAGTGCTGGGTGTGGATCAGGACGATCACGGCGGGATATTCGCTGCCTTGCGATTTGTGGATCGTGCAGGCATAGGCGTGGAGCAGCTCGTCGAGGTCGGCGGTGGCGTAGGTCACGGGACGGCCGTCGAAGGTGACGACCAGCGCGCGCGATTCCTCGTCCACGGAGAGGATGAAGCCGATGTCGCCGTTGAAAACTTCCTTGTCGTAATTGTTGCGGATCTGCATGATGCGGTCGCCGCGCCGGAAAATCGTGCCACCGCGTGTCAGGGCCGGGCCGGTGGGATTCAGCGCGGCCTGAAGCACGCCGTTGAGATTGTCCGCGCCGAGCAGGCCGCGCCGCATGGGCGTGAGGACCTGGATTTCCTCGAGCGGATCGAAGCCGAATTTTTGCGGCATGCGTTTGGTGATCAGATCGAGCGCGCGCTCGATGATTTTGTCCGGCTCGGCGGTCTCGATGAAATAAAAATCGCTGACGCCCTCGGCGGTTTCAAAGAGTTCGCCGTGGTTGACGTGATGGGCATTGCGGACGATGAGGCCGCTGGCATCCTGGCGGAAAATGGTGTTGAGGCGGCAGCAGGGAATCATTTCGGAGCGGATGATGTCGCGCAGCACGTTGCCGGGGCCGACGCTGGGAAGCTGGTCAATGTCGCCGACGAAAACGAGGCAGGCGGCGACGGGCAGCGCCTGGAGAAATTGCTCCATCAGGCGGATATCAATCATGGAGGCTTCGTCCACGATGAAAACATCGGCGTCGAGCTGGTTGTCGGAGAAAAACGTAAACGTGCGTGTCTGCGGCTGGTACTTGAGCAGGCGGTGGATGGTCTGCGCGGCGTGGCCGGTGGCCTCGGCCATGCGCTTGGCGGCGCGTCCGGTGGGCGCGGCGAGACGCAGATCAAGATGGCGGGCATTGCAGATTTCGACGAGCGCGCGAATGATCGTGGTCTTGCCGACGCCGGGGCCGCCGGTGATGATGGAGACTTTGTTTTCGAGCGCGGCGAGCAGTGCCTCGCGTTGCGCGGGTGCGAGCGAGATGGACATTTTGCGCTCGGCCCACGTCACGGCGGGCTGCGACTGGATGGCCGGGAAACGGCGCGGCGTGTCCATCAGGCGGCGCAGGCGCGAGGCGGTGTGGCGCTCGGCCTCGAAAAGCGCGCGCAGATAAATGCGATCCTGCTCGTGAATGAGGCGGCCGCTCGCCACTTCAGTTTTCAGCGCGTCGGCGAGCAATTCCACGGACATGGTCAGGAGCGATTGCGCTTGCAGGAGGAGTTCTGGTTCGGGCGCGAAGCAGTGGCCTTCCTCGGCGAGCGTTTTCAAAATGTGGATCAGGCCGGCACAGGCGCGCACGATGGAATCTTCGGGAATGCCGACGCGCAGCGCAATGGTGTCGGCGGTCTTGAAACCGATGCCCCAGACATCGTCGCAAAGGCGGTAGGGGTTTTGTTTCACGACGGCGATGGCATCCGAGCCGTATTGGCGGAATATGCGCGCGGCCTGTGCGCCGCCGATGCCGTGCGTTTGCAGGAAAATCATGATGTCGCGCATGATGCGCTGCTCGGACCACGACTCCTTGATTTCGTGGCGGCGGGTCGGGCCGATGCCTTCGACTTCCTCGAGGCGGCGCGATTCGTTTTCGATGACATCGAGCGTGGCCTCGCCGAAACGCGCGACGATGCGCTCGGCCGTGACTTCGCCGACGCCGCGAATAAGGCCGCTGGCGAGGTAGCGGCGGATGCCGTCAATGGAGGTTGGCGCGACGCATTGGATGCGCTCGGCCTGGAATTGCTGGCCGTGTTGCGGGTGGCGCACCCAGCGGCCGTCGGCGGTGAGTTCCTCGCCAGTCCACATAGCGGCGCAGTTGCCGACGACGGTGATGGTGGCGGCGTCGCGGCCGGTCAGGCGCACGTTGCAGACGGTGTAGCCGGTGGCCTCGCTGCGATAGACAATGGACTCGACCGTGCCGCCGATGCGCTCGATCGGCGCGTCGTTGGCATTGGATGGTGCGGGTGATTGTGGAGCGTCGCTCATTGGAAATTGTTGTTTTTCCCTTTAATTTCCGGCAATTGCGTCAAGCATCAGGCTGGCGTAGATCATGTCGAGCTGAAACTGGTCGAGGCCGAACGATTCGTTGGGCGCGTGAATGGTGTCGGCCTCGCTGGCGAAGCCCACGAGCAGCGGTGCCGCGCCGGATGCATCGCGCAGCGCACCGAGCACGGGAATCGAGGCGCCTTCCCATATGAACACCGGGCCGCGCGGATCCATCTGCTTCAGCACGTCCTCGGCCAGCCGCACCATCGGCGAACTCACCGGCACGCGCAACGCCGGTGCGCCGATGTTCACTTCCGAAAAGACGAGGGTCAGGCCGACCGGGCAGTGTGCGCGGAGGTGCGCCTGAATTTGGTCCATGCATTCGCGCGGCACTTGGCCGGGGCACAGGCGCACGCTGAGCTTGGCAACGGCTTCGGATGGCAGCACGGTTTTGCTGCCGGGCCCGCCGTAACCGGAGTGAATTCCGTTGACCTCGATGGTCGGGCGGAAGCCGGTGCGTTCCCATGCAGGCAAACTTTTCTCGCCGCCGAGCGGTGCCACGCCGGTGGTGCGCTGGTAATCGGCCTCGTCGAATGGAATGGCATTGGCGAGCTCGCGTTCCTGCGTAGTGGCTGGCGCGACGCGATCCAAAAATCCGGGCACCGCGATGCGGCCTTGGTCGTCATGCAAACTGGCGAGCAGGCGCGCCATGCCGGCAGCCGGGTTGGGCGCGACGCCACCATGCACGCCGGAGTGCAAATCGCCGGACGGACCGCGCAGCGTGACGGTCAGGTGCTGGATGCCGCGCAAGCCGACCACGATCGCGGGGCGTCCCGACGGATGCATGCTGACGTCGGCGACCATCATCACGTCCGCCTGCAGGCGCTGCCGCCACTTGTTTACGTTTTCAAGCAAACCGGAGCTGCCGCTTTCTTCCTCGCCGTCGAGCACCAGCTTGATGGTTGGCAGTTTGACGCCAGCCTCAATAAGTGCCTTGATTCCTTGAAAAACCGCTAAAATCTGGCCTTTGTTGTCGGATGCGCCACGGGCATACACGCGGCCATCGCACAGTTGCGGCTCAAACGGCGGCGTCTTCCACAGTTCCAGCGGATCGGCGGGCTGCACGTCGTAATGGCCGTAGAAAAGCACGATGGGCGCGCCCGGTTTGCCGGCGCGCTCGGCCAGCAACACCGGCTGGCCGCTGGTGAGGCAGATCTCGGATTCGAAGCCGAGCGCGCGGAGATATTTTTTCAGCCAGGCGGCGCCGTGGGCGCAATCGCGCAAGCGCAGGCGGTCGGTGCCGATGGTGGGAATGCGCAGCAGTTCGAACCAGTCGGCGAGAATGGCGTCGCGGTTGCGTTCAAAATAGCCGCGCGCCAGATCGGGTGTAACCATGTGGCAACTCCATGATGCGGGTGAAAAGCAGTTGGCCACAGCGTCGCCGGAACGCGCCCGCCAGACAAGCACAAAATGTCGGAATGTTGCGCGGCTCCAGAACGAACTAGCCGGTTTCGACGCCGCCATTTCCGTCGCAAAGCATCGTCCGCCAACTACCGGTTTTTGACGCCGCGAAAACCGGCGTCAGATTTCAGGTGTCAGCCGCCCGCGTGCTTTCAAAACCAAGGCGTCAGAAACGGGTAGTTGCGTGCGCTTCCCAACCGGCGCAAAACGAGGCGTCGAAACCCGGTAGTTCGGTTTTGCGTCTCGCGCGGAGGACATTTTGGCTTCTATGGCGCGGCGGTCCGTGGTATATCTGCGCATGTGAAGGCATGCGTTTACATTCGTGGGATCATCCGGGCTGGTGCGAGCCTCGCCGTGGCGCTGCTTGTGCAGGCTGTCGGCGCGGCGACGCCGTCGGACACGCTGCTGGCGAATCTTCAGGCGCAGCAGGGTTTCGTCCATGATTTCGCCCATGTTCTCGGCCCGGAACAGCGCGACGTGCTGGAGCAGCGGGTGCGCGAACTCCAGACCAAGAGCGGCGCCGAGCTGGCCGTGGTCACGATAAAATCCCTTGAAGGCGGACAGATTGACGATTTCGCCAACAAGCTTTTCAACCGCTGGCACATTGGCCAGAAAGGCAAGGACAACGGCGTGCTGCTGCTTGTGGCCGTGGACGATCACAAGGCGCGGATCGAGGTCGGATATGGTTTGGAGCCGGTCATTCCGGACGTGCTGGCCGGTCGCATTCTGAGCGAGGAATTATTTCCGCAATTTCGCAATGGCCAGTATTTTGAAGGCTTGAACCGCACGGTGCAACGCCTGGCCGCGATCATCGAGCGCGGCGAGCCGCCGTCGAAATTTCAAACGGGATTGTGGACCGTGTTTCATCCGTCCAAGCAACCATTGGGACAGCAATTGATAATGACGGCGTTTCTTTCCTTGTTCGTAATGATCGGAATGTTCACGGCTGGAGGCGGGATCGGGGCAGGGCAGTTTCCTTCCGTTATGTTTGGGGCGGTTTTCACAGGGGTTCCTATGTTTATGGCATGCATGATCGGCGGTTGGACGCCGATCGTGCTTATTCCTCTCGGTCTAATCCTGTTCTGTGCAGGCGTGATCAAGGGCATCAAGACCCCCGATGCGTTTTCAAATATTGGCACCAGTGGCGGATATAACGGCAGCGGCGGCAGTTGGGGTGGCGGCGGTGGATTTTCCTGTGGTGGCGGTGGCGGATTTGGCGGCGGATCGTCGGGTGGCGGCGGCGCCAGCGGCGGTTGGTAGCACGGAGAAAGAAAAAATGAAACCGGAACAATTGGTTGAACAGTTGAAGGCGGCAATGCCGGACGGGCTGCGCTCCGTGGTGTTGTATGGCTCGGCGGCGACGGGCGATCACCTCGCCAGCAAATCCGACTACAACATTCTGATCGTCGCGGACCGGTTGGGTCTCGCGGAACTGAACGCGCTTTCCAAAACCGCCGTGGCGTGGGCCAAGGCTGGCAACCGCCCGCCGCTGCTCTTCACGCCGCAGCAATTGCGCGAATCCGCCGTTGCGTTTCCGATTGAATTGAGCGACATGCAGCAATCGCGCAAAATTCTTTTTGGCGAGGATTTGCTGGCCGATATTGCGTTTTTGCCGGAACACTTGCGCCTGGAACTGGAGCGCGAGCTGAAGGCGCGCCTGTTGCTAGTTCGCGAGCATTACATGATGTCGCAAGGCAAGCCGCGCTTGGTTGCGGAACTGCTCACGTCGTCGCTCACCTCGTTCCTGGTTCTGTTCCGCGCCACGTTGCGACTGTATCAGGCCGACGTGCCGGCGCGCAAACTCGACGCGCTCGGCGCGCTGGCGAAGCAAATCGGTTTCGACGCGCAGGTGTTTCTGACCATCCAGGAATTGAAGGAAGGGCGGCGCAAGCTGCGCGAGGTTTCGCCAATCGCCCTGTTTGAAACGTACCTGAAAACCATTGAACAAATCGTGGACGCGGTGAATCGCCGCGGCCGAATTTCCTGAGGAAAAATCATGAACAAGACGCTCATTATCTCGCTGGCCGTTGTTGCGGTTGTTGTCATCTGGCTGATTTCGGTCAACAACCAGCTTGTGGCGTTGCAGGAAAATTGCCGCGCCAGTTGGGCGCAGGTCGAGACCGTGCTTCAGCGCCGGTTTGATCTGATTCCGAATCTTGTCAACACCGTCAAGGGTTACGCGGCGCACGAAAAGGACATTCTCGAGGAAGTCACGCGACTGCGCAGCCAGTGGGCGGGCGCATCCACCACGCCGGCCAAGGCGCAGGCCGCCACGGAACTGGAAGGCGCGATCGGCCGCCTGCTCGTGGTGGCGGAAAAATATCCGGACCTCAAAGCCAGCGAGAATTTTCGCGATTTGCAGGTGCAGCTCGAGGGCACGGAAAACCGCATCGCCGTCGAGCGCCAGCGCTACAACGACGCGTTGCGCGCCTACAACACCACGCTGCGGCAATTCCCCGGCAGCATCATTGCCGGCCTGCGCGGCTTCCAGCCGAACTCGGCGTACTTCGAGTCGGTCGCCGCCGCCAAGGACGCGCCCAAGGTTGATTTCACCACAAAACCATGAGCTTTTCCGGGGTTTTGCACACTCATCGGTTTCGACGCCTCGTTTTTCGCCTCCGCGACGCTGAAGCGAACTACCGGTTTCTGACGCCTCGAAAACGAGCGTCAGATTACAAGCGCCGGCCGCTCGCGTGCATTCAGAATGGAGGCGTCAGAAACCGGTAGTTGCGCGCGTCTCCCAGTCGGCAAAAAACGAGGCGTCGAAACCAATGTATTCGGCTCTCCAGTTTACGCTGGCGTGAAACGGACGGGGAACTATAATGCCGCACGTGATGAACCCTCTTCGGTTTTACTTTTTGGTCCTGTTGTCGGTCGCGACGGCTTTGCGCGCGGCAGACGGCGCTTGGACTTTTGACCGCCTCTGCACGATGGCGGCAGAACGCGCTGCTGCGCCGTACCATGACGATTCCACGCCGGCACCCGCCACGCTGGCGCGCCTGAGCTACGATGATTTGTGTAACATCGCGTACCGCCACGATGCCGCAATCTGGCGCACAGAGAAACTGCCGTTCCGCCTGATGATGTATTTTCCTGGCGGACTCCATTCGCAAAGCGTGTCGCTGAACCTGCTGGAGGACGGGCAGGCGCGGCACCAGTCTTTCGATCCGGCGTTGTTCGATTTCCGCCAAGTCGTGGTGGCAACCAATGAAATTTCCGCGACGCTCGACTATGCCGGTTTTCGTGTGCATCATGAGCTGAACCGTCCTGGTGTGTTCGACGAACTGATTTCGTTCCTGGGTGCGTCCTATTTCCGTGCGTTGGGAAAAGGGCAGACCTATGGCGCGTCGGCACGCGGGATTGCCTTGCGACCAGCGGCTGGCTCGGCCGAGGAGTTTCCGCGGTTCACGGCTTTTTGGGTGGAACGGCCCGAGCGCAAGGCTGACGAGTTGCGCTTGTTTGCACTGCTGGATGGACCCAGCGTGTGTGGCGCGTACCAATTTGTGCTGAAGCCGGGCGAGGACACGACGGTGCAGGTGCGCGCGGTTTTGTTTGCGCGCAAGGAGCTGACGAACCACGGCATCGGCACGCTGACGAGCATGTTCTGGCATGGCAAGAACTCGCCGGATCGTTGCGGCGATTTCCGTCCGGAAGTGCATGACTCGGATGGTTTGCTGGTGGCGGATGGCGATGGCACGTGGCGCTGGCGCCCGTTGCAAAACGTGGCGGCGGTGCGCGACACCAATCTGCCGCTCGGTCATCTGCAAGGCTTCGGCCTTTTGCAACGCGAACGCCATTTTTCCAGTTACCAGGACACCGAGGCGTTGTATCATCACCGGCCCAGTGTCTGGGTCGAGCCAACCGGTGACTGGGGTGCCGGACGTATCCGCTTGACGGAACTGCCCGCTCACGGCGAATATGGTGACAATGTCGTGGCATGCTGGGAACCTGTGCAACCGCTGATACCCGGCAAGCCGCTGAATGCAGCGTGGACGCTGCACTGGTTCATGGAGGACCACATGCAACCGACGATGGCACGCTGCGTGAACACCTTTGTCGCCGGGCGGCGTGTCTTGCTGGATTTTGCCGGTGGCGAACTGCGTGGCACGGACGACAAGCCGGTGGCTGCGGACGTGTCGTTCGACAACGGCGCGATTCGCAACCTGCACGTGATCGCAACCCCGGACGTGGGTGGATGGCGCGTGGGCTTCGATGTGCTGCCTGCCGAGACCAACCGGATGTCGGCGCTGACCGTGACCCTGCGCGCGGCGACTGGCGGACGGATTTTGAGTGAAACATGGATGTATCAACTAGCACTTTGACCGCATTTGTTCCGAAGTGGGGTTCGCCCGACGAATGGAATGAAGCCTACGAGAAGGTGGAAAACTACCTGCGCGCCTGTCGCATCAACAGTCGGCTCCATCGCGCCCGGTTGATCCACCGCGTACTCGAGCGTTTGGCCGAGCGCGGTCCGTCCTTGAGCAATGAGCCGCTCTCCACCCGTGCGATTCGCGAGACGCAGGCGCTGATGGACGCCTGGTTCCGGCGTTTGCTGGAGCCATCGCTGGAGGAGGGTTCTTCGTATTCGCTGGTGGATGGACGCGTGGGACTGCTGCTGTGCGATGGCCCGGAGCGCTGGCCGTATGCCTTCCTGACATCCGGCGAATTGCCCGAGGATTTTGTACGTGAGATGCGCGCCAGCATGCTGGTGGCTGGTCCGAACCTGGAAATCAGCAGCATGGTGCCACGCCAGATTGATTATGGCTGGCTGCCGGAAATTGCCGGCGACACGCTGGAGCAGATTGGCCGCAGTCCCGTGCTCAAGGCCGTGATCGCGTGGTTGCTCTTCGTGGCGCTGCTGGCGTTGCTCTTCTACATAACCCGATGAAAGACCTTCTTATTTCAGCCGATCTTCCGCCCGTGACGCCCGATGCGCGTCCCGCCGGTGGAGCCGCGCCGTTGCCATCGGACCTGCCGCCGATTTTCACGGCGCCGCTGGTAACGCCGGAACGTCGCGACCGCCGCCGGTTTTATTTCTTTTCGGCTGTCGTGCTGATCACCGGCCTGGCCACCGCCGCGCTCGCCGATATTTTCTGGGACAACGGCATTTCGCCCGACGAGGTGACGCTGCTGGTGCTGTTCGTGCCGCTGTGTGCGCTGGTGGCGCTTGGGTTTGTGCAGGCGGCGGCCGGGTTCATGGTGCTGTCGCGTGGGCGTGACCGGACGCGCATCACCAACAGCCTTGCCGAACAGCCGGTTCCCGAGAATCTTCCGGTGACCGCCATTGCCGTTCCGATTTACAACGAGGATGTGCGCAAAGTTTACGAGGGATTGCGCGTCATCTACCAGTCGCTGGAACGTGCCGATGCGATTGCCAAGTTCGATTTTTTCATCCTCAGCGACTCCAACGACCCGAACAAATGGATCGAGGAGGAAATGGCGTGGATTGATTTGTGCAAGCAGGTGCGGGGATTTGGCCGCATCTTCTACCGTCGGCGCCGGATGCCGATCAATCGCAAGAGTGGCAACATCGCCGACTTCTGCCGCCGCTGGGGCGGGGGCTACCGCTACATGGTGGTGCTCGACGCCGACAGCCTGATGGCGGGCCGCACGCTGACCACGCTGGTGGCGCTGATGGAGGCCAATCCGCGCGTCGGCATCATCCAGACGTCGCCATCGCTGGTGGGCGCGACCACGCCGTTTGGACGCCTGATGCAATTTGCCAGCGCCGCATACGGGCCGGTTTTCAGCGCGGGGCAGCATTACTGGCAGCTCAACGAGGGCAACTATTGGGGCCACAACGCCATCATCCGGCTCAAGCCTTTCATCGAGCATTGCGGCCTGCCGGACATTCCCGGCATGAGCGCGAACGCCAAGTTCATGAGCCACGATTACGTCGAGGCGGCGCTGATGGCCAAGTTCGGCTACGAGGTCTGGCTGGCCTACGAGATCCCCGGCAGTTTCGAGGGCGGCCCGCCGACGCTGATTGATCATGCCAAGCGCGATTTGCGCTGGTGCCGTGGCAATCTCCAGCACGCCTGGTTGCTGTCCGCCAAGGGGCTGCGTCCGGTCAGCCGGTTGCATCTGGCACTGGGCGTGTTTTCCTACGCGTCGTCATTGCTCTGGATGCTTTTTCTCGGCGTGGGCACGCTGTACTGGTACCACAATATCCATCGCCCGGATGATGTGGCGGGCACCGGATTTTTTACGCGTATCGGCATGCACGACACGGCGCCGTTTTATCTTTTTCTGACGATCATCACGTTGCTGCTCCTGCCAAAAATGATGGCGGCGTTGCTGGTGTTGCGGCGGCCGGATCAATTGCGGCGTTTCGGTGGCGGGCCGCGTTTTCTGGTCAGCCTCGTGATCGAGCAGGTGGCGGCCACGTTGCTGGCTCCGGTGCAGATGCTCTTCAATGCGGTTTTCGTGGTCTCCGTGCTTTTGGGCCGCGTGGTGCTGTGGACGCCGCAGAACCGCGATGCCGCCGGCGTGGACTGGCGCGAGGCGATGCTGACGCACGTGGGGCACATGCTGGTGGGCGCGGGCTGGGGCTTGATCGCCTGGCAGATTGATCCGCATTGCCTGATCTGGATGTCGCCGGTGCTGGCGGGCATGGTGCTGTCCGTGCCGCTTTCGATCCTGCTCAGCCATCATGGATTCGGCGATGTGCTGCGGCGCTGGAATCTGCTGACGTGCCCGGCGGAAACGGCGCCGGCGCGCGAGGTGAGCGAATTTTTGCAGCGGATATCCAATTACAAGCATGAGATCGCACAGCCGGAAGCCCTGCATGCGCATCGCGGTTTTCTGCAGATTGTGCTGGATCCGCACGTCAATGCCGTGCACGTGGCGTTGCTGCGCCAGCGCGGCAAGACCGAGCACGAGGTCGGCCCGTATTATCGCCGCCTGATGGAGCGCGTATTGAGGGAAGGCCCGGCTGCATTGACCCGCCGCGAGCAAATGGCGCTGCTGCTGCATCCGCGCGCCGTGGATGAACTGCACGCGCAAATCTGGCTGCTGCCGGACCGTGACCTGGCACCGTGGTGGCGCGTCGCCATGAGCCAGTACAATCTTCTCGCCGAGACGCCGACGACTTTTCTTCAGGCCTGATACGGGCTGGTTTCGGCCTCAAACGGCAAAAGATAAGGCGTCAGAATCAAGCCGTGCCCTGTATGGGGCGCGTATGTGGGGCTGCAGTGCCCATTTTTTGCGTTATCGCTGTTTGACGCGGCACGGGATGTGCGATATAGTCCGTGCCTGTTCTTTGCAGCATTGCAGTAGTCATGTGGAGGCCCTGTGAGCATTGTTCAGCCGTTGCTTGCGCTTCAAGAAATTGACACCCGAATCCGCGCGTTACAGCAGGAAGCGCGCGATATACCGGTCCGCAAGGATCAGGAAAAGACGCGGTTGCGTGGCGCCCTCGCCGCGGTGGCCGATGCCCAGACCAGCGCCAAGGCCGCTCAGGCCCGCGTGGACGAGGCCGAGCTCGAGATCAAGGACCGCCGCGAGAAAATCAACAAGCTGCGTCAGCAGCAGCTCACACTTCGTACCAACAAGGAATTCGCCGCGCTGAATTCCGAGGTCGCCGGCATCGAGGCGCAGATCGAAACCTTTGAGGGACGTCAGGTCACGGCACTGGATGGCATCGTTCCCGCCAAGTCACGCCTGGAAGAATTTGACAAGAAGCTTCAGGAAGAGAAGAAGATTGTCGAGGGTTACACCAAGGAACTCGACGCTCGTCTCGCGGTTGTTCAGGCTGAGTTGAAACAGGCCGAGGCCGAGCGCGCCGAGGCCGCCAAGGCGGTTCCCGCCAACATTCTTCTCGCCTACACGCGTCTGGCTGACCGCCGCTGGCCGCCGGTGGTGGCGCTCGAAGGCAACGCCTGCGGTGGCTGCCACTTGACGCAACCGCCGTCCGTCTCCCACAACGTGCGCCGCAACACCGGCCTCGTGGTCTGCGGCATGTGCGGCCGCATCCTCCACCTCCCGCAGTAAAACCCGGATCGAAAACGATCCGGGTTTTTTATTGGCGAATTCTGACACTACCGGATTCTGACGCCTTCTTTTCCGGTGTTGCGGCGGCTTCGCCAACTACCGGTTTTTGACGCCGGGATTTTTTCAAAATTCTGACGACTGAATCCTGAATTCTGAATCTTTCTTTTGAGGCGTCAGAATCCAGTAGTTGGTGGCGGGCAAAATCAACGTGAAAACAAGGCGTCGAAACACGGGAGTTCGGAGGCCGGATTTCGCGTGTTTCGCAGTGAATCTTGTTGTTC
>Ga0182030_10015768_pt1 | contig 14789 bp, 15 predicted proteins | sample 812S3MmetaG_FD_121299 | JGI IMG/M metagenome (GOLD analysis project Ga0182030, IMG submission 121299) | Permafrost microbial communities from Stordalen Mire, Sweden - 812S3M metaG (Illumina Assembly) | ecosystem: Environmental > Terrestrial > Soil > Wetlands > Permafrost | place: Sweden... | reverse complement strand
TAAACTTAAAAATGCTTATGTGGTACAATTTACAGAGTCACTGGATTCTGTAGGTGCTAACCCTATGACTATTAACTTTGTATTATCTGCACGGGAAATAGCTGTTGAAGGCGCTACGCTTACAAATAACTGGCCTGATACACAGTCAAACTAAAGCTTTTTTATCAAAACTACAAAGTGCTCCCGTTGTGGGCGCTTTGTAGTTTTTTATCATTTAAAGAACAGATATTGTGGCGCAGCAAATCAACGTGGATATACAGGTTAAGGGGGTAAAGATCGACCCTTTTTCTTCTCTTACTATTAACCAGGAGTTTAATGATCATCATACTTTTGAATTAAGGTTCAACCTTGACGTCATTGAAGCAAAATATTCCGTGCTCATCAATAAATCAAAAGATTTTCTTGGGGAGCAAATTACTATATCATTCAGTACAAAGTTTTCTTCCGGTTATCCCGATAATGTATTTAAGGGCATAATCAGCGAAATATCAATAGCTAACGACATTAACGCAGGCGGGGATCTTATTTTTATCGGGTACAGTCCTACAATACTTATGGACAGCGGGGAGCACAACGCCTCTTTTCTCGACAAAAATTTGTCGCAAATTGTCAAAACTACTTGCTCCAATATACCGGGTAATGTGCTGACAACGGCTATATCGCCTGATTTTAAATCATCTATTCCATACCTTGTTCAATATCGCGAGAGCAACTTTAATTTCATCCTCAGGCTGGCTGCAGATTATGGGGAGTGGATTTTTTATGATGGTACGAAACTTTATTTCGGGAAGCCATCAGGAGGCTCAACTATAGAGTTAAAATATCCGCGGGATATTACTAATTTGAGCCTGAACGTTAAAATGACGCCGCTCAATTTTGAGAATGCCGGGTATTACTCCAAAGAAGATAGTAAATTTTCCAGCACGTCTTCTTCACAAAATGTTTCCGGGCTTGATAGTTTTGGCACATCCGCACAAAGTGTTTCTAATAAATTATATTCAAAACCGGTTAGCGCTTTATCCTTAGGCCCTGTGCAAACCCAAAGTGATCTTGATGATATGGTCCTCATCGAAAAATCAACAAGCGCTGCGGAGATGGTGTACCTCAGCGGGGAATGCGATTCCCCATATATTAAGCTTGGCGCTACATTATCAGTATCCGCTACTAAAGACGATGGTTCCAATGAAGATTTCGGTAAGTATATCGTTACTTCAGTTAAACACACTACCGACGGATTAGGTAATTACAGCAATACATTCGAGGGCGTTCCTTCCACATTAAAAGTATTGCCCAATGATTATGAAGAAGATCCGGTTGCTGAACCGCAACTGGGCATTGTAAAAAGCACTGATGACCCTGACAATATGGGCAAGGTACAAGTGCAGTTGTTATGGCAAAAAGATAGTGATACCACCCCGTTCATCCGGGTAATGATGCCACATGCGGGTATGAGGGATGGCAACAAGAAAAACAGGGGAATGTTCTTTACACCGGAAGTAGGTGACTATGTTATTGTGGGGTTTGAAGAAGATGATCCGGACCGGCCCTTTGTTATGGGCAGCGTACCACATGGAAAGGCGATCAACACGTCAATGAATTCAGACAATGATGCGAAAGCTATAAGGACACGTTCCGGTAACACCATCTATTTCTACGATAAAGAAAGTAGCCAGACCCAGCAAATAAGAATTGAAACAGACGAGAAAAATTATATATCCATAAATGTGCCGAATGGCAAAGGTGCCATTCAGATTTACTCTACAGATACAATAGAGCTGCAGTCAGAGACTTCAGTTACCATAACCTCAAAGGATATTACCATTAAGGCTTCTAACAATATTGAGCTGGATGCCAATAAAGATATAACTATTAAAGCAGGAAATAACCTCACTATGAATGGTGTGCAGATTTCCGCCCAGGCATCCAACTCATTTCAAGCAAAAGGTACACAAGTAAATATTGAAGGCACTACTGCTGCCGTTAAAGGAGACGCTACCCTGGACCTGGAGGGAGGTGGTATGACAACGATTAAAGGCGGTATGGTAATGATCAACTAAATTTTTTTATGGCACGCTATTACGAATTACCTATAAACTTTAGTACGCTCACGCAGCCCAATAAAGACCTGCCCACATGCGAATTAAAAATGTCTATAGCCCAGAATATTAACCTCATAATTACCTCCAAATTCAATGAGCATCGCTTTGATGATACCTATGGATGCGTTATTTGGGATATGGACTTTGAGCTCATATTAAATGAGAATATCTGGAGGGATAAAATCAACAAATCTGTAATACTGTCTTTGAAAAAACATGAACGGCGACTTGATAATATTGATTCTATCATTGAAGTAAAAGAAGAGGAGTATGTAAATAAAAGAACAGGCATTAAGGGAATAAGAAAGAAAATAAAAATCTCAGTAAGCGGACAATTAAGAGAAACGGGAGAACAATATAATTTTAGCACTAACCTTTTTTTAAGCCCCATTTCTTTTGACTAAATGGCTGACAACACTAGAATAATTTTAACGAAGGAAGCCATTGCCAGCCGTATGTTTCGCAATGCTGCCAGGCAGTGGGGGCTTAATGATACCAATATGGATAACTTTGATCCATTGGTACGATTGCTCATTGAGGCTTGTGCGCTCGAAATCTACCAGCTCAGTAACCAGATAGAAACAGTACAGGAGCGGATGATCGAAAAACTGGCCCGTTTGCTTACGCCGCAGGTTTACATTATTCCAAAGCCCGCGCACAGTATCCTGCACGCAAGGTCCATTGACCCTGAAAGCATTTTATCACGCTCCATGCAATTCTTTTACCACAAAAAAATAGCGTCAAAACCAAACGGCCCGCTCGATTCAAACCTCGATGTTTTTTTTTCCCCTACAGGTGCTTACAAAGTGATTGACGGCGATATAAAATTTATAGCCTCCGGCGATAATATCTACATAGTAAATGATTCATACCTGCAAAAAGAAATTTTTTTGAGGTCAGCACGCACCATTCCTTACCGCACCATGTGGCTGGGATTAGATCTGAACCAGTATGTACAGGATATTACCAACCTTTCTTTTTTCTTTGACCTGAAAAATACTCCAGACAAGGAAAAATATTTATCGCTGATTTCTTTCACCCAATGTTCAATCAATGGTACCCCCGTACATTTTCGTATGGGGCAGTATGACCAATCTGCAAATGCTGGTGAAAATTCTTTTCAGAACTCCATGGAAGAGCTGTATATTAATAACAGGATAGAGCATAATGCTGCTGCTTATTATAAAGACCAATTCATTACCATTAGCGAAGAAAACCTGTTTCTGAAAAATGTTGCCCCCCTGAAGCAAAAATATCCGGTTGAGTTCGAAAGCCTTTTGGGCGCTAAAGAATTGTCCCAGCTATCTAAAGATCTCCTATGGGTAAAAATGACCTTCAGGCCCGAATTTTCTTACGAGGTTTTAGATGACTTGACAATTTCTATAAACTGCTTTCCGGTGGTCAACCGGCACATGAACGAAATAACTTACAGGCTGCAGCGTTTTTTTAATATTATCCCCCTGCCCTCACTGGAACAGTTCCTTTCAATAGAAAAGGTAGAAAGCACTGCTCCGGAAGCAAAAGGTGACAAAGAATATAAATATTATTCTTTCGATCTGTTCGACAATTCTCAGAAGGGCACTTTTACCGTTCGCTCGGGCAACCTCGAACGTTTTGATAGCCGCAACGCCGTAGAGTATATGAACTACCTCGTGGAATTAATGCGCGATGAAAGCCGTTCTTTCGCTGCACTCGGGCAGGATTTCATTACCTCAATGGTTAAATCCCTTAATCAGAACATCTCGCAGATAGAGCAAAAAATAAAACAAAATTCCATAATGCTCGAAAACTCTCCGGCATACTTACTGATTAATCCTATTGCCGACAGCGATACTATTTTCGTGCGTTACTGGACTTGCAATGGTGAGGTGGGCAACCAGATAAGGAGTGGTTCCCGGTTGGAGCTCTATGAAGGGGCACAATTTAAAAAGGAAGGCCTTGCCTTAATGACAACCAGCACCGGTGGCGCCAACAAACTTAAAAATACAGAAACATTGCCCGCTTATAAAAGTGTGCTCATTTCCCGTGGTCGCATTGTTACCCAGGAGGATATTAAGAGTTATTGCAATTTTTTCCTCCAGGGCAAAGCTGATATAGACAAGCTTGAAGTAACAAAAGGCGTAAGCGTAGGCACAAGGCCTTTGGAAGGTCTGATTCCCACGGTAGATATAAACATCAGAGTCGCTAAGAATAATCAGTTGGAACCGGAGGAGTGGGAAGCTCTGAAACATGAGCTATTAGTGAATCTCGAAGACCAGAGCGCCGTAAACTTAAATTACAGAGTATTTGTTAACTTATAAAATTCGAAATTATGGGTGCTAATAAATATGGCATGAATGATGGACAGCAAACACGCCAGGCTATAGAAGAAAAATTCGGTTCAAGCGGCGACCTTATTTCATCATCTGAGCTTAACAGAATGATGGATGGTGTAAAGGTCCATTATAATAGCGACAAACCGGACCAGTTGAAGGCATTGGCGTTTGCACAAGGCAACGATATTCATTTCGGCCCGGGCCACGAACACCACTTGCCGCATGAGGCTTGGCATGTAGTACAGCAAAGACAGGGGAAAGTAACTCCATAAGACCGATTTGAAGTAATCCACTGGTCGAAGTGTACGCTTTGTAGATGCCAACGGTCGAGGCAAATCCTTTCGTCTTCATTTGTGGAAGCATCACGCTTCTTTGTAAACTGAAAATTACGAATCAACTAATCAATTAACCCACCATGCAAACCCCCGCAGAAACATACATACTACTCCTGGGCGATGACTGGCCCGGAAAAGAAGTGACAACAATTACTGACCTAAAGCTCAGCAATACCTATTTAAGTGAAGTGCCCGACGAGTTAAAACTCTACACAATACCAAATAATACTAAGGGTAAGATTCAGGAATTACGTGGAACTACGCTCCAATTATTTTTTCTGTTTGGCACTAAATATAGCGACCAGTTGCACCAGGTGACCTTTAGTATCAGGAGAAGATATTTTGACAAATTTTTCAAGTAATTGATTTCATTTAGGGTCGATAAAATAAACAAACGGTAAGTAGAAATAATTATTAATAAACGGTTATGAAAATTTTCAGCTCCGTCGGCTTTAATTCTGTAAATGATCCAAAGGATATTGCAGTTGTGAGATACTTATTAGGTATTCAAATGACCAACCAGCCATTTAATTTGATGATGGCACCGTTGACGGTGTCCCCACAAAATGTATTTAATAACCAAGCAAATAATGTAGTTAGTATCAAAGATATTATCATTGCTATTAAAAATTTTCAGGAACAAATATTGTGGCAAATAAGGCCAACAGGACAAATTTTTCCTGATGATGTTACATTTAAAAAATTATCCTCTGGTAATTTTTATCATCCTAAACATTACGTAAGGAGTAAATCCGAAGATCCTGTCATCACTCCTGGAATCGAACCGCGTATTGATGAAGTCTCGGAACAGTTCTTTGCATATACGGGAAAGACACTTATTATAACATCAGGGTATCGTGGCCCGGAGCGACAAGCAAAAGCAATGTTTGATAAAGTAAACGATACTTCGGGAGCAAACAGTGGCAATGATAAAATTTTTGATAAAATAATTTTAGACTCATATATGGCATATGCGGATAAACGTAGCTCTAAAGAAATTTATGATCAAATGGTTGAAAGTAGAAAAAAGCACATTGATGCCAAGACAAAATTAATTAATAATACAGCAATGTATCAAAGGGATGCTACACAAAAAATGGCTGAAGTTATCAGTAAGCAAATAGCAAATGGAATATACATATCTAAACATGCAACAAATAAGGCATTTGATTGTAGTGTAAACAATCTTAAAGGCTCTGATATTATTATTTTAAAGTTATTAGTTAAGAATTTAGGAGGAAAAACACCAGATGAAATTACGGGACCACCTCATATACATATTCAATTTTAATTTATGATTATTAATAATAATTTTAAACTATTAATGTTAATGTTTATTCTTACTGCTTGCGGGCATGAAAATGAGCATGCTGTACATTCTGCGAATAATCAACAAGCAGAAAATATTAATAAAAATGTCTCAGATACTACAGTTACTACCATAGAAAACCGACAATCCGAATCCCCAAATGTACATCATGAATTTTCATGTCTGAATAGCAGTATTACATCTATGGACACTATAACACTTTTATTGCCAGATCATTATCCCCTTGGTTTGGCCATAGAAGATATGAATCATGCTTATTACATATTGTTCTACCCAATGAATAATGATTCAGAGAAAAATCTTTATCTATCTAAAGTGAACGGCCAGTTCCAGCTAAAAATTCCCGCAACAGCTACAGGAACAATTTACATTGAAGGGCAGAAATTTACTAAAAAAGTTTTTACCTCGCCTGGGAAGTATAAAATTTTAGTAGCAGACAATTTAGAAACAGAACTCGATAATACTTATTATTTCACCTGTGATGTTCATTTTAAAAAATAACAGTATCGGGCAACCATATTTATTACTCCCTGTTTTCACATGATATTGCAAAAGAAGTTTCTGATTTTTACATAAATTTTTAAAATTATTTTCATGATACCACGTCCTAATGATTACAAAATAGAACAAATTGATATTTTATCTGAGCATGAAAGATCCACTTTTCTAAAAGCAGATGATATTAAGACTGTCTTAATGCAACCCGGAGATTCATTGTGGCGTTTCACACATTCCAGGAACGGAAAGAAATTTTCCGATTGCTGGATTGATGCTGAGAATATGAAATTTCTTACAGGTATTTTTGTAAGCAGGAATGAATATACCCAGCGTGCAAAAACCGAACCTGTTAAAAATAATTTAGGGGTAATGGAAGTTTGGTTTGAAGGGAATGACAAATATCCCGATACACGAAACCAAATGCTGTCATACAGGATCAAGATCACTTTTAAGCAACCCGTCATAGCGTATACCGGCATACTTGCACCTCAAAGCGATTGGGAAGATACTAACCGACTGGTTTGCGATAACTTAACAGACGCCGATTTTATCAAAGCAAATATTCCAATATCAAGTATCCCCCGCAAAAGTGCATTCATTGACAATCTGCAACTTTCAAGAAAAGGTGGACAGATCAAAAGGCGCCGTGAATTTAGAATCGGCGGATTGATACAATATGTAATTCCGAGATTCAAAGACATTAGTGGGGACAATGATTTTGCAACGGTAGTCCACCAGGCTCACATTTAAGCAAAGCAGCCATAGGCTGCTTTGCTTATCCGCCATACTTTTTAAACACATCCTGCAGGTACTTGGTTGCTGCATCCAGTTCGCCTTCTCTCCAGTCTTTCTTTATTTTTTTCAGAAAATCCCGGAGCATGATGTCAAGGGGAGTAAGATTCATTAGTGCATCATATAGGCTCGCTGTTGTTTCCTGTGGTGCCGCAGCAGGCTTCACGCCTGCATCTTCATGCACACCCACGCTGTAGGCCTGGCTGGCAGGCGCTCTGCGCGCCCTGATGCCGGCCAGCATCAAGGTATCCTCTATGTAGAACCTCGACAGGGTCTTGCTTTCCTGCTCTGAGATCTTGGCTGCAAGCAATTCTATAGCTTTCCAGGTATCCGGGTCTTTTAGTTTTTTAAAAACAGAAACCATCGTTTGCGCAGGGTAATCATCAGGATGGTCTACAATAGATTTTTGAAGAAAACCCTGTATCTTCTCTATATATCTCTGATCCTGCGCCGGAATTTCCATGTCCAGCTCTTCGGGAATATTTGCGCCATTCTGAAAGAAAGCAACTGAGCAACTCCCTGCACAATAGATCGCCATGAGCTTTCGCGCTACCTCTATGCTATGCTCCCTTTTGTCCGGCGATAGCGTTAGCGGGTTCCCTGAAAACACAGCCTGTACAAAAGCAAGATCACTCCCCGAATTTAATTTAGAGCCCCCGCCAGTGCCCGTACCCGGCAATTCCATAGAATCGCATACATAGCCATTGAGGTAGGCAAATACCACGCGCCCTGCCTCATGGCAAGCGCTCAGTTGGATGGTTTCATTTTCCATAACTTAAATATTTTAGCTCTGCTAATATAAAAATTTATTTACGAAAATTAGAATTTTACCACTTTATTTATTTGTTGTTTATTGCTTACCGCATAGTGTAGTCTTGTGGAGAATCTCATCAGGCATGTTTGCTTTATCAATATAGGCGTCGGGTGTTGTCCGCAAAATCTGGTAAATGAGTGTTTTTTTGTAGTTGAAACATGATTAGTAGCACAGTGACTTGATGGAGTATTCCCCCTTAGGCGTTGGCCCGCGTGTGCATAGCGAAGGGGGGAGGGGATGTAATTTACTTTCCCAAAAAAACGTTGAAGAATGAGCGTACTGTTAAAAATGCAATAACAATTCATTAATTGCTTTTTTTTTCAGTAAATGATTTTATTTTTTTAACTTACAACCTTAAGGTCCAGATGACAGCCATCGGATTTTTGCTGATCTCTTGCGATTTAATAATTTTGATATTGAAATTTTGAATTCGATCTTTAATTTTTAATTTTTATTTTTTAATTTTTTTAAAGATGGGACAGCCCGCGGCAAGAATAGGAGATATGCATGTATGCCCCATGATGACACCGGGCGTGCCGCCCATACCCCATGTAGGCGGCCCGGTTGCCATGTCTGGCGCACCTACTGTGCTCATTGGAGGCATGCCAGCTGCCGTGATGGGCGACATGTGCACATGTATAGGCCCGCCAGATACCATTATCCTCGGCTCAACCGGTGTTTTTCTTAATAAAAAGCCAGCAGCCCGAATGGGCGATTCCTGCGCCCACGGCGGCACCATCATATTAGGCTGCCCCACTGTGCTGATAGGGGAGGCAGGTGGTGGCGGTGGCGGTGGGATTGCCGCTATGCCGGTGAATGTAATTGTTGATTTAATGGGCACCATGCCGCCTGCTGTGAGGAATCAAATGAATCAAATAGTATCCATGAAGCAAGCGGCAGCAGATGGTACACCGTTTGTAAATGACCCATGTACTTGTCCGATATGTTCAAAATTGAAAAGTCAAGGATCTTAATATTATCGCCTTTATGATAATCAAGACGAACCAATTAGCAAAGTTAAGTGTTATAAAAGTTGAAGAATTCGTAAAAAAAACAATTGCTTTTTTACATGAAAATTTTGTTGAATGGGCTGAGAGTAAAGATGATCCTGAACTTAAGAAGTATGTTAATTCAATGATTGATTTTGGTAAAAAATATAAAATTAATAAAAAAACAAATATACAGAAACTTATTCAATATCACATTCATTACAATTTTACGATTCCATTGCATAAAAAATTAGAAGGCTGCTTAACAGAATATAAGTACAATGAAGATCATCGAGTAGAAATTTTTTTTATATATGTAAAATCTGAGAAATATAAATTGACGCAAATTACGTTGGATGCGAATATTTGGAAAAACACATAAGATGAATTACATAAAATTTAAATATTAATTTCATGGATGATGGACTAGATGGAGGAGTAACTGCTGGAACGCCTTCAAATGATAGTAATATTGGGGGTACAACAGGAACTTGTCATCCCGGTGATCCGCAGGTACAACAATCACCCCCTCCCCCACCAATCACCATTCGTGTGAGCATTTTTTTTGATGGTACTGGAAATAATAGGGCAAATACTGCAGAAAGACCTTCAATTGATGCTGGTTATAATCCCGCCGCAAAAGCGCGAAGGGCCTATGGTGTTAGCTACGATAATGATGACAGCAACATAGCAATCTTAGAACAACAGCTAGATAAAGATGCAAGTAGGAACAATGGAGAAACATTTAGATTTGATCACATATATGTTGAGGGGATAGGCACTAGAAATAATGGTATGGACGATGCACGTTGGGGTTTGGCAAAAGGAGAAGGCCGAAGTGGAGTAAAAGCAAAAGTGCAAAATGGTTTTGATGAAGTAGTTTCCAAAGTACAAAATTTTGTGGTTAGTGATAAGCAGGAGGTACACATAGAACTCGATGCTTATGGATTTAGCAGGGGAGCCGCTGCTGCGAGATTTTTTGTTTATCAAGTGTTCGTAAATGAAAGCGGGCTAACTCATAATCTGCAAAACACGCTAAAGAATTCATCGCCCAAAGTAAATGTTTTAGATGTAAATGTGAATTTTGTAGGACTCTTTGATACGGTAGCTTCTTTAGGTGACAATCATAGTGATGATACAAGGGAATTAAATCTTGATTGTCTGAGTAATGGAAATGTAAGCACTGTTTTTCAGATTGCTTCTGCCGATGAGCATAGATTAAATTTCCCACTGACCAATATTGACAGTGCTAGAGGAAAAGGGAAACAGGTTTTTTTGCCGTGTGTTCATGCGGATATAGGTGGTGGTTACAGGGATGCTAGTTCTTCTGACGGGGCTGATGTAAATAAAGTAATCCTTGAATTTGTAGGGTCGTCTCAGGATGGAACTAGGGTTAATAATCGTTTTGACAGCCAAAAGCAATGGTTAATAGATCAAGGCTGGTACCTTGATGGAGAATTTACGACAGTGCACACTACCGATTTTGAAACGGGATTGGATTTTTGGTCTTTGCAAGTTAACCGGAGCGGTATTAAAAATTCATTTAGCTTAATTCCTTTGCAACTGATGGCTAAATATACCCAAGATCATGGGAAGTTAGTTTTTAAACCAGATTTAAGTCTGAATTATTTTATTCCCGTTGAGTTAGCGCAAATTAATAATATCATTATGGCAAAATATGAAAACTTTACTGACTATGACTACTGGCGTAGTAACAGCTGCCCCGATATTAATGCAGTAAGACCAATAAGGCATGGATTCTCTCATTTCACCGCTACATACGATTCTATGCTTGTATTATTTCAGCCTATGATACCGCAATTTTACATGGGCCCACCTGCTAAACCAGTTCCGATAGGTGGACATGGGCTACCTAATAATTGGGCCGATTCTATTACCAATAGATTTTCTGGTGAACGGAGAAGAGTCATTTATATAGGATAATATAATTATATGAAAATTATTTATTTATTTGTTTGTTTATTTAGTTTATCTAACTGTAATTACGCCATGGACAAATACAAATGGTTGCCAACAGAATGCGCTCCAAAGAATTATCCGGTTAGAATTTTAAAAGGAGACCTTATTTATGAAAATGGGGAGTCGATTTTTATTCCAGATAACCGTATTGTTAACAATGGCTGGGGGGAAATTGGGTCAACTCTGCTAGTTGGAGATGAAATTAAACCTATCCCTCACAAACTGACAATTACTTGGTTCTCTTATACGGAAGATAAATTTTATCAAGGGAATTTCGATCTTCCATATGATAAAATAACGACACTATTTAAGAATGGGTTTGTCAGGCTAGACAATAACGCCCACGTGACTTACGATAGAATCGTTATTGGCTTAGCTCCCGGAGGAGTGGTAACGATTTGGCTAAATGGATCGGGGGCATCCACGGAAGTAATACAGCTAAAAGCAAACGAGACGGAAATTGAATGGTCAAGTGTTAACAAAAACCCAAGTATAACACGTAAACAATATATTGAGACGAACCTAAAATATGAATTGAGCCCAGATACCTTGATCGCTTTGAAAAAATATGGTATTCCCTTCGGTTTATGGGAAAATAAATATCGCAGCACTTATCATTGGAAGCCAATTTTGATTGGCCATGCCATACCTACCAACTTTTCAATAAGTTATTTTGACGGCGAAAGCGAATATATACGTTATAACGGTGAGGAACAGGTTACTCAAAACAAAAAAGTTGTTCCTAAATCATTAAAGCTTCATTATTCAAATGACCTACGCAAGAAATATCTTATTCTTGCATCATTCGATGAAGAAGAAATATTTGCCAGCTTTGCTAAATTATCTGAAGCCGCTAATCAGGAGTTAAAGTTACAAATCGAAATAAACAGCTCAGACCAGTCTGTAAAGTTCTTTCTTAAAAATGACAAAAATTTTCTAGAGTTATTGAAATGTGATACAAAAATATATTCAGAATAATCATGTGTTTTAATTTATGATCACCTATACTCCGCTGGTCGGGATTGTAATCCAGACATGAATGGTTGCAGATTTGCAATCTGCATTATTGATGAAACAGTAATCCGTCTGGCGTGAGTGTTCCACCGGATTACACGTGTCTATGCAATTCAGCCTGCCACACTGGTCGAAGGGTCCACCGTCGTCCTAAACGTGCAGAAGCATCCGCTTCCTCACGTATTCTCCCACTGGTTCCAGGCCATTAATAATAAAAACAGGTACACGGCTAAAATCCTCCATTTTGGTTCTATGCAATTCAGCCTGTTTGCAAAAGGAATGGACTTGATTCAGCTATACCAAGGCATCTCTTACCTTCTCAGTTTCATTCTACACCAAAGCGCTCACTGAAAGCCCCTCAATACTTTATTATATAATTCACATACGCATTTTTTGGCCGCGTTTCATTCCCACCTGTGGCTCCGGTTGCATAAGTACTATCAATTGGATAATAATTGCCGAACGGACCACCCCCACGTGCTAGGATCCATTGCCAAGCGACAGAGGTATGAGTATGACTTTTAAATGTATCCAGTTGCACACTACCAACATTATTACCAATATTACCTCCGGCATTCATAGCAGTACGGTAAGCATGATCAGGGTCGTTGGTTGCAGATAGATCTGCACCTCGCAGAAACATTCCCCGAAAATCGGGCACATAAAAAATTCCCCCGCTGCCTCCATAGTGAGTCCCTATTACCGCATATAATGCTGGGTAGGCGGTGGTGCCATAAGGCAATCCGTTGCACAGCAGCCATCCTGATGGCACTGCAGCTGAGTCGCCTCCAAAAGCCATAATGCTTCCCGCAGGTACTCCTGCTGTATTGGTAATTGTAAAATTAGGGTAAGTGCCCGTTACTGTTGTGCCTGCGCCTGCCGTGATGGTAACCACCTGGTTTGGCGCTGTATTGGTAATAGTAGTCCCTGCAATACTTATACCTGTGCCACCGGTATAAATGGGGCCTGTAATGGTCGTATTAGTTACACCCGTTATCCTTCCCTCTGCATCAGTAATAAATACCGGCACTTGTGTTGCAGATCCATAAGTACCTGCGGTGCCCACTGCAGGCATGCTGATAGTGCCGCTCGTGGTTATGGTACCCCCAGAGAGACCCGCGCCCGCAGTTACCGATGTAACACCCGCGCTTGCAACAGCAGTGGGCGCCCACGCTGTGCCCGTCCATTGCAATACTTGCCCCGTAGTAGGCGCAGCAGTGCTGATGCTGTCGCCCTGTAGTTTATTGGCATTCCATAGCGCCGTAGTATTTTGTGCGCCGAAAGTTGTGCCGCTAAGTGTTAATGCAGTGCCTGCGCTGTAAGTGTTCACACTGTCATTGGCAGGTGTCCATGCCGTCCCATTCCATTTCAGTACCTGCCTGCTTGCCGGTGATGCAGCAGTAACCGTATTGCCCTGTATTTTGGCAATATTCGCTGCCGCGTTTGTACCGCTTATATCTCCGCCCATAGTTACACTGCCGGAGAGTGTAGTGGCGTTGTTTGCGTTTGCCGCAAATAACGAATAGGGCACACTTACCAGTTGTTGCGTGCCCATGTCTACATAGCTGGTGCCACCGCCGGTAGGGTCTACTTCCACCTGTAAATATTTATTGCCTGTGTACCAGGTTATGCCTGCAAATGTCCCGCTTACCACCGTGCCATTGCCTATTTGCACCGTAAATAAGCCGTAAATGTTCGTAGTCACATTCCACGTTTCCTCATATTGTCCTGTCCCTATGGCGCTGCCATCATGTATGGTCAGGCGCACATTTATGGGTTGGGTTACCAGAAGGCCACCCGCAGCGTCACGGGCTATAGCCTGGTAATTAATAAATTGAGGCGTTTGCCCCCCGGCATGAATGACCGCTATCGTTAACAAGGTAGCAATTAAAATGAGTTGTATTGATTTCATAAAATTTGATTTAAAATGTGCATGATGCTGAAATATTTTTTGTCTAAGCTTCTTAATTGATTTTACTGAATTTGATGGTTTTTACCTGTTCGTTACGTTCATCGCTGATTTGAATAAGATAGGCGCCATTGGCTAGAGATACCAGGTAGAATGTAAACTTTGCTTCGGTGCCGCTGCTAAAATCCTGGCTGGGAACCTTCAACGCCTGCCCTGTCAGGTCTAGCAGGGTTACATAATAATGTATATTTTGATTACCTGCTTCGATAATAACGTTTATCGCATCAGAGGCAGGGTTGGGAAACACATTAACGCTCATGCCATTAGCCAATACGTTATGAACAACAGAAAATAAATCACTTGGCAAAGGTTGCTGGAAGCCTTGCGTGAGCGCAATAGAAGCAGAAGTAAAAGTATTTGTTACACTCTCACTGGTTGTGGCAGACAATGAACCCCACGAAGCCGTTTGATAAGCTCCAGCCGAACCAATTACCTGTCGTTCTAAAGATTGCGCCCGTAGTTGGCTTGTGGCTATAGAAAAAACGACAATGAAAAAGGCAATGCAGGATATATTGTGTTTCATAAAAATGATATTTAGGGCTTGCTAAATAACTCACGCATCGATTAAGGCGAGCTGGGACTGTTTTTGATACATCTGCTCCAACAACATAATGCTGACCAGTTTCTGGTATAGGCAAAGAAGTGCTTGCCTCG
>Ga0182030_10015767_pt1 | contig 14790 bp, 12 predicted proteins | sample 812S3MmetaG_FD_121299 | JGI IMG/M metagenome (GOLD analysis project Ga0182030, IMG submission 121299) | Permafrost microbial communities from Stordalen Mire, Sweden - 812S3M metaG (Illumina Assembly) | ecosystem: Environmental > Terrestrial > Soil > Wetlands > Permafrost | place: Sweden... | reverse complement strand
GTGCACTCAGACCCAACCGCTTGCTCCCGCGCGCGGCTCGGCATGCGCATTTGACAGAGCCGGGCCCAGAGGGCACCCCGTTAGGGAGCGATTGCGCACGTTCGAGACATTTGGTCAGCTTATCGTTTCGCGGCCGGCTCGAGGTGGGGATTCGGGCGCCGGCGCGTCTCCTTGTTTCCAGTGGCTCCCTATTTCGAGGTTATGTAGCCTGTCCCCGAAATAGGCTGGGGTACAATCTTGTCATGCCGTTGTCCCCGGGAGACAAGCTCGGCCCCTATGAAATCGTCGCACCGCTCGGCGCGGGCGGCATGGGCGAAGTGTGGCGCGCGCGCGATTCGCGCCTGAACCGCGATGTGGCCATCAAGACCTTGCCGGCGGCACTCGCCGCTGACGCCAACCGCATGGCGCGCCTCCAACGGGAAGCGCAGGTGCTGGCGTCCCTCAGCCATCCCGGGATCGCACCTATTTTCGGCCTGGAAGAGGCCGGCGGTGTGCGCGCGCTGGTCATGGAGTTGGTGGAAGGGCCGACGCTGGCCGAACGGATCGCGGCCGGACCGATTCCACTCGACGAGGCGCTCGCGCTGGCGCACCAGATCGCCGATGCTTTGGAGGCGGCGCACGAAAAAGGGATCGTGCATCGCGACCTGAAGCCGGCCAATATCAAGCTGACGGCCGATAACAAAGTCAAGGTGCTCGACTTCGGCCTCGCCAAAGCCTTCGAAGGCGAGGCCGCGTCCGGGAATCTGACCAACTCGCCGACGCTGACGCTGGACGCCACGGGCGCGGGCATGATCATGGGCACGGCCGGATATATGAGCCCGGAGCAGGCGCGCGGCAAGCCGGTGGACAAGCGCGCCGACATCTGGGCCTTCGGCGTGGTGCTGTATGAGATGCTGACGGGCAAGACCACTTTTGAAGGCGAGACCGTCTCCGACACGCTGGCGGCGGTGTTGCGCGCGGACATCGATTGGAAACAGTTACCCGCCGGTACGCCGCCCAAAGTGCGCCGCCTGCTGCACCGCTGCCTGGAACGGGATGTGAAGAAGCGGCTGCGGGACATCGGCGATGCGTGGATCGAGATCGATGCGCCCGACGATCCCGCCGCGGCCTCGCCGGTTCCGCCCCGCCAAAAAGGACTATGGTGGCTCGGGTGGGCCGCGGCCGTGGCGATTGGCGGAGCGGGGTTGGGCTGGGCCCTGTTGCACCGCCCATCGGCCGAGCCGCGCGCGGTGGTGCGCTGGACGTATGCGCAGAAGGCGTATTTTGGCGTTCCGGTGCTTTCCCGCGATGGCACGCGGCTGGAGTTTTCGGAGTTGGTCGGCGTTACCCCCTGGCTGATGTTGCGGATGATGGATCAGGTCGAAGCCAAGCCCCTGGCTGGGGGCGACAACATGTATTTTGGGGACTTTTCTCCGGACGGCCAGTGGATTGCCGCGTTCATGGGCCTAACCGATGCGAAGCTGAAGAAGATACCAGTCACCGGGGGAACCTCGATCACGCTGGCGGACGTGGCGGCGCCCGCGGGGGTGAGTTGGGGCGACGACGGTACCATCGTCTTCAGCGCGGGCAAAGGGCTGATGCGGATCTCGAGTTCGGGCGGCACGCCGGAAACTCTCACCACGCCGGACAGCAAGAAGGGAGAAACGTCGCACCGCACGCCGCACTTTCTGCCGGGCTCGCGGACGCTGTTGTTCGCCATCAGGTCCGGGACGGAGAGCCAGATCGCGGTGCTCGACGTGAAAAAGCGGACTTACCATGTGGTGGCCAATAACGGCCACGATGGACGCTACGTGCCTACGGGCCATCTGGTGTACGAGCGCGGGGCCACGTTGTTCGCCGCGCCGTTCGACGCGGGAAAGCTGGCGGTAACCGGCCCCGAGGCGCCGGTGGTTGAGGCCGTATCGGTGAATGGCCCGAGCGCGTCGATTGCGGAATACACATTTTCCGATAACGGTCTGCTGGTTTACATTGAAGGCGCCACCGGGCTGCTTGGCGGAACGACCATGGGCTGGGTGGACCTTCAGGGTCAACCGCAGGCCATCTCGGAAACCACGCTCTGGGGCACGGGAAGATTGTCGCCCGACGGCCGGCGGATCGCCAACGGGATCTACGCGAGCACTACCACGGCCGGCAGTCCGCAGGATATCTGGGTCTTCGACACGGAACGGAAAATCAAGACGCGGGTGACCTTCGGAGGAGCAAACGGCACGCCGGTCTGGACTCCCGACGGCCGGCGCATTACCTACAGCGCCACGGCGGACGGGAAGAGCGGAATCTATTGGGTGCAGGCGGACGGGAGCGGGAAACCGGAGCAACTACTGGCGACCGATGCGGCGTCGGCGCCCAGTTCGTGGTCGCCCGACGGCAAGTTCCTGTTGTACTCGCAAACCGCCGACCGGAAGCCGGCGCGCATCTGGGTGCTGCCGGTATCGGGCGGGGTGGCGGCCAAGCCTTACCCGCTGCACGATGCGCAGGCTTACGAAAGCGATGCCCAGATTTCTCCGGACGGACGCTGGGTGGCATATGAGTCTCAGGAGACCGGGCAGATGGAAGTCTACGTGCAACCCTTCCCCGGGCCCGGCGGCAAAGAGCGGGTGTCCACCGAAGGCGGAGATTCGGTGCGGTGGGCGCACAACGGCCGGGAACTGTACTACCGCGTGGTGATGGGCGAGGGCGCGGTAGTGGGGGTGGACTTTCAAACCAGCCCGCAACTACATCTCGGGTTGCCCAAGGTGCTGGCCACGGGAGTCTTCGGCACTACCTTCGACGCGGCGCCGGACGGTAAGCGATTCCTGGTGGAACTGCTCGGAAGTACGGACCCGGGCGGTCGCCGGATGGTCGGGATCGACAACTGGTTTGAGGAGTTGAAGCGGCGGGTGCCGGTGAAGCCGTAACGGATCTCGCCGCGTGGCGATGTCCACGGAACGGCGGACCGCTCCATGGCGGGAGTTCGGCGCGGCTGATTAATAGCAGGAATTTAAGACACTGCCCGGTATCCGGCAAGGTCAGAACTCCCGATGTCGTGGAATTTGCAGTGAGCCCGCGGGTGGGGCAGGCGGTGCTCGCCTTCGCTCGATCCTATTCGAGCAGCGGGCCTGATGCAGTGCGGGCGGGCAGGCGGCACCGCCTGCCCCACCTGCGAGGCTCTCGCCTCCAGGCAGAAATTGCGGGGCGACATCAGGAGTTCTGAAGGCGCGTGCGTCTACCGGTCCATCTCCTGCACTTCCCGCCAGACCGCCGGATCGACGGGCACACCGAGAGCGATATTCTCGGCGCGAAGTTGCAGCGTGCGCTGGCCCGGATAGCGGGATTCGAGCGAAGCGACGATGGCATCGGCCATCCCGGCCGCGGCGCCGTCCGGCCCGAGTCCCGTCGGGTCGAGGGCGAGGAAGAATTGCGAAATGCCCGTCTCCCGTTCCGGCTCCATGGGGATCTGGTGCGTGGCACGGCCGCCCGAGAGCATGGCCGCAATCATGTCCAGCACGATGGCCAGGCCCGAGCCCTTCCAGTAGCCGATCGGCAAAGGTCGCTGCGAGGCTTCGATGGCCGCGGGATCGCGCGTCAGACGGCCCGCGGAGTCGAAGCCGCCATCCACGGGCAGCATCTCGCCGCGCTCGCGGTAGGCCGCCAGCGCGCCGTAGGAGAATTGCGACATTGCCATATCCAGGACGACGTGGGCGGGCGGCCGCGGGACGGCGAACACGATGGGGTTGTTTCCCAGACGCGCCCCGGTTGCGCCCCACTCGGGCATGTTCGGCAGCGTGTTCGTCCAGCACACGCCGATGAAGCCGGCCTCGGCGGCCTGCCACCCATAGGTGCCGGCGCGCATCCAGTGGTTGGTGTTGGCGAGCGCCACCGCGCCCACCCCGTGCCGGCGAGCCAGAGCGATGGCACGGTCCATGCTGCGGTAGGCGTTGAGGTTGCCGGGACCGCACTTGCCGTCCCAGCGTTCCAGGCCGCCATGGCTCCCCACCATCTCCGGTATGGCATGAATGTCGATGCGCCCGGCCCGAATCATGCGCACAAACCGCGGGAATCGGCTCAGACCGTGGGTGTAGACGCCATCCTGCGTGGTTTCCGCGAATAAGCGGGCGCAGAGAAGCGCGCGTTCCTCTTCGAAACCGAGCCTGCGGAGCACGCCGGCGAGCGTTTGGTGAAGTTCCTCGTAGCGGATTCTCAGCATGGGAAGACTCAGGATAGCGCACCGGTCCCCGAACTCCCGATCCGCCGGAGTCTCTGACTTCCTGTAAGTGCAGACATTAACTGAACATGGGTTGAAGGTGGAGTGCCGACTTCAAGGGCACACCCCGATCCAGCTTTCCAGGCGAAATGCGTGGCGATCTGCACCGGCAGAAGGCGCCACGACCGCCACACCACGGCGATTTCCGAATGCGCCCGCCGTGATCGCCAGAGCTTCACGGATGAACCGCATTGACCGGCATCCACGAAGCACGATCACGGCGGCCCTGGAGCTAGCCCCCGCCTGCCCGCGCCGCCACAACCTTGGCCAGCGCCGGCGAAGCCAGCACCGTCGCGTGAGACAGCGGAATGTACTCTACCGAGTTCCACCTCGCCCTCAGCATCGCGCCCGTTCTTCCGCCGGAGAGCGTGTACATCACGGCGATCGGCCAACCATGTTCGGACGCCGCATGGGTGTCATGCGTCACCTCGCCGATCGCGTTCTGGAGCTTCTTGCGTTTCTTCATGAAATTGGCATTCTTGGACGGATCCGCTCCGGCCGGAACCTTCTGCAAAGCATCCAGCGTCTCCTGCAGCGGGGTAGACGCGTGGTAGATCGCATTCGCCCAAAAGGTCACGTCATACCAGTCGCTGTAAGATGCCGGCGAGTCGCTGGGCGGCTTGCCTCCGTTCGCGTCCATGCGCTGCCACGCCGCGTCATCGTTCAGTACGGCGATGCGCCGCTTGTCCACCACGTCGGCGGGATCGAGCAGCGCAGCCAGCGTCCTCCTCCCCAGCAGCTTCAATTCTTGCAGCCCATGGCCTTTCCGGGCGCCCGGATCCGCGAAAAAGACTTGCATGAGATGATCGTTGTCCAGGTCCTGTTTGGCGTCGATCACGACATGCCGCGGGTTCACCAGCGGGATGGCGTCCAACTGCGCGCCCGTCAATTCTCCGATCAATACGGCGAGCCGCAAGTTCTTATGAAGGTCCGCGGTTGACATTTTCGCCTTGTACATCAGGAGCGACTGGCTCATCTTGAAATCGGGGGTATACTTTCCGCCCGCCAGCTTGTATGCGGCCGTAATGACTTCCGCTTCGTACAGCACGTTCCGGAGCCGGTCCGCATCCGCCAGGTACGGCGTCGATGCCACGGTGATGCGCTTGGCTGTCGCCGTGTCGGTGATCGTGACTGAGCCGTCTTCGTCGTTGTGTACGATGGTGCAGTCTTTAACGAAGTCCGCTACCGTCTCATAGTTGAAAAGACCGAGCAGGTTGACAGAGAACGTGAACTTGATCTCCTCGGCCGTGCCCGTCACATTCCGCAGTTCCCTGGCATTCGGCAGCTTCGGCAGCAACGACCAGTCGCCCCCCAGCGCCGCATCCAGCGCTTTATCGGTTGCCGTGGCCGCGGCGTCCGTCGCCTCCCCCAGGTCGATCGCATAGACCAGCGCCGCTTGATCCGAGAACGATGCCGCGCACGACGCGTTCACCGAGGCAGAAAACGTCCGGCTGATGCTGTCTTGGAGCACGTCGTTGATCGCCTTATATCGCGGGTCGTCTTTGGTCAGGCCCGACTTTGCGAGATCGATGCCCGGCGCCACCGCGTTGAAGAAGGCTTCGATCAAGTCGCCGGTACCGGCTGGCGCCGTTATTCCCGCGCCCGCCGTAAAGCCGGCCGTCAGTGTAGTGCCTTTCTTCTTCAGCAACGCCAGCACGATTTTCGTATCGCTGCTCCGCCAACAAGTGCAGGCATACTCTCCCGTTAATGCCACCGACCCGGTCACCTTCACCGCGAGGTTGGGGTTTACCGTGAATTTGAACGGAACGATCGACTCGGCCAGCGCCAACTGGTTGACGCTGATCGGCAGCGAGTAAGATCCGCTCACCGTGACTCTACCCGCTACATCGGCGGACCGCACCGTTCCCGGCTTCTGTTTGCGGACTTCCGCCGACGAAGCCAATAAGCCGAAGTTGGTGAGGGTTGCACCGATCGCCTCGCCGAGCGTCGGCAGCGGTACCGCGCTTTCCGAAAACAGTGTGTAGCCCGTCAGTTTCACCGCGCTGCCGAACTTCAGGGACACTCCGAAACCGGAGCCCACTGTCGCCGTTCCGCCCACCTCGACGGTAGACTGGAGCCCGAACGATAGCCAGTAGTCGTTGCTGCCGATATCGATCTTCGGAACTGTCGGGTCGGTGCCCAGCAGTGCCTTGTCCTTCGCCGTGTAACGTGTGATGGTGCTGCTCACGCCCGCCTTGATCACCAGACTGCGCTTGGCATCCAGCGCAATTGTCGGCGATTGGAAGGTCGCCCCGAGTGTCGCTGTTTGGAAGGAAGTATCTTGAATCCGGCGCGAAAGCTCGGCTACGAACTGCGTCGTCGTCGACCTCAACTCGTGGAGATTCGCGGTCGTGCCAACTAACGAACCATCGCCGACCGTAATATCTGCCGTCCCCGTAACATCTCCGACAATTACTTTGGCCATTTACTTGTGCTCCTTGCACGAATTGCGTGATTATGTCACAGGCCAATTGACATAGCAAGCAGGTAGTTATCCCGCTTATCCCGCTGTTCGTGAGTGGCGGGCAGCGGGAGGACGAAAGAGCGATTGCGCGCGGTTCTTTCGCGGTGGAGTCCCGCGGCTCGTCCCCGCAACCCAGGTGGCCCCACACTTCCAGCCAGGCGGCACGGGCGCAACGTCAGAACTCCTGATGTCGTGGAATTTGCAGTTGGCCCGCAGGTGGGGCAGGCGGCGCTCGCCTTCGCTCGATCCTATTCGAGCAGCGGGCCTAAATTCAGTGCGGGCGGGCAGGAGAGCACCGCCTGCCCCACCTGCGAAGCTCTCGCCATTGAAGGGAATGACTCAGCCATTTTCCCCGCCAGCTTGAAATTGCGGGGCGACATCAGGAGTTCTGAACGTGGGCGACCTGCGCGCGATTCGTGCGGACATAGTTGGAAATAGGCCGCATACTTCCCATTGCCGCCCGGCACTCCGGCTTCATACTCAGTTGCAGTTGTTATCTGCACGGGTGATGTCGTGGAATTTGTGATGAGCAGGCGGCTCAAGCCAATTTCCCCGAACCCGAAATTGCGGGGCAAGACTTCAGGAGTTGATTAGCCCCCGGCGATCGCTCCCACCAATAGAAGCGGCTCCGCCCCGCTCGCCACCGCGTCGGGAAGCGGAGCGTCCGGCGATTCGTGCGACCAATCCTGCTCGCAGGCGAAGAACCGCACGAATGGCCGCCGCTTCAAGGTGACATGATCGCGAATGGTCCCGCACAACATAGGATACCGCGCCTCGATCGCGTCGAGGACCGAAGCGATCGTTGCCCGGCCCTCCACTTCCACCTGCACTTCGCCCGCGACGCGCGCCAGCAGCCGCAAATGCGCCGGCAAGACCACGCGAATCATGACAGCGTCTGAACTTCCACCGACACCACCGCCGGCAGATCGCGCACAATCGGAGCCCAACTGTCGCCGGCGTCCGCCGACGCGTAGACCTGCCCGCCGGTGGTGCCGAAATAAACGCCGCAGGAATCGAGCGAATCCACAGCCATGGCTTCGCGCAGCACGTCCACGTAGCAGTCGCCTTGCGGCAGGCCTTTGGTGAGCGGTTCCCACTCGTCGCCGCCGGTGCGGCTGCGGTAGACGCGCAGTTTTCCTTCGGGCGGATAATGCTCCGAGTCGCTCTTGATGGGGACCACGTAGATGGTCTCCGGCTCATGCGCGTGGACGTCGATGACGAAGCCGAAATCGGTCGGCAGATTTCCGCTGACCTCGCGCCACTGGTCGCCTGCGTTGTCGCTGCGCATGACATCCCAATGCTTCTGCATGAACAGCACGTTGGGGCGCGAGCGGTGCATGGCGATGCGGTGCACACAGTGGCCCACATCGGCGTTTGGGTCGGGAATGTACGGCGAGCGGAGTCCCTGGTTGATGGGCCGCCACGTGGCGCCGCCGTCGTCGGTGCGAAACGCGCCCGCGGCGGAAATGGCGATGAAGATGCGCGCCGGGTCGCTCGGATCGAGGAGGATGGTGTGCAGGCACATGCCGCCCGCGCCGGGCTGCCAGCGCGGTCCCGAGCCGTGGCCGCGCAGTCCCGGTAATTCCTGCCACGATTGGCCGCCATCGGCGGTACGAAACAGCGAGGCGTCTTCCACCCCGGCATACACCGTGTCGGGGTCGGTGAGCGACGGTTCCAGGTGCCACACACGCTTGAACTCCCACGGGTGCGGCGTGCCATCGTACCACTGGTGCGTGCCGGGCGTGCCTTCGTACACGAACTTATTGCCCACCGGCTCCCAGGTCTTGCCGCCGTCGCTGGAGCGCTGGATCAACTGGCCGAACCAGCCGGTGGACTGCGACACATACAGCCGGTTGGGGTCGGCCGGCGACCCCTTCATGTGGTAAATCTCCCAGCCTCCAAAGTGAGGGCCGCTGACCTCCCACTTGTCGCGCTTTCCGTCGGCGGTCAATAGGAACGCGCCCTTCCGGGTGCCTACCAAAACTCGTACCTGGCTCATTTCGGCGCCTCGCAGTTAATCATCCACGGAATCCCGAAGCGATCGACCAGCATGCCGAATCGGGCAGCCCAAAAGGTCGGCTGAAGGGGCATATTGACCTTGCCATTTTCCGCCAGCGCGTGGAAGATGCGTTCCGCCTCCTGCGGGTCCTGGAGGCCGATACTCATGCAGAAACGTTTTGCAGGTTCCTGGCCGTGTTCCGGCGGAGAGTCGGCGCCCATCAACTCGCTCGTGCCCACAGTGAGGCGAATGTGCATGATTTTCTCGCCCCACTCCGGCGGCACCTGGTTTGCCATCGGCGTTCCCGCGTAGCGGAATATCCCTTCGATTTTGCCGCCGAGAAGCTGTTCGTAGAACTGGAACGCGGCTTCGCATTGGCCGTCAAAACTCAAATACGCGTTGATTTGCACGGTATGCTCCTCTATTTGGAATTGGAAACAACTGTCTGGCTTTCGGCGATGGCCTTCATACTGGCGAGGCCCGCCGCGAAGTCTTTACCCATCATCTTGTCCATGTAGGGTTGGGGACCGTAAACCGCCCACGTGTAGACCGCGCCTTTTCCACGGGTGGCGCCGGAGAAGGTCTTCTTCATGGCGGCGTCGAGCTTCTCGTAGGGCGACCAGGAAGCCCAATTGTGGAAGTCGTCGATGAGGTCGAAGATCCGGCTCGGGGGCGCTTGCATGGTCCCGGTCCGCTGCACCCTGAAAGTGTCCGGCCTGGTGGCGGCATAGCCCAACAGGGCCGCCAGCAGCAGGCCAACTACGATTGCGATGGTAACCAACATTGTTCCCTCCCGTACCGCTTGGACATCCCCCGCCGCTTCCACGCCACGAACCCCGCCGGCAGCCACTGGACCGTCCACAAAGTGTAATCCATTTTCCTGGTCATTGGGCGCCTCCCATGGCCGGCAAAGCTGGCCTCGTCGAGATTCCGGGCATTCAAGAGCATGTATTTCATTCTTGTGTGCCTCCAACGGTAGGTCGAAGGGGGCTTGCGGTCCCTCAAGCAGTCGCCGCTCAATCGTCCTAAGCTGGAGTTATGGTCATGGCTGGGCGGCGCAAGTCGATCGCGTTCTATATTGCGTTCGGTATTGGTCTCATCTCGGTCATCCTGATTCTGTATATCGGCTGGGTCCAGCTCAATTGGCGGCATGGCGTGCTGCTGGTGCTGGGCATTCTGCTGCTCATCATTATTATCAGCGGCGTGATTCTGAACACCATCTCGCTGGTGCGGGAAATCCATCGCAACGAACAAAAAGACGCCTTCATCAACGCCGTCACGCACGAACTGAAAACGCCCGTCGCGTCCATCCGGCTGTACCTGGAGACTCTGCAGACGCGCGCGGTGGACGAAGAGAAACGCAAAGAATTCTATCGCATCATGCTGGACGACAGCGACCGCCTGATGGCCACCATCGAGCAGATCCTGCGCACCGGCCGCATGGGCGCCGCCGGCCGCAAGCTCAACCTGGTGCGCATCGATCTGGACGGACTTGTAGAGGAATGCATGGTCCGCACGCGCGCCATCCACGCCATCCCCGCGGAGGCGCTCACGTTCCACCCCGGGGCGCCGGGCAGCATCATGGCCGACCTGGAAGAGGTGCGCGCGGCGGTGTCCAATTTGATCGAGAATGCCGTCAAATATTCCGGTAAGGACGTCAGGGTGCGCGTGGAGACGGAGCAGGTGGATGGCTACGTGCTGATGCGCGTGAAAGATGCCGGCGTGGGCATCCCGAAGACCGAACTGAAGCGGGTTTTCAAGCGCTTCCATCGCGTGCCCGGTCCGCTGGCGTCGCGCGTGAAAGGCACGGGGCTGGGCCTGTACATTGTGCGCTCGGTGGCCAAACAGCACGGCGGCCGCGCATGGGCCGAAAGTGAGGGGGCAGGTCGCGGAAGCACGTTCTTCCTGCAACTGCCGGTGGCCAAATGACACAGATTCTGATAGTGGAAGACGAGCAGCACATCGCCGAGGGACTGCGCTTCAATCTGGAAGCAGAAGGCTACCAGGTGCAGATCGTGGAGACCGGCGAGGCGGCGCTGGAACTTCTGCTGGCGCCCGAAGCGCCCTTCGACGTAGTGGTGCTCGACGTCATGCTGCCCGGCAAGGACGGCTTCGCGGTGATGTCGGAATTGCGGCAGGCGGCCCAGTTCGTTCCCACCCTGATGCTGACGGCGCGCGGCCATCCGGAGGACATTCTGAAGGGGTTCGCCGCCGGCGCGGACGACTATCTCACCAAGCCCTTTGAACTGGCGATTGTGCTGGCCCACCTGCGCGGCCTGCTGCGCCGCCGCGACTGGCTGCGCGTCTCTGTGAACCACGCAGTCGCCAAGCCGGAGCCCACCGACACGTACACCTTCGGCGACAAGTCGGTGCACTTCGACCTGCTGGAACTGCACGTGCGCGACAAGATTTTCCCGCTGACCTTGATGGAGGCCAATCTGCTTCGCTATCTGATCCAGCACGAGGGCCGCCCGGTCTCTCGCAAGGCCATGCTGGAGGACGTGTGGGGCCTGCACGAAGACACCGACACGCGGGCCATCGACAATTTCGTGGTGCGCTTACGCCGTTATGTCGAGGATGAGCCGGTGCGTCCGCGGCATCTGCTCACGGTGCGCGGGGTGGGATACCGGTTCGTGGCGTCCCCGCTAATTCGGGGACAGGCTACATAACCTCGAAATTACAGCCTTGTATTTCGAGGTTATGTAGCCTGTCCCCGAATTAGCATTACAACTCCGCCAACACCGCCGCCGCGTGACCCTTTGCCTTCACCTTGCCATAGATCTTTTCGATCTTGCCGTCGGGCCCAATCACGAAAGTGGTGCGCTCAATGCCCATCGACTTGCGGCCGTACATGGTCTTCTCTTTCCACACGCCGTAGGCTTCCGCCGCCGCCTTCTCCTCATCGGCCAGCAGCGTAAATGGCAGATCGTACTTCTGTTTGAACTTCGCCTGCGCCGCCGGCTTATCGGGCGACACGCCGACCACCGCCGCCCCCTTCTTCGCGAAGGCCTTCACGTCATCGCGGAACTGGCAGGCCTCTACCGTGCAGCCCGGCGTATCGGCCCTGGGATAGAAATACAGCACCACCCGCTGGCCTTTCAGGGCGGACAAACGAAAGTCCTCGCCGGTGTCGGTGTGGACCGTGATTTCGGGAGCCTGGTCGCCAACTTTCAACATGCATCACCTCAGTTTCTGTTTGAACAATTCGGTGACCAGCGCCACGTTGGCCTGGCCGCGCGTCGCTTTCATCGCCTGGCCCACCAGGAAATTGATCACCGTAGTCTTGCCGCCGCGGTACTGTTCCACCTGCTTGGGATTCCCGGCGATTACTCCGGCGATCACCTTTTCCAGCGCGCCGCTATCGCTGATCTGCTTGAGCCCTTCCTTCTCCATGATCGCGCCGGCCGCCTCGCCGGTGGAAAACATCTTCGGGAAAATCTCCTTGGCCAGCTTGCCGGAGAGCTGGCCGCCGGCGATCAGCTTGACCAGTTCGCCCAGGTGCGCGGCACTCACCGGCGACTCCGCAATCTCCTTGCCCTCGGCCTTGAGCAGCGCCATCAAGTCGCCCATCACCCAGTTGGCCGCCATTTTTGGATTGCCGGACGCGCGCGCCACCGTCTCGAAATATTCGGCAGTCGCGCGGGAGGCGGTCAGCACATCGGCGTCATACTCGGACAGGCCGTATTCCTCCAGGAAGCGCGCCCGCTTGCGTGCGGGCAGTTCCGGCATGGTGGCCGCGATCGTCGCCAGCCACTCGTCGCCGATGCGTAGAGGGACCAGGTCGGGCTCGGGGAAATAACGATAGTCGTGGGCCTCTTCTTTGCTGCGCATGCCCGCCGTCTCGCCCAGATCGGGGTCGTACAGGCGCGTTTCCTGCAGCACCCTGCCGCCGCTATCGATCAGCGCCACCTGCCGCGCGATTTCGTAATCCAGCGCCTGCTTCAGAAAGCGGAAGGAATTCAGGTTCTTCACTTCCACCTTGGTGCCCAGCTTTTCTTCACCCGTGAGGCGCACGGAGACATTGGCATCGCAGCGCAGATGGCCTTTCTCCATGTCGCAGCTCGACACTTCGATGAACTGAAGCGCCTGCTTCACTTCGGCCAGGTAGGCGTAGGCCTCATCGGAGCTGCGCATATCCGGTTCGCTGACGATTTCGATCAGCGGGGTGCCGCTGCGGTTGAGGTCCACATAGGAACAGCGGCCGGAATCCTTGAAGCCCTCGTGGATGCTCTTACCGGCATCGTCCTCCATGTGGACGCGGGTCACGCGGATGCGTTTGGGAACACCGTCAACGGCGATATCGACGTAGCCGAACTCGGCGAACGGCTCGTCGTACTGCGAGATCTGGTAGCCCTTGGGCAAGTCCGGGTAGAAGTAGTTTTTGCGGGCGAAGCGCGAATGCGGGCGGATGCGGCAATTCAACGCCAGCGCGCCCTTGATGGCCAGTTCCACGGCGGCGCGATTCAGCACTGGCAGCGCGCCCGGCAATCCCAGGCAGACCGGGCAGACGTTGGTATTGGGGGGCGCCCCGAACCCGGTGGGGCAGCCGCAGAAAATCTTGGTAGCGGTGGCGAGTTGTACGTGGACTTCGAGTCCCACGACGGTCTCATAGCGGGCAATCGCATCAGGCGTGGCCAAAGCAAGCATGGTGTCTTTCTATTGTAGAGCCACGGCGCGATGAGCGTGCCGCACCCGGTGCTACCATCGCATGTATGGCGAAGTTCCGGCCGGCCAGAGCGAAGAAAAAGACCGCACCAGCCCCACAGGGCGCCATTTCCTGTGTAATCCTGGTGGTTCTCGCCATTGCAGGGGTGATGCTCCTGCTCTTTTTTGTGATGAAATCCTCTTCGGGCAATTAACGATTCATGCGAAACCATAACTCTCAGCCCGGCGACATGCGGCCCGTGGAAATTATCACCGGCTATCTGATGACCGCCGAAGGCTCGGCCCTAATCAAAGTGGGGAACACCCACGTGCTATGCGCCGCCACGGTGGAAGACAGCGTGCCGCCGTTCCTGCGCAATTCCGGCAAAGGGTGGGTCAGCGCGGAATATTCCATGCTGCCGCGCTCTACCGCCAAGCGCACCCCGCGCGAAGTCACCAAGGGACGCGCCTCGGGACGCACCCACGAAATCCAGCGCCTCATCGGCCGCTCCATGCGGGCCGTCGTCGATACCGCCGCGCTGGGGGAACGAACGGTGCTGATCGATTGCGACGTCCTGCAAGCCGACGGAGGCACGCGCACCGCCTCCATTACCGGCGCTTTCGTGGCGCTGGCGCTGGCCCTGAAGCGCATGGTGGATTTCGGCGCGCTCAAGTCGGTGCCCTTGCGCGATTACGTGGCCGCCACCAGCGTGGGCATCGTAGGCGGTATTCCGATGCTGGATCTCTGCTACGAAGAGGACTCGCGCGCCGATGTCGACATGAACGTGGTGATGACCGGAGCGGGAAAGTTCGTCGAAGTGCAGGCCACGGCCGAGCATGCCGCCTTCGACGATGCCCAGATGGCCAGTCTCATCGAACTGGCGCGCGTGGGCATCGCGCAGCTCATCGAAATCCAGAAGAAGGTTGCGGCGATTTGATCCGGCTTCAGTGTGCCACCGGCAACCCCGGCAAACTGCGGGAATTCCGTCTGGCGGCGGGGCTGGCGCCGGTAGAGATCGAACTGCTGCCCGGCTATAAAGAGATTGTGCCGTGCGTGGAAGACGGAAGCACTTTCGAAGACAACGCCGTCATCAAGGCGCTCCACTACGGCCGCCACGCCTCCGGCCTGCTTTTCGCGGACGATTCCGGCCTGGAAGTGGACGCGCTCCATGGCGCGCCGGGAGTCTTTTCAGCGCGATTCTCGCTGATGCATCCGCCGGTGGCGGGCCCGCCGCTGCCCGTCGACGAGGCCAATAATCGCCTGCTGCTCGAAAGAATGCGCGGCGTGGAAATTCGTACCGCGCGCTTCGTGTGCGCCATCGCATTGGCGGACGGCGGGCAACTGCGGGGAGTGTGGCGCGGCGCGGTGGAAGGAATCATCCTTGACGAGCCTCGCGGCGCGGGAGGCTTCGGGTACGATCCGCTATTCTTCAGCCCGCAGGT
>Ga0182030_10015765_pt1 | contig 14791 bp, 12 predicted proteins | sample 812S3MmetaG_FD_121299 | JGI IMG/M metagenome (GOLD analysis project Ga0182030, IMG submission 121299) | Permafrost microbial communities from Stordalen Mire, Sweden - 812S3M metaG (Illumina Assembly) | ecosystem: Environmental > Terrestrial > Soil > Wetlands > Permafrost | place: Sweden... | reverse complement strand
TTCTCCGGATTTATGTAGTGTTTGCACTCGGCACGCGCTTCTCCAGTTCAATTCGACCATATTCGGAAACTCTTCGATGTAAGCAGCGGCTGACTGAGCTCGTCAGTGGCAACTCACGCGAGTCGGTGCGGATGCGCGCCTTTAGAGAGACTTGCATCCGCCAGTACTCGGGTAATTGCGCCGCCAGGATGCCAAGCAGGTCTTTTAGCCCCAGTGTGACAATTCAAATTACCGAGCAGTGTAGGGCACTGCCAGGGTGTTCACGACTCGGCTCGTGCCGGGCGCCTGTTGCGCCGCGGATTCCGCTACCTGAATCTGGTAATCCGTAGTGACTTGGCCGGTCAGATAGACGACGCCACCAAGTGTTTGGACACGTATGCTGTTTGGCGGACCCAGTTCGGGATACCTCTGCAGCTGCCTCACCACTTCGGCACTGATTGCGCGGTCCGCGGGACATCCTTCATATCCACACTTTCGGTAAACTTGGATCGCGGAACAACCGGCCAGAGCGGCGCAGAAAAGCAAAGGAAGGCCGACGTAATGCATATTGCGCTCCTTGATGCCGCCGCTCTGCTTGCGGGAGTTTCCGCAACGCAACGTCCGCGCAGTGAGTGGGGCAAAGCATACCCTAGCTGCCTTTAAGCAGCGATTAAGTGGCCTGGGCGGTTGATGTCTCACGCTTCAAGGGCAGCGCAGCCAACGCGGGCGCTGATGAAGCCCCGAGCGTGGCGCTAACTACCTGAAGTTTTGAACAACGATTGAGTTCACGACACGCGTTACGCCGGGGACCTGGCGCGCGATCGATTCAGCCGCAGAGATCTCTAGGCCAGATGCCACTGCGCCGTTGAGATATACCACATGATCCAGCGTCTGCACGTTGATTGCATTCGGTTCCAGGAACGAGCTTCGATAGAACTGAGACACCACATTTGCCGTAATGTTCGCATCTCCCGGACAGCCCTGGAAACCGCATTTCTCGAATGCGCTGGTTAATGCACATCCAGAAAGTGCACTTGCCAGGAGAGTAATGACCACCGATGCGCGACGCACAAGTCTAGCGGCGCTGGAGCGTAGCCCGTTGCGGAGGTATTCGTCATCGGCCGACGGCGTCACTTCAACAAGGTGCTGTTCTAGATATCGAGAACCCATGCCTGCCTACAACCTGAGAGGCTGCCAACCAATATATCCCGGTGCAGCGTCGTCGGGCTTCTCCGGCTGAGCGCTCAGGGGCGTCAGCGCCTCGTGCGGCTCAGGCTTCGCACCACAGTAACCCCTGGGGCCACGCGCTACCTCGAGCGGCTCAGTTTGCCATTGATGGTGGATGAGGACGGTGATGTGTGTTGGGGGCTGTCTTTAAGGTTGGGTGGATTTGGAGTGTATTGGGGTAAGTCTGAGATGAGCTGGGTGATGAATGCTTAGTGTTGTTATAGAACGATAAGATAAGATTATCGTGACTTACAAAGACTAGTAATAGCTTTATCAAAGAGTTACAGTACCTGTAATGACTGAGCTATCCCAAACCCTTGTGGTCGCCGAACTATTTTCCGAGCCCGTCAGCGCTCTAATGGATGACCGGGCTTTGTCTGAGGAAGCCGCCAAGGCCATGGAGGCGTTTCGGCGCGAAGGTCAGTCCCCCAATACGCAGCGCACCTATGAAACGGCACTTCGTTATTGGGGCGCCTGGCACGCGCTGCGATTCGGCCAGCCCATCCAGGGCCCGGTCAGCCCGGCCGCCGTCATCCAGTTCATCGTCGATCATCTGGAACATCAATCTGCGGGCGAGGCACCCCAGGTGGGCCCCTTTACACCTTCCTCCCGCACCACCCAGCATCTGCTCCCGGCCAGCATTGACCGTCTCTTGGTCGATCGCGGCTATAAGGCAAAGCCAGGACCCTGGTCACTGGCCACCGTCGAAACGCGGCTGGCCGCACTCTCACAAGCGCACGATGCGTACATTGCCAAGAATGACCATCTGAATCTGGGCGCGGAAATCAATCCACTGCGCGATCCGCGAGTGCGGCAGCTGCTGAGCGCCGCGCGTCGTGCCTACGCCCGTAGGGGTCGCTCGCCCTCGCGACCCCAGGCGGCCACCGCGAGCATTCTCGACACACTGGTCGCCACTTGCGGCGATGACTTGGCGGGCATCCGCGACCGGGCGCTGCTGTACTTTGGTTTTTCCAGCGGCGGCCGACGTCGCTCAGAGATCGTCGCCGCCAGCTTCGAGAACGTGCGCCGCGACGGGGATGGCTTTATCTACGAACTGAATTACTCCAAGACCAACCGCAGCGGCCGGCACCGACCCGAGAACTTCAAGCCTGTCCAGGGCATTGCGGCAAAAGCCCTGGCGCGCTGGATCAGCAAGTTGATGGAGTACCGGATCACCGAGGGACCGCTGTTCCGCCGCGTGCAGGATGATCGCATTCATGAGCCGCTGCGTGCTGCGGCCGTGCGCGATATTGTGCGCCGCCGCGCCGAACTGTCCGGTCAGGCACTCGGCAAACTCTCGGCCCACAGCCTGCGATCAGGCTTCGTGACGGAAGCGGCACGCCAAGGCATTTCCCTGGGTGAGACAATGAAGCTCACTGGCCATCGCAGCGTGCAGACCGTCATGGGTTATTACCAGAGTGGGGAAGTCGCGGTCTCGCGCGCAGCGCGCCTGATGGATCGGAAGAAAAGCTCGTGAATCCCGGCCTCGCGAGACCGGACCGAGGGGTCTGACGAGCATGCGGATCTGGCGCGCGCTGACCGTTCCGTTCGATATGGCCTCGATGATGTATATCGTGATCAGCGCCGTGCTGCTGGCGTTCCTGGCACCGCGCGGACTGTTTGCCATCCTCCCGCTGATCATGCTGATCACCTGGCTCTTCAAGTATGGCTTCGCCATCCTGGAGCACGTCGCGCACGGCGAGCCGGGCGCTCCGGTGTTCTCGCACGAGCTGCTCAGTCTCTTGGCGGTTCGTCCGTGGATACAGGCACTCGGCTGCGCGGGCGGCTACCTGGCGCTCCAATATCTCGATGAGCCTGCAAGCTCAATCACGGCGGTACTGGAGTGCCTCATCTTGCCGGCATGGGTGGGATTGCTGGGCATAGCCGATCATCTGTACCAGGCCTTCAATCCGCTGGCGCTGTGGCGGATGCTACGCGGAATGGGCCTGTACTATCTGATGGTACTGGCGCTGATTGGCCTCGCCTGTCTGGTCTTCGTATCGGTCAACTACCTGCCGCTGTGGTCGCCGGTACGGTTTGCACTGATGGAGGTGTGCATACTTGCCTCCTACAGCGTAATTGGCGAAGCCATCTATGCCCGGCGACTGGAAGTGGGGTTTGCGGCGCGCTCGAGCCCCGAACGCAAGCTGGAGCAGGAATCCCAGGCGCGCGACAAACTGCGCCAGCACGCGATCGATGAGATCTACGAGGCGGTAAACGCGCGTCAGTACGTGCGCGCCGCTGCACGTCTTGAAGCTTGGCTCGCGACGGTCGATGCGGCCTACAATCGCGTGGACGCCCAGACGATTGCTGCGGCGGCCGTTCTATGGCGCAACGACCCGGGCACGGCTGCGGTGCTCCAGGCGCTGGTGACCTGGCTGCTCGCGAAATCTCACACAGCTGAAGCCCTGGAGGCTGCGCGATCAGCTTTGACGAGGCTGCCAAAGTTCTGCCTGTCAACCGAGCCTGCCACTCTGGCATTGGCCGAAGCCGCCCGTTCGCTCGGGCAGCCGCGATTGGCCTTCAAGGTGCTGGAGAACTTTTCACAGCAGTATCCGACAACCGTGCTGAGCGCCCGCTCAATTGCTTTGCGGACCGAATGCGCACGCTGAGGACCTGCTGTGAAATACCGCGCGCTCCGATGCCTTAGTGCCGGTCGCCGGTGACGTGCCCTCGCCCGTCGCGCTCTTCGTTACCTTTGAATCGGCCGGCACTGACGCGCCTGGAAGGCTCGGCCTTTTCGCCACGGTTGGGGAAGGCGCCCTTATACCCATGTTGCGGATGAAAACTATTATTTACATGGCCACGGAAACCGCTGGCGCCACGAAACCATGGGCCCGCGCCAACAAAAATGCCGCCGTTGAACCATTCCGGACCGTAGTATCCGGCGGGGGCACAGCCATACGGACTCTCGTCGTAGTAACCGTAGGGGCACTCGGGGGCCACACCGATGCTGATCGCAACTTGAGCCTCTGCTGTTGGCAGAAGCGCGGTCAGGCAACCTGCCGTAATAGCCGTCGCCGCCAGAAGTTTAAGTCCACGCATAAAGTCACCTTCGCTTGTTATCGACCAACAGGACTAGCGACCATCAGCGATGGCGATCCTAAGATTCACTCGCTAGCATCCTTGCTAGCTTGACAGGTGGCCGATAAATCGTCTGTATGCTGGCGAACAGATTGGTTCGGCCACGGTGACGAAATTCATCTAATTGCTCTCTCCACCAGTTCAACGCTGCGCATGAGTGGCGATAACTTGGCTGGTTGCCAGTGGGAAAAAGGGCAGACGCCGAGGGATGAAGCGTAATGGCGATGAGGGGTGCGCGGCATTGCTGCCAGGAAAGCGCCTTCGGATACCGCTGGTTATGGCGCGCCGAGGCGCCCTGCGCGCACAGTTACGCGTCCGATGTTGATCGACTCCTCCACAGTTGCAACAGTTGTGCCTCGCGTTCAGCCGAGATGCCGGACTTGAGCATCGCCTGACGCTCTGCGGGTTGCTGAGTGAACCACTCGAGGGTGTCCACTGCGGTGTCGACCAGCTTGCGACAGGCCAGTCCGGCCGCCTGAGCTTTGCCGATTCGGCGGCGTGCGAAACCGGCGCTGTCCCCGGTGCCGGGCACCCACACAGGCATATCGCTCCAGGGTGAAACCTGCTCGGAATCCAGGAAGTCCGTAGACACCCAGGTCAGGCGGGCCTTTGAATTGATGGCCCGCGCGATTGTTAACAGCATGTCACGCATAATGAGGGGAGTGGCGGGACCCGTCGCATTGAAGGTGCCAAGGATGCGCGATTCGGCGACCCGAATGATCCATTCTGAAAGATCTCTGACGTCAATGAACTGCACCGGGTCGCTTCCATCGCCGGGCGCAAGCGTTTTTCCGCCACGGGCCAAACGGACAGGCCAATAGGTAAAGCGATCGGTGTCATCTCCCGGGCCCACAATAAGACCTGGACGGATAATTGTGGTCGCACCGGGGAAGTGCTTTTCGGCTTGCTGCTCGCTAAGGGCTTTGAGTGGACCGTAGAGCGTCCCGCCGCTGGCACGAACCGACTCCTGAGTCTCCGCCATGGGATACTTGCCCGTGTATACGGCAACGGGTGCGGATTCATCTTCGGCTTCGTCGTTTCGGGCGTAAACCGAGACCGTCGAAATGAATATGAACTGTTTCACTTTGCCGCCTAACACCCGTCCAGCATCCCGGACCCAAAATGGCAGCGTTGTAGGATTGTCTATGCACACATCCCATTCGCGTCCTTCCAGTGATCGCAAGTCCCCGGTGTTGCGATCTCCAATCAACTCTTCAACTTTGCTGGGCCACGCCTGGGCCCTCATGCCGCGATTGAATATTGTGAGCTTGTGGCCCCGCGCCAATGCATAGCGAACCTGATGAGGTCCGATGAAACCGGTACCGCCGAGGATCAAAATTCGTAGCGGCTTTCGGTGAGAGGCGCCTTGGGCGGCTGCCACTGCCGAGCGGCTAGCCACGCTCAGACCGGCCAGCGTCGCAGTCGACAGCTTCAGGATGGTCCGGCGCGTGTGCTTCATCGGTGACTTCCAGAACAAGAAACAAAGGGACAGTGCTCTGGTCGCGAAAGCGCCGACTCACGATAGTCGCCAGCCTGTCCGGCTCTGCTTGGGGCCAGAAGTTGAAATTCCCGGTTTCGATTAGCGGATTAGCACTCCCTTGCTTTGCGTTGGCCTCGTCGGAATGTCGAAACCTCATCGCGGCCCGGAGTGGGTTAAGCTAACTACTCTTGCGTGCGCAGTTTGGCGGCCTCAGCGGCGGTCACGTGAGAGCCGCGGGTACCAAATCGCGCAGTCACATAGTTCGCAACGCTCGCAATCTCGGCATCTGAGTAGGTGCTGCCGAATGCCGGCATGTCCAAGGGTCCCGCTGGTGCCTGCCGCTCGCCGCCGTGAATCACCACCTGCACCACATTGGTTGCCGTAGCATCATTGACCGCGCGCGTGCCGATCAGATTTGCCGCCGCGATTCCCGAACTGATGCCTGACCAACCGTGGCACCCGACGCACGCGCTTTCGTACACCGTCCTGCCGCGCGGCTCGATGCTGAGGTCGGCAAAAGAAGGGGCGGCCGGAGAAGTCCGCGGGTCGGGCAGATCCTCGGTAGCGACACTGGCGACGGTGCGCATGTAGGTCACGATAGCCGACAGATCGCTCTGCCTGAGAAACTTGAGGCCATCATCGATTGCCTGGCCCATCGGCCCCGATGCCGTTCCGCGCCCTGCCGCATGTCCGCTTGAGAAGTATTGCAGCAGATCCTCGTTGCTCCAGGCGCCGATGCCGCTGTGCTGATCGGGCGTAATGTTGTAGGCACGCCACCCGGCTTGAATCGCGCCGGCGAATTTCTGGCGGTTGTTCAAAGCAAAGACGAGGTTGCGGGGCGTATGACATTCGCCGCAGTGGCCCAGAGCCTCGGTGAGGTAGGCGCCGCGATTCCAGACCGCGTCGCGCTCGCTGTTGGGTTCATAGCGCCTGTCCGGGTTGAAAAACGCTGACCACAGACTCATCAGGCTTCTGTGGTTCAGCGGGAACATTAGCGTGTTCTCGCGGGCCGGCGCGTGGACGGGCTTGAGCGAGAATAAATAGGCCTTGATGGCGAGCGCATCCGCATCAGTCATGTAGGTATAACTTGCGTACGGCATTGCCGGGTAAAGCCGCCGGTCGCCGCGACCGATGCCTTTGTGTAACGCATTGAGAAATTCGGCGTCGGTATAGGCGCCAATGCCCGTTTCCGAATCCGGTGTGATATTGGTGGAATAGATTGTGCCGAAGGGCAGCACGAACGGGCGGCCCCCCGCCAAGGGAATGCCGTCGTCGCTGGTGTGGCAGGCCAGGCAATCTGCCGCGTGCGCCAGATACTCGCCGCGCTCCACGAGCGTGGCGGACTTAAGTTCCTCGGGCACGCCGGTCGGGTCGGCAGCCTGATACTTATCAAGTGCGACCCGCGTACCCTTTGCAAAGGCGATTGGGCCGGGCCTCAGTACCAGGTAGCTGGCGAGCAAGGCTCCAGCCAACACCAGAATCGCGAGCGTCCAGAGTACCGGATGGTTCACGCGACCGCTGTTCTTAGCTCTGCTCATAACTGCAGCCTCGGATCTGTGTCAGGCCATTGTTGGAAACGGCAGCACCTGAATGCGCTTGCCGGTCGCGGCGAAGATCGCGTTGGCAACCGCCGGGCCGATCGGCGCCACGCCGGGTTCGCCGACGCCCGTAGGGGTCTCAGCAGACTGCACGATGTGCACTTCAACTTTGGGCATTTCATTAATACGCAGCACGCGATAATTATTGAAATTATCCTGCTCGACGCGGCCATGCTTCAGGCTGATGGCGCTGTACATGACCGCCCCCAGGCCAAAACCGATGCCGCCCTCCATCTGCGCCGCGATCACATCAGGATTGATGGGAATTCCACAATCCACTGCACAGACCACTCTATCGACCGTGACATGACCGGACTCATCCACGGTCACCTCAGCCACCTGCGCCACCAGGGTACTGAAGGCTTCGGCCACGGCGATGCCCCTTCCCCGGCCTTTGGGCAAAGGGCCGCTACCCCAACCCGCCTTCTCGGCCGCCAGTTCCAGCACCGCCTTCATGCGCGGCTGTTTTGCCAGCAGTGCGCGCCGGAACGCGAGCGGGTCCTGGCCGGCGACATGCGCGGCCTCGTCAATGAAGGACTCGACCGCAAAGACTGTGTGGGAACTGCCCACGACGCGCCACCACAGCACGGGTACCGGGCTCTTGGTGGTGGCCAGGATGACCTCAATATTGGGTATATCGTAGGGAAGGTTCGCCGCGCCTTCGACCGATGAAGGATCGATACCGTCCTTGACCATGGCCGCGAGCGGGCCGCCGGCCATGATGGATTGGCCCACGATGACGTGCTTCCAGCCGACCAGCTCCTGTTTGTCGTTCAGGCCGGCCTCCAGCTTGTGAAAATACATCGGCCGATACAGTCCCCCGTGAATATCGTCCTCCCGCGTCCACATCAGCTTGATAGGCGTGCCCTCAAGACCGGAGGCCTTGGCGATCGATACGGCTTCCACAATGTAGTCAGACCATACGTTGGCACGGCGCCCGAAACTGCCGCCGGCATACAGGGTATTGATCTTGACCTGGGAGGGCTCCAGTCCGGCGGCTTTGGCTGCATTCGCTTGATCTATGGTTTGGAACTGGTCGCCGGCCCAGATTTCACAGCTACCGGGCGTGAGCTTGACGACCGCATCCAGTGGTTCCATCGGCGCATGCGCCAGATACGGGAATTCATAACTGCCGCTGATCTTATGAGGCGCCTTTTGGATCACCGATGCGGCATCCCCCACCTTGCGAGCCGATGCGGCAGGCTGGCTGGCCAGTTGCCGGTATTCCGCCATGATCTCCGCGGAGCTGCGTTTTTCGGCCTGAGAGTCATCCCACTGGATCTGGAGCGCATCGCGACCCTGTTTCGCAGCCCAGAAGCCTTTGGCTAACACCGCCACGCCCCGTGGAACCTGGACCACTTTGACAACGCCCGGCACGGCCAGAGCCGCCGTGCCAGAAAAACTGGCCACAGTCGCACCAAACAGCGGCGGGCGCTGGAGCAAGGCGACCAGCATCCCCGGCAGCGCCATGTCCACGGTAAATTGAGCCGTACCGTTGACCTTGGCGGGTATGTCGACCCGAGCCACCTTGCCACCGATCAGCCTGAAATCCTTGGGATCCTTCAGGGCCACTTTGTCCGGTATGGGAAGTGCCGCGGCTTTCGCTGAAAGCGCTCCGTAGCCCGCCTGACGCCCACTGGGATGGTGATAGACCACGCCGCTGTCGGTCGTAAGTTCGGTTACGGGAACTGACCATTGCCGCGCGGCCGCCGTCAGCAACATCGCCCGCGCCCTTGCACCCGCCTCGCGCAGCTGCGTCCACGAGTTGTTCATCGCAGAACTCCCGCCGGTGCCCTGCATACCGAAGCCCGAATTCGCATACAGCTTCACATTGGCGGGTGCGCTCTCGACCTTCACCTGCGCCCAGTCAGCGTCCAGTTCTTCCGCGAGCACCGTTGCAATACCGGTGTAGGCGCCCTGACCCATCTCCACATGCTTGGAAATAATGGTCACGCTGCCGTCCGTGCCGACCCGGACAAATGCATTGGGCGCAAAGACAGTGGCACTGGTGGCGGCTTGCGCTCGCCGGGTTGGCCCTACCCACGTGAATCCGACGGTCAGCGCGGCGGTGGATACCGCGCCAGCGCCTTTGAGGAATTCGCGGCGCGTGGCGCCGGAGATAACTGGCGGTTGAGTCATGAGCTTAACCCTTGACCGCTTGCGCGGCCGCGTGGATTGCTGCACGGATTCGGGCGTAGGTCGCACAGCGGCAAATGTTGCCGCTCATGGCGCCATCGATGTCGGCGTCCGTGGGTGCTGAGTTGCTCTCCAGGAGTGCGGTCGCCGACATGATCTGGCCGCTTTGGCAATATCCGCACTGCGGAACCTGCAGCTGGACCCAAGCTGCCTGCACTGCCTTGGCCGGCTTGCTTTGCAAGCCCTCAATCGTCGTCACGTTTCTCCCCGCCACGCTCGAGAGCGGCGTGATACAGGAGCGGATCGCAACCCCATCGAGATGGACCGTGCAGGCACCGCATAGGGCCATGCCGCAGCCGAATTTGGTGCCGGTCAGTCCGGCAACTTCGCGCAGAGCCCAGAGTAATGGCATGGCCGGATCCGCCTCGAGGCTTGCGGACACGCCGTTGAGCATAAATGTAGTCGACATGAACAGCCTCCGAAAGCGTTGAACCGTGGTGAGGCGCCGCAAGTCAGCAGCTCGACTAGGCCAGCCATTATAGGGCCCATTCCGGGCAGGAGTAACTAGGGTGCCGACAGGATTAAATTGAGGGGATGGATCTCAGTTGCCTGGCCGATTGGTGTGCACCTCGCCTCTACAAGGCCACGGAGCCGCCGTACCCGGTCAATTCCAGATAACCGCTACCGACGGGCCGGTGGTTTTCAGACACCCGAATCGCCCCCTCCCAATAAATCGTGCCGCTCGACTGACGGGAATCGTTTTCCTGATCATCCATGAAGGGCTCGATTTCAAAATTGTGCGCGCCTACTCGAACACGCCAACTCACCGGATAGCTGATCCCGCTGCGCGCCGAGCGCCAACGCCGGCCGGGCAGAAATTCGATCTGCCCCGGGGCAAACACCTGCACTTTTCCGTCCGCTTCTCGAACTGTGGCGCCAACCCAGAGGGGCTGTCCCTGATGATTGCGTATCTGAAACGCCATCAGTGCGCCACCGTCCGTGAGGTTCACGCCCAGCCAGTCCCAGCCTTCGGCCTCGGGATCCAGATACTGGCTTGACCACTCGTGATCGAGCCAGGCCTCGCCAGTGACCGCGTCGCTACGCGCCGCGCGCTGGACGGTGCCGCTGACTGCAAGATGCGGTTCGCTGTAGTAGTAACTGGCCGAATCGAGTAGCGGACCTTTACGGCTGTAGCCGTCGCTACCATTCAGGAGCGGCGGCTGCGTGGCGGTGAACTGCAACTGCAGCGCGAAGCCCTCGGCGCTGATTGCCGCGGTGTACTTATCTCCTACTCGATGCAGACTCCAGTCATCGATCCAAACATCAGTATTGTCCGCGCTCGCTTCGGCGAGCCCCAGTCCGGCGCGGCGAATACGCTGGTCCTGCCACAATTGGCCGCGCGCCGGATCACTGATCGCAACATGTGCGATCAGCAACTGGCGTGCGGCAAAGGCACTTGGATTGTCCTGCTGCTGCGGCGGGCGGGATCGGAAAAAGGTCACCTGGAATCCGAGCGGCGCCCCCCGGGTGGTCTTCAGCCAGCCCGTGACATACCACCACTCGGTGCGAAACTGCGCGTGGCTCCCAAAATCCTGCGGGAAACGCAGCCGGTATCCGGGCGTCACTGGCGGATAGACAGGCAGCGGCGACTGCCGCGCGCCGTGCGCATCGGGGCCATCCGCGAGTGCCATGACCATTGCCAGGGCGCAGGCGGCTGCGAACGCCCAGCCCCTTGCCGTACGCCGCGTCGCAGCCACTATGCCCGGCGCGGTCACCAATCCTCCCGGACGGCGCGGAGCGCCGCCTCGCCGAGCGCCGCGCGGCCACTCCAGACCGCCGTCAGCGTGACGGCCGCGATCAGGGCGCCACTGAGCGCCGCGAGCGACCCCCAGGGAACCGACAGGTCGATACTCCAATTGAAGGATTGGCGGTTGATGACGTAGATCAGCACCAGGCTCAATTCCACACCCAGCGTTAGGCCATAGAGCACACCCAGTGCGCTCATGAACAATCCGTCGCAGGCCAGCATGCCGAGCACTTGAGCCCGTAGCATCCCCAGATGCCTCAGCATCCCGAATTGTGCGCGCCGCGCCAGCGCCGTCGAGCTGGCGGCCACCGCGACTCCGACGAGTCCGATGACTACGGCAATGATCTCCAGCGCATAAGTCATCGCAAAAGCGCGATCAAAAATCTGCAGTGACCGTGATCGTACGGTGTCCGTCGAGACCAGCTCGAGCGCTGTGCTATTCCCAAAATGTGCTTGCACCGCGGAGGTAAACGCCGCCGCGTTTGCCCCCGGTTTGAGCCACAGGGCCGCCTCGGTGACATTAGCATCGCCCGTGAGACGGATATAAAGCGCCCGCTCCATAACCAGAGCGCCGCCGGGCCGTACGTAGTCACGCCAGATGCCGGCGACAAAAACCGGCTGCTCGCGGCCGGCAATCGGCAGACTCAGGCGATCCCCGGCCTTTAAACCATACAGATCCTGCAAGGCCTCTGACACCCAGATCGGAGGCGCATCGCTGGGCCAAGGCAGCGGAGCCTGGCGGACCAGCGGTAGATTCCCGAGCAGCGCGCGTGTACTGCCATCCCGCGCAATCAGCGTCACCGCCGGCCGGTCAGCCCGCAAGTAGATCGACTGAGTTCGGCGGAACTCGGCGCGCGCTATTCCAGGGAGCGTGGCCAGGAACTCCTGATCAGCACCGGAGAGTACCGCAGTATCACTTGCCATAGGCACCCGCAGCTGCAGATCAGCCGGCAGCATCTTGCCGAGCCATAGCTCAAAAGAATCGCGAAAGGAATGCACCATGATCGTCATCGCCACCATCAGGCTGAAGCTGACAATAATGGCAGCCAGGCTCACGGCCGAAAGACCGATACTGCCCTTGAGCTGCGCCAGCGCCGTATCGACGCTCACCTGCCCGGTGCGAGGTACTCTGGCCAGCAGGAACCGCATCAGCGAGGGCGCCAGCAGCACCGAACCGAGCAGCAGCATTGCGACGGCCGCGTAGCCTGCCAGCGGCAGCCCGTGCACCGGTGGCAGAGCGACCAGCAACAGCGCGGCGCCAATCAGCAGCAACGGCGCGAGCACGCTCTGAAATCCGGGCAGGCCACCTTCAGCATCACCCGCTTTCAATGCCAGGGCCGGTGCGCGCCTTGCTGCCTCCCGCGCTGGGCGCCACGCGCCGAGCGCGCTGACTGTCGTACCCAGCGCGAAGAACAGAACCAGCGGGAGCGCTGGTGCCAGGGAAACCTGTGTCAGCACGAGGCGGCCAGTGTCCAGATCGGCGCTCAGGTACTGGAGTACTGCCGCAGCGGCGCCGATGCCAAGGCCTACGCCTAACAGGGAGCCCAGTGCGCCGATAGTGACTCCCTCAAATAGCAGGGCGCTGCTCAGTTCGCGACGCGTCACCCCCAGAGCGCGCAGCAAGGCCAGCTGGCTGCGCCGTCGCAGTACCGACAGCCATTGCGTGGAGAATACGAGGAACGCGCCGGTCAGCAGCGTGACCAAGGCCAACATATTTAGATTCACGCGGTAGGCACGCGTCGCGCCCGCGGCCCGCTCCATTTCCACTTCGGGCGCTACGGCCAGGACTCCGGGCGGCAGGCGCGCGAGCAGCCGGGTCCTATAGGCTTGCACAGCGGTCCCAGGCCGCAGACGCAAATCAATGCGATTGATGCGCCCGAGCTGGCCGAGTGTCCATTGCGCCGCGGCCAGATCCATCAGCGCCAGCGGCTCGGCGTAGACGCCTTGCGGCAGGATGGCGATGACCTGCAGTGCCCTGGACGTGCTGCCAACCAGCACGTTGAACCGCTCTCCGCGTCGCACCTGCAACTGCTCAGCCGCCGCCGCACTGAGGATGACAGCATCGGCATCCAGTAGCGTCAGGATATCGCCTCTGATCGGACCGATCAGCATCGGTTGCACTGCCGCAGCACGGAACGGATCGATGGCGATGAGCTTAAGCGGCTCCGGGCGCCCGGCCAGTGCCAGCTGTTCCTCAAGCACCGCACTCGCATCGCTCACATCGCGGTCCCGGGCAAGCTGGGCGAACAGCACTTCGCTGAAGCCACCCACCGGGCCGCGCACGACGATGTCGGCTTCACCGATCAGCTGGTGAGTGGCCAATCCAAATTCATTCAGGGCCGCGCCGTTTACCAGGTACACGGCCACGCCAAGCGCCACACCGAGGGCGATCGCCAGCACCGTCGCCAGCAGCTGACCCGGGCGCTCCCGCGCGCGCGCCTGCGCCAGTCGCCGCCACACCACCCACTGTGCGGCTCCTCTTGAGCCTGTCGCGGCGCCAGCGCGCGTCCTCACGCAACGGGCTCCGGCGGATGGAGCCCACCGGCATCAAGCGTCAGCACCCGATCCGCGCTGCGGGCCGCCACCGGCGAATGGGTAATCAGGATGGCGCTCGCCCCGCTCTCCCGCACCTGCTCGCGCAGCAGATCCAGAACCTGAGCGGCCGTGCGCGCATCAAGATTGCCGGTCGGCTCATCGGCCAGCACCAGACGGGGGCGATGCACCAGCGCGCGGGCGATCGCGATGCGCTGCAATTCTCCACCCGAAACCTCGCGCGGATAGCGCCGGCTCATGGCCCCCAGCCCCACTCTCTCAAGCATTTGTCCGGCCCGCGCGCGCCGCTCTGCGCCCTTTACGCCGAGCAAATCGAGCGGCAGTGCGACGTTCTGCTGCACGGTCAGGTAGGGCAGCACATGAAAGGCTTGGAAGATGAAGCCCATAGTGCGACGGCGCAGGCGTGTGATCGCGTCATCATCAAGCGCGCCCAGCTCCTCCCCGTCGATCCGGATGTTGCCCGCCTCGGGTCGCTCGAGACCGGCAATCAGATTAAGCAGCGTCGACTTGCCGGCACCCGATTCACCCATGATCGCAATGTAAGCGCCGCTCCTTAGCTCAAGGCTGAGATTCTCAAACAGGGGGGGACTGTCCTGGTGAAAACGCTTGCTCAGACGCTCTACTTCGAGGACCAGGGGTGCGTTCGACATCGCAGTAACGCTAAGTGAGACCGGCCTGCTACGCAAGATGTGATTGCCTCAGTGATGAAGCGGCGGCGCGTGTTGAAGCGAAGTTGTCAGTAACAATGTGCCTGGAGGCGCTCCAGTGCACTGCCACGGTGCTTGCCGATTGCTTCCGAATTGGCCCTGCCTGCACAGGCACTCAATGAGTATTCGCGACCGACGCTCCACCGCGCCCGCGCCCAGGATTTCAGCCTTCGTCGCCTCTGCGATGCACTCCAATGAAGATTGTGATAAGAGTGTAGTA
>Ga0182030_10015762_pt1 | contig 14793 bp, 17 predicted proteins | sample 812S3MmetaG_FD_121299 | JGI IMG/M metagenome (GOLD analysis project Ga0182030, IMG submission 121299) | Permafrost microbial communities from Stordalen Mire, Sweden - 812S3M metaG (Illumina Assembly) | ecosystem: Environmental > Terrestrial > Soil > Wetlands > Permafrost | place: Sweden... | reverse complement strand
TCTTCAGGACAAAGCGCATCGCTCGCCGACGTGGATGGCCGGGACAAGCCCGGCCATGACGAGGCGCCAGCCACGCTCCTACCGCCACGTCTTGCGATAGGCGCCCGACGTGGTCTTCTGCCCCTCCGTCAGGGCGACGAGTTCGCTCGCGTCGATCGGTCGCCCCGCCGCATGCGCGTCGACCGCCTTGCGGAAGCTGCGCACCACCGCCTCGACATAGGCGCGGCTGCGCTGGCGCCCTTCAATCTTCAGCGCCGTGACCCCAGCCTCGGCGAGCTTCGGGATCAACTCGGCGGCGTCGAGGCTCGACGGGTCCTCGAACACATGGCCGCGATAGTCGCCGGCCTGGAAATAGCCCTTGCAGATCGTCGGATACGGCGCAGCGGCGGCGCCGTCGACCGCATGGATCGCGAAGCCCCCGAGCCGCGACTCCAATCGCCCGCCAACTTGTTTGTACTCGACGTGGCTGGCCGGCGAGCAGGCGCCGTTCATGTTTGGCGATTTGCCGGTCGCGTAGGAGGACAGCGAGCAGCGACCCTCCGCCATCACGCAGAGCCCGCCGAACACGAACACCTCCGTCTCCACCTCCGTCGCCTGGTTGATGACGGCGATCTCCGGCACGCTCAGTACGCGCGGCAGCACCACGCGCTTGACCCCGAAAGCCTCCGCATAGAAGTTGATCGCCTCCGCGTTCGCCGCCGCCGCCTGCACCGACAGATGCAGCCGCGGCCGCCCGCCGCGATGCTTGCCGGCTGCGTACTCCAGCAGGCCGAGATCGGCGAGAATGACGGCGTCGGCCCCGAACCGCGCCGCGTCGTCAACCGCCTTATGCCACAGCGGCAGCGCGCCCGCGCGCGGAAACGTGTTGATCGCGACCAGCACCCTGGCCTTGCGCTTGTGGGCGTAGGCGATCGCTTCGACCAACTCCTCGCGCGAAAAGTTGAGGCCGGGGAAGTTGCGCGCGTTGGTCTCGTCGTTGAATCCGCAATAGACCGCGTGCGCGCCGGCGTCGACCGCGACGCGAAAGGCCGCCGGAGTGCCCGCTGGGCAGACGAGTTCGAGGTGTTTCATGAGACGAGATGCCGCGTGAGCGTCACACCCGTCAACCGTTGAGCTAGCTTCGACACGACGCCGAGCGGGCGCGCGGCCAACGAGGACAACGGACCAAACAATGCGGCGGCCTCGTCGGCGAGGTTCAGCTCCTCGTTGTCAAGCGCGTTGCGCAGCGCGACAACCAAGGCCGTGTCGCCCTCGATGACGAGATCGCGCGAGAAGAACAGGGCGTCGCCGTCGTAGGCGCCGTGGATCAGGCCGAGCAGCGCGGCCAGCGGCCCGGCGATGCGCGCGTCGCTCAAGGCAGCGTCGAACTGCCGCGCGACTTCGAGCCGCGGGCGTTCGGGGTCGGGCGAGAGGCGGAACGCGATGGGGAGATCGGTCGGCTCTATCGTCACCGTCTTGCTCACATGCTCGCCGAGCCGCTCAAACAAACGCGGCCGGCGCTTGGTCAGGCTTGCGATCAGGCGGTTGCACGCCAGACGCAGCGGCGCCAGCGGCGCCGCGCGCATCGCGCACGCCAAAGGCGCGGGAAGCCGCGGGATTTTTTTGCCGTCACTCATCGCGTCAGGCTTCTTTGCTCGACTTGACCGAAGTTATAACAGACGCATACATCGCCTTGCCGCCAAAGCAAGAGAGGGCATTGTGTCGCTGCGTGATCTGCCGACGTTTCGCGATCTGCCAACTTTCATGCGTTACCTCGCCGACCGCGGCGATCTCGCGCGCGTCGAGGCGCCGATCAGCGTCGTCCACGAGATGACGGAGGCGCATCGCCGCGTCCTGGTCGCCGGCGGCCCGGCCCTGCTTTTCGGCCGCGCGCAGACGCTGCGCGGGCCGGCGAGCATGCCGGTGCTGACCAATCTGTTCGGGACCGGCGAGCGCGTGGCGGCCGGATTCGGCGTCCGGCGCGAGCGCGTCGGCGAACTCGGCGAGTTGCTCGCGGCGTTGCGCGAACCCGCCCCGGTAGAGGGTCTCCGCGACGCTTTGTCGCGCTGGCCGATGGTGTCGGCGGCGCTCTCGACGCGCCCGCAGATCGTCACCGCGCCGCCCTGTCAGGCCGACCCGCGCAAGGGCGCCGACGTCGATCTCAACCGCCTGCCGATCCAAACCAACTGGTCCGGCGAGGCGGCGCCGCTCATCACCTGGGGTCTGGTCATCACCCGCCCGCCCGGCACGGCCGCCGACGATACCGTCGCGATGAACATCGGCGTCTACCGCTGCCAAGCGCTCGGGCCGGACCGCGCGATCCTTCGCTGGCTGGAGCATCGGGGCGGCGCCAAGCATCATCGCGCCTGGGCCGCGCGCGGCGAAGACATGCCCGTCGCGGTGGTCATCGGCGCCGATCCCGCGACGATCCTCTCGGCGGTGCTGCCGCTGCCGGAGACCGTCTCCGAACTGCGTTTCTCCGGCGTTCTGCGCGGCGAGCGGCCGCGCATCGCGCCCGCGCTGACCGTGCCGCTGATGGTCCCCGCCGACGCCGAGATCGTCATCGAGGGCTACGCTTCGGCGACCGAGACGGCGCCGGAGGGGCCTTACGGCGACCACACCGGCTATTACAATTCGGTCGAACGCTTTCCGGTGATGCGCATCACCGCGATCACGACCAAGCGCGATCCCGTCTATCTCTCGACCTACACCGGCCGGCCGCCCGACGAGCCCTCGGTCATCGGCGCCGTGCTCAACGATCTCGCGCTGCCGACGATTCGGCGGCAGATGCCTGAGATCGTCGATCTCTGGCTGCCGCCGGAGGCGTGCTCCTATCGCCTCGCCGTCATCTCGATCAAGAAGCGTTACGCGGGCCAAGCGCGGCGCGTGATGATGGGGCTGTGGGGCATGCTGCCGCAGTTCAACTACACGAAAATCATCATCGTGGTTGACGACGACATCGACGTGCGCAACTGGGACGACGTGATGTGGGCGCTGTCGACGCGCATGGACCCGTCGCGCGACCTCATGCAATTGGAGCGTACGCCCATCGACTATTTGGACTTCGCCTCGCCGGAGTCCGGCCTCGGCGGCAAGCTCGGCATCGACGCGACCAACAAGATCGGGACCGAGACGCACCGCGAATGGGGAACGCCCATAAAGATGGCGCCGTCTGTGGTGGCGAAGGTCGACGCGCTCTGGCCGGAGATCGAGCGCGCCGTCGCCGCGGCTCGCAGGCGGTGAGGCCGCGCGTCGTTGTCGGCCTCAGCGGCGCGTCGGGCGCGGCCATCGGCGTCGCCGTGGTTGACGCGCTGAAGGGGCTCGCGGAGATCCATCTGGTTGTTTCGCGGGCGGGAGAGCGCACGTTGCGCGAGGAGATCGGGCCGTCGGCGCTTGCCTCGCTGCGCGCTGAGGTCGATGTCGCGCACGCGATTGACGACATCGGCGCGACCATCGCTTCTGGCTCGTTCGCTTGCGCCGGCATGATCGTCGCGCCGTGCTCGATGCGCACGCTCTCGGCCATCGCGCATTCGCTGTCCGACAACCTGCTGACGCGCGCCGCTGACGTGCAACTGAAGGAGCGCCGGCCGCTGGTGCTGATCGCGCGCGAGACGCCGCTGCATCTCGGCCACCTGCGCGCGATGACGGCCGCGACGGAGGCGGGCGCCATTGTCATGCCGCCCGTGCCGGCGTTTTATCTGAAGCCGGCGAGCGTTGCGGACGTGGTCAACCAGATCGCCCGCCGCGCCGTCGATCTGCTGCGCGCGTTCCCGCCGCGGGCCGAGGCGTGGCGCGGGGGCGGGTGACGGATCGTACCCCGCATCAACCCGCCTTCCACCGTCCCGCAGCTTTCGTAGCCGGCTCAATCGAGGAAGTCCGCCACGAAGGCGCTCGCTGGGGTGGCGCGCACCTCGGCGGGGCGGCCGATCTGCTCGATCCGGCCTCCGTTGAGGATCGCCACGCGGTCGGCGATCTCCATCGCCTCCGCCTGATCGTGGGTCACGAACACCGTCGTCAGCCCGGTGCGGTCGTGGATCTCGCGCAGCCACTTGCGCAGATCCTTGCGCACCTTCGCGTCGAGCGCGCCGAACGGCTCGTCGAGCAACAGCACGCGCGGCTCAATGGCGAGCGCGCGCGCCAGCGCCACGCGCTGGCGTTGGCCGCCGGAAAGCTCCGAAGGGTAGCGCCGCTCCAGCCCGCCGAGCTGCATCATGACCATGAGTTCCGCAACGCGACCGGCGATAACCTCGCGCAAGGGACGCGAGCGGCGCGGGCGCACGGTGAGCCCATAGGCGATGTTGGCGGCGACGCTCATGTGCCGGAACAAGGCGTAGGACTGGAACACGAAGCCGACGCGGCGCTGCTGCACGGTGAAATCGCTCGCGTCCTCGCCGTCGAAGCGCACCGCCCCTTTGTCCGCCGTCTCCAGCCCCGCGATCAACCGCAGCAGCGTGGTCTTACCGGAGCCGGAAGGGCCGAGCAGCGCCAGCAACTCGCCGGGCTCGATCTCCAGATTGATCGCGTCGAGCACGGCCCCCTCGCCGAAGCTTTTCGACACGCCTTCAATCGAGATCGTCCGCGGCTGGCCGTAGTAACGAGCCGGCGCCTCAACCCGCGCGGGCGCCGGCACGGGCCTCGACGGCGTATTTGACGCCGAGCGTGACCAGGGCGAGGAGCGCCAGAAGCGAAGCGAGCGAGAAAGCGGCGGCGATGCTGTACTCATTGTAGAGAATCTCGACTTGCAGGGGAATCGTGTTGGTGACGCCGCGGATGTGGCCGGAGACAACCGACACGGCGCCGAACTCGCCCATCGCGCGCGCGTTGCACAGCAGCACGCCGGTCAGCAGCGCCCATTTCACGTTGGGCAGCGTGACGGTGAGAAAGGTCTTCCAGCCGCTCGCGCCGAGCGTCAACGCGGCTTCCTCTTCGGCCGTACCCTGCGATTGCATGAGCGGGATCAACTCGCGCGCGACAAACGGGAAGGTCACGAACAAAGTGGCGAGCGCGATGCCGGGCATGGCGAACACGATCTTTATATGATGCGCGGCGAGCCAGTCGCCGAACCAGCCTTGCGCGCCGAACAGCAGCACGAACACGAGGCCGGAGACGACCGGCGACACCGAGAACGGCAGGTCGATCAGCGTCGTCAGCAGGTTTTTCCCCGCGAAATCGAACTTCGCGATCGCCCAGGCCGCCGCCAGCCCGAAGGCGGCGTTGAGCGGCACGACGATGGCCGCAATCGTGAAGGTGAGCGCAATCGCGGCGAGGGCATCCGGCTCCAAGATCGCGTCGACGAATCCGGCCAGCCCTTTCGCCAAGGCCTCCGCGATGACGACGACGAGCGGCGCCAGGAAGAACACGCCGAGGAAGACGAGCGAGACGGCGATGGCCAGAGTCTTGGCGAGCGGCGTCTCGTCGGCGACGCGTCCGGCGGCGCGGCGGGGCAGGGCGGCGTCAGACAAGGCCGAGCCTCCGCCGGCTCCAGCTCTGCGTCGCGTTGATGACGAACAGCATCGCGAACGAGACCGCGAGCATGATCGCGGCGATGGCGGTCGCGCCGTCGTAGTCGTATTCCTCCAGCTTGACGATGATGAGCAGCGGCGCGATCTCCGAGACATAGGCGATGTTGCCGGCGATGAAGATGACCGAGCCGTATTCGCCGACGCCGCGCGCGAAGGCGAGCGCCATGCCGGTCAACAAAGCCGGCGCGATCTGCGGCAGCGCCACGCGGCGCAGGGTCTGCAAGCGCGAGGCGCCGAGCGTCGCGCTGGCCTCCTCAAGCTCGCGCTCCAGTTCCTCGATGATCGGCTGCACGGTGCGCACCACGAACGGCAGGCCGACGAAGATCAGCGCCACCAGAATACCCCAGGGCGTGAAGGCGACGCGCACGCCGATGCGCGCCAGCGCGGCGCCGAACACGCCGTTCGGCGCATAGAGCGTCGCCAGAGAAATGCCGGCGACCGCCGTCGGCAAGGCGAACGGCAGATCGACGAGCGCGTCGAAAAAGCGGCGGCCGGGAAAGCGGTAGCGCGTCAGCACCCAGGCGATCAGCAAGCCAAACAGCACGTCGATCGCGGCGGCGGCGAAGGCGACGCCGAAGGTCACGCGCAGGGCGGCCAGCACGCGTGCGTCGAGCGCTATCGCCGCGATTTTCGCCGCGCCGAGCCCGGACGCGCGGATGACAAGCGCGCTCAAAGGTATGAGGACGACCAACGCGAGATAGGCGAGCGTGACCCCCATCGCCAGGCCGAAGCCCGGCAGCGGGCTCGGCCGCCGCCAGACAGCCAAGCGACTCAATGCAGCGCCTTCTGGATCTGGTCGAACACGCCGCCGTCGGCGAAATGCGTCGCCTGCGCCTTGGTCCAGCCGCCGAACGCGCCGTCGACCGTGATGAGGTCGATCTTGGCGAAGCGCGCCAGATCCTCCTTCGCCGCCGCGCTCGGGTCGCTCGGGCGGAAGAAGTTCTTGGCGATGATCGCCTGAGCTTCCGGCGTATAGAGATAGTTCAGATAGGCCTCGGCCTGCTTGCGCGTGCCCTTGGCGTCGACATTGCCGTCAACCAGGGAGACCGGCGGCTCCGCGAGGATCGACAGCGACGGCGTGACGATCTCGAAATTGTCCTTGCCGAATTCCTGGAAGGCGAGAAAAGCGTCGTTCTCCCAAGCAATCAGCACGTCGCCGATACCGCGCTGCGCGAAGGTGATGGTCGAGCCGCGCGCGCCGGCGTCGAGCACCGAGGTGTTGCGATAAACGCCGGTGACGAAGTCCTTCGCCTTGTCCTGATCGCCGAACTTCTTTTGCGCATAGCCCCAGGCGGCGAGATAGTTCCAGCGCGCGCCGCCTGACGTCTTCGGGTTCGGCGTGACGACGGAGACGCCGGGCTTCACAAGATCGTCCCAGTCGTGAATGCCCTTCGGGTTGCCCTTGCGCACCAGGAACACGATGGTTGACGCATAGGGCGTCGAGTTGTGCGGCAGCCGCTTCTGCCAGTCGGCGGGGATCTTGCCGGTCTTCTTCGCAATCGCGTCGATGTCGGCGGCGAGCGCGAGCGTCACCACGTCGGCGTCGAGGCCGTCGATGACCGAGCGCGCCTGCGCGCCGGAGCCGCCGTGCGAGGCCTTGACGCTGACGGTCTCGCCGGTCTTGGCCTTCCAGTCGGCGGCGAAGGCGGCGTCAATCGCCTTGTACAGCTCGCGCGTGGGATCGTAGCTCACATTGAGCAGCGTCACGTCGGCGCGTGCGGCGACAACAGCCAGCGCCAGCGCCAGCGTTGCATTCCAGCAAACACGAACCCAGGACATACCAAACCTCTATTTCTGGAACGGCACGACATCGCCGGCCGGCTGGGTCGGCGCGAGTCCGACGGCGCGCGAGACCTCCTCCGCGCTCCAGCCGATGCTTTCGTAGGCGCCGCGCCAGTACAGCAGCGCGCCGCCGCTGGCGCGCGGCCGGGCGAAGCGCACGCGGCCGATGAGAATGGCGTGCGAGTGCCGTTCGACAATGTCCTCGACCTCGCATTCGAACGCCGCCAGCGCGTCGGCGAGCAGCGAAACTCCGTCCTGCGTCGCGATCCAGTGGCCCTGCCGGAAGCGCTCCGCGCCCTTGACGCCGCCGCGACCGGCGAAGCGATCGGCGATCTCCGCATGGTTCTCGCCGAGCACGTTGACGCCGAACAGATCGCTTACCGATAGCTGCGCATACAGCGAAGCCGCACGGTTGACGCAGACGATCAGCGTCGGCGGGTCGGCCGACAGCGACGAGACCGAAGTCGCGGTGAAGCCGGTGCGTTCTTCCCCGGCGCCGTGCGTGACCACTGAGACGCCGCTGGCGAGCTGGCGCATGGCGAGGCGGAAGGAGTCCGCGGCGTTTGCATCCCACGGCCGCGGCTGCTCGCGCGGAGTCGAGGGCGTGGCCGTCATCGACATGTCTCGTGCGCCGCCGACTTGGTTGAGAGATCAGAGATCATCGTGGTCCTCTTTTTCGCCGGTCAGCCAGGCCTTTTCGCGCCGCTCGTCGCGCAGCGCGCGCCGCGGACGCACATGGAACACGAGATCGCCGTCGTCGCGCCCGAGCGCGTCCGTCTCCAGCGCGGCAGGCTCCGACAGCGCCCGCACCAGGGTCGCGAACGCCTGCCGCAGCCGCATGCCCGTCGCCTGAAACTGATGCTGAAGCGTCATGGCCGCCTCCCTCAGATGCCGCCGCCGTTGCTGAACGAATCCCGGCGCGGCACGGCCTGCGTGATGTTGCTGTCGGGCGCGACGTTCTGCGTCAGCCAGACGCCGCCGCCGATAGAGGAGCCGCGGCCGATGGTGACGCGCCCGAGAACGGTCGCGCCGGCGTAGACGACGACGTCGTCCTCGACGATGGGGTGGCGCGGATAGCCCTTGCGCAACGCCCCGTCCTCGCCGATCTCGAACCTTTTCGCGCCCAAGGTCACGCCCTGGTAGAGCCGCACGTTGCGGCCGACGATGGCGGTCTCGCCGATGACGACGCCGGTGCCGTGATCGATGAAGAAACGCTCGCCGATCATGGCGCCGGGATGAATGTCGATCCCGGTGCGGCCATGCGCGTCTTCCGAAGCGATGCGCGCCAGCATCGGCGCGCCGAGTTCGTAGAGCGAATGGGCGAGGCGATGGCGCAGCGTCGCGGCGAAGCCGGGGAACGAGAAGATGATCTCGTCGATGCTGATCGCCGAGGGGTCGCCCTCGAAGCCGGCGCGCGCGTCGGAATCGGCGAGCGCGCGGATGGTGGGCAGATCGGCGGCGAACGCCGCGACCAGTTCCGCCGCGCGTCCGGCGCCGCCCTCCGCGTCGCTTTCCAGCGCCAGTTCAAGCTTGATCTGGCCCTGAAGCGCGCGCAACGCAGACGCCAGCGTCTTGCCGACGAAGGCGTCGATCTCTCCCGCCGACAGCCCCTGCGGGCCGAAATGACGCGGATAGAGCACGGAGACGAGATCGTCGAACGCCGCAATGACGGTCTTGCGTGAGGGCAGACTCGGCGTCGGGCCGCTGTAGCGGCGACGTTGCGACAGGCTGCGCAGGTCGCGCAACCGGCCGACAATGTCGTCGATGTCTAGACCGTCCTCGGGCTCGGAGTGGGCGAGTGCGATCACGCGGCGATCCCCTTGGCGTCGAACAGGCCCTCGAACAAAGCCGAGCTGAGATAGCGCTCGCCGGAATCCGGCAGCACGACGACAATGGTCTTGCCGGCGTTCTCGGGCTGCCGCGCGAGCCGCACCGCGACCGCCGCCGCCGCGCCGCAGGAGATGCCGGAGAGGATGCCCTCCTCGACCGCGAGCCGGCGCGCGAACAGGATCGCCTCCTCGTTGCTGACCTGCTCGACGGCGTCGACGAGCGAGAGGTCGAGCACGTCGGGCACGAAGCCGGCGCCGATGCCCTGGATCTTGTGCGGGCCGGGCTTGAGCGGCTCGCCGGCGCGCTTCTGCGTCAATACTGGGCTTGCGGTCGGCTCGACCGCGACCGAGCGGATCGGCTTGCCCTTCGTCTCCTTGATGTAGCGCGAGACGCCGGTGATGGTGCCGCCGGTGCCGACGCCGGCGACGAGAATGTCGATGGCGCCATCGGTGTCGTCCCAGATCTCCGGGCCGGTCGTCTTCTCGTGAATCGCGGGGTTGGCGGGGTTCTTGAATTGCTGCAACAGCACGTATTTGTCGGGATCGGAGGCGGCGATCTCCTCGGCCTTGGCGATGGCGCCGCCCATGCCTTTGGCGCCCTCGGTCAGCACCAGCTTCGCGCCATAGGCGATCAGCAGCTTGCGGCGCTCCAGGCTCATCGTCTCCGGCATGGTCAGCGTGATCGGGATGCCGCGCGCCGCGGCGACGAAGGCGAGCGCGATGCCGGTGTTGCCGCTGGTCGGCTCGACGATCTCCTTGCCCGGGCCGAGCAGGCCCTTGGCCTCGGCGTCCCAGATCATCGCCGCGCCGATTCGGCATTTGACGGAATAGGCGGGGTTGCGCCCCTCGATCTTGGCGAGCACGGTGGCGCCCGCCCCGTCGGTAACGCGGTTAAGTCGCACGAGCGGCGTGCGGCCGATGGATAGCGAATTGTCGGCGAACCAGTGAGACATGGTCTTCCCCTCTATCGATATTTTTGGTAGACATAGTGGAAGCTATAGACCATGTCTAGGGGCGGCAGCCGCCTCGCGGCAATTTCAACAAGGGGACCGTCATGGATCGCAGAACGTTCCTCCTCGGCGCCGTCGCTGTGGCCGCCGCGTCGGGCCGCGCCGGGGCCGCGCCAGTTACGGAACTGCGCATCGGATACCAGAAGACCGCCGTGCTCCTGGTCGTGAAGGCGCAGAAGCTGCTCGAAAAGCACTTCGAGCCCAAGGGCGTGAGCGTGAAATGGGTCGAATTCGCCTTCGGCCCGCCGCTGCTCGAAGCCGTCAACGCCGGCGCCGTGGACTACGGCTACACCGGCGACGCGCCGCCGATTTTTGCTGAAGCCGCGAAGGCGCGCATCGCCTACGCCGCCGCGATCCCCGCGCGCGGCTACGGGCAGGCGATCGTCGTGCCCGACGCCTCGCCTGCCAAAACGCTGGCCGATCTGAAGGGCAAGAAGATCGGCGTCGCCAAGGGGTCGAGCGCACACAACCTGCTGGTGACGGCGCTGGAGTCCGAGAAGATCGCCTGGAGCGACATCGAGCCGGTCTATCTCGCGCCCGCCGACGCGGCTTCCGCCTTCGGCCGAGGCGCCATCGACGCGTGGTCGATCTGGGACCCATTCTACGCCATCGCCGAACTGAAGCAGAAGGCGCGGCCGCTGCCGGTCGACCGCGCGGCGACGGTGCAGAACTCGTTCTTCCTCGCCAACAGCGATTTTCTCAAGGCCCATGCTGATCTCGTCGGCGAGATCAACGCCGAGGTCGCCAAGGCGACGATCTGGGCGGACGCGCATCGCGACGACACGGCGGCTTTGTTTGCCGAGGCGAGCGGCGTCGACATCGCCGCGCAGAAGCGTTCGGTCGAGCGCGCCGAGTTCGCCTTCGGACCGATGACCGACAAGGTCGTCGCCGAGCAGCAGGCGGTCGCCGACCGCTTCCAGCGCCTCGGCCTGATTCCCGCGCCGATCAACGTGCGCGATATCGTCTGGATCTGGAAACCCAACGCTTGAGAGGAAGCGACGCCATGACTTCGACAACCAAACCGCTGGACCTCTACTGGTTCATTCCCGTCAGCGGCGATGGCTCCTATCTCGGCACCGACAAGGGCAACCGCTCCGCCGATTTCGCCTATCTGAAGCAGATCGCGCAGGCCGCCGACAATCTCGGCTACAAAGGCGCGCTGATCCCCGTCGGCTCGCATTGCGAGGACCCGTTCATCGTCGCCGCGGCGCTCGCGACCGTCACCGAGCGGCTGCGCTTCCTCGTCGCGTTGCGGCCGGGGCTGGCGACGCCGACGCATTTCGCGCGCCAGACGGCGGCGATCGACCGCATCAGCAACGGCCGCGTGCTCATCAACCTCGTCGCTGGCGGCGACTCGAAGGAGCTGGCCGGCGACGGCATCTTCCTCGATCACGACGAGCGCTATGCCCACGCCGCCGAGTTCCTCAACGTCTACCGCCGCCTGCTGGCGCACGAGACGGTCAGCTACGCCGGCAAGCATGTGCGCGTCGAAGGCGCGCGGCTGTTGTTTCCTCCCGCGCAGGACGAGGTGCCGGTGTGGTTCGGCGGCTCCTCCGATCCCGCGCTCGATCTCGCGGCGGCGCAGACCGATGTCTATCTGACCTGGGGCGAGCCGCTGGAGCAGGTCGCCGAGAAGATCGAGGCGGTGCGCAAGCGCGCCCGCGCCAACGGCCGCGAAGTCAAGTTCGGCCTGCGCATCCATCTCATCGTGCGCGAAACCGACGCGGAAGCCTGGGCCGTCGCCGACAAGCTGATCGCGCATCTCTCCGACGAAGCCATCGCGGCGGCGCAGCAGAAATTCGCCAACGAATCCGATTCCGTCGGCCAGCGGCGGATGAGCGCGCTGCATAACGGCGGCAAGCGCGACGGGCTCACAATCGCGCCCAATCTCTGGGCCGGCATCGGCCTCGTGCGCCGCGGCGCCGGCACCGCGCTGGTTGGCGATCCCGCGACCGTCGCCAAGCGGCTGCGCGAATATCAGGCGCTCGGCGTCGAGACGATCATCGCCTCCGGCTATCCGCATCTCGAAGAGGCCTACAAGGTGGCGGAACTGCTGTTCCCGGAGCTTGGGATCAACCAGACGCCGCAGCGTTCGCACGGGACCGCGCCCGGCGAGTTCGGCGTCGGCGCGTTCAAGCCCGCCGCCGCGGCGGAGTGAGAGGCGCCCCGTCATTGCGAGCGAAGCGAAGCAATCCATCTCGCCGTGATCGAACGCCCGACGGTCGGGCAGCGCAGGCGTGGATTGCTTCGCTGCGCTCGCAATGACGACAAATCGCAGCAAAGGAAGCCCATGACGGAAGCCGCTCTTCAACGAACCGCCAGCCCGGCCCGCGCCGTCAGAAAACAACCGCTCGCGCGGTTCGCTCACGCGGGCGCCGGCTGGTTGATCCCGGCGGCTCTCGTCGTGCTGTGGCAGGCGCTGTCCACGGCCGGCGTCATCTCCGACAATGTGCTGCCCTCGCCCTTCGCCGTGCTCGCCGCCGCTTGGCGGCTCACGCTGACCGGCGAACTGCCGCGCAACGTCGAGGTCAGCTTCCTGCGCGCGATGGGCGGCCTCGTCGTCGGCGGCGGGATTGGCTTTGCGCTTGGGTTGGCCAACGGCCTGTCGCGCATCAGCGAGCGGCTGACCGACTCCAGCTTGCAGATGATCCGCAACATTCCCCATCTCGCGCTGATCCCGCTGGTGATCCTTTGGTTCGGCATCGAGGAGGAAGCCAAGCTGTTTCTCGTCTCGCTCGGCGTGTTCTTCCCCGTCTACGCCAACACGCTGCACGGCGTGCGCTCGGTCGATCCGCATTTGATCGAGATGGCGAAAAGCTATCGCATGTCGCGCGCCGATCTGTTCTGGCGGGTGATCCTGCCGGGCGCGCTGCCGTCGATCTTCGTTGGCCTGCGCTACGCGCTCGGGATCATGTGGTTGACGCTGATCGTCGCCGAGACCATCGCCGCGCAATCCGGCGTCGGCTACATGGCGATGCAGGCGCGCGAGTTCTTCGCCGTCGACGTCGTCGTGCTGTCGATCCTCATCTATGCGCTGCTCGGCAAGCTCGCCGACGTCGTCGTGCGCGCGCTGGAGCGCGTGTTTCTTTCCTGGAACCCCAATTACGGACGCGCGTGAGTCGATGGCCTTGGCGATCTCAAGCGAAACGTCGCTGGCCTTTGACGGCCGCGCTCCAACAAATGCGGCGCCCGGCGCGGCGCTCACCGTGCGCGGCCTCGTCAAGCAATTCGGCGCGACGCGCGTGTTGCACGAGCTTGACCTGCATGTCCCCGCCGGCCAGTTCGTCGCCATCGTCGGCCGCAGCGGCTGCGGCAAGAGCACGCTGCTGCGGTTGATCGCCGGGCTCGACCAACCGGACTCTGGGCGTATCGCGTTCGGCGGCGATTCGCCCGAGCCCGCGCGCGTGATGTTTCAGGAGCCGCGCCTGCTGCCCTGGGCGCGCATCCTCGCCAATGTCGAGGTCGGCCTCGGGGCCGGGCGCGGTACCCCCGAAGCGCGCACGCACGCTATCCAGGCGCTCGACGCCGTCGGCCTCGGCGAGCGCGCCGGCGACTGGCCCTCGACGCTTTCCGGCGGCCAGAAGCAGCGCGTCGCTCTGGCGCGCGCGCTGGTCAGCCGTCCGCGCCTGCTCGCGCTCGACGAGCCGCTCGGCGCGCTCGACGCGCTGACGCGCATCGAGATGCAGCGCCTGCTCGAACAGGTCTGGTTGAAGGAGCGCTTCACCGCGATCCTGGTCACGCACGACGTCGGCGAGGCGATTGCGTTGGCGGATCGTATCGTGCTGATCGAACGCGGCGCGATAACGATGGACGTCGCCGTCGATCTGCCGCGGCCGCGTCATCGCGGCGACCCGAAAGTCGCCGCGCTGGAGGAGCGCATACTGGACCGGCTGCTGGAGGCGGGCTGAATTGCTGTCGGACTGGCGCCGCAAGATCCTGGGGCTGACCGCGACCGGGCCGCTCAGCGAACAGGCGGTGCGCGCCGCCTATTGGCGTTTGGTTGGCGCGCGCGACGGCGCCGATCTCGAACGCGCGCAAGCCGCCAAGCGCGGGTTGTTGTTCGATCTCGGCGTGCGCCCCCCCGCGCCGCGCGGGCGGCGCAAAGACGGCTAGCGCGATGGTAAGTTGATTGATGGCTCGCGTTTGAGAGCGCCGCCCTTCGCGTCATGCCCGGGCTCGTCCCGGGCATCCACGTCGCGCCGCCTCAATGTCTCATCAGGATAAGACGCATCTCTTCCCGGCGTGGATGGCCGGGACAAGCCCGGCCATGACGGAGAGCGCAGTGAATAGACCTATTTCGAAGTTCCATTTCAAAGACGGCTAACCGTTGGTGGCGAAGCCCGGAAACAGCGTCATGCCGCCGTCGACAAATATGGTCGCACCGACGATATAGTCGCAGAAGTCGGAGACCAACCACGCCGCGGCCTTGCCGATGTCCTCGGGCTCGCCGATGCGGCCGTAGGGGATCAGCGTCATCAGGCTCTTGTAGGCGTCCTCGGTCGCCCAGGCGTCGTGGTTGATCGGCGTTCGGATCGCGCCCGGCGCAAGCGAGTTGATGCGGATGCGGTCGGGCGCGCATTCCTGCGCGAGGCTCTGCATCATCAGCATGATGCCGCCCTTGGAGCTGGCGTAGTTGATGTGGCCGGCCCACGGGATCATCTGATGCACCGA
>Ga0182030_10015761_pt1 | contig 14793 bp, 12 predicted proteins | sample 812S3MmetaG_FD_121299 | JGI IMG/M metagenome (GOLD analysis project Ga0182030, IMG submission 121299) | Permafrost microbial communities from Stordalen Mire, Sweden - 812S3M metaG (Illumina Assembly) | ecosystem: Environmental > Terrestrial > Soil > Wetlands > Permafrost | place: Sweden... | reverse complement strand
TATAAAAAAACTATATTAGCTTTTATTCTAGTATTTTAAATTTAGAATAAAAGCTTTTTTTTCTTTTTTTCTTAGATATCTAAAATACTAATAAACTTGTACTACTTTTTTATTTGTACCGAATTAAGGCTCTTATAAAGCAAGTACTGCGAGTGTGACATATCCTGTCGTGTAACCCGAGATCTTTCTCCACGTTTTAACTAGTGCTATACAGGGGATAATTCCACCGCCGCTATCTTTGATTAAAATATAGCGACTCTCAGGAGGAAATGATGGTGGAAACCTGTGAAGACCTCCTGGTGCAGCACCATCGATGTTGGGACCGGTTTCCCCAATAGGTCGATGTTCTGAGCTCTGAATTTGACGCAAATTGGATGGTAGAACAATCAAAGGGGAACAATCCATTTATCTTTTGGTGCTTTAAGCAACTCTTCGCAATATTATTGGAATTCTCCCAAATCTCTCTTCGTGACAGGAGGGGCTGCACTTCCTTCTTTTCCAGCTGCGGCATCCCTAATAACCCTGGCTAATCGTATGACCCCTTCCTCCAAATCCGCTTCTGCTTCCCACGAGAAGCAAAGCCGGATGCTGGATGGGAATTTTATGCTATCGTCACCCTGTACCTCAAAAATATTACCCGGGGCCACAATCAAATTCTCTTCCTCCTTGCACTTTCCACTCACGGCCTCGGCATCAATATTCCTTGGGAGCTCCAGCCAAATAAAATAGCCTCCGAATACACTAGAACCAGGGAGAGTATCCGAAACGAAATGTATTCCAAGCGGGACGAGATGGGTAAGGATAGCAAGTTTCATTAAAGTGTGGCGTTTCTGATACTCCGGCTTCAGAAAGAATTCTATATGTCGTTCAAGGTCCCCGCTACGTAATAAGGAGTTGATGATAGTGGCGGTCATTTGACTTGGCGCTCCCCCACTTCTTGAACTTCCACATTGACTTAAACCGTATGCGAATTTTGTAGTCGATTCTCCCCAACCGGTGCGAACACCAGGTCCCACGATTTTGGAAAATGAGCCGTTCGATACAGTGTTGCCAAACCCATCATCTGCTCCTTCGCGTTGGCGGGGTAGAGTGCGATCGACGTCAACTAGTCTCGGTAGGAGGGCGCTTTTCAGAGTCGTCGTGGGGTTAAGTGAGGATGTGGAATCGGAGGTTGGCCACTGTAGAAAGTCATAGACATCGTCGGTGATAATTAAAGCATCGTGTTTGCGTGCTAATTGGACCAAACTCTGGCGGGCAGAGAGGGACATTGAACGACCAGATGGATTGGAGAAGGTTGGGACACAGTAGATTACGTGGCGGTATATCTTCGACCACGGTTTAGGACGTTTAATGGCCTGCGCTCCGGTCAGCATCATCATTATGAAATTTCTAATGCCCCATGGGCAAGAAGACAACGGCAAGCCATGAATTTCTTGATGGTCGTTCACAATTCTTTCAAGCCCATATCACGTGCCCAACTGTTGGCTGGCTTCCCACTCCACCATAACTTGTGCGCTTTGCCACTACCCGAAGAAAAAACGAACATACCTTTGGTACTACTCTTGTGCTCCTATCCTGTTCCAAAATTCTCTCCAATCCTTCCAAATCAATACCGTCCTCGCCCTCATCAACCGCCCTCGTCACCAAACCCGCATCATCAAATATCCTGCACGCGAGAAAGTACGAGGGCGCGACCATCCAAACCCTGGTAACAACCGGATCCGTATATACCTGAAGTATACATGCAAGATTCTGAGATGCGCCGCCGGTGATGCATATACGTTCTGGATCTGCGCTGACCTCATGGGAGCGTTGGGTGGCGGGAGCGTAGAAACCACTCAGCCATTCCGCGATGCTCTCGCGCAAGGGCTGATAACCTGGATCGGGACCGTAAAGAAGTGCTGGGGTGCTCACTTGGGGATCACTTAGAGCTTGCTTCGCTGCTTTCTCAATCGCAGAAGCAGGGAGGAGAGAGGGGTTTGGCCAGCCCCGAAGGAAGTTTATTTGCGTTTTTGGCAGCGCGTCTCCCATTGCGTTGGTCGATGTGAGTAACCTGTATGAGGGTGTTCTTGGGGTTCGCTTCTGGCGCTTCAATGTTTGGATAAATCTCGATTTGAACATTAAGAGAGGTTGAGGTAGACAGGTGCAAAGTGGATTGAATGATAGGCTTTCATTGGATGAAAATGATGAGCAAGTCGAAATTTTCCTGGCGAATTGTTTTTGCCCACTTGGGGATATAAAATCACCTCCGATATAGAATCATCCCCAACTTCGCTTCATAGGTATATAGAGCAAAGAAAAGCTTCAAGTTTCAGGATATCAAATTCATCACTATGCACAATGCACAAGAGCCAAATCACGATTTTTGAAGTGTTTTATTGATTAGCTAGCCGCTAAACAGCGCTAATGAGCCCTTTCATTTGTCTCTCCACCATGGTGTACAGGCAAGCTTGCAAGATTTGCACGAATTATCTCGTATCTATCAATTCAGCTTCCCTCATCATGACGTCTAGTTCCATCGAAGATGATATTTGCAGCCCGTCCTCGGCTGCATCGATTCAATGCACAGCTTGTCATTTCGGCAAACTTGTGTGAAGCTGCTTATCAATGACTCGCGCACCCAGTGTACACGCCGCATGCGAAATTGCAATACAGCCGCAAAACAAACATCCGCTCATGTGCAGTTACAAGGTGTGGTAATGTGAAAAAGGGGGGGTGCTTGTGTAGAAAAGAAATTCGAGATTATTACAGGTGAAGGTCGACGCTTCAACCCGCTGCATCAGAAGTCTAGTTGTATGCTCCTGCAAATTATTCTACGGCAATCATGACTGAATTGCGGGTGGATGTCGGGACCAATCGTATCCTCCTGAACCATTTCCTCGGCCAGCGCGACCTCCTCTACCTCCCCGACCGCTTGGGCTGGATGACATAGAAGTACTATCAGCACTAGGAGACGCGAAACCGCTAGATGTATCTCTTCCTCGGCCGCCTCTTTGGGATCCAGAAGTATGGCGTTGGTTGTTGGATCGATTTCCACGATTTTTAGGATTGCTCCGTTGTCGTCGGTTAGGCATGCTGACAACTTTGGGTAATGCTTGATAAGGCATCTTTATGGTAATAGTGCTGGCACCATCTTCACCACGGTCTTGGGGCAACGCGAATAGATTGACGCTCGTAACCCCGTTAGCGGGAAATTTAGTAGGATTGACCTTAGGTGCAGAAGCAAGCTGCCAGCCGTTCGTAGGTGGGTTAAAAGGCACTTTGATAACAGGCAATGAACCCATTTCTTGTTCTTCGAAACACTCTTCAGCTGGGGGTTTAGTTGTGACAGAACTGTCATCTGGTGCTAGGTCGCCGGTGACCGACGATGGTAGAGAGACAGTTGCTGTAAGCTGGGAGTTGGGAATCTCTAACGCATGCTTACTGGATGAGTCGACGGTTGGAGCATGCTTGGCTGGAGGTGAGCTCTTGCGTCCTATCAATGAGTTGATTCTGTCCTGCCAATTTTTCGCCTCCGGTAGTTCAGTTCGAACATCTTGGGAGCCACGGTAATAGGATTCTCGGGGGGGGTATCTGTTAGTTGGGGGAGCAACCGGTGCAGACACTGCAGCTGCAAATGAAGCTGGTTTTGGAGGACCAATAGGAGGTAATATCGTTGGTGGCAATCTCACGACCGGTTTCGTGTTCTCAAGTGGAGAATCGGGGCGCGGTAGGTTCACGTGTGGGTGAGACATGTCACCATCGTACGCGGGATGACCTGCCATAGTTGGTGGCGGTGGTGATGCGGACCTTGCGAAGGAAACGGTTGTTGGGTCTTCCAAACGAATATCTCGATTAGGGAAGAATCTCGAACCACGGCCCATAGAAGACGTGTTCATCTGAGATGATCTCCAAGGGTCGTTGAATTGCGATTGGGCAACAGCTTCCGCTTGTCGATGATCGTCGAACACCTGTCGTGGAACTCCTTCAGCAGATGCCAAATGCCCGGAACCATCATCGACAGATCTGATGACTTTTTGCACCTTGCTTCGGGTTCCATCATCCTGCAAGGCGACCTGGCGATAAGTCTCTGAAAAGACAGTCGGCTGTGCGTCAGGAAGCAGGCCCTTTTCTCGTAGCTCGCGCTTTTGAGCTTCCTCTTCTTGTTGCTTTTGGCGAAGTAGCATATCATCCTGCCTGACAATCTCATCTGCATTGCCCCACCCGGGAGCCATGGTACGTTGTTGTTGCTCTCTCCCAGGACCTTGCTGTCTGTTGGGGGGACCAATTGGAGAAGGGCGAGAACCATATCCCCGTCCTTGCTGGTAAGAACCATTTCCACGGTTTGGTGGACCGATTGGACCAGGGTGAGATGACGATTGCATTTCCGGCAAGCCACTCAACTCTGTATTGAAGGTACCATTTCCAAGTGATTTTTCTTGGGTAGGAGGACCCCAAAGGTTTGCGCGCTGCGATGGTTGAGGAGCCCAAGATTGAAATCGATCCGAATTGGCAGATGAAGGATTTTGCCATGGCCTACCATCTTGAGATGGATGAGGAGGAGCGGAGGATGGTCCTAATGGGGAAATACCGTTTTGTCGGATATCCTGATTTGGTGAGCGGTCTGTAAGCTTCTGATCAGCAGGCCCCGTCGCAGGGGAAAGCTTTTCCTTGTCCTCGGAACTCTTGCGTGATGAGTCATTGCTTGATCCTAGAGGCTCCTCTGTCTCGCGGATTTGAATCTGCTTGGGAACGACCTGCTCGTCCTTAGGCGTTTCCTTCTTCTTCTTCTCTGGTGGAGGACCCATAGCCTCGAGCTTGATTCGAATTCGTTCTTGCTTAGCAGCCTCTTCCCGAGCCTCTTGTTCTTGTCTTCTCTTTATGGCAAGCTCTCGAGTTTGACGCATGATCTTTTTTTGAGCCTCGACTGGATCTTCGTAAGGTGCCGGGGGTTGCCCATCCAAAGATACCGAACCAGGTGGAATTGGTTGACCATGAACAGATTGTGGAGAAGGGTGACTGACAACGGGTGAAGCTCGGGCTTGCCATGGTTGATTTTGGTAGTTGCGTTGACCAGGGTGGCCAGATGGTGAATAATTTCGAGGTGAGGAAGGTGCGTCGCTTACTGCAGCCAACGAACCTCTTCGTGCATTCAACATATCGTGAGGAGGCGGCATATCATGTCCCCTGCTCATACGTCTACCGAAGTTACCACTTCCACCGCTGACATTAGAAGAGGTTCGGCGTCGACCATAACCAACATCTTGACCACTGGCTCGATGGGTTTGGAAAGCAGCCGATGGCTCTGCAGGCCCATCTTGGTGCGACGGACGTTGGAGTACAGCAGGTTGACGAGAATGATCGGCCCGCGAGCCTCGACGGTTATTATCGTTCACAGGCTCGTATCTGCCAGACTGAGAGTTGTATAATTCCCGACTGGTGTTCGCATGACCACCTTCTCTCCAAGACGATCGACTGAAATCATCCGCAGCAATCTCCTTTGCCGGTGGAGGTGGCATACCACCAAAACCATGAGGATCTCTCTGATTGAATCTACTCTGTTGTTGATTCTGAGGGATATCAATGGCAACTGGAGCAACCTTCTCCACAGGTGGTAAAGGAGCCCATGGTGACTTAACTGGTGTTGGAGGCCCTGGCGGCTTGGCGACCAGGGTTAGCTTTTCAGAAGCACCTTTGAGTACCAGTCCTGCTCGTCCAGACCCAAATCCACTTGGTTTCACAGTTGGTGATGAGGCAGCTTGTGCTGGCGCCGGGGATTTGGGCTTCGTTGCTTCAACATTCTTGGCCGCTTGGACGGCCGGAATGGGTGTGGGTTCTCTTGGAGGTGCAGGTGTATCGTCTGCTTGTGGCAGAGTAATTTTCGTGCCATCCGTCCATTCAATCGTCTCTGGCGCCCAATCATCATCGTCATCATCGATATCTGCCCAATTCGCCTGCTGCTGCTTATTAGGATCATCCGATTGAAGTCTCGTAGCTAAATGAATTCCGTATTGTACTTTAAGCTCCTCGTCCGTGAATCGCTTGGGTTCTGGAGGTGGGGCAGCTAGATATTGTTAGTATGTTGCCGTTAATCGATGAAACATTGGTGATTGCAACATACGCCTGTTCTTGTTCCACACAGCACTAGCATCTGGTGCAGCGCCAGCCTTTGTACCATTTGCAGTGGTGACAGCACGGGGAGTCGAGTCACGAAGACCACTTCCAGACTTTGCAATCAATCGAGGTCTTCCCTTATCATTGATTGAAGGTCCTGTTTGCGCTGCGGTAGTGCCAGCAGCTGCTTTCTCTCCAAGCTTCGAAGGTACCGCAGGAGTCGTGCCTTTGGCTGCGAGGAATGTCTTATTGACAGAAACCGGCTTGAACGATGCGACCTTCTTCACAGCTGATGCACTGCGAACATGGCCTTTCTCATCTCTTGCAACTCTCGAGGCCTCCGCTTTCGTAGCTTCCGTATCCGATCCTCCACTGACACTGGCCTCCGCCGAGATGCCGCCTGTACCAACGACTTCTGTATCTTGCTTAATTCCATCGCTCTCGCTATCGCCGTTTACTGAAAGAGGTAGGGGAAGTTGAGAGGGGACATCTTGAAGGGTGGTTTCAGTTGTGCTCTGGTCGCAAGTCAGCAAAAAGTGAGGACACGCTCAACTGTTCGTAATCCTACCAGCTCATGATCAGGTAAGGCAGAGGACGTCGCGATATTATCAGTGGTGGCTTCAGTTGCCATCCTACGTCTTCAGATTGTTTGTGCGTAGATCCAGGAGCTGCGCATGCGCTGGCCCTTCCCCGTCCTTGATGACTCGTAGAAGCACCGAGATTTGGGGTTCTGGAAGGCCTTGAGGGGAATCAAGGAATAAAGAAGAGTCGCGATAATGAGGATGCGACAAAGAAGAAGATTTATTAACTCCTATTATGTATGGAGGGGGAGAGGAAGAGGATTAGGTATTTGGGAGGGAGATGGTGGTTTATTTTCGTTCAGGTCGATTAACGTTTGATTTAACTCGTCAGGTACAACTTTGTCTTAGCGCTAGAAGAATTGCAGGCGAGAGAACGAGGCTGAGGCTTTTATGAGAAACACAAAAGGGGGTGAATCAAAATATTGTATATTGTAAATTGGAATTCTATATGTTCACAATCTAATATCCAATTCGGTTCTGTTTGTGTCCGGTCTGCTAGATGAAGTTCCCATACCTCAGCAATGGGATGCTTCTGAGTCAATTCTGGTGTTCGGTTCTGTTAACTTGACACATGTAGTCGAGTATTTCAACACCCGAAATCCGAAGTGTTTTATATAGGGTACGTTTGAGCCGAGTCATATCAAAAGCAGTTTTCACGAGATATAGAAGCCAAGAACTGCTAGAAATTGCGGGGTTCAACCGCAGGGGAAGTGAAGATTACCAAGTCGACGGCCACCTGCATTGGACCAGGCTTTGATCCATCAACCATAAATGCGTATAATTTGCCATAGTAGATGAGGACCCATCAATTCCCCGATCATCATAATTCAAAACATCACAGTCACTGCGTAGCCCGGTCTTTTGGTGAGGTTGTCTGGTATTCTTCTATTCCATATTTACAAGCGCCGCATCTCGAACCAACGTAACATTCCCATCATCGTAGCTTCTGACCATCTAATGAGCGTTGTTCTTGTGGTGACCTGCAAACATTATTAGTTCGGGTGACAAGTCCTCGAGCACTCCTTCGACTTACGGAGATGGAAGTAGTAAGCCTGAGCGTATCCGATGCCGACGACAACAATAATGGCGTGGATGATAGCTACAGTCCCAAAAATTAGTAGGAGGCTCATTAAAAGGTGTGTATTGACACATACGTGTGGCACTTGGATTCTTTCCGAAGTACTTGGCCCTGTATCTGCCGACCAATCCAGTGGCCTTGGTTTCCGGAGCAGAACCTCGTGGGAGTTTCTCGTAGAAGCTCACAACACGAGACATGCGCGCAGCATCTTGCGCGGCGCCAATTCCCTATATCCCATAAGCACCATCCCTTATGTTCTTTTCGTAGTTCGACCAATCAAGTTGAAAACGGAGGATGGAAGGGGTAGCCATTGAGCAAAGGGGTTTCAATGAGACTCACAGTTGGAGATGCAACCTATATTTGAATTAGTAGTCAATTTTATAGGAAATCGTAGGACTAAGACGTACCTTGGGAGGAATGAGGGTCGAAAGAGCTCGACGTGTGATGAAGCTCATCTTGATGACTGCGGCTTCCTGTCAGTCAATTCTATAGCCCGATAATAGCAAGCTTCACGCAAGCCAGCTTTGACAGGGTAGCATACCTCTAATGAGCGTCTTGATGAATTGATGAGAGGAGAGTTGAGGTTCAATGTTGTCGTCTCGATCGAAGTTACCGAAAATGTAATTTTAGCGTGATTACCTAAGCTTGAATTCCAAGCTCACCCAGAACCTCACCGCATGCTCTCTAACAAGCAGTAACGTACATCATGTCTCTATTACGGCCCTCAATCGCAGGCCGATTACTTAGAGCTGGTGCTCCGGCTTCACAGCGATCGATTCCAAGCTCGCGACGATGGGATAGCCAGACAACGAGCGGGACTACTTTAACCACCTCAGATGCATCACAGCCAGCATACACGACAGGAGAATCCAGTATGGTCAATCATCCGGAGGCTAACGAGTCAAAAATCCGTCACAATGCACCAGACTATACGGCAGAGGTGGATCAAGCTTCTTCGTACGTTTACTTTGGGTTGAAGGCTTCCCGAGGACAATGGGCTTAAACGTCACAGCTAACCATTCATTTACGCAGAACCTTCTCACCAATCCCGAAGCGAGTCATGAATGGCAGTGAGGCAGGCGATGTTCTGCCTGCAGCTGTTCTCTCAGGTGCCCCAATCGAGCTTGAAGCTCGCCAAGTCCGGTAAATGCACCCCAACACCTCTCACGCAACCCTCAAACTAACACTCAAATCCACAGCATCTACCGTCCCACAAAAACTGCAACCCAATCTGGCGACTGGCACGGTCACCAATGGCGAATGGATTGGGATATCCTTTCAAAGGGCCATCGCTGGGAGAACCCATTGATGGGGTGGCAATCCTCTGCTGATTTCATGCAAGGCACACACGTCAATTTCAAGAGCAAGGAGGATGCTATTCGATTTGCAGAGAAGCAGGGATATGAATATTTTGTGCAGGAGCCGAATGAGAGGAAGATTGTGCCGAAGGCGTACGCTAATAACTTCTTGTGGAGTGATAAGAAGTTGAAGCATATTAGGACGAAATAGAGGATGGTATGGAATCGGGTGATGTGTACATATGAGAGCTGGTGGTAGATATTGACGGTTGAATGATATGCCGTTTTCAAAGTGTTCCACGCCATACTCGAAGATGCGGTGAGTAGGTTTTGGCCTGCTACTCACTCCGTCCTCGACACCACTCGCACATTCAAATCGCAGCCATGGTCTCACTACAACCAAGCAGACATCATAATCAATCACATCGCAGTCATAGATAATGTCTCCATTTAAATTCAATCAAGATTCTCCTACTTCAGTCATTAATTCATTAGCACCTACGCATTGTCTATAAAAATTACCCCACGAACTTTTCTTCCTTTCTATCCCAATCTCATCATTGGCCATCAACAAATGCCGACACGATGGGAGTTCAGGTCTCGAATGGTGAATCAGAGAGTATGCGAAATTTGTTGCTCTCGAAATGATCTGCCCGAAACCAAATATACCAGACACAATCCAAAAACACTCCCTTCCTCCCAGCCCCTCTTTCTCTGTCTTTCTTTTATATCTTCCGACATATTTTATGCATATAGATGCTACTTCATCTAAAAAAAAAAATCATCTAACTCAGTCTCGACATCTTTCTTAACATCTTGCCGCTGCTTTGGTATTTGGCGATGACTTTTCGAGATGGTTATGGGTCGCCCTTGGCTTTTCCTGATCATACAATCAGCGCCTTGATCTCTGGTGCAGAATAAGCACTCACAAATTTCTTTCGTATGCGTGATACACTTCAATAGCTCAGAGTTATGTTACCTCGGGCGCTTTGATCCTTCCCCAAGGTGTCATTTGAAGCTCGGTTTTGAGCATCGCCAATCATCATGTGGTCGCTAACTCGTTATACGGAAAATGAGTGGAAAGAAGGGCTGCGCCTGAGTTGATGTTTTTTGTGACGACATTGAGGATACTAGATTCCGTAATACAGACAGAGGTCCCTCAACCTTCCGTGATAAGGCGAATTGAAATCCAGAAGTAGCAGAGCGACCAGCCCTCAGCTAGGAACTCAAAGGCCAAGGATATATCATCACCATCTTGCTGCTCCAATCGGAGATGCTATGTTGTTCCAAGAATCTCTCTCCAGAAGGGTGTCTCCGAACTACTATTTTGCAGGCAATCTTCCCACGCCTGGCACCAAATTTCTAGCCATGGTAGATAAGTCGTAAGTCCAACGCCAGGCTGAAAGATTCCTATGTCGGCCTGGTATGTTTTGAACAGAGGAAGGAGGGGCTCAAAGTTAGGAGGGTTCCTCTTCTCCACTGTGACCAATACCTAGATAGAGCTGAGATTTTCAAATCTTCCTAGACATTTCATTAATCCTGGGATAATAGTTGGGAAATTGTCGTCGAATCTGCGAATAGCACTAGGGCTCATATGACTGACGGAGGTCCGATTGCAACGCCTCATCTCGTCTCGGAGGGACGGCATCTGTATTGATATACTCGTGATCGATTTAGTTAAGCCTGGCTGACTATCCAGCAGCGAAAACGCAGCTTTCCAATGTATATTTGGTTGCTTTTCTTTGTATTCGAACAAATAGCCCCCGATACGAAGTCGGTCCACGTTGAAAGAGATCTCACGAACGAGCTCCCTGTAGATCTGCCGGTTGACTAGCAGCAGGGGAAGGGGTGCGCATCCCTCTATCCGCATGCTCGGGGGATCGTAGAGGAGAGAAACAACAGAAATCCCGAATCGGGTGCTAGAAGATCGAGTCCACTTCTCGGAGTTCATTGCGATGGAGATACACAGTTGATAGATTCTGTTTCGAATCTCGATGGGGAGCATGTGAAGAAAGAGGGAGGTGGCAGGAGGCATGTACCGTGTTCGTCCAGCTAGGGCAGGCAGCCCGGACGTGGCGCTGGTCGCCATGAAGGTTTGCCACCTATCAGACTGCTTAATGAAAATGAAGGCTTGATACTGAGAATACAGAGAGGAGTTTATTCTGATAGTTGAAAGGAGATGAGAGACGTAAAGCGGGAGAGAAAAAGAGAAGAAATAGCAAGGCTAGCCTCGCAATAGGTGGCTCCTGAGCCTTGATGTTACCTTACCTTAGGCTGCAGCTCAGCCTCTCGTGTTAATGGTGCAATCTGTACGAATTGGAATCATTGCAATTCCTCTTCGCACGTGACAGACCGAAAATAGCCCGTGGGCAAAGTACTTCATGACGGTATGACGGTGTTACGATGGATATTAGAAAGGAGCGCTGTAGGCCCTCCGGCTGTAGAACCGCCAGGGCACCCGTTTAGGGCTTAGAGTAGACACGTGACTTGGCGCACGTGCTGGCAACGTACACCACAGGTAGGTAGGCCTAGAAGGAATATAGGGATATAAAAAGGCCCTTAATCTCCACAGACTCAGAATTCAGACTTATTACACATTATACATTTGAGTCATTTCTGACATACGGCAAAGGAACCAACTCTTATCTGTGTAAGGCTTGAGGAAAGGAAGTATAAAAGTAGGTACTAGAACTGTTGCTCAGCGATAGTGCGGTTATTTAATTATGCGAAATTTCTCGTGGTGAGCTAGAAGAGGCTGATGGCAATGTCACAGATCATGGGTGCTTTAGCGTTCAGCGAGTCCTTTGGCTTTTTGAGACAAGAAAATCTTCATGTAAGCATGGATGTTCCCGACCAATTCACAGGGACCTACTAATTTCACACAGCCATTGCTCTCAAACATATTTCGCGCAATAAAAAGTAACTTCTTTTACAGAATTGCTCGGTATTTCCCATCGCTGGTATTTGAGCTGCTTTGTGCTTTGACTGCAAAATATTCGAAAATGCACGAGTGGAAGTATTTGCCATTTCAAGTAAGAAAGCAAGAGAAAAGCTGGATATAGGAGCTACTAATCGCGTTGACTTTATGTCTTACATACTCAAGTACAATGACGAGAAAGGGTAAGCTAGGCCAACCCATCAATACAACTCTACTGACGTTCCCCAGGATGACAGCAAAGGAAATTGAGAGTAATCCAGCGCTATCCCTGATCCAGGATCTCCCGGATAACGAGGTCACAATAGGTCAAACTGAACTCTTTACGCGTAGCATACATGGCCCTTTCAAATCCCTGTTGCAGGAAAAAGATCCAGTCGCACTTTTATTGCTATATCTATGGTATCGCAAAGCAGGTCGCGGTATATGGTGGATTGAAGCTAGGGCTAGAGTGGAATGTCCCTCTATTTGCTCGTATCTACGGCTATATCATAAAGGATATAACGCTGTACACGCGTTCCTTCCAGGAGGTCCTCTCGCTGATAGATAGAGTACAATATGCCCTATTAGGTATATTGTGGCGGTGATTTTTTTTTTGACACGGATTGGAAATGGTGCGGGTCACATGATGGGAGTAAACCCTCAAACTTTAACCTGAAACTGAAACATTAGGCAGCAATGGAAAGGTCACATAGGTAGAGCAGGGGTCTGGCTTGCTCGAGGGTATTTAAAGAATCATTCAACGATTGCTCTTGCTTCAATTTGCGTAAATCAAACCTGCCTTTAAAGGAACCTAGCCCATTGCCTTTAACAAGCAAAATAATAATGATGAGAAAAAGGCACGTTGGTAAAGTATACAATTAAGAGGTCTAAGGCAGAGAAATGTAAATTAGGTACTGCCGAAATTATTAAATCCGCCTTATAAACGTTAAACAGATATTATAGAATAATAAGGCTAAACTACTTATAGATATCACATACACATAAGCAAGTATTTATCTAAAAAAGATTACCAAGAAATTCTAAATAAAGTCAAAATAAAACCTGACCCTAGAGGCAAAACAAGGAAAGTATAGCAGGGCCTTAAAGTACCAAAACAAGCCCCTATAGATACTAAAATGGGTCCTCAACATATGCTCAGGCTTCCTCGGAAATACCCATCCTTGGCTCTAACTTGCTTATCCATAGCGTAGGCTAAAGCAGCAATACCTCGGGTTCAAAGATGAAAATAGAAAAATGTCATAAAAAAATTCCCATACTGAACTACCTGTTATGAAACTTCGACCTTGAACTCCAGCCAGAGAGCCAAGCATGGTCACAGCAAAAGGTACGCTCTTGCAAGTTTTGTTGTGATCTCGCTGACCATCTGCAGATATGAGGGCTTTATGAGAAGCCTCCATTATATGTGAACCTTGTGCCACGCCGAATCAAACAATAGCATAAGATACTTCGCTAGAAATCGGCGACTTTTCTGATCAATACAGCATGGGTTTATTTCGTTGAAAATGCTACAGTGTCATCATTGCCTTGTGACAATAAAAGAAAGAACTCCGTTTTCCTTCGCCCTATGCCAGTTTGCTGGCTTATCATCTCCACCAGTATGAAGGCCAAACTGCAAAAGCCAAACGTTCACATCCCAGCTCGTTCCCGTCTCCTCCCCCACCTCAACCCAAAGTTTCTTGAAGCTTTCAGCATTATGCTCATCAATCTTGGTTGCGTCGCCCCCTTTGACCGTAGCCTTTGCAACGCCCATTACGTGGCTACCTGCATCCTCATGGCCTGCACATCTGCCTGTGACCATGACGCCCTTTTCCGGTTTGAGCAGTTTGATGAATCTCTTTAAGACAATTTTCTGTTCCTCCAAGGGAAATACATGGAGGAATTGTCCATTATTTAGGACGTCAATCTTTCCCTCCAACGGCTTCAATCCTGGATCCGTCTCGTCCAAGATATCCGCCGCGATAAAATGATCCATCGGTATAATATTCTCATCCTTAAACAATTTATACCCGTACTGAAAATATTCATTATGCAAATCCGTTCCATATACATTCTCTGCTGGGACGCCGTCATAGACTAACTTTCTCGTATCTTGTGCGAACATACACCCAACATCTAGGAATTTGCCTCCGGATTTGAGTTTCTGAAGGATAGTGCCGTAGGAGCTCTTGATGATATTCGCGACCGCGGGGTTTGCGTGAGGAATTAAATCGTCGCTAGAGACACCCAGATCCATGAAAAACCAAAGTCCTATGCAAGGGTAGGGATGGTGATCCCAGGCATCGTCACGCTAGAGTCCTGTCATGATCACAGTCGGGAATAGACCGCCACAATGATGGGAATAAAAGAGCGATGGGGGCACATACAACAACTTCTAAGTGAGAATTCAAATCTGAAGGAGTAATCTTGCTGTAGTTCTCGAGAATATTGCGGAACGCAGGGGTAGGTGGGTGTTGGGAAAGAGGAAGATAGAATGGCTGGTCTTTAGATCTTATGTCTGTCATAATGAATGATAAATATTAAATGTTGAAAATGAGGCTCTTTTATTAAAGATGAATGGCATGTGTGAACAGAGAGTACAAAAAGTACAGAGTCAAAAGCAGACTTATTTTCATCGTCATAGGTTCAATTTATCGGAGACGGACTGCTTTTAGCCTGTATCTAAAGAAGCTTAGACTCCTCATGGAAGAATTCCACCAATTTGAATTATATCAATGAGAGACCGAAATGCGGAGTAAATATGGAATGTATTCTCGACAGACAGACAGACAGAGAGAGAGAGAGAGAGAGTTTAGTCCGCCCATGGTT
>Ga0182030_10015758_pt1 | contig 14794 bp, 14 predicted proteins | sample 812S3MmetaG_FD_121299 | JGI IMG/M metagenome (GOLD analysis project Ga0182030, IMG submission 121299) | Permafrost microbial communities from Stordalen Mire, Sweden - 812S3M metaG (Illumina Assembly) | ecosystem: Environmental > Terrestrial > Soil > Wetlands > Permafrost | place: Sweden... | reverse complement strand
GTGTTTTCCTGCGAAATTCTTCGTTTCTCGTTATGACCACTGTTCCTCTCGGGGAGCCAAAATTATATCTACTAATTCTTTCCCCCCAATGGTTTACAGAACGCCTCCCGAAGCGCCTCTGGTCGAGCCGCCGTTTCGCCCAGATTTCACGCACAGTTGAGGACTCCCGCCCGGAAGCCGGAATTCTCCATTTCGAGTCCTAGTTCGTCGCATCGTCCGGGATTGACGAATGGAAGGGGTTGCGCACCACGACCGAGCCATATGGTTGCCCGTCGTTCAAATCCTCGGTGTACAGGACCTCGGCGCCTCCGGACTCGGCCGCCGCAAGAATAAGGGCGTCCCGGAATGATATCTTGTACCGTTCTTCGTTATGAATGGCCGCCGTGATGTGGAGCGGGCCTACGATGATCAGCGGAGAATCCGATAGAGCGGCAGTGGCGTCTCGTAATTCGCGGCGGGGCATGCCGAGTTTTCGCGAGCCGGCCGAGTAGAACTCTTGCACCACCTGCGTGCTCAGCAGCATACGGCCAGCTCGCGCGTACCGCCGCATGAGATCCTGGGCGCGCCTGTTTGCCCGCGTTACCGCCGTACATACAGAGCAACATGTTGGCGTCCAACGCTTTACCGCCGTTCATACAATTCTTCGCGGCGGATCGAGGAGGGATCGGTGGTGAAATATGGGCCTTGATCGGCAAGCGCAAGCAACCGGTCGGCCGCGGCCCTCGCCCGCCCTTCGCGGGCTAGGGCTTCCTGCAACAACTCCCGCACCAGGCCGTTAACGGTCATGTCGTGCTGGGCGGCATAGACTTTGGCCTGCCGGACGAGATCCGCAGGGAGGCTGAAGGTGATATTGCGACTCTCCACACAAATAAGTGTCACACATGTTTATGTGATGTCCCGGACGAAGACCGAAATGGTTGCGTCCGCCGTTCGCTATAATCTCCTCAGCCGTGGAACCTACGGACTCCGCACCGCCGCCCGCCCCCGAGTCGAAATCCAGCGACGAACCGATGCTCTACTGCCCGGTCTGCTCCGTGCGGCTGGCCGAACGCAAGTGCAAGCTCTACTGCCCGCAATGCGGCTATTACATGAGCTGCGCGGACTATTACTGAGCCGCCATCGCCAGCGATTTCCCGGCCGCGGCGCGGGCGTCCCCGGCCGGCTGGTAGCCCTGGTGTTTAAGCGCGGCTTGCAGGCTTTCCAAAATCAGCATGACATTTTCGGGCGTGGAGCCGTAGCCCATGGTGCCTATGCGGAAGACCTTGCCGGCTAACGGGCCGAACCCGCCGGCGATCTCCATGCCGTATTGCTCCAGCAGGTACGCGCGCACTTTGCCATCGTGCACGCCGGCGGGCACGCACGGCGTGTTCAGGGTCCAAAGACGGTCCGCGGGGTTCTTCACGTGCATCTCCAACCCCATGGCCTCGATGCCGGCGACGAATGCCTCATGGTTGCGCCGGTGGCGCGCCCAGCGCTTCTCCAGGCCCTCTTCGGCGACCATCGCCAGGCCCTCGCGCAGGGCGTAAAACAGAGTGGCGGAAGCGGTGTGGTGATACTTGTGGCCGGTGTAGAAAGCGTCCAACAACTGCAGGTCGAGATACCAGGCCTGCATGGGGGCAGTGCGCGCTTTGAGGCGATCGAGCGCGCGTGGAGAAACCGTCATGGGCGCCAGTCCCGGCGGGCAGCCGAGGCCCTTCTGGGTGCAGCTATAGGCGATGTCGATGCCGTTTTCGTCCACCAGCACGGGCATGCCGCCGAGCGAGGTGACGCAATCGGCGATCGCCAGCGCGCCGGCCTCGTGGGCCGCTTCGCAGATCGGCTTGGCCTGATTGAACATGCCGGTGGATGTCTCGGCCTGCACGAACGCCACCATGTGGGGCTGCTCGCGGCGGATGAAGTCGCGGACTTCCTGGGGATCGTAGGGCTGGCCCCATTCCTTCGAGAGCTTCACCACGTGGGCGCCCTGGCGGCGCGCCATTTCGCCGATACGGTCGGCGAAGAAACCGTTGGAGAGCAGGGCGAATTTCCGTCCGGGCTCGGCGAAATTGGCGACCGCCGCTTCCATTCCCGCGCTGCCGGTGCCGGACACCGCCAGGCAGAACTGGTTTTGGGTGGAATAGGCGTATCCCAGAAGCGAGCGGATCTGGTCCGTCACTTCAAAGAAGAACGGGTCGAGGTGGCCAACCACGCTTTGCCCCATGGCGGCATACACGCGCGGCGCGACCATGCTTGGCCCGGGACCGAAAAGCAGGCGTTTCGGCGCCTGGAGTGGGGGATAGGGAGACATAGAAAGACCAGTGTAACAGCCTCCGATTGAACCGGCCGGGTTGTCCGTTTATAATGGTGTGGGCGCCGGGATAGCTCAGTTGGTAGAGCTGGATTTGCAGCCAAGTGTGGCCTGGTTTATTATCGGTAGCTTAGGAGGCTTGGTAACGGAAACGGTAACAAGAGGAGCGACAAAGTCATTAGATTCAGGCGTTTGCATCAGATTAAATGCGCCAGGCTCTACCCGGCGGCGAGTATGGAGCCGGGAGCGAGAGTTGAACTCGCGACCCCCGCATTACAAGTGCGGTGCTCTGCCAACTGAGCTACCCCGGCGCAAGCACCATTATAGACGACCTGGAGGCCCTGTCCAATTGCCCTCATCACGGCATCACGGCCGCCGGCCTGCAATAAGCTCATGGCCACCTTCCTTCCCCTCCCAACAACCCAAAGCAGGGCGATTTGTACCGCGACGGAGTCTTCGACTCTCCCTCGCCTGAGGTCGCCATTGGGAAGGTGGAACACTCGGCCTGGATCTATCCGGACTCTCGGACCGAGACCTCATTCGCCCGGTTCTGACGCAGCCGCGGTAGACTGTTGAGCATGACCACCGAGGAACGCTTCGAGCGCATCGAGCAGGTCACGGCCGGGCTGGTTGAGCTGGCGAAGAGCGACCGCGAGGAGAATCGCGCGCTCTGGCGGCGAACGCAGGAACAGCTCAGCGAACTAGGGTCCAAGGTTGACACTCTGGCCTTGAAGGTGGATCGTCTGACCGTAGACATGGACCGCCTGATCATCGAGGCCGCGGTGCGGGACAAGGAATCGCACGAACGCGATCAGCGACTCGGTGAGCGTGTGGACACTCTGGTCTCCGCCATCGGCCAGTTCATCGCCGCACAGCCCCATAAATAAGAAGTGTTGAAGGCCGCACGGGAAGCTGTTGACGATTCCGCCCAACTGGAGCTTCCATAGGACAATTATTGCAATCCGCAATATACGCACAACTCAGGTGGCCACTCGTTCTGAGATTCACGCAACTTTAGGGCACTACCAAATTCAGGCACTACCCCGCGGTGCTGCGGGCGACCTACGCTACAATTGGGGATAGAGAAGCAGGCACCAATGACGATTCACGCTACGTACGAGAACGGCGTGTTCAAGCCGCTGGAGGATGTGCAGCTCACCGAAGGCACGAGAGTCGAAGTGCATGTCCCCGCGGAAGACGCACCGAAGCGGCGTGAGTCCGTCCGGGATCTGCCGATCTTTGGCATGTGGGCCGACCGCGACGACATCCCGGACGGCGTAACGTACGAAGACCGCTTCCGCCGGCCCCGCTACTGAACCACCCGGAGCGATGGCGTACCTGGTTGACACCAACATCATTGTAGACGTCACGCGCGGGAGCATAGCAGCAGCGGACTACCTCGACAGCCTCGCCGGTGCGTGGTCCCTCTCCATGATCACCTGCCTCGAACTCCTTGCCGGCGCCCGCACGCAACGCGAAACCGCCGATCTCGATCTTGTGCTGAGCGGATACCGCGCTATCTCGCCGAACGAGGACATCGCCCGTCGGGCGTACTACCTCATGAAGATCTATGCGCGATCCCATGGATTGCAGGCCCTTGATTCCTTGATCGCCGCGACTGCCCTCGAAGACCTCCTCGCGCTCGCGACCAGGAACCGCAAGCACTTCCAGATGATCGGAGACCTGAAACTGGAAGTGCCCGATTACTGAGGCGGCTGCCCGGCCTACGGGCGGGCGCCGCTGGGCGGTGATCGGCGATTCAAGGCGGGCTCGGCAGAGTTGTTGACGGCAGCGTTCGCAGCGGTCGGCACAGTCGACACCGCGGTACCAACCCGCGCAATATGTCACGAGAGGCTGCTACGTTTCCGTCGACCGCTACGCAGTTGCGGCGGACCACTCACGCCGAAAACGACGCCGATAAGTAACGACTGCGCGCGTGGACGCAGGGTTCGTACCGGAGGCACAGACATGGTCGCACCGTTCAATCGCATCCTGGTCGTCTTTGTCATGACGATCCCGATGGCGATCTTTGCCTGGATCTACGCCTGCGACCGTCAGCCTGGACTTGGGCTCCGCTCCTATACCGGCCCGGCGATCACCGAGATGCCGCTGGCCAGCGCGTGGCTCAAACGCAACGTGTCGGCGCGCTTGCCGAGGCGAATGCGCAGTGAGGCGTTGCGCGTGCCCGCCTCAACAGCGAGGGCTACGCCGGGCTTCAATCCCAGCCGTTTCATCTCACGCAATGCGGCGGGGTCGCGGTCCGACACGCTGCTGATTACGGCCGGCACGCCGCATGCCCATTGGGAGAGCAGCACCTCCCCGCGGGCCGGCAGCGCGCCGTTGCGCTCGGGAATCGGGTGGCCGTGGGGATCGGTCTCCGGGTCCCCCAGTTTGGCGGCGATGCGATCTTCCAGACGTTCGGAAATGAAATGTTCCAACCGTTCGGCCTCGTCGTGGACTTCGTCCCATGGATAATCGAGGACGTCGTGCAAGAAGCGCTCGAGCAGGCGATGATGGCGCAGCACTTCCAGGGCGCGCATCTTGCCGGCGGCGGTCAAACGCACGCCGCGGTGCTTTTCATACTTCACCAGAGGCGGCTGGTGCGCGGCCAGCTTTTGCAGCATCCCGGTCACGGAAGCCGCGCGGATGCCCAGATGGCGGGCGAGAGAGGTGCCGGCTACCCGTTCCTCCTCCGCGCCGCCCAGTTCCAGGATGGCTTTCAGGTAATCGTCGACGGATTCGGTATTGTGCGGTCCAAATACTCTAGGGGGCACTAAATCCCAGCCTACTGCGGCGGCGGCTGGGCTGCAAGTTGACGCCCCGGGCCGCCTCGCGTACTATTTAGGTATGCCTAAATTCGAGCTGTGTGTCGCGGCCGTTCTGTTGTGCTCTCTCCGCGCCATGGCGCAGGGCGAAACGACCAGCGCGATCGCCGGTTCGGTCACCGATCCCGACGGCGCGGCCATCTCCGGCGCCACCGTGACCATTACCAGCAGCGAGAATGGCATGAAGCGTTCCGTCAAGACGGACCAAGCGGGGCGCTACGACTTTCCCCAATTGAAGCCGGGAATCTACTCCGTGAGAGTGGAAGCCAGCCGCTTTGCAGCGCAGGAACATGGCGCTGTGCCGGCCGGTCTCGGGCTCAAGCAGACGGTCGATTTCAAGCTCAGCATCGCCTCCGCGAGCGAAACCATCGTGGTCCACGAGCAAGCGCCGCAGCTCAATCCGGAGAACCCCAACACGTCGACGACGCTTGCCGCCACGGCCCTCGAAAACCTTCCCAATCCCGGCGGCGACATGACCTACCCGCTGCAGTTCGCGGCCGGCGCGCTCATCAATACGGCCGGCAGCGGCAACGACTTCGTAGGCGGCACCAACGGCTACGGCAACGTGCAGTTCAACGGTTTGCCCTAGCTCTCGAACGGCTACATCGTCGATGGCCTGGAGACCAACGATCCCCTGACCAACCTGAACAGCGGTCTTTCGACCAATCTCGTGCTGGGATTGAACTCCATCGCCGAGGTGACCGTCAACACGGTTTCCTACGCGGCCGACCAGGGCCGGTACGGCGCTTCACAGGTCAACTACGTCACCAAGTCCGGAACCAACCGGTGGCACGGAAACCTCTACCAGCTCTGGAACGGCTCGCGATTCAACGCCGCCGATTTCTTTACCAACGCCACCGCCGGGAATCACCAGCCGCGCTCCACCGTGAATCACTTCGGGGGCAGTCTCGGCGGCCCCATCCGCCGCGACAAGCTGTTCTTCTTTTTCGACTCCGAATGGGTGCGGATCGCGCTGCCGATCGTGACGGCCACTACCGTGCCCACGACGGCTTTTCAGGCGTATGTGCTGCAGCAATTGCCGCGCGGCGGAGTGGACTCGGTTACCGGATCGGCGTATCAGCCGGCGCCGGCGCTCGTGCCGTTCTATCGGAAGCTGTTTGCGCTTTATGGCAACACCGCGGGGAGTCCGCTGCCCATTCTGGGCTGCCCGTTTAACAGCGATGGCAGCAATGCCGGCGGCAATCCGCCCAACGGAAACGGCTGCGCCAACCGGCAGAGCGTTTCCCGCTCCAGCGACGACCACGAACAGGTGCAGACCGCACGCATCGACGACAACATCGATGCCGCCGACACCGCCTGGTTCCGGTTTCAGGCCGACACCGGTCTGCAGGCCGCGTACACCGACGCCATCAACCCGATTTTCAACTCCATCTCCTCGCAGCCGCTGTACTCCTTCGCCGCGGGATACACGCACGTGTTTTCGGGGCGCCTGGTGAATTATTTCAACCCGGCGTTTTCCTGGTACGAGAGCCTTTTCGGGCCGGCCGACTTGGCAAAGACGCTGGCGGCGTTTCCCATCGTGTTGCAGGGCAGCGGCGCCAATGCGCCGTTCACCACCCTCGGCGGGCTCGACAACACCTGGGTGCAGGGGCGGCGCGCCACGCGCTTTTTCATCAACGACAACCTGGCATGGACCGCCGGCCCGCACGAATTCCGGTTCGGCGCCAACAGCCGGATCTTCCGCCTGAACGATTACGATTTTGGCGAGGGCGTGGTTCCCCTGGTGACCTACGCCACCCTGCCGCAGTTCATTTACGGCGTGGCATCGACGGCCTCTGCAACCTTTCCGCTGGCCGATTCGCAGCCGTATCGCTTCCTCAACCTGGACTTCTACGCGCAGGACACCTGGAAGCTCACGCGCAACCTCACCTGGACCCTCGGCTTGCGCGACACCTACAACTCCAATCCGCTAAATCCCCATAACGCCGTGGCGCGCCTTTCCGGGTCGTTCGACGCCATTTCCCACGACGTGAATCAGCCACTCGACCAGGCGATCCGCGGCGGGCAGGACACGGTCTTCGCCGCTACGCCGGCGGCGATCCTGCAGCCGCGCACGGCTCTCGCCTGGCAAGTCGCGCCGGCAACCGTGCTGCGCAGCGGATTCGGGCTATTCAGCGACATCCTGCCGGGAAGCGTGGTCGACGCGGTGGGCACGAATCCGCCGTATTCGAAGAGCTTTCAGGGCGGGTTGCTGGGCACGGTGGGCGGCGTGGCGATCGCGCCGGGCGTTCCCAATAGCGCCATCGACGCCATCGCGGCGGCCAATCAGCGGTTCGATGCGGGCTTCGCGCAAGGCCAGCTCTCGTGCGCATCGGCGCTGGCCGATCCCACCACCTGCCTGCCGCAGATCGCCATCGCCGCCGTCCCGGATGGCCGGCTGCGTGCGCCCTATTTCATGCAGTGGAGCTTTGCGGTGGAGCATCAGGCCGGCGCGGCGCTCAACCTGCGCGCGCAATATGTGGGCACGCGCGCCGTCAACCAGCCGTATGAAACGCAAGCCAATGGGTATCAGACGGTCTGCCCGGGCTGTTTCGCGCCGTTTCCGTACGGGCGGCCGCCGGACGCGCGCTTCGGGCCGGTGACGCAATTGAACACCGGCGCCAACAGCCACTACAACGGTCTTCAGTTGACGGCCGACAAGCGGCTGTCGCACGGCGTCGAGGTCCACGTGAACTACACCTGGAGCCGCTGCATGGACACCGTCTCGAACGGCGGATTCCTGCCCTTCGCCGCGGGCGCCATCCTCTCGCCGCTGCCGGGCGAGTTGGGGCGCCAGTACGGTCCCTGCGATTACGACGTGCGGCACAACTTTACCGCGCAATACGTCTACCAGTTGCCGGGGCGATTCCGCCATCGCGCGCTGGCCGTGGCTTTTAACGGGTGGCAGGTCTCGGGCACCGTGTTCTGGCATAGCGGCCTGCCGTTTTCGGTTTTGAGCGCGCCTTATTCCGCCAACGGGAACGGCATCGTCGAGGGCAGCGGCCCGCAATACGCCAGCGTGGTTCCCGGCGTGCCGCTCTACGAACATAATCCCATCGCCGGGGTAACGCAGGCCGGAACCATTCAGTGGCTCAACCCCGACGCATTTGTTTCGTCCGTCGACCCGAGCACCGGCGCTTGTGCCGGCGGCGACAGCCCGGCGCATTGCCAGTTCGGCGACCTGGGCCGCAATGCGCTGCGCGGCCCGGAGTTCTTCTGGAGCGACCTGTACCTGACCAAGTGGTTCGCGTTGACCGAGCACGTCAAAATGCGCGTCGACGGGCAATTCTTCAATATCCTCAATCATCCGAATTTCGGCTTGCCGGTGCTGGGATACGCGGGGATTCCGGGCAAACCGGCGACGCAGACCGGATTCGGCGCGCTCAGCTACCCGACTGCGCCCCCCACGGGGCTGTTGGGGGTCGGGCTGGGCGGCGACAGCTCGCCGCGCATGATCGCCTTTCAGGCGCGGCTGGAGTTCTGACGGGGGCTGTAGTTTCTCGCCTTGTGCCCGTGATCGCCCACGCGGTTGCGGTGTTCGGCGACGAGCAGAAGGCTACGCACTGGCTGTCAACGCCGTTGCCAATTCTGGGAGACCGAACTCCGGCCGAACTGCTGGCGACCGATGAGGGAATTGCGGCGATCGAGCGTACCCTCACTCGAATCGAACACAATATCCCATCCTGATGGCCCGCCGTGTCTATCGTGTCTGCCGGGCCCGATACGCCCGGGCAGATGGAACTCACCTGGCCACGCAGTAGTGTACATGGCCGGACAACCTGAATATCGAGACCGAGCGGGGACTCCGCCTTTGGGCCGAACTTACCTGCCGAATGCAGTGCACCCGGACTTCGCCAAAATCGCGATTGATATATCCGCCTGAGCGCGTTAGCGCTTTCGGCGCTGTACAACTTCCGGGTGTCGCAGAACGGCGGGTTGACCACGTTCGCTTTCTACGATCCATTCGACGTGGGGGCCGGCCAGGAGATCGGCAGTAACTACGATTCTTGCAGGCGCCAACCCGCAGGGGCGCATAACCGTATTTTTCGTTCAGGGCCTGCAACTCGTGGAGGTCGCCTGAAAGCGCTACTGCGCGCGTTCCATAATCGCGCGCAACATGCCGTTGATCCGGGTCGAATAGCCTTCGCCGTACTGCCTGAGCCAGTCGTAGACATCCCGGTCGAGGCGCGCGGCCACCAGCACCTTGGGCGGGCGGCGGAATTCGGCAAGTTGCCGATCGGTTAGACGCGGAATATCCGAGTAATCGATCGCGGAATCGTCGCCGGCCGCCTGCCGCTTCGCAATCCGAGTGAGGACGGCCTTCTGCTTCTTAGTCGGCCGCCTGCTGAATATAGATTCGGCGCTCACGTTTATCGGTTTCGCGGGCCGAGATGATCCGGATGGTCTCTTCTTCGCCATTTTCCTTCTCCATGCGATACACGTGGACGACCAGCAGCACCGCCCCCTCTGCGGCTCCGATAGCGTGCCACCGTTGCTCGCCATCCCCGATACGATCCTTGCGGAACATGACGTTCGGATCGTTGAAGACCAGTGCCGCGCTCTCGAAGGCAACGCCATGCTTTTCCTGGTTGATCCGATTCTTCTCGCCGTCCCACTCCAACCGCATTCGTTATACACAGCGTATAACACTCTCACAGGAAAGTAAAACCCTCCAATGGACCGATTCGGCCGTATCGACGTTCCCGGCGTGTTCGGCAGGCGTCCTGGTTACGCAAGCGGGCATCGTCCCGCCGGCCATCCTGGTGACCTGATAGCTTGGCACACTGCCGCCGGCCGGGTATGAGCGGCGTGGGCTGGAACTGTTCCGCGAACGTATGCACGCGAAGCGACGCATTATCAAACGGAGATCTCGCCGCAACCCCGGCCGTTCACGATCTGACCGGAGACGGCATGGTAAACGTGCTGGACGTTCAAATCGAGATGAATGCAGCGCTCGGCTTGGGCTGCGCTGCGCGGTAAGCGTATGCGCCCATCCCGCTACGATTCCGCGGGCGGCGCGCCCTGCCGCTCTTCCGCGGCGTCCGTAGCCACCGTTTCCGCTACCGGCGATGCCATGACCGCGGCGCCCGGTATCTCCACCACTGGCGGGGCGGCGTTCATCAGCCGCTGCACATACACCGGATATCGCCCCAGCATGGCGCCGTAGAGCAGGTGTCCCACCAGCGTGGATTGCTCCACGTGGAGAAACGCCACCAGCGGCAGCGCGAACGTGAAGGCCCAGCGGAAGGAAGCGTAATACCAGGCGAGGGCAAAGGCGATGGCCAGCAGCATCACGCGGCCGCGCGGCGCACGATCGCGGACCACCGAGGAGAACGCCGCGCCCAGCAGGCTGTAGATCACCACGTAAAGCGCCAGGCCGACGCAGGTGGTCCAAGTGAAAGGCGGGGCCAGAGTGGCATTGCGGTCGAAGGCCGTGGCCATGAGATTTTCCGGGGTCCAGAAGCCGCGCTGCTGCCACAGCGAGCTGATACCCAGCCACGCCAGCATCCACAAAACGCCCACCATGCCGCCTTCCAGGCCGGCCAGGAAGGTGGCTAAGCGGACCTTGGAGGTAGGGCTGTCCGTGGCGGCGTCCATAGATTCAGCCTATACTGGCGTAAGGCGATAAGGCAAAAGTAAAGAAAACAAAATCATGCTTCGCGTAGCGGTAACGGGTATCGGTGCGGTCAGCCCCAACGGTATCGGGCGGGAGCCTTTCTGGAAAGCCTCAGTCAACGGCGAGAGCGGGGTGAGAAGAATCACCCGCTTCGATCCGTCGGGCTTTGCCGTTCAGGTAGCGGGCCAGGTGCCCGATGAATTCGACGAAAAAAAGTACGTGGAGGTAAAAGACCGGCCGCATGTGTCGCGCGCCGTTCCGCTGGCGGCGGCCAGCGTGGCGGAAGCCGTGGCCGATGCCGGGCTCGATCCCGCCTCCATGTCGCGCGACGAGTTGCGGCGGATTGGCGTCATCGTGGGTTCCGGCGGCGGCTCGCAGGATTTCACCGAGGAACAATACCGGTTGTTCTACACCGGCCATTTGAAGCAGTGCAGCGTCTACACCATTCCCACGTCCACCATCGGGACGCTGGCCAGTGAAGTCTCCATGCGTTTCGGCTTCCGCGGCCTGAGCCATATCATCTCGACGGGCTGCACGTCTTCCACCGACGCGCTGGGCTACGCCTTCCGCACCATCCGCTCGGGTCACCTGACCACCATGGTGGTGGGCGGCGTGGACGCTCCCATCGCTCCCCTGATCGTGCGCGGGTTTCAGCTCATGCGCATCATGAGCACGCGGTGGAACGACGAGCCGCAGCGCGCTTCGCGGCCGTTTTCGCGCGACCGCGACGGGTTCGTGATCGCCGAGGGCGCATGGTTTTTCGTGCTTGAGGAAATGGAGCAGGCCAAGGCGCGCGGGGTGCACATTTACGGGGAAATCGCGGGCTACGGATCCACCTGCGAGGCGTTTCACCGCGTGCGCCTGGAGGAGTGCGGCGAAGAGCCGGCCCGCGCCATCGGGATGGCTCTGGAAGAAGCGGCCATTCCGCCGAGCGAAGTGCAATACATCAACTACCACGGCACGTCGACCGAGCTGAACGATCGCGTGGAGACCCGCGCGGTGAAACTGGCTTTCAACGGCCATGCCCAAAAACTGGCCGGCTCTTCCCTGAAAAGCCTCATAGGCCATCCGCAGGGCGCCTGCGGCGCCGCCGGCGTGGCGGTGACTCTGCTGGCCATGCGCGACGGCGTGGTGCCGCCCACCATCAATCTGGAGGAGGCCGACCCCAACTGCGATCTGGATTACATTCCTCGCGCGGGACGGCATCTGGCCATTGAGTACGCGGTGGCCAACTGCATCGCTTTCGGCAGCAAGAATTCCGCTCTGGTTTTGAAAAGGGCCGGGTAGCCCGCGGCTAACCCATGGGGAGAGCCGTCCTGCCGGGGGCGCAGGAACCCGATTGTCCCTGAGCGGGACGTGAGGTTCCTTAAGGCGCCACTCTCTGCGGTTTGGGCGCTGTCGTCAACCTGCCGCGATTCGGCCCATTACAGTCGCCGAGCCCGGCGGCAAGTATCGATAGCGCGTATCGGCGAACATCCGCGCCGCCAACCCGGTATCGCGCAGGTATCCCGGCACTGCGGCTTTCAATACGCCGCCGTACCGGGAGAGCCGCGCACACCACTACATCGAGGCTTTCACTTTCGTGGTTCGAAGCGCACTTCAACCTCGGTCTTCACGTTGACGGGATGGCCACCTCGAACCGGGGGCTGGTACCGAAACTGATCCCACGGCACAGACTCACAGAGTTGCACGCCGGTTTCGAGATCGGAGATTTTTCCTTCCGGGTCGATGTCCACTTTACAACGAACTGTTCCCCCTGCGGGCTCCCAAAGGGGTGCGGTTTGAACGGTCGGACCCTCAATCAGAAAAGCGCTTTGTTTATCCCCCGCAACAGAGATTTCGGGGATGTTCTCCCCCTCGGCCGCGGCGTCCTTCTTCGGTTCCGTGGAAACGGCGCTGCTCTCCTTAGATGTCGCGGGCCGTATCCGCGTAACCAGGAATACGGGCCTGGCGGGATACCGTTTCACCCTGGCGCACAACAGCGAGGCATCGGCATCGATTTCATCGAAGGCCAGGCCGCTCCAGGCCATCTTGACGACACGATCGCAGCTAGATGACAGCGGAAAGCCGTTCTTGCCCTGGTCGGGATCGCCAATTTGGTCGATGGCCTTCTGCGCGTAGACGCCCTCGGCAACATACTCGCTCCCGTGGACTATCTCAACGGCCGTCCTCAGGAACAGGCGGTAGCGATGCGTGCCTTCCAAAAGGTACACAGAAGGTCCACCGGCGTTCAGCGCGGCGTCGGTCGTCCCGCCCGATTCCACCAGAACTTGAGCCTTTCCCTGGATTCTGTCTGGCGCGGTCCCGGATTTCTTGGCTTGATTAGCTGGTGGCCCGCTGGAGCAACCGCCCAATGCGGCAACCGTAAGTACGACAAAACAAAAAATACGTGCGTTGTGGTTCATCCGTCGTGCCCTCTCTTTCGAGACGTTCTTGTCCGAATTTGAAGGTATCACGGGGCATGACCGCTTACAACGGACCCGTCTGTCCGCGGTCCGCGGGGGGGGTCGCGCCGGAATCAGGATGAGACCCACGGCGGATCGAGGCGAAAACATGGTGCGGCGGAGACTCGGCTGAGATGGGCGGGTCAGGAAGGGGGAAAATAGTCCGGCGGGTGCTCGGAGGTTTCACCCGCCGGCCGTCCCGCGGAAAGCCAAAATGGCCCACGGAACAAGTCGCAGAAACTCTCGACAATCAATGAGACGTTACAGCGGGGATAAAGGTTGCCAAAGTGGCGTGCCGGCCCCCGAAAACCTCGCAAGTGCTTTGTTTGCCGCGTTTTTTTGCTTATTACGCCCCCATGGCCAGCCGGATGGCGTCGGCGATGCGGGCGCTAAACGCCTCCACCTGTTGCTCGTCGAGCCCTTCCACCATCACGCGCGCCAGCGGTTCGGTGCCGGAGAAGCGAACCAGCACACGGCCGGTTCCCGCGAAGGCCGTTTCGACGCCGGCGATCTCACGCGCCACCGACGGCAGTTCCGTCAGCCCCTTTTTCTCGCGAACGCGCACATTCACCAGCCTTTGCGGGTACACCCGCAGATCGGCCGTTAATTCGTCCAAGCCGCTGCCCGACGCGAGCGCCGTCTCGATTACGCGCAGCGCGGTCAGCAGGCCGTCGCCGGTAGTGGCATATTCGCGCAGAATCACGTGGCCCGACTGCTCGCCGCCGAGCGATGCGCCCAGGCGCACCATCTCTTCCAGCACATATTTGTCGCCCACGGGCATGCGCACCATGCGGATGGCGGAGCGTTCCAGGGCTTTTTCGAGCCCCAGGTTGGACATTACGGTAGCCACCAGCGTGTCCGCGCACAAATGTCCGGCCGCCTTCATGGCGCGCCCCAGCACCAGCATCACGGCATCGCCGTTCATCACCTTGCCGCTACAAGATACGAACATGGCGCGGTCGGCATCGCCGTCGAAGGCTACTCCGAAATCGGCGCCGGCGGCGAGGACGGCTGCCTGCAAGCCCTCCAGGTGTAAGGCGCCGCACTGCAGGTTGATATTGCGTCCATTGGGCGCGGCGCAGATCGCCGTCACCTCCGCGCCCAGCCGGCGGAACAGCTCCGGACCCAGCCGGTGAGCCGCGCCATTGCCGCAATCCATCACCAGTTTGACGCCGTCCAGGCGAGCCGTCGCCAGCGATGCCAGGAAATCCAGGTACCTCCGGTCACACGCGCGATCGGCCTCGAGATGCGCCGGTTGCGGAGCGACGCTGGCTTCCCGCAGCCGCAGAATCTCCTGTTCGATGACCTCCTCTTCCGCATCGGGCAGTTTGAAGCCGTTGTGGCCGAACACTTTGAGCCCGTTATCCTGGTAGGGATTGTGGGACGCGGAAATCATCACGCCGGCCAGAAACGGTCCGGTGCGGGTCAAATAGGCCACCCCGGGTGTGGTGATCACACCGGCATAACGCACCCGCGCGCCGGCCCGCTCCAGCCCGCCGGCCACCAGCTCCGCGATCCAGGGACCGGATTCGCGCGTGTCGGCGCCAAGCAGAATTTCGGGGCTCGCTTGCGCCCGCGCGGCATCGTGCCCCAGCGCCAGTCCGAACGCGTACAGGGTCGC
>Ga0182030_10015756_pt1 | contig 14795 bp, 9 predicted proteins | sample 812S3MmetaG_FD_121299 | JGI IMG/M metagenome (GOLD analysis project Ga0182030, IMG submission 121299) | Permafrost microbial communities from Stordalen Mire, Sweden - 812S3M metaG (Illumina Assembly) | ecosystem: Environmental > Terrestrial > Soil > Wetlands > Permafrost | place: Sweden... | reverse complement strand
TACAGTTACGGACTAACTCATGGTGGTCCTCCCACCATGATCTGGGGATGGGCCATCGTCGGCGCACTGGTCCTTTTGGCGGGCCTCTCGATGGCGGAAATCTGTTCAGCCTTCCCGACAGCGGGCGGACTCTATTACTGGTCGGCCAAACTGGCGCCCGGGAAGAGCGGCCCGATCTGGTCGTGGTTTACGGGATGGTTCAACCTTCTGGGTCAAGTCGCTGTCACCGCGGGTATCACTTTCGGGTGCGGATACTCCATCGGCGAGTTCATCTACCTTGTCTCGGGCAACTCGCTGTGGACCGATAACCGCCACGTGGTGCTCCTGACGGCCATCCTGCTTCTGATCCAAGGTCTGATCAACACTTTTGGGGTCAACATCGTCTCGCTGTTCAACCGAGTTTCGGTGTGGTGGCACCTCACGGGCGTGGCCGTCATTGTCGTACTTCTCTTCATTGCGCCCCACTCCCACTCACACCAGAGCGGAAGTTTCCTCTTTGGATCGCAGGGCTTTGACGCGTTCAAGGGACTGTCGGGGTTTGCCGTTCCGTTCTACGTCTTCCTTCTTGGATTGCTGGTCGCCCAATACACCTTCACTGGGTATGACGCATCGGCCCACGTGACCGAAGAGACGCTGGACGCCTCGGTCTCCGGCCCCAAAGGAATTGTGACCTCGATCTGGGTCTCCTGGATCGCTGGATTCATTCTATTGATCGGCGTGAGCGTCGCCATCCCTCACTTCGTTCACGGTTTCTCGGTCACCATCGCCGGAACGAAGTACTCGAGCTATGCGCAGTTTGCGGGTGGGGTCCCGTGGGGCAACATCTTTGTCTACGCCACGGGTAGGGTGATCGGTGAACTGTTGGTGCTGGTCGTGATCGGAGCGCAGTTCTTCTGTGGTATCGCCTCCGTCACCGCCAACTCTCGAATGCTCTACGCCTTCTCCCGAGACGGCGCGGTGCCCTTCTCGAGCTTCTGGCACCACGTCAGCAAGCGCAGCCGCGTTCCGGTGCACTCGGCCTGGTTCGGTGCGGTGGGTGCGTTTATCTTGACGTGCCCCGCATTGCTGCCCGGCTCGAGTGGATCTACGGCCTACGCCGCCGTGACGTCGATCGCGGTCATTGGCCTCTATGTGGCTTATCTCATCCCGGTCTTCCTGCGTCGAATCAACCCGAGCGCATTCCACCCGGGTCCGTGGAAGTTGGGTAAGTGGGGCCCTGTATTCGGTTGGGTCGCCATTGTCTGGGTTGTCTTTATCTGCATCCTCTTCATGCTCCCGTCGACCAAGCCGATCAACGCCGACACCTTTAACTACACACCGGTCGCCGTGGTGGCCGTCATAGGATTCGCTGGGATCTGGTACGCGGTTTCCGCTCGCAAGTGGTTCAAGGGACCAAAGGTACAGGGCTCGGCGGAAGAACTGGCGGGCATCGAGCACGAGTTGAGCATCTAGGAGAGCACGCCTTCTGAATGCTGGATGCGGTGAGGGCAATCGTTCAGCGCATCCAACAATCGCATGTCTTCGCCGCAACGGGAACCGCCATTGATGTTCAGGTCGGCGTCGCGCTGTCAGTCAATTCGGGGTGGAGGCTGTAGCCCACGCCCGGCGTGGTCTGGATGAGTTCGCCCGCCTCGTCATTCAGCTTTTGGCGCAGCCGGTGCACGTACGCGTGCACGTACTGGGATTCGTCGCCGTAGCCGACGCCCCACACCGCCCCGAGGATCATCTGGTACGTGCAGGTGCGCCCCACGTGCCGTGCGAGGAAGGACAGCAGGCTGAACTCCTTCGACGTGAGTTCCACCTGGATGCCGTGACGACGAACCTCGTGGTGGATCAGATCCATTTCGATCGAGCCTAAGGAGAGTGTCGACGGCATCTGTTCCTCGGCGTCGGGCAGCCGGTTGCGCATGACCGCACGGATCCGGGCCTCCAGCTCGGCCATGCTGAAGGGCTTCGTCACGTAGTCGTTGGCACCTGCGTTGAGGGCGGCGATCTTTCGGTCTTCGTCGCCCGCTGCCGAGAGCACGATGATCGCCACCTCGCTCCATTGGCGAATCCTCCGACAGACGATCAATCCGTCGATGTCGGGTAGACCCATGTCCAACACGATCACGTCGGGCGAGGACAAGGCCGCCTGCGACAAGCCACTTTCTCCGTTGACGGCGGTCGTCACTTCGTGACCGCCGGACTTTAGGCCGAGGCGCAAGGCACGAAGCAGCGAGGGGTCGTCGTCGATGACGAGAACCTTGGCCATTTAATTGTCCGTCATCGAGTTGACGACAGGCCCTAGGGAGAACACGAATCGGGCCCCTCCCTCGGGCACCTCCTCGTACCAGATGCGCTCGCCGTGGGCTTCGACGAAGGTCTTGGCAATGGTCAGCCCGAGACCAGCGCGACCCCCGGTGTCAAACTGGGAGAACCTATCGAAGACCGTGTCGCGGTTGGCGGGAGCGACGCCCGGACCTCGATCGGACACCGAGAGCGTCACAAGGTCGTCGCGGAGCTCGCCCTTCACCTCAATGACGCCGTCATCCGGGGAGTAACGGTCGGCGTTGTCGAGCAGATTGATGAGCACCTGGCCCATGATAAGTGGGTCGACGTTGACCGCTCCCAGAGCTTCGGGTAACTGGACATCGATGCGACGTTCCTTCCAGGTCGGCCCGAGCGCCCTGACCGCGTCCCGCACCAGGACGGCCAACGCTGTAGGCGTTCGATGTACGTTGAACACGCCCGCCTCGATGCGCGTCATGTCGAGCAGGTTGGTCACGAGTCGTGTGAGGCGGTCGGACTCGATCTCGATGAGATGGTGCAGCTCGTAGACGTCTTCGTCGGAGAGTTGACCCGATCGGTTCGAAAGGGTGGACGAGGCCACCTTGATCGTGGCGAGCGGCGTGCGCAGGTCGTGCGAGATTGCCCCCATGAGCCCGTGACGCAGTCGGTCGACCTCTTCGAGCAGCTGCGCTCGCAGGGCCTGCTCACGAAGCTGAGCGCGCTCCAACGCCAAGGCCGCGTCGTTGGCGAAGGTGTTGAGGACCGCGCGATCGATGTGCGACACCGTGGGGCTGCGCATGGCCAGTATTCCGACCGGTCGACCCGACGCGGAGAGCGCGATGGTACGAAGCTCATTCAGGAAGCTTGGCATCGTGCCCACGCTCACCGGCACGCCCGACTGGGGACTCAATTGGCTCAGTTCCTCGTCGGTCAACGGCTCGCCCGCGGTTGCGGTCACGGTGAGCTGCCCGTCCTCGAGGACGAGCAGCGAGACACCCGGCACGCCGAACATGGTCTGGGCGCTCTGCACGATCGTCTTCAGGAGTTCGTTGACGGAGTGATCAGCCACGAGGAGCTCGGAGATCTCGAAGAGTCTCCTGGTGGCGTCGGTACTGCGCTGCGCCTCGGACCGCGCGGCGTCGACACGCGCGACGACTTGGGCTACGAGCAGCATCACGACCACGTACACGATCAACGCCGTCCAATTCTGGGCGGTTCCGACGTTGAGAGTCCGGTAGGGCGGAATATACGCGTAGTCGTATACCAGGAAGCCCGCGAGCACGCTCACCACGCCCGCGGCGAACCCCCCGATGACGACGCCCAGTACCACCGGTATGACCAGCAACAGCGCCGCGGTCGAGACGCTTATGTGGGACCGCAGTGGCAGCAAGCCGGCGCCGAGGATCAGGGCGCACGCAATTCCAACGAGGGAGCCAAGAAGACGTTTGCGCACGTTCGCATTCTTGTACGAAAAGGATCGTGGGGCGAAGGTCGGAAGAAATGAAGAGATTATGAAGAAGGGTGAACGACTTTTAAGAACCTAGTCAGAACGTCGGCCGCAGAATTGATTCATGGGAGATATCTATTCAGCGTTAGGTTTCGTCGGGTTTACCCTGGCGGCGCTCGGTCTCATCTGGGCACTGGGGCGCGTATGAGTTTTAGCCAGATTGTTCTGTTCATTATCGCGGTAGTCATGTTTGGCTACCTGGGTTATGCGATGTTCAAGCCGGAGAAGTTCTGATGGGCTTTTTCTTCACGATTCTTACGCTCGTCATCGCACTCGGCTTCACGTGGCGCTACCTTGGTTCGTACATGGCCGCGGTGTTCGACGGCCGTGTGCACTTCCTGGGCTTCGTTGAACGGCCCATCTACGCGGCGCTCAAGACGAGCCCGCAGCAGGAGCAGACCTGGAAGCGCTACGCCGGCGCGATGATGGTCTTCACCTTCGTGTCACTGGTCTTCACGTACGTGATACTTCGGATTCAGGGCTCGCTGCCGCTCAATCCCCAGCATTTGGGCGCGGTGGGACCGGCCCTCAGCTTCAACACCGCAAGTTCGTTCATCACCAACACCAACTGGCAGAACTACGGCGGCGAAACGACGATGTCGTACTTCTCCCAGATGGGGGCCCTCACCGTCCAGCAGTTCGTCAGCCCGGCCGTGGGCATCGCGGCCGCAATGGTGCTGGTTCGAGGCTTCTCGCGCCGCAAGTCGCCCACAATCGGCAACTTCTGGGTCGACATGACGCGCTGCCTGTTCTACGTCATGCTGCCGATCGCATTCGTCTCCGGCATTATCTTCGTCGGTCAGGGCGCGGTCGAGACCTTGGCGGGCACGGTGAGCTTCCACGACGCCCTCAATGGCGTCACCCAAACGATGGCACGCGGGCCGATCGGCTTCATGGAAGCGATCAAGCAGCTGGGGACTAACGGTGGGGGATTCCTCAACGCGAACTCCGCCACGACCTTCGAGAACCCGACCGGCCTGACCAACTGGCTCTCAATGTACCTCCTGCTCTCAATCCCGGTGGCACTCACGTACACGTTCGGCAAGATGGTGGGCAGCATCAAGCACGGGGCGGCGCTGCTGGCCGTCGTGGTGATCCTCTTCGGTTCCTGGGTCGCCTTCACCAGCTACAGCGAGCACCAGAACAACCCGTCAGTCGCGGCGGCGGGTATTTACTCGACGGTCGGCAACACCGAAGGCAAAGAGGTCCGCTTCGGCGACACGTCCACCGCCCTGTTCGGCGTCGCGTCGACGGGCACCTCGACGGGCTCGGCTGACGCCTCTTACGACTCCTTCACGCCGATCGGGGGCATGGGTCTGCTCACCGGCATGATGCTCGGCGAAGTGACGCCGGGTGGCACCGGGACGGGGCTCTATACGCTGCTCATCTACGCCATCATCGCCGTGTTCATTGGCGGTCTGATGATCGGGCGCACGCCTGAGTACCTGGGTAAGAAGATCCAGGCGAGAGAGGTCAAACTCGCGGGCCTCGGGGCCCTGGTGATGCCCATCGCTGTGCTCGTGATCACCGCGCTGGCGGTCTCCCTGGCCGCCGGGCGCGCCGGACCTCTCAACGCCGGGCCCCACGGGTTCGCTGAGATCCTCTACGGACTCACGTCCCAGGGCAACAACAACGGCTCGGCCTTTGGGGGCCTCACCGGTAACACGCCCTTCTACAACATCATCGGTGCGATTGACATGCTGGTTGGTCGCTTCGGCGTCATGATTCCGGCGCTCGCACTGGGGGGAGTCCTGGCCGAAAAGGATGTTGTGCCAGAGAGCCTTGGTACTTTCCGCACTGATAACGGGATGTTCGTCGGTCTCACCATCGGCGTGATCCTGATCATTGGCGGACTCACGTTCTTCCCCGCCGTCTCGCTCGGACCAATCGTCGAGCAACTTAGCCACTTGAGGTTCTTCTAATGACCACAGTTCTCAATCAGCCAACCGCAGAGCCGGGTGCCCACGGTGTGGCCCAGGCCCGCGGACTCTTTGACGGGCCGATCCTGCGCCAGGCGTTGAAGGGTTCACTCACCAAGCTCGATCCGAGATTGCAGGTCAGGAATCCCGTGATGTTCGTCGTGCTGGTGGGCTCGGTCATCACTCTCTTCGAGGCGATTGCCCACCCCAGCACCTTCAGCTGGTCCATCACGATCTGGCTCTTTCTGACAGTGATCTTCGCCAATTTCGCCGAGGCCATGGCCGAGGGTCGGGGTAAGGCCCAGGCGGAGACCCTTCGAAAGATGCGCTCGGAGACCGAGGCGCGCCGCCTGCGACCCGATGGCACCGAAGAGCTGGTTCCCGCCGCGTCTCTCTCCAAAGGTGACCTGGTGGTCTGCGAGGCGAATGACGTCATTCCTTCCGATGGCGAAATAGTCGAAGGAATTGCTTCGGTGGACGAGTCAGCGATAACGGGTGAATCGGCTCCCGTGATCCGCGAGTCCGGTGGCGACCGTTCGGCCGTCACTGGGGGCACGAAGGTGCTGTCGGACCGCATTGTCGTGCGTATCACGGCCGAGCGCGGCCACACCTTCATCGATCGCATGATTTCGCTCGTCGAGGGAGCCAACCGTCAGAAGACGCCCAACGAGATCGCCCTGACGATCCTGCTCGCGGTGCTGACCATCGTCTTCATTCCGGTGGTGGTGACCTTGGTGCCGTTTGCCAACTTCGCCCACGGTTCTGTTTCGGTCGTGGTGCTGGTGGCACTCTTAGTGTGCCTCATCCCCACGACGATCGGCGCGTTGTTGTCGGCCATCGGCATAGCGGGCATGGACCGTCTCGTCCAGCGCAACGTGCTGGCAATGAGCGGACGGGCCGTCGAGGCGGCTGGCGACGTACAGACGCTGCTGTTGGACAAGACGGGCACGATCACGTTGGGCAATCGCATGGCGTCGAACTTCTACCCGGTGGGTGGGCACAGCGAGCAGGAGGTCGCGGACGTGGCCCAGCTCGCGTCGCTGGCGGACGAGACCCCGGAAGGCCGCTCCATCGTGGTACTGGCCAAGGAACTGTTCGACATACGCGGGCGCTCGCTCGAGGCCGATCACGTCTTCGTGCCCTTCACCGCGACGACGCGCATGTCGGGGCTGAACATGGGTCAGCGTCAGATTCGAAAGGGCGCGGGTGAATCGGTCAAGCGCTGGTCGGCCGAGCAGGGTGGAACTACTCCGAGCGATCTTGATGAGATCGTCGAGCGCGTCTCGCGCGCCGGATCGACTCCGCTAGTCGTGGCCGACGGCGCGGTCATCCTGGGCGTCATCGAGTTGAAGGACGTCGTGAAGCAGGGCATTCGTGAGAAGTTCGATGAGATGCGCCAGTTGGGTATTCGAACCGTCATGATCACCGGCGACAACCCGTTGACCGCCGCCGCGATCGCTCAAGAAGCCGGCGTCGACGACTTTCTCGCCGAAGCTACGCCCGAAGCCAAGATGGCGCTCATCAAGAAGGAGCAGGAGGGCGGCAAGTTGGTGGCCATGACGGGTGACGGCACCAACGACGCTCCGGCGCTGGCCCAGGCCGACGTTGGCGTGGCCATGAACACTGGCACGACTGCCGCCAAGGAGGCGGGCAACATGGTCGACCTCGACTCCAACCCCACGAAGCTTCTCGACATCGTCGAGATTGGCAAGCAGTTGCTCATCACCAGAGGGTCACTTACGACGTTCTCGATTGCCAACGACATTGCTAAATACTTCGCCATCATTCCGGCGCTGTTCGTAGTGGCCTACCCCCAGCTGCACACGCTCAATATCATGAGGCTGCACAGCCCCCAGAGCGCCGTGCTGTCGGCCGTGATCTTTAACGCCCTCGTGATCGTGGCCCTCATACCCTTGGCGCTTAAAGGAGTCAAGTTCCGTGCGGCCAATTCGGCTGCGATTCTCAGGCGCAACGTCTGGATCTACGGAGTAGGCGGCATCATCATCCCGTTCATCTTCATCAAGCTCATCGATCTCGTGCTCGTCGCGCTGCACGCCTACTAAAAGGAGGTTCGTCATGCTCGTACATCTTCGCCGCTCGCTTGTTCTGGCAGTCATCTGTCTCGTGTTCTTCGGGTTCGTCTACGCCTTCGCGGGCGTCGGTGTGTCTCAGCTGCTGTTCAAACACCAGGCCGACGGTTCGCTGACGGCCAATGGATCGACACTCATCGGCCAGAACTGGGCCGACGCCAAGTGCCCGGGAAACCCACTCGGTAGTTGCGTCTTCCACGGTCGCCCCGATGACACCGGACCTTACGCCGCCAACCCCAAAGACAACGTGTCCGGTGGAGACAACCCCCTGGTTGCCAACGGCGTCAGTGGTGAGTCCGGGGCGACTAATCTCGGTCCCCGTTCCAAGGTCCTGCTCGCCGACACCAAAGCGCTCGTCGCGTACTGGCACACGCTCGGTGTCAACCCCACGCCGGATCTGGTGACCACCTCGGGCAGCGGCTACGACCCCGATATTTCGGCGTTGGACGCGACGGTGCAGATTCCGATGGTGTCCAAGGCCACCGGTATCGCGCCCGCGAAACTTCGCGCCCTTATCAAGAGCGAGACGATGGGTGCGGAATTGGGGTTCCTGGGGACCAGCTACATCGACGTGCTGCAGTTGAACGAGGCGCTTGCCAAGCTCCACTGAGAGGCATTCACCGACCGCAATGCGGCGAGGTGGCGGGTCCGAAGGGTTCGTCGCGTCGCCGGTGACGTGCTTCGAGGCGCTCAGCGACCATCGCGGTCGCGTGAACTGTTGCCAGTACCGGGCAAACTGTGGCCATGGCGAAAGGTGAGCTTCGTGTCTACCTGGGGTCGGCCCCGGGGGTTGGCAAGACCTACCACATGCTTGACGAAGGGTGGCGGCGGCGCGAACGCGGCACCGACGTGGTGGTGGGCCTGGTCGAGACCCACGGACGGCCCTCCACTATCGAGAAGATGCGCGACCTGGAGACCATTCCGAGGCTGAGGCGCGAATATCGCGGCGCGCAGCTCGAGGAGATGGACCTCGAGGCGATCCTCGCACGCCGACCCGAGGTGGTGCTCGTCGACGAGCTCGCGCACACCAACGTGCCCGGTGGCATTCATGAAAAGCGCTGGCAGGACGTCGAAGACCTGCTGGACGCCGGTATCAACGTGATCACCACCGTCAACATCCAACACCTGGAATCGGTCTCCGACGTGGTTGCGAAGATCACCGGCATCGCCCAAAAGGAGACCATCCCCGATGTCGTCGTGCGCCGCGCCAAGCAGGTGGAACTCGTGGACATCACGCCCGAGGCGCTGCGGCGTCGCATGGCCCACGGCAATATCTACGCGGCTGACAAGATTGACGCGTCGCTGTCGAACTATTTTCGCCAGGGCAACCTGACCGCACTGAGGGAGCTGGCGCTGCTGTGGCTCGCAGACCGGGTGGAGGACTCACTGCAGAGCTATCTCGCTGACCACGGGATCAGCGACACCTGGGAAACGAAGGAGCGCCTCATCGTGGCTTTGACGGGCACCGAGACCGACGAGGCACTGCTACGTCGGGCCGCTCGAATGGCGTCGCGCACGGGCGCTGAGCTCATGGCCGTGCACGTCGTCAACTCCGCTGGGCTGTACGAGGAAGCCAACACGACCAAGGCCCGGGAGCTGGTCGGGGAGCTCGACGGCCTCTTCCAAGAGATCGTGGAGGACGATGTCGCCAGAGCGCTCGTCTCGTTCGCCCGCTCCGAGCACGGCACGCAGATTGTCCTAGGGGCCAGCCGTCCCAAGTCCAGAATCCATTTCACCAGCGGAATAGTCGAGAAGGTGCTTCGCCAGGCGCGCGACCTGGACGTGCACATCATCGCCGTGGGCGGCGAGCGACCGGCCAAGGTTCGTCGACGGCGACAGAGGAGTCATCTCCAGTTCTCGTGGAGGAGGACCCTCCTGGCGCTGGTGCTCACGATGCTGGTGATGCCGGCCGTTACCTGGCCCCTGACCGAGGTTCGTTCGAGCATCTCGCTCTCGACGGTCTTCCTGGTCTACCTCCTCGTTGTGCTTGCTCTCACGACGTGGGGTGGAGCGGTCGTGGGCGTCGTGGCCGCACTCGTGGCCTCCGGCCTCGAGAACTACTACTTTGTGCCTCCCTTGCACACGCTCGAGGTGGCGCGTCCGGACAACGTCGTGTCAATAGTGGCCTTTCTTCTCTTCGCCATTGGCGCGGGCGTCGTGGTGAGTCAGTTCGCGAGTCGTTCAAAGGAGGCGGAGAGGGCGAGGACCGAGGCGCAGGTATTGGCGAGGGCGGCGGCGACGGTAACCACATCAAGCGACGATCTCTTGCCGTTGCTTGAATCGTTGCGCGCGATCTTCGCCATCGCGGGCGTCGCGCTCTGGGCTCGACGAGAGGGCGAGTGGGTCACTCAGCTCGAGTGCGGCGAAACGGTCGAAGAATCAAACGTAACGTCACGTTTCGTCATCGATGACGATCACGTGGTGGTGCTCTGCGGCGAAGCACTCGACAACCAAGATCGTCAGTTGATAACTGTCTTCCTCGAGCGCGTGTCGGCGGGACTGCGGGCGCAGACATCCCTTTACGATGAGCAGCAACAACGGGCGCTCGTGCAGACTGACGCGCTGCGCAACGGCCTTCTTCACGCGCTTTCGCACGAACTGAGTACGCCCCTGTCCTCGATCGAAGCGGAGGTCTCGTCGCTGCTCAAGTCCAACGTCACCTGGTCGCCGGAGGCGCGTCGAAAGGTGCTCGTAGGTCTGGAGCGTGACGTGCGGCGCATGACACGTCTCGTGGCCAATCTGGTGGACCTTCGTCGTCTCGAGGCGGGATTGGTGCATTCGATGGCGAAAAGAGTCGACCTGAAGGTGCTTGTCGATGAGGCACTCGCGTCCCTCGACGTTGTTGACCAGGATTTCGACATTGACGTGCCGGACGACTTGCCCGCAATGAATACGGATGAGACGCTGCTTAAGCGGGTGATCATCAATGTCGTCGATAACGCCATGCGTTTCGGCCCCGTCGGCAAACCCATTCGACTTAGTGCCGGAACTAATGGACAATTCATAGAGCTCCTGGTGATCGACCGTGGTCCGGGAATCGATGAAGCCGAGAGGGCAAGGCTTATTGCACCCGCGGGACAGATCTACGACGAAGAGACGGCGGCGGGAATCGGCCTCACGGTGTGCGCAGGTTTCCTCAAGCCACTAGGGGGCCAGCTGCGATTCGAGGACACGCCCGGAGGGGGCCTCACGGTCTGCATCGAGCTGCTCAAGGACATGTCGTCACTGCCGTCGCAGCACTCCTAGGTTTTGCGAGCAGGGTTGACGGTGTCGACAGAGTGCCGGAATCATTTCCACATAGTGGGTTGCTGGTGTCACTCGCCTTGGTGAGAACAGGAAAACCGGCGACAAACACGGGACTTTCACGTCTTCGTCACGGAAACTTAATCGGCCATTGTTAAATCTTCGCTGAATCAAACTTTCGTCATGCGCGCCGTGCTGCGACCGGATAGTCTGGCCCAGAATCACCACTCCGGCGGTTCGAAATCAGGGAGGTTGTACAAGTGGCATATCGAAAGTTCAAGGCGGCGCTGTTGGCCGCGGCGACTTTGTCCAGCGTGGTGGCAGTGGGAATCTCCGCTGGCACTTCATCGGCTGGAGCATCGTCGTCAGTTAACTGGGCGAAGGTGACGCACCTCACTAAGACCGGACCAACTTCGATGGCGGCGCTGATTAAGGCGGCGAAGAAGGAAGCCCGACTGAACGTCATCGCTCTGCCCGACAACTGGGCGAATTACGGCGCGATCATCAAGGACTTCAAGAAGAAGTACGGCATCAACATCAGCGACCAGAACCCTGATGGCTCGAGCGCCCAGGAGATCACCGCGATGACCGACGATCGGGGTCGTTCCGACGACCCGGACGTGATCGACGTGGGGACGAACTTCGCCGTGACCGCCCAGACTGCTGGCCAGTTGGCTCCTTACAAAGTTCAGACGTGGAGTGAGATTCCCTCGAACCTGAAGGACCCGAGCGGCTACTGGTTTGACGACTACGGCGGCTACGTCGCGATTGGTTGCGACAGCGCTACCGTCACGACCTGCCCGACGTCATTCGCGCAGATCCTCGCCGCGCCAGCATCGGCCGGTTACAAGGTGGGCCTCAACAACAGCCCGCTATCGGCTAGCGCGGCACTTGCTGCGGTGTGGGCGGCGGCCATCGCCGAAGGTGGCTCGTTGAGCAACATCGCTCCAGGAGTCACGTACTTCCAGAACCTCAACAAAGAGGGTTACTTCGTACCAACCGTTGCGGGACCATCGACGATTCAGTCAGGCGCTACCAACATCGTGATCTGGTGGGACTACCTCCAGGCCTCAGAAGTCTCGGCGACCGTAAAGGGCTGGAAGGTGACGGTCCCGAGTGACGCGTTGTTTGCGGAGTACTACACGCAGGCCATCAACAAGAATGCGCCAGACCCCGCGGCGGCACGCCTATGGGAGGAGTACCTCTACTCGGTAACGGGCCAGAACCTCTGGCTACAGGGTGAGGCCCGTCCCGCAGAATTGGCGTACATGGAAGCTCACGGAACCGCCAACACGACGTGGGAAGCTGCGTTGCCCGCGGTGCCAAAGGGTACGACGAGCGTTCCAACTCCGGCGCAAATAACGGCGGCTGAGACCACGGTCACGAGCACGTGGCCAACCGAGGTTACGACCGGTCCGTAGTTTCAAGTGACCGATAGCGAACCTCATAGCCGGACGCTGTTCTCGGACCCGGGTGCCTCGGCACCCGGGTCCGAGGTCTTGCCCCTCGAGAAAAGCGGTCGAAAGAGTGCTCTACGTCGAGCGTGGCTTCCGGTGCTCGCGATGGCGCCATTTTTCATCTACACGGGCGTGGGTCTCGGTGTTCCCATCGTGTACATCATCCGCAACGCGTTCCTCACGTTTCAGGGCAAGTTCACGTTCAGCAATATGGACCTGTTGATTCACGGCACGTACCTGAAGGGATTCGAAAACAGTCTCCTGCTTTCTGCGATCACGTCGATCATTCCAGGAATTCTTGGTGTCTTTCTCGCCTACGCCATCGTGACCTCCAACAGCTCAGTGCTGAAGAGGATGGTGGCCACCGCATCAGCGGTATTGGCCAATTTCGGCGGCATCAACCTCACGTTCATCTTCATTGCGGCATTCGGCACGGCCCCGGCCGTCATCACGGTGTGGCTCAACAATATGGGCGTGAACCCTTGGAGCCACGGCTTCGACCTCTACAACTTCTACGGTGTGGCGTTCGTGTATCTGTACTTCCAGCTTCCGCTGATGGTGCTGGTGATCACGCCGGCGCTGGGAGGGCTTCGCCAGTCGTGGCGTGAGGCGGCCCAGAACATGGGCGCGTCCAACTGGCGCTACTGGCGCCACGTGGGCATTCCTGTGCTCATGCCCTCCATACTCGGAGGAGTGCTCTTGTTGTTCGGCAGCGCCTTCGCCGCGTACGCCACGGCCCAGACGCTCACCGAGGGTACCGTGACCCTGGCGCCAATCCAGATCGGCGACACCGTGTCCGGCAACGCGATCGCGGGCGAGGCGAACGTTGGCTTTGCAATCGCTCTGGGAATGCTCGTCGTGTTGTCCATCACCATGATCTTCTACGGACTTGCGCGAAGAAAGGCGTCGAAGTGGTTACGGTAGGGGAGGGTTACTTCTTCGAAGGCCCCGCGGTCCGCGATGAGGGGCCACCGGTTCGACGCCGTCGGCGTAGGAAATTTCGAACGTGGCGCCTGGTGGTCTTGGTGGTCGCCGCGGTGTATTTTCTCGCACCCCTTTACGCGGGATTTAAGTTCGCCCTTCAGAACGACGCCGGTAAGTTCTCGTTCTGGGCGTTTTCGTCCCTGCCGAAGGAGCAGGGATTCTCCGCTGCCTTCTTCTTGTCGATGCGCCTCGCCTTTTTCACGGCCGTCGTCGAACTTCTCTTGATGGTTCCCACCGCGATCTTCGTGCACCTGAGGCTGCCGAAGTTGCGTCCGGTGATGGATTTTGTCACAATCCTGCCGATTGTCGTTCCGCCCATCGTGCTCATCGTCGGCGTCCTCGGTTCTGCTCCCCTTTGGATGAAATCGTCGCCCTACCTCCTGAGTATCTTCTACGTCGTGCTCGCGATGCCGTTCGTGTACCGTTCACTCGACGCGGGCTTGAGCGCGATTGACCTGCGCACGCTGGTCGAAGCCTCGCGGTCCCTCGGCGGTTCCTGGTTCCGAACACTGTTCAGTGTCATCATGCCCAACCTCAGGGCGGCGCTGCTCTCGGCTACGGCTCTCACGCTGGCCTTGGTCTTCGGTGAGTACACGATGGCCAATTTGGACGGTTGGACGACGATGCCGGTGTGGATCGCCCAGTTCCAGCAATCTGACGCCCACGTCACCTTGGCCGCCGCGATGGCCCTGCTCGTGGGCACCTGGCTGTTACTTTCATTGATCGTGATGCTTGATCGCTCGCAATCACGACGGAGACGAAGAAGGGCGGACACACCGTGACCGACGTTCAAGATTCACCACAGTTGGGTGGGTCCAGGGGAAGTGCAGCGTCAGGAGGGGCCAGCGTTCGCCTCGAAAACCTGGTGCGCACCTACGGCAAGGTCCGGGCGCTCGACGGGCTCTCGCTGTCCATCGAACCGGGTGAGTTCGTCGCCTTTCTTGGTCCATCGGGGTGCGGAAAGACGACGGCGTTACGGGTGCTCGCAGGTTTCGAGCATCCCGACAGTGGTCGGGTCATCGTCGACGGCAAGGACCTCTCGCACGTGAGCGCCCAAAAGCGTGACATGGGCATGGTCTTCCAGAGTTATTCGCTCTTCCCCAATATGAGCGTGCTCGACAACGTGGCCTTCGGGCTGAGGATGCGCCGCCAGAGTGCGGCTCAGCGCCGCACTAAGGCGAACGAGTTGCTGGAGCTCGTCGGACTGGGGGACCAGTCAGTCAAGTACCCGCACCAGTTATCGGGTGGACAGCAACAGCGCGTCGCCCTGGCCCGAGCGCTGGCTATCGAGCCGCGCGTGCTGCTGCTGGACGAGCCGCTTTCC
>Ga0182030_10015754_pt1 | contig 14795 bp, 12 predicted proteins | sample 812S3MmetaG_FD_121299 | JGI IMG/M metagenome (GOLD analysis project Ga0182030, IMG submission 121299) | Permafrost microbial communities from Stordalen Mire, Sweden - 812S3M metaG (Illumina Assembly) | ecosystem: Environmental > Terrestrial > Soil > Wetlands > Permafrost | place: Sweden... | reverse complement strand
GCCGGCGAAAACATTGTCGCGCTGTGCGATGTGGATTCGGGTTCAGCAGGATACGCAGCCCAGACGAAAAAGTATCCGAGCGCGAAGTATTACAAAGATTTCCGTCAGATGCTGGATCAAATGGGCAGCCAGATTGATGCGGTGACGATTTCGACGCCGGATCATTTACACGCGATTGTGGCGTCGGCGGCGATGCGGATGAACAAGGCCGTTTATTGCCAGAAACCGTTGACGCAGACGGTTTATGAGGCGCGCTATCTGCGAAAACTGGCTAAAGATAAAAAAATTGTCACCCAGATGGGCAATCAGGGCAGCGCTGCGAACGGCTTGCGCCGCGCGGTCGAGACGATTCAAGACGGACTCATCGGGCAAGTGCATCAAGTTCACGTCTGGACGAACCGTCCGGTCTGGCCGCAGGGAATGGATCGCCCACAGGGAGAAGACCCAGTTCCTGCCACACTCGATTGGGACAAGTGGATTGGACCGGCTCCGATGCGGCCGTTTAAGGCCCGAGGCGATTCAAAGGATCGGGAGCCAATTTACCATCCATTTTCCTGGCGCGGCTGGCAGGATTTCGGTACTGGCGCGCTCGGCGACATGGCCTGCCACACGGTCAATTTGCCGTTTCGCGCCTTGAACCTCGGCTACCCGACGGAGATTGAAGCCACACCTCTCAGCCAGATGAACAAGGAGTCTTTTCCCGTCGGCTCCAAGATTCGCTATGAGTTTCCTCAGCGTAAAGCTCACCTCCCCGTCGATCATCCGCATCTCTTCCACCATCACAGAACCATCCAGCAGGATGCGATGACACTCTGGTGGTATGACGGCGGCCAGCCTGACCCGACTGCCCGCGGCGGGCATGACTTCAGCAACAAGCCGCCGATTGAATACACTGCCGACATCGTCGCACTGCGCGGTGATGTTCCTGACAGCGGTTGTCTGCTGATTGGCGCCGAAGGCTCGGTCTTTTCACCGGACGATTACGGAACAAGTTTCTTCGTGAAGCTGAAGGGCGACCCGAAATACATCCACTACACCAAACACCCGGCGCTGGCGCAGTTTGCTGAACGCATCCCGCGCAACCCTCATGGCAAAGACAATAATGCCAGCCATACGCTGGAATGGCTTACTGCCATCAAGGAAAACAAGCCGGAACTCTGCTACTCACGGTTTGAGATCGCCTCGCGCCTCACGGAAATCATGCTGCTCGGCTGCGTGGCCTTGCGTGTGGGCAAGAAGATTGAATGGGACGGCCCGAAGATGGTTGCAAAGAATTGTCCCGAGGCCGCGCAGTTCGTCAAACGTCAAGACCGCTCCGGCTGGGCTCTTTCCTGATTCAAACAGGTAAACCAAGCACACAGGCCGGAAAGCCGTCTTGAGCCAAGTTTGCATAAGACAAGATGGAAATCCCGGCTATATCTCTTGTGCGTTTGCTGCACCAGATAGGACGAACGATATGGAGAACGAGAACTCGTTTTGGAACAGGCGTGATTTTTTGAAGGTAGGCGGCACATCTGCCGCGGCTCTGGGCGTGGCGGGAGCGACGGCTGCTCCGATACAGGCAGCGGAGACGCCTGCAGCGCAAGCGGGTATGCCGCCGGATACGCCTTATCCCAAGCTCTCCATCATCACTCCGTACTCGCCCCAGAAGCTCGCCTTTGCCGCGCAGGCTGGTTACGAAGGCGTGGTGGTCACGCCGAGTGCGGACTTCAATCCGAACCTGAGCGACAGTGCGATCGATCAGATTCTGGCCACGGCGCGCAACGCGGGCATTCGCATTATCAGCATCGAGTACTTCGAACCCAACCACACCCATCCCGATGCGGGCAAGCGTGCGGTCGCGCAGGCTGATTTCATTCGCGCTCTGGAATTTTGCCATCGCCTGGGATGCAAGTTTGTTGGTACCTTCAGCGGCGGGCAGCCCGGCATCGGGATGCAGGATCAGGCCGCGGCCTTCGCCGATGTCTTCAACGTAAAATACCTGCCCGTTTGCGAAAAGCTCGACGTCGCAATGGGATGGGAGAATTATCCTACTGGCGTCAATTTTGCCAGCACTCCGGCGGCGATGCAGGCCGTTTTTGACCGCGTCCCGAGCAAGCGGTTGGGGTTGGAATTTGATCCCTCGCATTTTGTGCGGCTCTACATTGATCCGATCAGTGCAGCGTGGCATTTCAAAGACCGTATCCTCGCGGTTCATGCCAAGGATACGGAGATCATTCAGCCTGTGCTGCAACAAGTGGGCATTGCCGGGCAGGGATGGTGGCGCTATCGGATCCCCGGACAAGGGATTGTGAACTGGACGGCGTTCCTCACGGTCCTGCTGCAGATAGGCTTCAAAGGCGGCATCGCGGTGGAGCACGAAGACCAATTCTGGGATGCGCCGCATACCGGGAACCTTCCCGATTTCCCGCAGCAGCGCAAAGACGGATTCATCCTTGCGCGGCGTTTTCTGGAACAGTATCTACCTGGACGCCAGGCATAACCGCAGTGCACCGGGATTCCGGTATCAATACTTCACCTGGACTTTACCTGGGCCGGCGAGATCAACTCCGTCCGCTGAATTGTTCTCGTCAAGTCCCATTCACATTTCTTCCATGCAAGGCCTACAGGCTGAAGAGCTTGTGCGTTTGCTGCGTGCTGGGTCAGCGCACCGGACATGCTTCGCTGAGCTTGTCGTTCAGACCTTCGTGGTCAACGGTGAAGACGACGCTGTTGCGGCCGCCGGAGCGCGTCAGGCGGATGACGTAGATCATGTCGTACTCAGAGTGGCTCCAGCTGGGCACCTGCGCTGGATCGCCGCCGAAGGCCTTTACGACGTTCTTTGCAAAGCGCTCTTCGTAGTAGTGCTCCCAGGCCACATAGATGAGCGAATTTGCGTACTTCTGACTGGTCAGTTCGCTCTGCAACTGCCCGATGTGGCTGTAGCCGATTTGCGCGTTCACCTCCATGCCGAGTTGGATGGCGGTGGGCTCGATGCTGGCCAGCGGCCGCACGTAGGAGTACTCGCTAAAGAGGCCGTCGATCACCTTCTCTGCCGGATCGGGGGCAAACAGGTAGTCAGGCCGGCCGAACTTCGCGGCGAGCACCGCAGGCAGCGCAAGCGCGCGGTTTAATCCGCGGCAGTTGAGCTGGCCCAGACCATTGGGCGGCTTTTCGCCGTGGCGGAGGATAACCAGCGTCTCAGTGGTGGTAGACGCGGAGGCGTGCACGGCGCAGCAGAGGTTCAGGGTCAGGCAAAGCACGGCAACGGCTGAGGCGAAACGAAATGTTTGGGATTTCATTTCTACTCCTTTGTGGTCCGGAACGGCGAGAACTGAATGCGGCTTTTGGGGCCTTAATTGGTTCCCAAGCATTGTCGCAAGCCGCTGCTCCGTAGGCAATACTGTTGGGCAAAAGCGCGTAATTCAGGAGCCATCGTCCCATTTGCCTCGGGCGCTGTCCTTTATCCTGAGTCTTGGACGCTCCATCGCAAGCCGAACACACAAGCCCAGGCCCTCTGGCTGCTGCCGCTGTCACTCTGTGCGGAGTGTGTGCCTTTCTCGAACTTTATTGCACACAACCGCTGCTGCCGTTGCTGGCGCGGATCTTTCATGCCTCGCACACCACCGTGGGCATGACGGTCTCTGCCGCGACGCTGGGTGTGGCCTTGTCAGCGCCTGTCTTCGGGGTACTGGCTGAGCGGCTGGCGCGCAAGCGGGTGATTTTGGCCTCGCTGGTGGGCGTGACGCTGCCCACGCTGCTGGCGGCCACTTCCACTTCATTGCCGCAACTCATCTTCTGGCGGTTTCTGCAGGGCATCACCGTTCCAGGCATTATCGCCGTCACCATTACCTACATTGGCGAGGAGTGGCCACCAGAGAAGCTGGCGCTGATCATCAGCTTTTACGTGAGCGGCACGGCGCTGGGCGGGTTCATCGGACGCGTGTCGAGTGGAATTCTGGCTGACCATTACAGCTGGAGGGTGAGCTTTCTGGCGCTGGGAGCGGCATCGCTGGCAGGTGCTGCCGCCGTTGCGCTCTGGTTGCCGAAGGGACGCCGCAGGGTTATGGGAACGGACGCGCAAAGCAGGGCCGGACTGCGACACCAGGCGCGAGAGATGTTCCGGAGCCGGCCGCTGGTTGCCACCTTCGCCGTGGGCTTCAATGTGCTGTTCTCGCTGGTGGGCGTGTTTACCTGGATCACCTTTCACCTGAGCGCCGCGCCCTTCTTTCTATCCACCACGGCGCTGAGTTCGTTGTTCTTTGTCTACCTGGTCGGATTGGTGGTGACGCCGTCGGCGGGCTGGCTGATTACGAGGGTTGGATTGCGAACGGGCATCGGTGGGGCGATTCTCTGGTCGATGGCCGGCGTGCTGCTGACGCTTTCGCCTCACCTCGCGGTGGTGATTGCCGGGCTGACGCTGCTCTCGTCGGGTGTCTTTGTTGCGCAGACGGCTTCCAGCAGCCACCTGCGCGTGGCCGCGCCGGCTGGTTCGCGTGTATTGGCGGCCGGGCTTTACATCACCTTCTACTACCTGGGCGGAGCGGCGGCGGGGGTTGCACCGGGCTTTTTCTGGTCATTGGGCGGCTGGCCGGCTTGCGTGGGCTTTATTGTGGCCATGCAGGCGGTGGCACTGGCGATTGCCCTAGTTGGATGGCACAGACCGGCGATGGATCGGGAGCCTCAATCCGTCTGAATATCTGGCGCCGCTACAAAGAAACAAGATCGTAAATTATTGAAAAACAAGCGAGGAGAACAGGGTTCGTACCAGCCCGCCCTAGACGCAAGAACGGAGCACGGCGCCAGACTTCTGTTGAATTTAAAGCTAAATCTTCTCTCTTGGCATCGAGCAATCGGCAAGGTGTCTCAAAACGAGCATCTTTCCCCTCCAAAATGAGACGGCAGCCTCACCAGCTCTGAACCCTTGCGGCTAGTTGCTGAATCCAATGGAACGTATGCAGTTTTAGAAGCAGGGCTGAGGCGGGCTCCGGGCACGGACGCACACACGCTCGCCACTGCACTTCCCGTTCCAGATCGCGCTCAATGCGGTCGATGCAAGTAAATAGGAGAACTTTCTTGGCAGAGCAGCAATCGGCCGCCCCTGTAACGGTGCGGCATATGGAAAACCCGTCCCCGGCGAGCCTTGCGACATGGAGACCGCGGGTCAACCCGTGGCTTATCGCCATGACGGTGGCGCTGGCCGCGTTCATGGAGGTGCTCGATACCTCGATCGCCAACGTGGCTCTGCCGCACATTGCCGGAACCCTGGGCGCCAGTTCCGACGAAGGCACCTGGGTGCTGACCAGCTACCTGGTGGCGAACGCCATTGTGCTGCCGCTGGGCGGATGGGCGTCGAACGTAATGGGCCGGCGCAACTTCTTTGTCTTCTGCATCATAGTCTTCACAGTAGCAAGCTTTCTTTGCGGCGCGGCGCCTACGCTGCCGATGCTGCTGATCTTCCGCGTGATCCAGGGCGCGGGCGGCGGCGGTATGCAACCCATGGCGCAGGCCATCATGGCAGACTCCTTCGAGCCGCAGAAGCGCGGCCAGGCCTTCGCGGTGTACGGCTTGGTGACGGTGCTTGCGCCTTCCATCGGCCCCACCCTGGGCGGCTGGATTACCGACAACTTCAGTTGGCGCTGGATTTTTTTCATCAATATTCCGGTAGGCATTCTGGCCTTCATCCTGGTCACGCGGCTGGTCGAGGATCCACCGTGGATCAAGCCAGACCGCTCGCTCTTGAAGCACATGGACTACATGGGACTGGCATTCCTGACCCTGGCCATGGGCGGGCTGCAGATCATGCTCGACAAGGGTGAAGAGAATGATTGGTTCTCGTCCAACTTCATCTGCTTCTTCGGGGCGCTGTTCGTGGTGAGCATGGTTGCGCTGGTGGTGTGGGAGTGGCGGCGGAAGAACCCGCTGATGAACCTGAAGCTCTTCCGGTTCAAGAACTTCGCCATCTGCTGCTTCCTGATGATGCTGGTGGGCGGCGTGCTGAACGCTAATACAGTGCTGCAACCGCAGTTCACCCAGCAACTGTTGGGCTGGACGGCGACCAACGCCGGCATGGCGCTGACCGCCGGCGGCATTGCCCTGCTCTTCGTCATGCCCATGGCTGGCTTTGCCACCGGAAAAATCTCTGCGCGGACGCTCACTCTCATCGGCTTTTCGATGTTTGTCATCACCTTCCGTTTGGCCGCCGAACTGACCACGCTGGACATGACCTTCAGTCTGGCGTCATGGCTGCGCGTGGTGCAAATGATGCCGATACCCTTCTGCTTCATCTCACTGACCACCGCGGCTTATGTGGGTATGCCGAAAGAGGACAGCAACCAGGTGTCTGGCCTGATCAACTTTGCGCGCAACATTGGCGGAAGCATTCTGATTGCCGTAACCAGCGCGCAAGTGACCAGCCGTTCCATGTGGCATGAACAGCACCTGCAGAACACTATGCAGAGCGGCTCGCTTGCCTTCCAGCAACACTCGCAAACCATGACAGGTTTCTTTGCCAACCGGTTCGGCGCGGGCAATGGAGCAAGCATGGCGATGGCCACCATCTACAACCAACTGAACCTGCAGGCGATGACGCAGGGATATCAGGATGTCTACATGGAGCTGTCGTGGATGTCGCTGGGGCTGGTGGGGTTGGCCTTCCTGCTCAGCAAAAACAAGCCCGGCGCTGGCGCTGCCAATACGGCCGTGCATTGAGCCCTGGCTGTATTGATCCGGTCTTCAGATAGAAGCTCCGTGCCCCATCCATTTCGCAGGTTTTATCGCTAAATGGGTGAAAAGTCTACACACTATTTGAGGACCGGGTCAATTAGGAAGTTTGAGTCGCACGAAGGGGGAGCCACAAGCTTCCCTTTCGTCTTTTGGCCGCATGTTTACGAACCGGCGACAGACTGTGCGTGTTGCGGTAGCCCAGTAGATGGAATGAGCCTATAATTCGTGCCAGATTTTCAATTCACCCAAAGAGATGCCTGTTTTCGACATCGCTCTTGAGGAGGCACTCCATGTTGAAGCCGTTCCTGCTTGTTTCCGCCGTGGTTCTTTTCGCTATTTCTACAACACCGTCGATGGGCGGAAGCCCGCAAGCAGCCAACCCAGCCCCGGTAGCCAGCAGTGGCAAGGGACCCGTAAAGCCCACCGCCGAGTCGCAGGCGAAGGCCAAGAGGATTTATGAGATGGACTGCGCGCTGTGCCATGGTGACAACGGTAACGGCCAGACCGATGTGGGCAAGAGCGTAAATCTCTCCTCTGACTGGACCAATCCGGCCACCTTGGCCGGCAAGCAGGACGACGCACTGTTTCAGATCATCCGCAACGGCAAGGGCAACATGCCTTCCGAGGCCGAAGGGCGCGCCGACAACACTGTGGTGTCGAACATCATTATTTACATTCGCGGGCTTTCCAAGGGGCAGGCGGCAGCTCCGCAAGCGGCTGCTCCAGAAGCGAAGTAGTATTGTCTGAACCAGGCTGATCGAGAGCGGATTTTCGACTCACGCAGCGGGGCAGCAGTATTTTGCAGGAAGGCGGTGGGTGGGCTGGCTGATGGAAGCTGGCTCAGCACACCGCCTTTTTCATGCCTGTTCGCTGAGGCGGCAAAGGTTGCGTAGAAAGGAAAACGCCAGAGGCCGGAGCCTCTGGCGCTTCGCTACAATGACCTGTCGTTTCCCGGATACTGTATCGTCCCTTTGCAGCCTTCCGATGAAGTTGCGAGTTGCCCCGCGTTCTTCACCCCTCCGGCTGTGCCGTGGATGGGCTCTCCCGGTTGCCCGGGTTCGCGCATCCCTGGCGGCGCTGGCACGGAAGATCGGGTTGCCCCGGCGCTCCGCACTCCAACTCCACCCTCCGATGAGCAACCGGGTTACCCCGCCTGTCACCGTCCGGCTCTTCCTCCGGCCCGCACGTTGAGTCACCTCCGCGCGCGTCCTTCGGCGTTGCCTCGGGTCAAATCCCCGGGTTGCCCCGGCGCTCTGAACCCTTGGCACGCTCAGTTGGTGGTTTTGCGAGTCGCCTCGCAAACTCACCCCCCGGCGTTGCCAGCTTCAACCTGTGCAGGTTGCCCCGCACCGCTTCCCCTGGCTCCCGGCGATCCGGCTTCGGGTTTCCCCGTTGCCTTGGATCTTCCGGCGCGTCTGGCGACCGATCATCGGGTTTCCCCGCATCCTGCCTCCTCTGCGCCAGTGGTGGAGCTTTAGGTTACCCTTCTGCTCGCACCCTCCGGTTGTGTTGCAACTCGGTCCACCGGGTTTCCCCTTTATCCTCGCGCTGCAACCGGGCCGATCATGACTCCCAATCTCTGTGAACTTTGCATCCTCGGCCTAAGCCGCGGATGAATCTTCACATCGGAAAGGGATACGCACATTCCCACCAAACTCTGGATGCAATCTCAATCTCAATCTGGCTTTTCACCGCCGGACAAGCCGACTGCAAAACGCCTCATCGCCTTTGACTCCGCATCGTCCTGCCGGGTGGAAACTGCGTTTCCGAGTCCCTCAAGGGCCATCAGTTGAAAAGGATTCTGCGCCTGTTCCCATTACGGAGCAACTGTGAATATTTGAAAAAAATTGTGGATTTCACTGGATTTTGTGCAAAGTGTACCGAGAATCTGTATGAGCAAAAGGCATTTGCTATAAGAGTTGTGCAGATGGTTGCGGAGCCATGGAAAACACCTGCCTGCAGAGGCGGTATTTCTCGTTATTTTCCCCGGCGGCACAGGGAAAAATGCGGTGCCAGATACCCAATTGCCGCCTTTAATCCCGAAGGGATGATCCGAAAATAGCCCATGATGGACCCTGACTCCGAGCGCAGCCGAGGGGACAGGGGGGAATCCTGGGAATGCGTCCCCCCTGCTACGTCGCCCCGGAGGGGCGGCACGAACCCTACTGAGGAAAGGGGTGCTGTTCCTACGATTGCTCGAAGGTCTGGACACAATCAGCTGATCCAGCCTTGCCGTCGGCGCGTAAAATCCCCCTATGAACCTCTCCGCGATTCAGTCTGCACTGCGCGAGGCCGGCCATGATGGCTGGCTCTTCTACGACCACCACCACCGCGACCCCATCGCCGCGAGCGTTCTCGGCCTCGACCCCAAAGCCCACATCACCCGCCGCTGGTACTACTACGTCCCGGCCACGGGCGAGCCGCGCAAGCTGGTGCATCGCATCGAGCAGAAGCGGCTGGACACGCTGCCGGGCGTGAAGAGTCTCTACTCCAGTTGGCAGGAGCTGCACGCAGGCATCGTAAATCTCCTCCAAGGCCAGCAAGAGATCGCCATGCAGTACTCGCCCAACAACGACCTCATGCTGGTCTCCATCGTCGATGCCGGCACGGCGGAGTTTCTGCGCTCGCTGGGCAAGAGCATCGTCAGCTCGGCCGATCTGGTGAGCCAGTTTGAAGCCGTGCTGACCGCCGAGCAGGTAGCCACGCACGCCGTGGCTCAGCGCGCCATTGATGAGCTACTGGCCGAGGGTTGGCTTGAGATCGGCCGCCGCCTGCGTCCGGCCACCGGCCGCGCCCAGCCTTACACCGAGTTCGACCATGTGCAATGGCTGAATGAAGCCATGGGCCGCGCCGGTCTCGTCTGGGACGACGGCCCCAATGTCAGTGTCAACGAGCACTGCTCTGACTCGCACTACGAGCCCACGGCGGAGAACTCTGCCACTATTCACGAGGGCGACTTTCTGCTCATTGACATCTGGGGGCGACTCGACCAGCCCGGCTCGGTCTACTACGACATCACCTGGACCGGCGTGGTGGGCCGCGAACCCAGCGAGCGCGAGCAACTGGTATTTGAGACGGTGCGCAACGCCCGCGACGCCTCCATCGCTGCGGTGGAAAAGGCATTTGCTGAAGGTAGAACCATCTGTGGCTACGAGGCCGACGACGTCTCCCGCGCCGTTATTCAGGCAGCAGGCTTTGGCGAGTACTTTACCCATCGCACCGGCCACAACATCACCGAGCAGATTCACGGCCCCGGCGCCAACCTGGACAACCTGGAGACGCACGACCTGCGCCGCCTACTGCCCAACACCTGCTTCTCGGTGGAACCCGGCATCTACCTGCCGGAGTTTGGCGTACGCAGCGAGATTGACATGCTCACCGCGCCCGGCAAGGCCTGGGTCACGGGCAAGATTCAGCGCGAATTGGTGCGCATCTAGAATCCTGGGTCAGAAGTTCTTGGCATGAGTTGGAAAGAGCAACCGCAGATCCTTCGACTCACCACCCCCAGACTGAAGAGAGCGTCTGGGGCCCCGTTCGCTCAGGATGACCGACCGCATTTGTAGTGAACTTCAGGGACGGGCTAGGGTTGGGTGGCGCGCTCCTCTACACTCTGGATCATCCACGTCCCAAGTCCATCAAAGCGCACAATGGAACCACGGTGACCCATTGCAACTGACTATTCAAGAACAATTCGGGCAGATCGATATCTACGTCTTCGATCAGATTCTGCGGGGTAACATTGTGCCCGGCATGACGGTTCTCGACGCCGGCTGCGGCTACGGCAGGAATCTGGTTCATCTGCTGCGTGAGGGCTGCCAGGTTTTTGCGCTCGACGAGTCGGCCGAGGCTGTGGAGCACGTGCGCAAGCTTGCGGCTTCACTCGGCGCTGGATTGCCAGACGCGAACTTTCAAGTCGGCAAGATTGAGCAGATGCCCCTCCCGGATGAATTAGCGGATGTGGTGATCTGCAACTCGGTGCTGCATTTTGCCAAGGACGAAGAACATTTCCGCGCCATGTTGAGCGAACTTTGGCGGGTATTGAAGCCAGGCGGGATACTGTTTTGCCGGCTCGGCTCCCGCATAGGGATGGATTTTGAGTGGGTGGGCAACAACATCTTCGTCGTGGGCGATGGCTCCCGGTGGTTTCTGGTGGACGAGGAGATGCTGCTGGACCTGACCGAGGAGCTGAACGCCGTGCTCGTCGATCCCCTGAAGACCACCATTGTGCAGGACTTCCGCTGCATGACGACCTGGGTGCTGCGGAAGCGCAGAGAATAGCGTATTGCCCGGTTTCGCTGCGTCTTCTCTGCTTTGGCCCGGATGGAATCGTGGAATCTGCTGCTGTGTCCCAGCGTAGCGGTTCGGCGGCCCCATCCTCTTCAACCTGCGCGCGTTCGCCGCTCCATTGCGGTATAGTCAAGAAGAAATGGCAACGGAATTCAACAAGACCGCACCCACCGGCCAACCCGCGCAGAAGATCGATTATCTGCCGCTGATTGCCGGATGGCTTGTGCCCGGCGCCGGGCACTTTTTGCTCCGTAAATGGGGCCGTGGAGCGCTGCTGAGCGCCTCGATTGTGGGCATGTTTGCCTGCGGACTGGCGATGCAGGGCAAGCTCTACACCAGCGTTCAGGACGTGCTGGACATCCTCGGTCTGGCGGGCGACCTGGGCAACGGTCTGCTCTTTGTGGTGGCCCGCGTCTTCGGCCTGGGGGCCGATCAGGTGATGGTGACTACCGCCGACTACGGCACACGCTTCATCGGCGTGGCCGGACTGCTGAACATCATCGCCGCCGTGGATGCGCACCGGCTGCGCAACGGGAGGAAGCCGCTCTGATGCATCCCTCTCACTTCACTGCCGTTTTGCTCTTTGCGCTGTTTGCGTCGACTGTATTTGGAATCACGCAGCGCGAAACCCCGGCCCGCATGTTCCGCTACGGCCTGTTCTGCTTTGTGGCTTTCACCGGCGCCGCGGTGATTCTGAGCTGGCTAATGTTCCTGATCGCGCGCTGAAGAGCGCACTCCGGTTAAGCCAATCTCCCTCGCTGCCACACGGCAGCGTCAAAACTGTGCGCGCAGACGTAACCTTCTGATAAGTAGAGATCGATCGCCTGGCTGTTGGCCTCGGTCACGGTGAGCGAGACCTCAGAGACGCCATGGCGCAGGAAGCCGTGCGCGGCCAGCGCCAGCAAAGTCCGCGCCAGCCCTTTGCGTCGGTAGTCGGGATGTACGCACACCTGCGTGATGTGTCCGCTGATGGGGCTTACCCGCGAACCCAGCACCAGCCCGGCAAACTCACGCGTTACCCGGTGCGCAATCACGTAGGAAACGGTGGGAGCGAAAGCGCCGCAGCCCTGATAGCGCACAATGTTGTTCAAAAAGCGCATCGAACCGTGAACGGTGCGGTACTGGTCGTTGATCAGGCTGTCGGGATGGTTGCGATAGGCTTCGCCGATCAGCCTGGCAGCCGGCGCCAGGTCCTCGTCGCGCCAGGGCCGCAGTTCCAGATCGCGCGGCAGGTTTACGCGCGGCGCGTTCCAGCGCCCTTCAAGCCGCTGTACCAGGAACAGGCGGCGAAAGATTTCAAAACCTACGCGGCGAAAGTTTGCACTGTGGGCTCCGGAGGCATGGATCAGTAACTGCGACTCGATGCGGTCAACCTGGGGCGAGTTCACCAGCAGCTCCAGCAGGTGGGTCAGCAGCGCCTCTTCCAGCGCGTGCGCTCCACCCGCGTAGCCCTCACCGTCAGCGTCCTCCATGGCAAAAACGTCGCCTACCACTGCCTTGGTCTCTTCATAGACGCAGAAGACGTACCCGCTGATCAGATCGCCCAGCATGGCGGCGAAGCCCGGCAACATACGATTGTCGAGGTATTGCGTCAGCAGCTTGGTGGAATTGCGGTAGTCCCAGTGCAGGCGGTCCTTCCACAGGCGTTCCTCGGTCTCCAGCACAGGCCGCAGCATGGCAGCCGTAAAGTGCCGTAGATCGAGAATCTCCATGGAGGTACCAGACAAAGTCATCGTGCTCCTGTCGGCCGCACCTGTCGGCCATCCGCTTTCAACTGCGCTTGCAGACGCAAAAACCCTTCCCGACACTGTGACACGAGTCGCCCTCAACTGCAAGCCGAGACAAGGGTTACGCAGTCAGCGCCAGCGTCTTTTGTCCTGTCGACGCGGGGTCTTAGCGTATTCAGTACTTCCCGGTGTGTTCCGTCGAGGATAGCGTATCCTCGCCTTTGCCAGCTATGGCCAACCCTTAGCGCCGCAGTCTGGCCTTCAACCATGGGACGCCAAAAACGGGCAGAGCGATGACTAGCACAAGAACGCCGGCGGGGAATCCGGCGTAGAGATAGGTGTCGGCGTAGTTCACCGTATGGCCGCCGATCTGGTTCCATGCCAACAGGGAGAAGATGGCCACCGTGGTGACGGCAAAGAATGTGAAGAAGGCTGAAGCGAAAGCCAGCAGCAGGCTGGTGAAAAAACCAAAGCCCTCCAGCGGAAAACCCAGAATCCGCTTGCTATTTTCAACTGTAGATCGCCCAGTTTGCACCATTGTCCCGACCTCTCTGAACTGCGGTGTGCGATCCGGCGTTCCGGGAGTGCGAAACTGGACCGCAAGCACTAGAATACAGATTCATGGCGAGCACCGCACAAATCGAACTGTGGCACGCGGAGAAGGTGGCCACGCAGGTTGAAGTTCGCACGGCCCCCAATGGAATCCACTTTGCCACCTGGGGCGAAACCCGTTTGCCGGAGGCCGATCTGGAGCATCTAGTGGGCGCCGTGCCGGCCACGCTCTCAGCCGCGCTGATCCACCGCGCCTACTACTTTGTTCCGCTGGCCATGGGCGATACGGGCGAAACCATGATTGCGCCGGCTTACACGGTGGAGCTGGGCGATCACGCCATCTGCCATCGCAACCAGAGCTTCGGCGGCACGGAGGCTGTGTTTTTGTCGACGCGGCTGGTGGACGACCGTTTCGGCCTGGCCTTCGAGTTTTTCATCAATGTGGCGCACAATTTTGTTGAGGCCGCGGGCGTTCCCGAGAGCTTTTCCACGCTGGTCTGGTCGCAGGCCGAGGCGCAAGTACGCGGCGAAACCAGCCAGGATGCGTGGGAGACCCGCCGTCGAGCCCAGGAAGGCCGCGCCGGCCAGAAGAGCATCGACGAGCGCGCACGTTCCACCTACTTTGAGTCAGCCTTCTCCGATTCGCTGGCCGTCTACATGCTGGCGCTGGCCGTCGATTTCGACTACCACGATCTGCGCGAGCGCGAATATCCGCTGCTGGCCGCAGGTAGCCTGGCGGAACGGCTGCGCCACGTGTCCAGCCTGTTTCCCACCAATCCCGGCTACGAGTTCCAAATCCTCTACCGCCGCAAGGGGTAGCAGCGGGCTGGTTCCCGTTCTCTTCAGGATGAATATCAAGTTAGCTCAGGCTTGGCTTCAACGCGCCGATAGAGTTCTTGCCTTGTAATAGGGCACGGCTTTAGTCGGGCCCTATTACAGCGGAATGAGGGACGGGCTTTAGCCCTTGCGATCTTTTGTTTAAAAATATGCGTTTGTTCAAGGCGCTTTTAGTTAACAAATCTGAATGTTTGGGCAAGAGCAGAAAGTCATCAGAGTTTCCCCATTCCTGATCTTTATCGCCGTATTGACCAGAAGGTAACTTCCGGATTGGCTACAATCCACTCGAGACAGACCACACTGCGTTCGGCGGTGTCTGACGAATACAAAATCAACAAGTTTTGTAACAAGGGCACGGCTTCAGCCGGGCCGAAAAAGCAGAAAAAAGATCGAGGGCTTTAGCCTCTGCTCAGCTCAAATTTGGCAAGGCGGGCGGCATGCCAAAACGCAGGCCTAAACCTCCCAATCGTCGACGACACATGCTCAACCGAAATCCAGGAACCTATTGCGTTTGTGAAGACTTACAGCACACTAGCTTTCAGCATTAGAACCAGAAGTCCAGGCATCACTACTGTCCGGCTACAAGTTGAACAGATTCAATTGGTTGCCATTATCGCCTAAGTCGTTATCGGAGTCGGAAGTCTGAAGTGCCCGTAAAATGGGGGTCTTCTCGAACAGAGTTAGGCT
>Ga0182030_10015753_pt1 | contig 14796 bp, 17 predicted proteins | sample 812S3MmetaG_FD_121299 | JGI IMG/M metagenome (GOLD analysis project Ga0182030, IMG submission 121299) | Permafrost microbial communities from Stordalen Mire, Sweden - 812S3M metaG (Illumina Assembly) | ecosystem: Environmental > Terrestrial > Soil > Wetlands > Permafrost | place: Sweden... | reverse complement strand
GCTGCCGGCGACGCCTCGGTGACCGAAGTCACCGTAGGAGCGGACATCAGCCCAGGTTACTAGGGGTTTGGCTGTGTTGGGACCGGGAAGCAGCTGGCCAGGCCGTCTCCGCCCCTGGTGGCTCGGGTCACAATCCGTTGGGCCAGGCCGGGCAGGCGGCGGAGGAAACTGGCTGGCTCGACACCGATCGTGACCTCGAGCCGAGTGCCGCCGGCTTCGGGGTCAGGAAAGAGGACCCAATCCTCCACCATCGAGGCCAGACCAGGCGTGCTGGAGTTGAGAATGACGAAGGTCATCCGCTCGGCCGGTTCCCAGGTGAGGAAGCGCTCTTGCACCCGGGTGCCGGCCACCCAGACCGTCCGCAACGCTCCAACGCCCGATGCGGCACCATCGATGCGAACACGTTTCATGGACCTAAACCAGTTTGACCAACCCTCCAGGTCGGCCAAGACGTCCCACACCTAGGTAGGTGTCGCGTTGAGATTGAAGCTGCGATGAACGGTAGCGGGTGCCTGGGCGACCCAGGCGGGATTTTGCTCATGGAGAGTAAAGGTCGCCATGAAACCGAAGCGTTACACACTGCCGGTAGCGTTGCACAGGTGTCTGACGTCCAACGGGTCTTGCTGGCCGAGCCCCGAGGCTTTTGTGCCGGTGTAGAAAAAGCCATCAAGGCGCTGGCGTGGATGGTGCGTGTCTTCGAGCCGCCGGTCTACTGCTACCACGAGATTGTGCACAACCGACATGTGGTCGACCGCTTTCGGGCCCAGGGCGTCATTTTTGTCGATGATGTCTCCGACGTCCCGATTGGCGCACCGCTCATGCTCAGTGCTCACGGTTCAGCGCCGGAAGTAGTGACCGCGGCACGAGCACAGGGCGGCGTCGTGGTGGATGCGGTGTGTCCGCTGGTCACCAAGGTGCATCATGAACTCAAGGTACGCAGCCGCAAGGGGTACACCGTCCTGTACGTCGGTCATGCCGGTCACGAAGAGGCTGTGGGCACCATGGCGGTGGCTCCCGAGTCGGTCCGACTGGTCGAGCACGAGTCCGATCTCGATGCGTTGTCCGAGGGTGACGAATCGGGTACGCCCATGGCGTTATTAGCTCAGACCACGCTCAGTCACGACGAATGGCGGGGCCTGATGGAGTCGGCCCGACGTCGCTTCCCGGATCTGTGGATGCCTAATCGAAGTGACCTGTGCTTCGCCACCACGAATCGGCAGGCTGCCCTCAAGGCCATTGCCCACGAAGCCGATGCCGTAGTGGTCATCGGTTCCGCCAATTCTTCCAATACTGTCGCCCTCGAGACGGTGGCTCGGGCCTCGGGATGCCCACGGGTGCTGCGCATAAACGAAGCCGATGAGCTCCCTGCGGACCTGAGCGGCACGGTTGGGGTTACCGCCGGGGCCTCGGCTCCTGAGGCGCTGGTCGAGGAAGTGATCAACGCTTTGGCTCCACGCTTGGGCGTGACCGAGGTCACGGTGACCACCGAAGACGAATATTTCCCTCCACCACCCGAGTTGCGGGAGCTGCTGCGCGCAGTTGGGAGCACACTGGGATTCCTGGCTGGACGTCCAGCGGCGCAACGCTCCGATCCAGCTGCAGAGGACAGGGCAATCTCAGCTGCCGACGTGCTCGATATGTTGGCCTCATGAGGCACTTCGGTGCGATGATGGCGCCGTGACATTTACACGAATGGACCAATCGACCGCGGCCGAATGGCAGGCCATAGTGGTCGAGACCATTGAGCAGCAACCCAGGGTGGCCGAAAGTGTCCTGGCCATGTTGGCCTCGTTGGAGAACATCACCGACAAGTTCGCGGTCGACCAACTGGTGCATTCGCTACAGACGGCCACGCGAGCCGAAGAGGCCGGGGCAACGACTGAAGTGATTGTGGCCTCGCTCTGCCACGACATCGGCAAGGTCATTTCGGTCATCAACCATCCACGCATCGCCGCAGAGATTTTGCGGCCCTACGTGAGCCACGACACCTTTCAGATGATCTTGACGCACCAAGACTTCCAGGGACGGCACTACTACGAGTTCATCGGCCAGGATCCCAATGCGCGCGATCAACACGTGGGCGCAAGTTGGTACGCGCTGGCCGAGCAATTCGCCGATGAGTGGGACCAGATCAGTTTCGATCCCGACTACCCGACCAAGCCGCTTGAGCATTTCGCGCCCATGGTGCGCGAAGTCTTCGGTTCGTTCACGTCGCTTTGACCTCCACCACACCCCCGACCGGGAGCCCGCGCGTCAAGACCGACCCGGCGCTGGCTCGACGGGTGATCGCTGAATCTCGGAACAAGTTTCTGGCGGAGTACGCGGATCTCCGACTTGCCCCGGCGGTCGGGCTGATCTGCGCTTTCGAGGAGGAGGACAATATCGGTGCCGTCTTGGCGGCTATGCCCAAGTCGGTGCATGGCCTTGAGATGACGACGTTGGTCATTGTCGATGGAGGCTCCGATGGCACAGCGGCGGTATCGGCTGCGGCTGGAGCGGTGACCTTTGTCCTGACCGAGAACCTCGGTCACGGTTACGCACTACGGGTGGGCTACGCCCTGTGCGTGGAGTTGGGGGCACAGTACGTCGTCACCCTCGATGCCGACGGACAAAATGATCCCGGTGAGATTCCAGTCATGTTGGAGCCGTTGGTGAACGACGAGGCTGACTTCGTGGTGGCCTCGCGAGTATTGGGGCAAGACACCACCACCGACCGTTTCCGCAAAGCTGGGGTACGGGTGTTCTCGGCCGTGATGAGCGCCATGGGGGGAACGAAGCTTACCGATACCTCGAACGGGTATCGGGCCTTGCGAGTGACCATGCTCGACGACGTGGTGCATCGCTTGACCCAATCCCAATATCAAACAGCGGAGCTCCTTATCGTCTGCATGAAGCGGGGATGGCGGGTCACGGAACGTCCCACATTGTGGTTACCCCGGGCATCGGGCACAACGAAGAAGGGCAAGAACTACCTGTTCGGCTTCCGCTACGGCCGGGTCGTGCTTTCGACCTGGCTGAGAGAACGCAAGGACACCGTCCACTCCTAGTCTGGACCAATCGAGTCCTGACAATCCACGTAAGACATTGATGCTTCCGGCATCCCGTCATCGCTATTGCAAGCAATTGCGTTGAAAACAGCTGCTGATTTTTCGAATGAACCTGTCAGGTTTGCGACCTCGAAGCGTCAGTACGACTTGGGAGGTCGCAAGTGCAGGATTTGGATCGTCAGCGTTGGAATGATCGCGATCTAGTTTCAGCCACGTTGTCCGGCGACAAGTATGCCGGTGATGTGCTTTTTGCCCGCTACGAGAGTTACTCGCGCCGGATCGCCGTGCGATACACCTCTTCGCCTGACGCGGCTGCCGAAGCTGCAGCGGCGGGCAAGGCCTTGGCCTTCGAAAAACTAGACACCTTGCGCGATCCGGATCGCTTCGGGGCGTGGATGGCCACCATCGTCCGCAACTCCGCGGCCACGGCCCAACGGCAACGATCAAGAGAGGTACCGCACGCCGAAGTTCCCGAACTGCAGCCGGCCGACACGGCACCGGAACAATCCGCACCCAACGAGACTCGCCTCTTGCGGGCCCGGGCCGCCTTGCTGAGTTTGTCCCCCCGTGACCGTCAGGCGCTCGAACTTTCGGTCTACGAACGTCTGCCGGTCAATGAAGTGGCGGCGGCGCTCATGATCGACGTCAACACGGCCTATCAGGTCCTCAGCCGAGCCCGTAAGCGGGCCCGGCGGGCCTATTTGACTCCCAGGGTTCCCGACGATGCTCCACTCGCCTGCCATAAGTGCTCGGCCAAAACACCTGATTACTTGCGGGGATTGCAAAGTGTGCGAGCCAAGGTTGAAGCACACGTCGAATTCTGCTCCGGCTGCCGGGCCCGCTTGGCCGACATGTTGGCCGAGTCCACCCGGATCAAGGGGCTCTTTTCGCTCGTTCCGCTGGGATTGGCTGGTTCATGGTCGGCGTTCGTTCGCCGACTCGCTCCTCACTCTGGCGGCCACGTTGTCGTGGCGGGAGCTGTGGTTTCCGGCTTGGCAGTGATGGCCGGGGTGGCCAGCGCCTACGTGGCCATTGCACCTGGGGTCCACCACGGAGCCACGAGAGGAGGTGCGACCAGAGTTCCAGCCGACGCCTCTTACCATTTGGTCGCACCTCCTCTCGTCGCTCCAGAATCCACGGCGCCGACCACCACCACCTCTGTGCCGGTTTCTTTGGGAACCGCAGCCACCGTCACCACAACCACCACGACCACTCCGCCTCACACGGTCGCGCCTCGGAGCGCCCTTGCCCCGACCACCAAAGCGCCAATCAGTGCCATCACACCTTTGACGACGACCACCACGTCGATTCCGCATAAAGCAGGAACGCTCCTGAGCGGCAATGGGACCACCAAGGATGAAAACGGGTCAGCCGACGCCACCTGGGAAGGCACCTCCGCCTACGACAGTGGTCCCACTTCTGGTACGCAGAGCTTTGACTTCACCGGGACAAATGGCCTGACCGACGGGCACCTGGAGCAGCTGGGCAGCTCCGATATCACGGTCAGCTTCGACCTCAACACCATTCAAAAGATGTCACCTTCGGGTGCAGTCGACCTCCTGGGCTATCGCTCGTCGTGCCAGGGGGGCGACTTCTTCGACGTACGACTCGGAGCATCGGCCGCGAGTGGGGATATCGAGGTGGAATTCGATACGGCGACCACACCAACCGTGCTGTATTCGACCGTCCCTGTAAACGACGGCACGTGGCACCAGATTGTCATTACCCGTCGTGGCAACTCCTTGTCTCTGCGGGTCGACGGGGGTACAGCCAGCACCACCACCCTGGCCACCGGAGCCGACGTCACCAATTCCGCCGTCTGGCAGATGGCCGATGGAGATCCATGCGTCGGTCAAGACGGTACGACGAGTCTCATAGGCTCCATGGCCAATATTTACGTGGGCCCATGAGTCCTGACCCGGCGGGCATCCTCGACGCATGGCGTGCCGTCACCCCAAGTCTCCCGTTGATCTGGAACGACTGCGTTGACTTGGCTCTGATCCGCGCCCTCGTGAGCGGTCAGGATCCCTCTGGCGCTTTGCAAGTCCGTGGCGGACTCCGGCGGCCAGCTCTCCGAGTGCTGTGCTCATTTGGCTGCCCTCCAACGCGTGCTCGACCAATCGGCCGGTGTCTCGATGGATTGGAACCTCGTCCCAACTCTGGTGGAATCGTTTACCTGCGAACCGGAACGGTGGGGGTTTGACCCACTCACCGGATGTGTCTCGGGTTCGTTCCTCTCCGTCGCCCTCCGCGAGTACTACCGCCGTGCTTCGGTCGAATCAGGGCCCGGTGCATGGTCGCTGATTGTGGTCAAGCTGCCCCGATCGCTTGATCTGGTCTCCGCGGTGATGGCCGAATACTCCGCCGGCAATGTCCTCGTCGGTGCGATTCCCGACGCCGAGATTGTGGCCCATATCCGACCGGGTGTTTTCGCCATATTGACGACGACCGAATTGATTCCTCAACACTTCCGTCGGATAAATGAGGCGATGACGGCGGCGGAAGTGGCGAGTCACATCACGGTGCAGTCCCTCCCGCCGAAATTGCGACAGTGCCGCGAACTTGTAGCGACGGGTTGCCAGACCTAAGGCGCGTCAGAAACCACGCACTCTCCGTCATCAGGGTGAGACGAGACGGAGGGATGCCAAGATGGCTCGCCACAACCCACGACAATCCGCGCATTTTGGCTTGGCCCTCGCTACGGTCATTCTTCTTCCCTTGACCATCTTGGCTCAGCTGCAGTTGGGCGATCTGGGAGACAGCGGACCGGCCGACGCCAGCGGACACCTTCCCACCACGTCCGCGGTGCACCCAGATCCCTTGAGCAGCTACATTGCCAGCGTCGTGGCCACCATTCCCCCGCAATGGAAGGTGCCCCACTGGTGGTACGCCATCGTCACCACCACTCCAAACGCCGCCATGGGAGACACCTGGGGACCATCGGGGTCAGCGCCTCCCTATTCCAAGTTCTCTCGGTCGCAAATGAATTTGCTCATGGGAACGGCCGGTGGACGCCAAGCCATCACCATGGTGGTCCTCCACGAGGCGATGAACGCTTTGGCTTACTCGGTGGTCGACCAGAACAGTTGGTCAGGAGTGCCCGGCTGGCCGGGGACCTTTGCTTCCGAAGTGGTGCCTCGACCCGGGTACGACGACATCGACGCGGCCGCCAATTGCTTGGAATTGGGGGCGCTCAGCTTCACCCTGAATCCGAGCTCGGCCTACACCGAGGACGACATGGTCGGTGGTTGCAGCCCCACGCTGGCGACTTGGCTGACCCGCCACGTTGCCTCGGCCCTCCATCACTAGAGCCTGTCAGGACTCGTGAGCGCAGCGTCTCTAATTCATGAACGGAGCGAGACGATGACCTGGGTCGCCTTGGTGGAAGGGCTGTTGCCCGTTACGTCGTTCTTCGGCATTGTGATCATCTTCACCAGAATCACCACACCGGACCCGCAGGCGGCACCCGACGCGAAGCGACACAGGCTCGCCCGCTAATAGCGACCCGTCTTGCGGCGAGACTCGTCATACACCTTCTGCAGTTTTTCAACCAGATCCTCTGTGGCGCGATGCACAGCTGAGCGCGACACGCGACCTCCGCCGGTTCGTGGCGGCGGCGGGATGGCGGGTCCGATCACCACTTGAATGGTCAATGGCTTGGGGAGCACCTTGCCCTTGGGCATGGCCAAGTCTGATCCACCGATGCCGATCGGCAGGATGGGCGCACCAGTGCGGGCCGACAGGAAGGTAGCGCCCTCCATGAGATCTTCAATAACTGGCCCTGCACGACGGGTGCCTTCGGGGAACAGCACGAGACACTCCCCTCGCTTGAGAACCTCTTCGGCCCGCTGCAAGGCTTCGCGGTCGGCCGATTCACGATGCACCGGAAACGCCCCGACGTAGAGCAGCAGCCGACCCAGCCATTTTTTCTCCCACATGCTGTCTTTGGTCATGAAGAAGAGCTTGCGATTAGTGCAAAAGGCGGCGAACCCGAAGTCGGCGAACGAACGGTGCACCGGAGCCAAAATGACAGGCCCGCTGGCCGGCATGTGTTCTTTCCCGACCACCTTGGGCCGGAAGAGCAGCCACATCGCGATGGTGAAGATCCGCCGCATGATCCGGTAGCCGACCTGTCGTTTGGGTTCGATGGCGAACTCTTGGTGGCGGCCGGGCGCCGGTGGGTTTACAACCATGACAACACCTCTTCCACTACGTCGTCGATGGTGCGACCGGTGGTATCGAGCTCACGGGCGTCCTCGGCCACCTTGAGCGGCGAGGCAGCGCGGGTGGAGTCGATGAGGTCTCGGCGGGCCACACCGGCCGCCGACTCGTCATGGCGACGGCGCATCCGTTCCTCAGGCGAGGCGGTCAGATACACCTTCACCGCGGCGTCGGGAAACACCACGCTGCCAATGTCGCGCCCTTCGATCACGCCGCCGCCGTGTTCGGACGCCCAAGCTCGTTGGCGCGTGACTAGTTCCTGGCGCACCGCGGCATTGGCCGCCACCAGCGACACGGCTTGACCTACTTCGGGCGAACGGATCACCGAGGTCACATCGAGACCGTCGATCACTACCCGTTTCCCTACCTCAATGGTGGACCCAGCGGCTAACGCAGCCACGGCGTCGTGATCAACAGGTGCGATCTGGAGGGAGAGGGCGAGGGCGGCGACGGCGCGGTACATGGCTCCTGTATCGAGCCGGTCGAGACCCAAGTGGTGAGCCACGGCGGCGGACACGGTGGATTTACCGGCACCGGCTGGACCGTCAATGGCGATGACGAGCGCCCGGGGTGGGTTCGGTCCGTGGCTGGTCAGCGCGTGCAAGTGCTGGGCGAACTCGGGGTAACTGGTGGCGGTGGCGTCGAATCCCGTGATGATGCTGCGTTCTCCGGGTGCGGCGGCGAGGGCGGCAATGGCGGCGGCCATGGCCATGCGGTGGTCGCCTTGGCTGTCGAATCGACCACCCCGGAGTTGGCCGCCAGGCCCCACGCCGGTAATGCGCAGGACGTCCCCATCGGCTTCGGCCTGGGCCCCAAACGTCCGCACCATGGTGATGACGGCTTCGAGACGGTCGACCTCCTTGACCCGCAACTCCCCCACGTCTCGGAACTCGGTGACGCCTTCGGCCACCGCGGCGGCGACAGCCAAAATGGGTATCTCATCGAGCGAGGGAATCTCGGCTGCTTCGACCACGGTGCCGCGCAACGGTCCCGCCTGCGCCGTAATTGAAGTGGTATCGATCTCGTCTTCGAGCATGAAGGTCACCGGCCCACCCATGCGCCGGAGCACGCTGGCGAATCCCAGGCGAGCCGGTCCTTGATACACCTCACGCACGTCCACCACGCTCTGTGGCACCACACACCCAGCGACCACAAAGAACGCCGACGCCGAAGGGTCACCGGGAACCGTCCGCTCGACCGGTCGTAGCTCAGATGCGCGCACCGTGACACGCCGCCCTTCTTCGCCCCAGGGTTCGATGGTGATGTCCACGCCGGCTTCGGCCAACATCTCTTCGGTGTGCGTACGGGTAGTGACCGCCTCGCTCACCATGGTCGCACCAGTGGCCGAGAGTCCGGCCAACAAGATGGCCGACTTCACTTGGGCGCTGGCCACCTTGGAGGTCCAGTCAATCCCGTGCAGCTGGCCGCCACGAATGCGCAAGGGCGGCAGGCAACGCTCGCCTTGGCCGGACACCCGGGCTCCCATGAGTTCGAGTGGCTCCGCTACCCGGTCCATCGGTCGGAGCGACAGCGAATCGTCGCCGATCAATTCGCACTCCCACTCGAATCCGGCCAGGAAACCGGCTAGCAAGCGCATGGAGGTACCCGAATTCCCGCAGTCGATCGGACCGGCCGGCGCACGCAGTCGGCTTCGCCCACCGTGCACCGCGATGGTGGTGTCGCTGAGGCGTTCGACTTCGATCCCCATCGCCTCAACCGCGGCCACCGTGGCACCCACATCGGCGCCATCAGAGAGCCCATGGACGAGCGAGGTCCCTTCGGCCAGCGCGGCAAAGAGTACCGAACGGTGCGAAATCGACTTCTCTCCTGGCGTACGCACCGATCCCAGGCACGCCAGACCGCCGTCGACCACCAGTACCCGCGGCACTCCAGTCATGAGAGTTGCGACATCCTGACCCGATAGCCCCGGTGCTCTATGGCCGCCCGGAGTCGTTCGACTTCGGCCGTGTCGACCACCAAGATGAGCACGCCGCGCGGTCCTTCGGCCGAGTGGGCAATTTCAATGTCGTAAATGCTGATGCCGGCGTCGGCCGCCAGCGAGGTGATCTCTGCCAGCACACCATGACGGTCGGGCACCGGAATGCGCAGTTCGGAAAGATCGTCGGGCCGGACAATCCGAGCCGGGAGGTTCCGGCGTGCTGCGCTGGCATGCTGGAGAACCCCCAGAAGCGCTTCTCGATCGCCGGAAGCAACCCGGTCTCGCATGGCCGTCAGTTCGTCCAACAAGGCGTCGAGGGCCGGCACGATGGCGCCTGCATTCTCCGAGCAGATATCAGGCCAGATCCCCGGGTGTCCGGCGGCCACTCGAGTCATGTCCCGAAATCCTCCGGCCGCTAAGCGCAAGAGCGATCCATCCGCTTCGGCGCCTGTCGCGGCAGCGTTCATGAGAGTGGCGGCCACCAAGTGGGGCACGTGCGAGACCACGGCCACCAACCGGTCATGATCCTCCGGCGAGAGCACCAGGATGTCGGCCCCCAGAGCAATGACCACGCTTTGGAGGTCCGTGAATGCGGTGAGATCTGTCTCGGCGGTCGGTGTCAGGACCCACACCGCCCCTTCGAAGAGATCGGCGTCGGCACCGCCGAGACCCACCTGCTCTGAGCCAGCCATGGGGTGTCCGCCAATGAAGCGAGGGTGATCAGCCGCCGCCACAATGGCTGTCTTCACCCCGCTGACGTCGGTGACCACGGCATCGGAGCGACGTCCCGGTGTCTGGAGAATTCGACGGGCCTCCTCGGCGACGTAGGCAGCTGGGGTGGCGATGAAGATGACCTGGGCTTGGGGGTCATCCCCGATCTGGTCGAGCACACCGGACTCGAGCGCCTCGCGCAACCGTTCGGGATCGGCGTCAATCCCGGCCACGTGCCAGCCCCGTTGGCGCAACGCCAAGGCGATGGAGCCGCCGATGAGGCCAGTCCCGACAACGAGCGCCCGCGGACGAGCCGCCGGATCAGTCCGGGAGGTCATCGCGGAGCCCTTGGGCACCGTGGAGATAGACGTGATGGATCTCGTCCTTGGTCCTGGTGGTCTGCACGTGGAGGAGGACGCGGATGCACAGCGGCATGGCATCGGGGACGGCGATCTCGGCGGCACAGAGCAACGGCACCGCTCCGAACCCGATCTCCCGGATAGCAGTGGCCGGGAAGATGCTGCAGACGTCGGCCGTCGTGGTGAAGATGGCGCTGATGATGTCGTCTTCGACCAGCTCGTTGCGCTCCATGATCCGCAGCATGAGCTCCTGCGAACGTTCGGTGACCTGCTCCGTTGTGTCGGCATCGACGGTTGTGGCCCCGCGCAGGCCCCGCACGACAGGAGAAGCAGACATGGCCGCTCATGCTAACGGCTCCCATGTACGGGGTCGTCCGTCAGTCGTCCGGTTGCGATGGGCCAGCCGCACCGGCCAAGGCCCGCACTTCAGCTCCGGTGAGCTCTCGCCAGCGCCCCGGAGGCAGATTGGTGTCGCGAAGCGGCCCGATCCGGGTCCGAACCAACCGACGCACCGGGTGTCCGACGGCCTCGCACATGCGCCGGACCTGGCGATTCTTTCCCTCATGGATGACGAGGCGCAGCACGCCCGGAGCCAGAACCCCCACCCCAGCCGGAGCGGTCACGCCATCGTCAAGCTCAACCCCTTGCCGCAGGGCCCGGAGCGCGCCGGCAGCCGGGGTTCCCCCTTCCACTTCGGCCACATACTCCTTCTCGACTCCGTGCGACGGATGGGTCAGCAGCTGGGCCAGGGCGCCGTCATTGGTCAGGATCAGGAGGCCTTCGGTGGCCATATCGAGCCGGCCGACCGGGAACACGCGTGGATCGACCGGCACCAGGTCCAAGACGGTCCGCCGCCCGTGGGTATCTGCCGCCGTCGTGACCACATCGTCGGGCTTGTTCAGGAGGTAGTACACCAAGTCCGGCGCCACCGGCAGCAACACGCCATCCACTTCGATCCGAGCGGTCATCACATCGACCCGCCGTCCAAGTACAGCCGCACGACCATCGACGGTCACCCGGCCGGCTGCGATCAAGTCTTCGCAGACACGACGGGAACCCTGGCCGGCTCGGGCCAGGACTTTTTGCAATCGTTCCCCTTCGGCCAACGGGCCGTCAGCCTCAGCCGTCGTCGGTGCCTGCGTCGACGCCCAGGGAAGCCTGCATCTCCTCTTCAAGTTGCCCCACGACTTCGGGGCCAGGCAAGAACTCTTCGACCGGGGGCAACTGAGCCAGCGAGTCCAGTCCTAACCGCTCTAAGAACAGATCGGTGGTGCCAAAGAGTGCCGGCTGTCCCGGACCCTCGGCACGACCCACAACTTCTATGAAACCGCGCTGTTCCAGCATGCGCGCCACTCCATCCACATTGACCCCGCGCAGTGACGAGATCTGACCTCGACTCACTGGTTGGCGATAGGCCACGATGGCCAGCGTTTCTAAGGCCGCCGTAGAGAGCCGGGGCGACACGTCCCGATTGGCGAACCGCTCGACGTAGGGCGCCAGGTCGGGGTGCGTCTGCAGGCGAGCACCTCCGGCAATCCGAGCCAAAACGAATCCTCGACCCGAGCTCTCGTACTCCTCGGCCAACGTGTCGAGAGCGACGTCAACCTGCTCGACTGGGACCTCGAGCAACTCAGCCAGCAGCCCGGGTGGCACCGGTTCGACAGCCACCAACAGCACAGCCTCAATGATTCGGCCGATCTCGTGCTCGTCGCTCATCCGTTGTACTCCTCTACGTCGATACCGGACATTTCCCCCAAACCTCGCCCGCCCGAAGGGTCAACCAACACCTCATCGGACTCGAGCCAGTCGATCCGCAGATCGCCGAACGTCTGACCTTGACCGAGCGTGACTCGCCCCAACTTGCACAACTCCAACAAGGCCAAGAAGCGGACAATGACCTCAATTCGCGTCGTGCAGCCTTCCACCAAAAGGCGAAACGATGTCGCCCGATTTGCTCGAGGGATGGCGATGAGTTCGGACACGGCTTCGAACACCGAGACGGTGTCGACCGTGACGTGAAACAGGTCTACTTGAGGGACCGGACGCTCCGCCACGCCCCGCAAGAACGCGGCGGCAATGTCGTCCGGAGTGATGCCCAACAACAGGTCGGGGGCGTGTACGGCGAAGTCGGCGTCGAGCCCGACGTCTCGGGGTACCGACAGCGTGGCTTGTTCGGTCATGGCCACGAACACATCGGCGGCGGCGGCGTAAGCCCGGCACTCGAGCAGCCGAGCCAGCAGCAGATCCCGCTCATCCCAACCGATCATCTCATCGTCGTCGTCCGAGGTCTCGCGTCCCGGCAGCAATTTCTGCGACTTGAGCTCAATGAGAATGGCCGCCACCAGTAAGAACTCGGAGAGTTGATTGAGTTCGATTTGGTCACGTTGTTCGACCAGAACATGCAAGAAGGCGTCGACCACCGGGAGCAATGGGATCTCAAGCAGGTCCACCTCATGCGAGGAAACCAAGTGCAGCAGAAGGTCGATGGGGCCCTCGAAGACGGGGGTGGAGACGGCGTAGGCCACACTCCGACCCTACCGAACGGGCCAACCCCCCTCGGCGCACCTCCTACGATGGGCCCCATGAGCAGGGTCCTCTCCGGCATTGCCCCCTCGGGCGACTTCACGCTTGGCAACTACCTCGGGGCTCTTCGCCATTGGGTGAGCTTCCAGGACGTCGACGACGCCTTCTATTGCGTGGTCGATCTGCATGCCCTGACCAATGAGATCGACCCGGCCGTCCTCCGTCGCAATACGCTCGATGCCGCCATCAATCTCCTCGCCATCGGCCTCGATCCCACCCGGTGCACGATCTTCGCCCAGAGCCACGTGCCCGAACACACCCGCCTGACCTGGCTCCTCGAGTGCACCGCCACCATGGGCGAGCTGCGCCGCATGACCCAGTTCAAGGAGAAGGGGGATGGCCAGGAGACCGTGCGGGTCGGGCTCTTCACCTACCCGGTGCTCATGGCGGCCGATATTTTGCTCTACGACGCCACCTCCGTCCCGGTGGGCGACGACCAGCGCCAACATCTCGAACTCGCCCGCGAGCTGGCCGGACGCTTCAACAACCGCTACGGCGAGACCTTCACCGTGCCCGAAGCGGCCATCCCCGGGGTGGCGGCACGAGTCATGGACCTCCAGCACCCCGAGCGCAAAATGTCCAAGTCCGTTGATTCGCCGCTCGGCACCCTCGGGCTCTTGGATTCACCCGAGGACATCACCAAAAAGGTCCGCAAGGCCGTGACCGACACCGACGGCGAGATGCGGTATGACCGGGCCGCCAAACCTGGTCTGGCCAACCTCGTCGACCTGTTGGCCGCCGCTACCGGAGGCAAACCCGCCGACGTCGTCGGCCAGTACACCCGCTATGGCGATCTCAAAGCTGATGTCGCCGAAGCGCTGGTGGAACTACTGCGCCCCGTCCGTGAGCGCCGGGCCGAATTCGATGGCGATCCGTCGTATGTCCATGGGGTGCTGGCCGAGGGTGCCGCCGTAGCCCACCAGGTGGCGGCCATTACCTATGCCAGAGCGGCCGACGCCATTGGACTGCTCGGCCGCACCTAAACCAGCTACAAGCCCAGTACCCCGGCCCACCAGCTGTATAGGTGGTTGAACAACACGGTGATCGGTCCATGGACCCCCATGAGGAAATTCAGCAAGACCAGGCCCATGATGATCGGCATCGTGTAGGGCCGAATGCGCAGATATGTCGGCCAAGATCGAGCCGGTAGCAAACGCTCGAACAGCACGGAACCATCGAGTGGCGGGATGGGCACCATGTTGAAGGCGGCCAGTCCGATGTTGCCCAGGCTGAACAAAAACACGACCTGGGCCACTAAAGGCAGCGGTCCTGAAGACAGACCCGGCTTGATGAAATAGATGAAGGCCACTGCGCTGAGACTGGCCAGGACCACGTTGGTGAACGGGCCGGCCAGCGATACCAACACGCCGTTGTTGCGAGGGCTGCGCATCCGAGCCGTGTTCACCGGTACCGGCTTGGCCCACCCGAAGACGCCGAAGCTCCCCAGCGCCAGCAAGGCCGGGACGATCAGCGTTCCCACCGGATCCACGTGCACCAGCGGATTCAACGTGAGACGGCCGGCCCGCTTCGCCGTGTCATCGCCAAAGAACTTGGCCACCCATCCGTGGGAGACCTCGTGAAGGATGATGGAGGGAACGATGACGCAGAAGAGGATGATCTCTTCCGAAGAGATCCGGTGATCGCGCACCAGCGCAAAGAACACGAGGGCCCCAGCCACAATCCACAACGTCCGGGTGTTGTTGCGGCTCATGGGTCGACGCCCCGCCCCGGTTGGGCTCACTTACTGCTTAGCGGCGTCAACAATGCACAGGCGCGCCGTCGGCATGGCTTCGAGGCGCGCCTCGCCTATGGGCTTGCCGCACACCTCGCACACACCGAAGTTGCCCTCGGCTAGACGCACGAGTGCGGCATCGACCTCATCGAGCGAATCCTGGAGTTCCGTGGCCAGTCGCTCAGCTTCGCCACGCTCGGCCGT
>Ga0182030_10015752_pt1 | contig 14796 bp, 8 predicted proteins | sample 812S3MmetaG_FD_121299 | JGI IMG/M metagenome (GOLD analysis project Ga0182030, IMG submission 121299) | Permafrost microbial communities from Stordalen Mire, Sweden - 812S3M metaG (Illumina Assembly) | ecosystem: Environmental > Terrestrial > Soil > Wetlands > Permafrost | place: Sweden... | reverse complement strand
TTTCTGCTTTGGCTCAATCTCGAAGCAGCCCCGCGGGTCGAGATCGAAACGCTCGATTTGCCGGACACATGGCTGCCCGTCTATCTGCCGGCCTGCTACCCCGGGCTCAACGTGGTGAGGGGGGATGAAATCAAAGCCACCGTTCGCGGGGCGCTTGCAAAGAACGGCCTGAATCGCGACTATCAAATCACCGGCCGCGTGCTGCGAAAAAACAGGAGCATCTTCGACTTCGACTTCGATTCGCCGCACTATGAGCCGATTTATAGGAACTCACCCTTCTACGAACGCCTCTTCCTTCGCGACACCATCGAAGTCGCCGCGCGCCATGATTCCACCAGCGAAGGGGCGCTCATCTCCGAATTGAGAAAAACGATGCCGGATTACATGGTGCCGTCAGCCATTGTCGTACTTGATACGTTGCCGCGGACTCCCAATGGCAAGCTCGACCGCCGCTCCCTCCCCGCTCCGGATTACGCCGCGCACACGGACGGAAGCCGGATTTTTGTCGCCCCCCGCACCCCCATTGAGGAAAGACTCGGGGAAATCTGGCGGAAAAACTTGAGCGTCGAACGAATCGGCATCCACGACAATTTCCTCGCGCTCGGCGGCGAATCGCTGCTGGCGCTGCGCATCGTAAATCGACTGCGCGAGGCGCTCGGCGAAAATATTCCACTTGGAGTCATCTTTGAATCACCCACCATCGAGAGCCTTTCCCAGTACCTCGAAAACAATTACGCTTTGGCCGTCCAGCGCTGGTTGAGCATCCAAACGCAAGCCCCCGCGGCAAAATGCGCGGAATCCGGGCAACCGATCGCCCGCCTCGTCCGCGATCATCGCCGCCTCTCCAGCGAGGCCAGCGAGGCCGTATAATCCCGACGCACCGCAGCCCGATACAATGACCAAACTGCTGGAAGGTCCCACATCGAATCCGAAGGACTTAAAGCCGGCTCCCGAGGCTCGTGACGCCTGGGTTTTTCCCACTTCATTTGCGCAGCGCCGGCTTTGGTTCATCGATCAGCTCGAGACTGACAAAACCGTTTACAACGTCCCGGGCGCCTTTCGGATCCGCGGCCACCTTCACCCCGGAATCCTCGAGCGGAGCTTCGCCGCAGTCATCGCAAGGCACGAGATCCTGCGCACCACATTTCGCCCAGTCAACGGGGAGCCGATGCAGATCGTGGCCGTTACGGCCGATTTTCATTTGCCCGTGATCGATCTCCGCTCCCTGCCGGCTGTCGCGCGCGAGGCGGAGGTAATGCGGATCATTCAAGCGGAACCCGAGCGGCCGTTCGATCTTGCCGAGGGCCCGTTGCTCCGCGCGGCGCTGCTCGAACTCGGCCCTTCGGAACAGGTCCTGATCCTCAGCCTCCATCACATCATCACCGATTCATGGTCCCATGAAGTGCTCATGCGGGAGCTGACGTCCATATATTCCGCGCTCATAAAAGGCGAAATGCCGGCACTGCCCGAGTTGCCGATTCAATATGCGGATTTCGCGGCATGGCAGCGGGGCGCGATGAAGGGCGAAGTTCTCGAAAAGGAATTGGGGTATTGGCGGGAGCGCCTCAAAGGAGTGGCTCCGCTCGATCTGCCTCACCGCCCGGGGCACGCTCCGGCGGATGCATCCGAGGGCGCCACCTTCACTTTTGATCTTCCCGAGCACGTGACGGCCGCTGTGCGGGCGATGGCACAGCGGGAAGGCTTGACCCTCTTCACGGCGTTTCTGGCCGCCTGGGAAGCGTTCCTGGCCCGGTACACCGGGCAGACGGACATCGCCGTGGGGTCTCCCATTTCCAACCGCAGCCGCACCGAAACCGAGGGATTGATCGGTTTCTTCCTCAATACATTGGTGCTGCGCACCGACCTTTCGGACAACCCGACTGTCCGCGAGGCGCTACGGCGGGTCCGGGATGCGGCCCTCGAAGCTTTCTCTCATCAGGATCTTCCGTTCGAAATGATCGTCGAGGAACTGCGCCCGGCACGGCAGCCGGGAAAAAATCCTCTGGTGCGCGTGATGTTTGTCCTCATCACTGGCGACGAAAAAGCATGGCGGACGACCGATGCGGAACTTGATCCGGTGCCAATCGCCGAGACGAAGGCGAAATTCGACCTCATGCTGCACCTTCGGGACACCGGGCGCGCAATCCGAGGGGCGCTGGTTTACGACAAGGGGTCGTTCAATCGCGTCATGGTGCACCGCATCGCCGCCCATTTCGAGACCTTGCTTGCGGGCATGGCAGCCCATCCGGACGCCAGGATCAATTCTCTCCCGCTCATCCTTCCCGAGGAGCGCGAACGCATCCTCCACGCCTGGAACGACACCGCCACTCCCTTCCCCGCCGACCGCACGATCCACGCCCTCTTCCGCGAGCAGGCCCAGCTCAACCCCGGCGCCATTGCGGTCGAAGACGGCGGGCGGCAGGTCAACTATGGCGAGCTTAACCGCAACTCAGACGCCGTCGCCGCCATGCTCGTCCGGGCCGGCGTCAGGCCCGGTGACGCCGTTGCCATCTCCCTCCCCCGCTCGGCCCGCCTCATTGCCGGCATCCTCGGCATTCTTAAAGCCGGCGCCACCTACGTCCCGCTGGATGCTTCCTACCCCGCCGCCCGCCTCGACCTGATGCTCCAGCAGTCCCGCGCCAGATTCCTCATTGGCGAGGGCGAACCCCAGACCCTCGCCACCGCCGCCTGGCTCTCCATCGAGCCCTGCCTCAACACTTCCGCTCCCCCCGCCCCGGACATCGGCCTCTCCAGCGACATCGCCTATATCATGTTCACCTCCGGTTCCACCGGGGTGCCAAAAGGCGTCCGCGTCCCCCATCGCGCCATCAGCCGGCTCGTCATCAATACGAACTACGTCCAATTCACCCCCGCCGACGTCGTCGCCTACGCCTCCAATACTTCCTTCGACGCCTCGACTTTCGAAATCTGGGGCGCCCTTCTCCACGGCGCCCGCCTTGTCATCGTCCCCAAGGAGACGCTCCTCGCCCCTCGGGACTTCGTCGCCTTCATCCGCGACCGCAAAATCTCGGTCCTCTTTCTCACCACCCCGCTTTTCCATCATTTCGCCCGCGAGATTCCCGGCGGCTTCGGCACCCTCCGCTACCTGGTCGTCGGCGGCGATGCTCTTCAACCGGAGGCCGCTCGCGCCGTCCTCCAGTCCGCCCGCCCATCCCACCTGGTCAATGGCTACGGCCCCACGGAGGCCACCACGTTCGCCGTCTGCCACGATGTCACCCAACTTCCTCCCGATGCCGTCACTGTCCCCATCGGACGTCCCATTTCCAATACCACCGCCTATATCCTCGATGCCGCCATGGAGCCCGTCCCCGCCGGCATCGCCGGCGAGCTTTACCTCGGCGGCCCCGGCATCGCCGACGGTTACCTCAACGACCCCCAGGCCACCGCCGCGAGTTTCATCCCCGATCCCTTTTCCATCGATCCCTCCAACCCTCGCCTCTACAAAACCGGCGACCTCGCCCGTTGGCGCGACGATGGCGTCATCGAGTTCCTCGGCCGCGCCGATAACCAGGTCAAGATCCGCGGCTTCCGCATCGAGCCCGGCGAGATCGAGGCCACCCTCCATCGCCACCCCGGCGTCCGTCATGCCATCGTAATCCCCCGCCCCGATTCCACCGGCCAGAAGCAACTCGCCGCCTACATCGTCCCGACTTCCGGCGCCCCTCTCACCGCCGCGGACCTGCGCGACCACCTCCTCTCCTCCCTCCCGGAGTACATGGTCCCCGCCGCATTCGCCTTCCTCGACACCCTCCCTCTCAACGCTAACGGCAAGGTCGACCTCGCCGCCCTTACCACCCAGCCCCTCACCACCGCCACCCACTCCCACGAAGCCCCGGGCACTTGGTTGGAAGCCTCTCTCGCGGAAATCTGGGAGACTCTCCTCGATCACCGTCCCATCGGCGTCACAGACGATTTCTTCGACCTCGGCGGCCACTCCCTCCTCGCCATCCGCATGCTTGCCGAAGTCGAGAAACGCACCGGCATCAAAATCCCTCCCCGCCTCCTCTTCCAGGGCGCCACCATCCGCCACCTCACCAAGGCCGTCCAAAGCCCTTCTCCCCTCGTCCGCGTCCAGCCCGAAGGCTCGAAACCGCCTCTCTTCTTTTTCCACGGCGACTTTCTTTTCGGCGGACTCTATCTCGCCAATCTCGCCCGCTATTTGCCCAGGGACCGCCCTTGTTACGCCATCGAACCCCACGGCTTCGACGGCGCCGAGCCCCCTCCCACCATCGAGGAGATGGCCGCTTCCCGCCTCAAGACCATCCTCGAAGTCCAGCCCGAAGGCCCCTATTCCCTCGGCGGTTTCTGCAACGGCGGACTCGTCGCTTTTCAGGTCGCCCAGTTGCTCCGCGCGCAGGGCAAGGAAGTCGCCTGCCTCGTCCTTCTGGGCGCCAATGGCATGAACTCCCGTTACCGCCTCCTCAACAGCCTCACCTCGCTCCTCGCCCGCATTGGCCGCATGGACCCTGGCGCCGCCCGCGATCTTTTCCTCAAATGGCGGGCCCGCTCCCTTTTTGCCGGCCTCTTGTTCCGGCATCATCTCAAGGAACTTCACGGCGCGGACGGCGCCCTCCATCCCATGCTCATTTGGGCCAAAATAATCGGCTTTGCCAAATGGCTCCTCAAAATGGCCGGCTCACGCGGCCAGCCCATCCGGTCAGACCCCTCCACCCCGCCTTTGATCCAGAATATGGAGAACCCCGAACGGCCCATCTGGAACATCTATACCAAGGCCGTAAACTGCTTTGTGCCGGCCCCCTATGACGGAAAAGTCTTCCTCTTTAGGGAAACCGAATTGCCGCCCGAGCTCACATGGATGGAATCCGATCTCGGCTGGGGCAAGATCACCGAAAGCTTGTCCATCCAGAACATCCCAGGCGGTCATTTCACCATTACCGAACATTCCAACATCAAGATCTTCGCCGCCCAACTCAAAGTCTGCCTCGACCAGTCCGAGGCCGAACGCCGACCTTAGATCATCCCCGTGCCTCCCGCACCCGCGAGTTATTCCCTGCGCGCCGGAGAAGTCCACGTCTGGAAAGCAACCCTCGCCTCCGCCCACTCCGCCCTCGCCCACCTCCGTCCCATCCTCTCCCCCGCCGAACGCGACCGCGCCACCCGCTTTTCATTTGAAAAAGACGCCGCCCGCTTCATCTCCTGCCGCGCCAGCGTCCGCCTCATCCTCAGCCGTTACATCGGCGCCCCGCCCGGCAATATCATCTTCCGCTACGAGCCCGGCGGCAAGCCGGCCCTCTCCGGCGTCGCCAGCTGGCAATTCAACGTCTCCCACTCCCGCAACCTGGCCGCCATCGCCATCTCCCGCTACGACCCCCTCGGCGTCGATCTCGAACTCATCGACTCCGAATTCCCCCGCGACGAAGTAGCCCCCGACATCCTCTCCCCCGACGAGCTATCCGACCTCGCCGCCCTCCCGCCCGCGGATCAGCCCTCCTGGTTCTTCCAGCTATGGACCTTGAAGGAAGCCCTCCTCAAAGCCGTCGGCGCCGGCTTCTCCCTCGACCCCCGCTCCATCCGCATCCGCCTCGACGCCACCCAAAACCCCTCGATCATTTCCGCTCCCCCCGCGTTCCTCCACGCCACCCTCCACCGCTTTCCCCTCCATCCCGGCTACGCCGCCGCCCTGGCCGTCCTGGCCCCCGTCTCAACCCTTTCCTTCTTCATCCTGTAATACCAATTTCAGCAATTATCTGGACCATCCCAGGCCGCGAGCCAGTCAGACCCGGGAGCGCAATTTTCCGATTGGCCTCCACCCTGCAACCAAGCGAAGCGAGCAAAGACTCTCATTCCGCAATCCGCATTCCGCAATCCACATTCCGATCCCCACCCCCGTCCATCTCACTCCCTCGCGACGAATCAAATACCAAACCCCAATCATGAAAAAACTCATCCTGGCCGTTCTCATCGCCGCCTCGGCCCTCGGGACCGTCACCCCGTCCGCCAACGCCGACGTCGTAATCGTCGTAGGCCATCGTCACCGGCATCACCGTTACTACCACCATCCCGCCATGATTTGGGTCCCCGGCCATAATGAAGGCCGCTGGTGGCGCCGCCATTGGGTCCCAGGTCACTGGGTCCCCGCCTAATCTCCCTTACCGCCCTTACCGGACTTGTCCCGGCGTAGCCAAAGGCGAAGCCGGATACGCCCCTATATCCTTCTCTCGCGCCGCCGGTCGCACTCCCGCGCCCGCCTCGATATCTCTCGTGGGCGGAACGCCCCTCGCCATGATCCCCGCATCCGGCGGCACACATCCCGCCCCGATAAGCGGGCTCTCCGCCGCCGGCCGGTAATCACCTCCCGCCGCGTCTACAAACCCCGGGTCCGCCCCCCGGATCGCCTTCCACGCCGCCGGCGCATTCCCCGTCTCCTTCGGCATCCAATTCCCATCCCCCGCCAGTACCGGCGCCCACTCCGCATCCTGCCGCACCATCCTCAGCGGCCCCACTTCGCTCCAGAAAACATTATTCCACAGCCCCACCGAATCCACCTCCCCCTTCAGCCAGAACAACCCGAAACGCGCCGCCCCCGCCGACCTCACTATCACCGTATTATTCGCAAACCGATACCGCCCGCGGCTCACCCCCGTCCCATCGCTCCCCAGCCGCGCCACCGTCCCCTGGCACGAATCCGTCACCACCAGCACATTCCCCACAACATCCGCGTCGCAATGGATCCCCCCCTTCGGCGTCTTCTCCGCCTTGGGGTCCGGCCCCACAAGATCCAGTTCGTGATACGCCGCCCCCTCGATCCAGTTGTACTCGATCTCATTGCGCGTTACCCGCGACTTCACATTATTCCCGCCCACCCCGTCATGCACGTAACAGTACCTCATCCGGAAGAGTGCCTCCGGGTACTCCGCCAGACCCGATCCCACATATATCTGATGCCCGTACAGCCAATGTCCACAATGGTACACCTCCACCCGTTCCAGTGTCAGCGACCCGGACGCGTCCGCCCCGGATATCCCCGTAAACGGACAATCATGCACCACACAGTCCCTCAGCGTCACATCATCCCCCACATTATAGAAACACCGCCCCGCTTTCGGATCGCCTCCCGCCGTCATGTCGATGCCCTCGATCACATAATGGCTCCCCGTCACCCGCAGCACAGCCTCCCCCTTCTCCATCACACCCGACAACACCGGCCGCGCCCCATTCACCCGCATCCCCACGACCGATATCACCCCCTTCCCCGCCGCCCCACCCGCCTCGAGCGTCACCCCTCCTCGGTAAGTCACCCCGCCCTCCACCTTCACCACATCTCCCGCGTGCAGCAAACCCGCCACCTCCTGCAGCCCTGAAAATGCCTTCCCCGGCCCCACCTCATACACCGCAGCCCTTCCATGGCCGCAAACAATCAGCCCCACCGCCAGCGACGTTAAAGAGATGCCCCGGTGCCAAATCACAATCCGGACTTTATGGATGCGCCGATACTCTGTAAACCATTGCTCTCCTTCATGCCCCCCGCCTCTTCTTCACCGGATATTTGCTTCGTCCACCGTCTCGATTCGGAAATCTCCGAAACCGAAGACCACGACCTGCGCCTCCTCCTCCTAACCGCTTTCCCCTACGAGACTGTCCTTCTCACCCGCCGTTACATCCGCGAAGTCCCCGCCCATCGATGGCTCGTCCTCGCCCCCTCGGGCGAATTGATCGCCCACACCGCCGCCCACGACAAACTCATCTCCGTTGGCGGCCAGCCACTCCGCATCGGCGGCATCGCCGAAGTCTGTGTAGCCCATCATTTCCGAGGCCAGGGCCTTGTCGGCAAAATGCTCACCCATGCCCACGCCTGGATGCAACGCGAAGGCATCCCCTTCTCCATGCTCTTCGGCCAGCTAAAAGTCTACACCTCCAGCGGTTACACCATTATCCCAAACCCCATCCTCGCCAACAACTCCCTCATCTATCACTGGAACCCCTTCAAAGGAAAACCCATGATCCACCCCATCGCCTCCCTGCCATGGCCCCAAGGCCCCGTAGACCTCCGCGGCCCAACCTTCTGAATATTTCAGAGCATCAATGTATGAATCAAATGATTAGTTGGCCTACTCACGTGATGGTTTCATTTCCAATCTCGAAACGGGTCTTGAACCTTCCCCCCTTGCGCGTGGCAATACGGAAGCCCTCCCTCCTCAATTTGCCGGTATTCCGGCTTGCGTTTTGGATTATTGGCGCAACCGCGTTCGGCTTGGCTGCGCCGGCGCAGGACGATCCCGGATCGGTCTTTCCCCAGCCGGCTTACACGGCTGAGCAATTTGTCGATTTCATCGGCCTCAACGCCGGAGTGTTCGACCGATATTTGGATTCCGGCCCCTTCAAGGGCGCCGGAACGAAGTACGCGCCCGAGACATTTTTTAATCTGGGGGTCCGGCATTATCGCTGCGGCCTGAAGAGTGAAATGACGCTGCCCGATGCTACGTCACTCGTCAAAGCCGCATACGCCCGTTATGGCGCGAAACCAATGTTTCTGATCAGCCCGGGGAAAAGCGGAAGCCCACAGGAAGTGGTGCAGTTGTTGAAGGATTACGGCGGAGCGGAGGTGGTGGGTGGCATTGAAGGCCCCAACGAAGTGAATAACAAGTTCCCGCCCCAGGAGTTAAACCTCAAATACGGCGGAAAAATCGACGAAGCCGCGGGCGCCGCCTTCATGGTGGATTACAACAAAGCACTAAAGGCAGATCCTGCCACGAAAGGCATCCCCTTCATTTCGTACACGGCTATTTTTACCGATTACCGGTTGGCGCGGCCCTGCGACGCCTTTGACTACAGTAACATGCATTCCTACCAGGGGAGCGACGTGCCATCTGCCAGTTTGCTGCAAAATTTCGTCCGCTCAAATCACCTGCTCCCCGGGGGTGCGGCGATCAAGCCCTTTGTCCCCACCGAATGCGGTTACAATGTGGGAGAGGATAAGAGCAATCATCTCAACGATACCAACAGCCTTCGCTCGCAGGCGCTCAATATCCCGATGCTGCTCGGCGAGTACTTTCGGCACGGTTTCATCCGGCGCGCCTATCTCTTTGCCCTTAATAACGCAGACGGCTACGGTTTGCTTGAGGGTGATCAAGTTACGAAGCGTCCCTCTTACTATGCTCTGCAAAGCCTTATCGCCGCCTTGAAGGATGCCACATGGAATCCTCGCACCCGCCTGTGGGAAGGCGGCCAGTTTACGCCCAAGGCCCTCCTCTTTACCGTGGGCGGCGCGCCTCGAACCCTAAAGAGCGTCACGCTTGAAAAAGCGAACGGCGAATATTCGATCCTGATTTGGAATGAATTACTTAATTGGGACCCAAAAGTCCGGCGCGATCTGGATAACCCGCCAATTCACGTAACGCTGCGGTTTACTACGCCGGTCCAGCCTGCCGTGCAGGCGCTGCGTCAGGATGCGAGCGGCGCCTTCAAATCCACGCAATCTCTGACTGTGACGGACAACGCTCTTTCGCTGGACGTGCCCTCGTCGGTTACCATCGTATGCGTAAGGCCGGCAAATGGAACGGAGGCGGTGCAAGTGGCGCCGCCGCTGAAACCGACCGGGATTGCCACGGAGAACTCGGTAAGGCTCAGTTGGTCGGCGGCGCGGGGCGCTTCGCCGGCCGGGTACTTCGTTTTTCGCAATGGCTGGTGCATCGCTTCCACGGGCACGACTTCCATCAAGGACGAAAGCCCATGGATTCGCCCGGGCCTGGGTTACACTTACACCGTCCGGGCGTACGACTCCGTGGGCAATATGTCCGCGCCCGCCACCGCGATCGTCACCACGCCGTCGAAATATCCCGACTATGTCATTACCGACTTTGGGCTCGATAATCCCGCCCCGCACCCCGGCGATCAGGTGCGCTTTCGGGCCAGGATCATGAACATCGGGGACGGCGCTTCTCCAGTTCAGACTCCGTTAAGCGTGACGTTTTCGATGGATGGCCGGATTATTTCGTGGGGAGGCGTTCCCGCCGGCCCCGCGCCCGGAGCCGGGGCGGAGATCGTGGCCAACGGCGGTCCGCATCCGACACCGTTTTGGACTGCTACGGAGGGCGCGCATCTCCTGAAAGCCGATATTGACGATATCAATCGGATTCCAGAGGAGAGCAACAAGGTCAACAACGTGAGGGACAAAACGATTATCATCGGCTCCACGTTCAAGGGCATGCTCTCCGGCGCTTCCGAGGCGGCTCCGTGGCGGGTCGATCTATCGCGGGAAGGAACCGAGGATTGGGTACACTGGGGGCTGAATGACGGTAAAGCGGTGAACCGCCGCGCCGGAGCGCACCTGATCAGCGATCTCGCGATTGCAGGCGCGGGTTTCGTTTCCTGGACGAGTGGTTTCGCCGTTCGCAGCTCCTGGACCGACGGAAGCCCGGTGCGCTCCAACGCCGGCGCCAATGCAAGCCTCTGGTTCAACGGAGTGGGCGGTGCATACCATTTTACCGTGCCCGCCGATGCCGGCGGCCGAATCCTCAGGATCTACGCCGGCGGCGTCAGCGGCGCCTCCTGTACATTGACCGCGAGCCTGTCCGATAACTCGGCTCCGCCGTACGTCAGCAAAACGTGGAGTGGTAATTCCGGTCTGGGAAACTGGGCGCCTGTGCCAGGTGATTTTGCTGTGCTGTACACCCTGCGGTATCATGCCGCCACATCCCCTCAGACTCTGGCGATCGACTTCAAGCTCGACAATGAACCGAATCGGTTTTTGGGACAGGCGCGCCTGGGCGCCGCGACGCTTTGCCGCGTGTCTGATCCCTAAGGGCTCTCGGCCGCGCGTTTGAGGGGCGCCACATTATTGCGCGGTGACCGCACCACTGCCCAGCCTGCCAGACCCGTCCTTCGGTCACGTAACCTTCATCCAATTATTATCGGATCGTGATGAACGAACCCGCAGCGCTTTCATGGATGCTGCTTTTTCGAAGCGTAAACGCTCCGCACAGCTTCGAGATACTGATTCCCGCAGACAGTATCAGGCAGCAGATAACTGCCCTCGGTCCATTCGTTCCAGGCGTTCAGCGTCACCATCGCCGCATGATGCGATTCCGCCCACGCCCGCTGCTGCTGGAGCGCCTGTCGGAATAGTTCGGGCGTGTTTCCGCCATAGATGGCGGTCCAGGGGTAGCCCCGTTTCTCGTACGGGAATGCGGGGGAACATCGGGGCGAGCAATCCCAGCCCATGCTCACATTGGGATAGAATGGCAAGGCGAAGCGACCGGGAATTCCATCCCACGCAGCAACATTGCTGATCATGGCATTCTCGTAGGATCCCACAGGGAAGCCGTCGGAATCCGGATCGTGTTGATGAACCCAGCAATAATCCGTGACGCTGTCGAGCGCGAGCTGAGTGATCGTGTTGGTAACATCACCGCCGCTGTGTGACCCGACGGTGCCGCCCACATTGCTCGTCATCGCATTGAGATGAACACCCGGCAACCCCGCGGCAATCGCCCTGTCGCGCAGCAACGCAAGCCCCTCGGAGGCCTCCGACAACCCGCCCATGCTCTCGACGAAGCGAGGAAGTTCGAAGAACGAGAAATACGGTTTGCCGTCGATTCGCAGATAGTTGGGCTGCGTGAAGTACCGCTCAACGAGAACGCGCGTCATGCCGTCCCAGGTCTGCGCCGTCACTGCACCGGGGTACTGGAGTTCCGCCTCCCATATTGGATTGGGACCGGCCGGGAACATCTCGCTCCAATTGTGGTTTGCCCACATTAACGCAAACTTCAGCCGCGAGCGGTTGGCCGATTTGAGAAAGCCCTCGTCGAGCGCTCGATCCAGGAAGGGGCCGTCATTGTACCAATACCAGTCGAAGATGAACGTCGTTATTCCATGGTCGGCCGCAAGGTCGATCTGCCGCTCCATCCACACCGGATCGGCTTCGTCAAAGTATCCCCACGCCGGCACGACCGGCTGGCGATGTCCAGGCCAACGAGGCGCGGCAGCCCGGACGAGATCCCATTCGGTCCACCCCTTGCCGTAACGCCCTTCGTTCCGCGGGTCCGCATGGTAATTTGGGAAGTAATAAACTCCGACTTCAACTGATAAACTCATATGGCTTCTTCCCCGCTGCGAGCGGGGGTATTTTCCCGCGATCTTCTCTTCCCTCCATGATTCCGCAAGCATTTGTTTCACTTTATATCTGTTCCGGGCGCGTTGGAAATACGAACCCGGTCGCGTTTCGACCAAGCCAAATTGAGGCAAGAGAGCGTATGCTTGGATTCCCATGGCGTCGCCGTTCACCGGTATCAACAAAAATTTTTTGCGATGGAGGAAAACCGATGGCGTTTGACGAATACGCCGGTATAATTACCTCATTCGCAATGCATCACTTTACAGCAGCAGCGAGATTCCTCCGGTCAGCTCTCGCCCTTTGGCTTGCAACCGCGGCGCTGGCACTCCACTCGCAGGCTGCTTCCGCGGTTTTTGTTAATATTGCTCCCTCCTCGGCCCGGCCTCTGGCTGCCGCCCTTGCCGCGCAGGGCATTGGCTCGGAAGCTATTCGAGATTCTTCGTTGAGATCATTCTCGGCTCCCCTGGTTGTCTGGGACGCCAGGGCCTCAAGCGGCGGCGATTGCGTTCCGGCAGAAATAAAGCCGGAGACAGCGGACGCGCTTGGGCGTTTTGTGCAGGCGGGCGGAAGCCTCCTTCTTGGGCTCGATAGAAACCCGGCATCGACCCCCGTTCGTCTTTCTTTTCTTTCGCCCACGATGGCGTGGCAGACCCAGTTACACGCGACGTCCCGGGGTGGTGCCGAAGGCGGGATTCGGACGGGATGGGAGGATCCCCTATTCTTCTCCACGACTGGTGCCGAAATGACGCTCCCCTACTATTATCGCATCCGCCCCTTCCATTCTGCGGAGCGCGGAATGGCCCGTCTCGACCAGTTTGACAGAATGATGCCATAACTTCCTCCAACATCCGCCCCCCAAAAAAATGCAAAACCGATCACTATTCCTCTATTGTCTGGCATCCATTGTTTTCTGCCATTGCGCCCCGGCGCAGCAGCTCGGTAATTATAAAACTTCCTGGGTCGGAAATACCTTCGGCGGCGCCGGAGATACCAGTGGCAACAATGGCAACACCTACATCAATAACGTGCAGATGGGCTTCGATGCCATTTGCGCGGGGCCCGATGGCGCCGTTTACACCCAGCTTACGTGGGACGAGTCCCATGAGGAAATGGGCATCTACAAGGGCGGCGTGGACCTCGGGCAATTCAATCAGGCCGGCCCTGCCGGCCCCGGCACCTCCGATTGGTATCTGGACCAATGGTGCTTCAACAACGCCGATGGCGGCGGGATCGCGATCACCGGCTCATGGGGCTTCTTCACGGTAACCCGCGGCCTGAACAGCCAGGGAAACGGCTGGCTTCGCCGCTATTGCCTCTCGTCGGGAACCAGCCACTACTATCCGGAACCGAACTACTACAGCTTCACCAGCGGCACGTCGTCTGGCGATCTCAGTCTCAGCACGAACACGATCCAAGGGTTGGCGGTTAGTTCGACAGGCGGACAACTCACCGTTTACGCCAGTGTCAGCGATACGAACGGCCGTATTGTGATCGTAAACGGCAATACGTTTTCACAATCCGGCCAGTTCCCGTTCCAAAGTGGAACGGGGAATCCGGGGCGCAGCGCTATTGATCAGAACGGCAATCTATGGATCACCGACCTCTCCGGCTCCAGTCCCGTCATTCGCAAATATTCCAGCTCGGGCGCATCGCTGAATCAGACGATCACCTTCGCCTCCGGAGTCCAGGCGAGCGACATCGCCTTTATCTCCGGCAGCAACCTTCTGATGGTGGCCGACTCCGGGACGGCGCAAAATATCAAATTCTATAATCCGTTGCAGATTTCCGGCACCCCGACGGCGACCGCCGGCACCTTCGGCGTATCTGGCGGCATTAACTCCGGCACGGATGGCCAGGTGGCGCCGCTGAAGTTCTTTTCTCCCTCGTCGGTTTCCGCGGACGGCAGCGGCAACATTTACATCGGAATGCAGAACAAGGCCCTTGGGCATCCACTGGGTGGGAGCCTGGCGTCCTACGCCCTCAGCAGCGGCTCGCTCAATTGGCAACTCCACAATCTCACCTATGTCGATGTTGCCGATGTCGATCCGCAATCGGAGACCGATGTTTACACCAAGGACAAGCACTTCACCATGAATTACAGCCTCTCCTCGGGCTCGGAATGGTCTTACACGGCTCATACGGTGGATCCAGTCAAGTACCCGCAGGACCTGCGCGGGAACGGAATCAGCAGCTCGGAAGATTTCTACTCCACTATTCTGGCCATGCGCCGGATCAACGATTCAGGCGGCGCCAGCCACTTATTCATGTACGTGACCGACATGTACTCCAAGTACCTTGCGATTTTTCGTTTCAACTCCGCCACCGATGGAGACGTCGCCATTCCCTGCGGCATGATCAGCACCTACATCCTCGGAGCGTGGCCGCCCAGCGCGCCCACCACCGGAGAATTTATCTGGCGCGACGGCACTGTCATATCCGGCACCGGCGGCGCCGCGGCGCTCGACGGCGGATTCCAGAACGGAGAATTCGTCATGGACGGCACGAACTCCTGCCCTGGAAATGCCTGGGGATGGAATGTGGACAACAAAGGCAATGTATTCCTGGCCTCGGATAAGGGAGGCGTTCGCGAATATCCTTGCCAGGGCTTGGATGCCAATGGCTGCCCGATTTACAACTACACGTCCATGACGACCGCGGCCACGCCCGCGCCCTTCACCGACCTGTTTCGCGCGGAATACGAT
>Ga0182030_10015751_pt1 | contig 14796 bp, 13 predicted proteins | sample 812S3MmetaG_FD_121299 | JGI IMG/M metagenome (GOLD analysis project Ga0182030, IMG submission 121299) | Permafrost microbial communities from Stordalen Mire, Sweden - 812S3M metaG (Illumina Assembly) | ecosystem: Environmental > Terrestrial > Soil > Wetlands > Permafrost | place: Sweden... | reverse complement strand
GCCGGCGTCAGCTGGTTCCTCAGGCCGTGATTGACTGATCCCGTGAACGGTTCCATCGAGACAACCGGGGCCAATCAGCGGGTGACGTTGTACTGGCGACCGGGCTGCGTGTATTGCCTCCGAATGCGCTTTGTCTTGAGGTGGCATCATCTCCCAGTACAGCGAATCAACATCTGGGCGGACCCCGACGCAGCCGCCTATGTCCGGTCAGTGTCTAACGGCAACGAGACGGTCCCGACCGTCGTCATCGACGGGCACCCGATCGTCAATCCAGCCCCCAGCCAGGTGGTCGCCGCCCTTCGGAGCCCATAGGGCGCACATCGGCGAGCATTCAGCCCGGTACCGAATGGGGATCCTCTTGTGGGCACCTCGCTCGAAAATGCGATGATCTAAGCGTGGATTCAACGCCTGCATGGATTGCCCTTTTCGCCAGCGGCTTTGCGGCCGCTCTCCTCGTTGGCCGATGGCTACGGGGCGTGGGTGAATCACCGAGAGTCTCGCCAGGTCCTCAGACCACTCCCTCAACTCCTCCAGTTCTCTCGGCCCGAGTAATCGATCACCTGGCGCATCGGTCGTGGCTGGCGATCGTTTATCTCGTCGCAACATTCTTCTCGTCGGTTGGCATCGTGATCGCCGTCGTTATAGCGGGAACCAATTGGTTCCACACCCACATTCAGTGGCGGTCTCAGATTGAAGCGGAACTCACCGGATTGCATGCGGGCTTCACGGATTCCCACTTTCGGCAGGTCCTCGGTCAGCCCTTGGTATTGGATGAGTCGGAGAACCATCAATTCATCGAGCGGATCTTCAAGGGACGAGGCTTTTGGGTTCAGACGATCTCCTCTACTGACGGCACGGTTGACCTCTACGATGCAACCGTCTGCGACCAATCACTGCGCCCAACGTTCGACCTCGTTGGCGTCGGACCCGAGATGCTGAACAGGTCAACATTTGCCCACTTCACCGGCAGGGTCCAGATCGACTACGACTACCAAATCGGGGTAGCAAGTGCAGACCCGTTCATGCTGGAAGACGAGTACCAGGGCGGGGCAGCAGACTACGTAACCTATCTGTGGGGCGTCAGTTCCGTTTGCGATCCCCAAGCGCACTGGCTACTTCCTCTTGTTCGGGCATATCCGAGCTTGGAGAATGGTCTGCCCTCAGTTGTCAACCATCACGACCTAGTTGCCTTGAGGCAACACGTCGTAGCCAACACGTTTGGCGAGACAGCCCCTTTCTTTTACCTGTCCCAGCTGCCTCCGGACCTACAAGTGAGCGTGGATTGGCACAAAGTGCTCTTCACGAGCCCGAACTCTAGGACGTTCCGACCCCATCCCCACCAGCCGCTAGTTGCCAGTCCATGCAACATGGGTCTTCAAGGTCGGCCCCAGACTGTTCAAAGGTGTGGGCCCTCCTGAAAGGATGTGCCGTTGGAGAGAAGTGTCACCCGCCGGCACTGGGCGGCTTAGCCTTTGAGCATTACCCTCGGGGTTCGTTAAGTGGCGAACTTCACAGCGCACAGACTGATTTCTTCGAGGGGTCAATCGTCTAGGATTCGCGCCTGCGTGACGACGTCTGTCGATTGCGCTTGATCTCGAATTCGAACGCACAGCTCGGAAAGGCGTTCAATATCTCGAATGCCAGCTGTCATCTCTTGAGACACACTGTCAACGAGCTGATCATGGAGATCGCGGGATGTTCCGACAGCATTCGAAGTTCCGTATCCAGTCGCCACGTGGACGCGGTCCTTATCGATCGAGATCCGAACCGGGAAGGTCCAGGACTCTCCGTCTGATCTGAATGGCGTTCTGATCTGCATCGAGAGTTCCACGAGCGCCCGGCCATCGGTCAGTAACCGACAGATTGGAGATGAATCGAGGAGATGATTGCCATCGAATTTTACTGCCCTGAGCGCTGGGCGGTTCTCTAGCTGCTCACCCTCATCGCCAGCCCTTCCGACTTCCGGAATCTTGAACCTGGCAATCGTCAAGTCTGGGCGCGAATACCCAATCGCGGGCAGACGATTGAAGAGAACATCGAGCATGAACAGCGACACCCTTGAGAACCCCGTGACCGCTTCAGTTACCCCAAGAGAGCCGGTCTCGTACGCTGGCTGAGGAACAAATCCGAGTGGCTTGAGATCTAGTGCAATCTCAAATGCGTCCATCGCTGCCTGAGCTGCCACAGGTGACGCTGTCTTGATCTCCAAGACCGAACTATCCCCAGAAAGGACTGCGCGTGCTGAAGCCTCAGTGGCATTCGCCGAGAGGGTCGGTGACTCGCCACCGTCTCCGACACTAACGCGGTAGGACCGGAAGTTTCCTCGGACGAGGATTTGTTCTTCTTCGAATTGCACGTTTTCGAAGATGAACCATCGTGCTATAGCCGTACGAACATAGCGACCTTTGACGTATTCGAGCTTTTGACGAGTGGAGGCAAGATCTATCGTCGACTCGAGTCCGTAGAGGTGAGATGAATGACCGTGAACCTCGACTGGCTCCGCAACGAAATCGAGAACCAATCGAGCGACAGCCTCTTCATCCCAATGGTAAGCGGCTCCGATCTGGGTAGCCACGTCTTCGATGGACCCGCCTGCCGGCAACCTACGGTCTCGTGCGATATCGCGGAGGGTTGCAAGTTTGAGGCCAATGAGCGCTTTCTTAATGACCTCACGGTTTCTTTCCCGGTCAGAGATTCCCGTCCCCGTGTCTTCCTCGACACTCGCGGGCACAATCTCATCCTCCAACGCGATTCTGAGATCTTCGGCAATAAAGCGATTGATGTTCGGAGGCGACCAGTCGACTCGGTATGCGATGCCGGACTTCCGCCGTTCTCTCTGAATCTCATGACCCATTTGATTTGAGAGACGCAACAACTGATCAATCCGCTCGGTCAGGACTTCGTCGTGCATGACCTCAGAGCGTTCCGGCTTCACTTTGGCCATGATCCCTTATTCACCGCCCTCGCGTATTTCCCAACGATGCACCATGCGGTGGCCACGCAGATTCTGTGCCAGTCATCCTCAGTGGTGAAGCCACCCTGTCCCCGGTCTAGCACCAGGGTGCTAAGGGCCTGATCGAACTGCATAGCCCCTGCAATCACGGGCACAACTGCCTCCCACCGAGGATCGTCGTTGTCTGGCGGATCATCATCCTCATCTGGCTCACCCACGTTAAGAGTGAGATCGTCGACAAGCGCTCGGATCTGGTCGACCTTGTTGAACCAGAAATCTGTTGGGCACTTCTTGCCACCCACCCAATCGGTAATTCCGTGCGTTTTGGCCAACTCACGAAGATGCGTCGGTACCAGAGGTGCCTTCACTAGGTTCGCATCCCTAGTGCCAGGAGGAAGGCGATGATGGGTTCGGCAATGATCGTTACGAGGATCGACCCGGATATAAGTGTGGGTGCCGCGCCTTGCGTCCCCTGAACGATGAAAATCTCCCACCAGGCCGCACCGGATCCAATCGCCGCAATCAGAATGGCGGCTACTGCGCCGAGTCCGAGTGCAAACGGGGACACCGGTAGGTTGGGAATCCGTCTGCCGTTAGGTACTGCGGCGACGATCGCAAGGCCAAGGGCCGCTAGGAGCAGGCTTTCTGCGGTGAGTAGGATCGTGAGCGCATCCCCATAGCCGATTGGCGTGCTAGCGAGGCCGGACGCGCCGGCAGCTGTGACGCGACCCACGTGTCCCATGAGTTCTTAGGGTACATAGTTCAGGGCTCTGACCTAGACCATCTGGAGGAATCCCTACGCGCTGGGTGGGCGGGGGGAAGTCAGGTTGCACGTGAACATAGCCGGAAGGTGCGTTCCGGGCGCAGCATCAATCGCGAGCAGCGACCGCGATTGGTTGTCTCGCTGGTCCCAAAAGTAGGTTCGGATGTGTCTTGATGGGCCCGGCAGAGGAGTCCCGAAAGTGGAACCTCATGCAGGAACGAACCAGGTCAGCCAGAGTCGCTGCCGGCGCCGTCCCATATACCCCGCCCGATGAAGTGTCCGGGGACGGGGCCTCGTGCGGCACAAGACTGTGGGGCGGCGTTCGCCGTCGAGGGTGGCTGGGATCACCTGCCGAACCCGTAGTCACGGCTGCGGTCGTTGTCGCGGTCTCGACTACGGCGTCGGTGGTGGTCATCGTCATCGCTGGAATCGTGGCCGATATCCAGTTGGTGTCTTGCCATATCGGCCTGCCGCATGGCCTCCCAGCGCGACGCCAGGCCCTCCCGTTCCGACCCGTTCCCTGGCGATCCCCCGTCGTTGAGGAATCCTGCTGCACCCACGGTGGCGACCGTGGTCCGCCAGTGCTCTCGCTGTTCGGGGTCGGTGGGCTCCGCACCGATCGTCGCAGTGCCCGTGACGTTCCAGCGGGATCGGTAGGCCTCGATGGCGCCGGCAGCGGCTTGCCAGCGCTCGGTGGCGGCAAGGCGGTCGGGCAGCGGGCCGATCAGATCGGTCACATGCCCGGGCGACGTGTAGGCGGCGGCCCTACCGAGCCGGTACTCATACCGTCGAATCATGTCCTCCATGTGGGACCAGCGTGAGATCTCCTCCTGGTGGCCGTCGACCCAGTGGTTACGGACCCGCTGAGCTGCTGCCCACCTGGCCAGATCCTGGGCAGCTCCGGCTTGGTTTCGAAACGTGAGCCGGGCCCACTGGTCCTCCTGCATAGCGGCGGCGAGCTCATCGGTCACGTCGGCCGGCGCGTGATCGTTGAGCCAGGCTCCGAGCACGGCGTGCTCGTGGAAGATGGTGGCCAAATCGTCAGGGACGGGAACCGTTGTCTCGGGCAGTCGGTCAACGGCCATGGTGCGCTCTCGGCTGCGCTCCAGAGCGTCGACGAGCGAGTCGAGCGCATCCCGGCGATCGGTGCCGTCGCCGTGGTGCCCGATCTCCCACCGTGGGTTCTCCGGTGCGGTCACATACAGGTTGTTGGACAGGCGTCCCCGGGACAGCTGGGTATACCCGGCCTCCTGGAAGAGACTGTCGCCACCGAGGCCGAAGGCGTGGTCCACCGTGATCCCCTGGGAGCGGAAGACCGTAAGGGCGTAGCCGAGGCTGGTGGAGCTCTCGACGTAGCCCTGGGGAAGGACGGCCTGGCGTCCGTCATCGAGCTGGACGACGAGATCTGTTCTCGAGCCTCTTTCCGAGCCGCTCGGTGCCTCCTTCTGGCCGGCCATTTCAACGTCACCCTCTACTCGAGCAACGTCACCCTCCCTGGTCACAGCCCTGTGTCCAGCTGGGTCCGCGACTCCGACCACCGTGGCAAAGGTGCCGTTTCGGATCCTGACCGTTGCCGTTCCGGCCTCTGATCCTGGCTCCCTCACCCGCTGGTTCTGCTCGAAAATGACCCGGTCCCCCACGCTGAAGGTCTTCTCCCCGATCCTGATCTCCTCGCCCAGCTCACCACCGGCCTTGCGGTGCTCACGGACCATCTCGTTGAGCACCCGGACGTCGACCCTCCGCACGGCGAGGATGGCGGTCGTGTGATCGTTGTGGACGGCCCACCAGTCCTCGACCAGCCGCTGTCGGGCCTCGTCGATCGAGCCGGTGATGGTCACCCGGCCGTGATCGACGTAGGCGTCGACGGCCGGAACCACATCCCCGCTCCTGAGGGAGGACAGCGCCTCCCGTTCCCACTCCTGGTCAGCGCCGGCCTGACGGCGGTTGGTGGTCAGGGTGATCACGTCTGCCCCCAGCTCATGGGACAGCGTCCGAACCGCTCCCCCGGCGTCGATGGACGAGAGTTGGCGATTGTCCCCGACCAAGACCACTTTGGCACCAGATGCATCGGCATACCGGCGGAGCTGGTCGAGGGAGCGGCTGCCCACCATGGAGGCCTCGTCGACCACGATCACGTACCGGCTGGTGAGGCCACCCCCCTCTCTCAGGTCGGCCAGGAGTTGGGTGAGCGACGAGCTCGGGATGCCGGTGCCAGATTCCAGGTCGGCTGCCGTCCTGGCCGCCACCGCCGTGCCGATGACCCGAAATCCGGCCTCCTCCCAGCCGATGCGGGCGGCAGCGAGCAGAGTTGACTTGCCCGTGCCGGCCTCCCCCACGACCAGGTCGTAGCCGTTACCCGACGTGAGCAGCTTGCGGACCCCGGTCGCCTGTTCCCCGTCCAGGTGAGAGTGACGGCCCAGGACCTGGTCCACGAGGGCGGGTGCGACCTGGGCCGTCCGCTCGCCCATCCGTTGGATCGCTGAACCGACGATTCTCTGCTCAGCGGCGAGCAGCTCGGTGGTCGTGTACCGCCGATCGCCGCTGGTGACCGGCACGACGTGCCCGCTCTTGGTTCGGAGATATTCGGTGCCGGCGCCAGGATCGGCAAGAACCCGGACCACGTCGCTCCGCTCGAGGAAGCTGGCCGTGAGGGCCACCGCTTCCTCGGGGGTGACGTCGAATGCCCTGGCCACAGCGCTGAGCACCTCTCGCCGCGAGAAGCTCGATTCGAGCAGGGTGAGGGGCACCGCCCTCACGCCGGGGAGCCCGGAATCGGACCGTTGCTGTTCGTCGATCGGCCAGTCGTTGAGCGATACCCCCGCCTTCCCCTCCAGGACCCGGAACACCTCCTCCACGTCTGTTGGCGTGGGCTCTGCCGTAACTCCGTCACGCCCGAGGGTGTCGGTCAGGTCGTCGACCGTTGCCGGTCGCCTGCCGCCCTCCCCGTCGGGGAGTTCGATGGCGGAGAGCTGCTCCTGCCAGCCCTCCCGGAGGACATCGAGCTGAGCACCACCCTCCGGTTTCCGCGCCCGGGTGTCGAGCGTGGCGGTCTCGGCCGCCTTCTGGGAGGTGGTCCCCCGGACCTCCATGGCTGTCTCGATGTCGGTCCTGCGCTTCGAGAATGCCTTGAGGATCGCCTTGGGGACGTCTCGAAGTTCGCTGAGCCCGTTGGCTCGGAAATCCCAGGCGAGACCAAGGGGTGTCAGCTCGGCCCGCAGTGCGGACCGGTAGAGGGTGCCGGCGGCCTTCTGCCATAGGTAGAGCTGGCGACCGTCGGGGGCCGACCACCGGCCGTCGGCTGCCTCGACCAGGTTGGGCACGACGACGTGGGTGTGGAGCTGGGGATCGCCGGCCCGGCTGGTGCGGTGGCGGAAGGCCGCACCGATGAAGCCGTTGGCCTCGACCAGATGCGCACCACCACGGCCTCTCCGGGCGAAGCAGGCCTCGGCTGAGAGGTGGTCAATCACCGAGGCGGCCGCCCGGTCGTGACCAGCCGAGATGGCGTCACGAATATCGGTGGCTCCGAACGCCCAGAGCAACGACACGCCCTTCGGCGCCGAGAAGGTGAGGTCGTAGCCGGGACGTCGATCCGGCTGGACCTGGACACCCAGCGCCTCGCCGGCGGCCGATCTCCCGGCGAGGAGGTTCCGGAGGTCGTCTGGATCGACCTGGCCGACCAGTCCCAATCCGGCGGCCGCCTTCCCGACCCACTGACCAGGCGCCTCACCCCGTCCGAGGTAGTAGTCGTCGACGCTGTTGGCCATCTTGTCGAGGTAGTACTCCGCACCTCCGGCCACACCGAGCTTCCCTATGGAGAGCATCGTGGAGGGGTCAGCGAGTTGGATTCGGGCCGGTCCATCTCTGCATGGTCCGAATCGAACGTCACCCTCAACGTCACCCTCGCCGATAGTGCCTGGTCAGACGGTTGGACGGGCGCGCCATGAAGGTCCCATCCGGTCGAAAATGCGTCAGTGGCACCAAATGGTGCAGGGGTGTGCGGGATACGCCCAGTGCCCTGCGGAAGGACATAAGTGGACGACGAAGGCCCCTTCCTCGACGGAAGGGGCCTTCGTGGGACGCGGGTTCGAGTGACCGATAGGGGTCAGCTCGCTGTTCATCGGACAGGCCGGTGGTTCCGGAGATGGAGTTCCGGAACCACCGGCCAAGGGGATCAGATGCTGGTGGCCTCGGCGGTCTGGTCGTCGTCGGCCACGGGGCGGTGGACCCGGTGCACGTCGGTGGTGGCGAACCGGAGAGAGGCGGCAACGTCGTCGGCCACGATTTCGACTTTGGACCGGCGCTCCCCTCCATCGGTCTCCCAGCTCCGCTGCTCCAGACGGCCGGAGACGAGCACCCGAGAGCCCTTGGTCAGGCTGAGGGCGACGTTCTCGGCCAGGTCACGCCAGCACACGACGTCGAGGAAGGACACCGACTCCTCCCACTCCTTGGTCTGCTGGTTCTGCCACCGGCGGTTGACGGCGACGGAGAGGGAGGTGGTGGCCTGGCCCTCCCGGGTGTAGCGGATCTCCGGATCCCTAGTCAGGTTGCCAGCCACGGTGACTGCGGTGATGGTTGCCATGGTGTTTCTCCTTTTCGATTGATGCCGGGTGGGGCGCTTTTCGCCCCGCTTGGCCCGACATCAATCGGTGAATGCCGATTGCCCACGCCGGCCCCGGTGGTCAAGGGAGCGAGCGGAGCGAGAGTGAGAAGCGGAGGCCGGGTGGTGAGGCGAGGAACGAGCCGGGCCCGGAGGGCCCTCATCCGTGCCGGCGCCTCAGAACGTCGACCTTGACGGCCAGGGGGCCGGTGTGCGACTGACAACTCCGCTCACCAGGGAGGGTGACGTGGGAGGGTGACGTTGCCAGCAACGTCACCCTGACCTCCAGAACTCTTACGAATGGTGGAGACGCATATTCGACGCCCGCGTATTGGTATCGCTGGGCACAAACCTCTGCAGCTCCACCGGCGATGACCCGCACCTCGATCCGCCCTTTCGCTGCGTCAACGGTGTCGACCACGACGAGAATGGCTGAGATGGCAAGGCAGACGCTCCTGTCGAAGAGTGCGCGAGATAGCGAGTTTGGGCCGAGATGCTGGCCCCCACGCCCCGATCCGAACGTCACCCTGTCGTTTTGGGGACTGGCGTAGGGCGCCAACCACGTCACCCCCGCACCCGGACCAAACGAGTGCAGAGGGACGGAACTCGACCTTTGGCGGTTTCTCAGCAGATGACCGATCGCGTCATCGGGTGCGAAGCGAACGTCACCCTCCCAGGTGGGGAGGCATATCGCTATCGCCAATTCGGTCGATTCTTGGAACGTCACCCTCGCTGCCTGGCTGGTCATGGCCGACGTCACCTTCCGAGAGGAATACGCATCAGATGAAATATGCGAGTTTTGGAGACGAGGGTGACGTTGAGGTTGATCTGGAGGATTGGTGAAGGAGGGACGACTGGAGCCCGTCTGAATCTAGGAGGTTCAATGTCACTAGACCGAGAAGCATCGATGACAGGGCCCATCCTCTCGGCAATGCCGGGGGCGATGGAATGAGTAGGTTCCTCACCATGAGCGAGGCCTCGAGGCATTGTGGTGGCGTACCCAGTGTGGAGACCCTTTACCGACTCGCACGCGACGGTCACCTGCCCGTTCGTCGCATCGGAAGGAGGCTTGTCATCTCGGATCGGCTCCTCAACGAATGGATCGACTCGACTGGCGACGTGAGGGAGATCGGCTATCCGGGAACCGGTCTAACAACGGGAGCCGCCGGGGCTCGTGTCCCCGGGGACGACATGAGCGACGACAAGCCTGACGTCGTGGATGTCACGTAGGTCCAACCCGGCGATTCACCGGGTCCGAGGAACCGGTTCGATTCGTAGAGGCGTTCTCACCCCCCAGGCGGCAACTCAGATTGATAGTATGCACCTACTTATGAGCCCCAGATTCGTCTTCCCGTTCGACTACAACCACCCACGGCCTCCTCGTGAGCTGAGCAGTACCCTGGGGGGCAAAGGTGCCAATTTGGCTGAGATGACGTCCGTGCTCAATCTCCCAGTTCCCCCAGGGTTCACCATCTCTACCGAGGCCTGTAGTGGCGCTCTGCATGGAGCCTGGCCGGATGGGCTCCGAGAGGAGATTGAGCGAGGCCTGGCGGCGCTGGAACAGCGCGTGGGCCGCACGTTGGGGGATCCGAACGACCCCATGTTGGTCAGCGTGCGATCAGGAGCAAGTTCGTCGATGCCGGGGATGCTTGACAGCATCCTGAACCTTGGTCTGAATCCTGCTTCGGTGAAGGGCCTCGCGCGTCAGACTGGCGACGAGCGTTTCGCCCTCGACTCGTACCGTCGGTTCGTCAGCATGTACGCACGTGTGGTGCTCGGGATCTCCGGCGATCTCTTCGACACCGCCCTGGCCTCACAGATGACGGCATCGGCAGTTGTCGACCCATCGGGGCTCACCAGTGAGCAGCTGCAGCTGGTGCTCGGTCAATCGCTCGCTGCCGTGAGGGACACGACGGGCTCGTCGTTCCCCGAGAACCCCATGGACCAGCTGGAGGGGGCCATCGATGCGGTCTTTCGGTCCTGGATGAGCCCAAGGGCGATGGCCTACCGTGAACGCGAGGGCATCGACCACGGCCTGGGCACAGCCGTCAACGTTCAGCTCATGGTGTTCGGTAATCGTGACGAGCGCTCAGCGACCGGTGTGGGCTTCACCCGCAATCCGTCCACCGGCGAGCAGACCCCTTTTGGCGATGTCTTGTTCAACGCCCAGGGTGAGGATGTCGTTGGTGGCGTGCGGAAGACCCTGCCCCTTTCCGAGCTCGGACACAGGCTCCCTCAGGTGTATGCCGAGCTCCTGGAGATCTTCCACCGTCTCGAGCTCCACTATCGTGACATGTGCGACACCGAGTTCACGGTTGAACAGGGGGCGCTTTGGATGCTTCAGACGAGGAGCGGCAAACGGACCGGGAGGGCGGCGCTGAGAATCGCCGTCGAGATGGCTAGCGATCCTGCCATCGGCCTGACTCGGGACGAGGCTGTCTCCCGCGTGACCGACGAGCACCTCGAGCAGGTTCTGAGGCCGCAAACGGGACAACAGGCATCATCGACGATCGCCACCGGACTGGGAGCCTCTCCCGGAATCGCCGTAGGACGAGTCTACTTTTCTGCCGATGCAGCCGTTGAGGCCGTCAACCGGGGCGAGGTGGTGATTCTCGTCCGCCCCGAGACGTCGCCGGAGGACGTGCACGGCATGTCGGCCGCCGAAGGGGTCCTCACTGTGCGCGGTGGCCTCGCATCCCATGCCGCCGTAATCGCTCGGAGCTGGGGGGTCCCTGCTGTGGTGGGGGTTGAAGCACTCGAGCTGGGCACCCATTCCTTCACCGTCGGCGAGATCGACGTAGCCGAAGGCGACGTGATCTCCATCGACGGCACGACCGGAGGAGTGTCGCTGGGAACGACTGAAGTCATGGCCGCCGACAGGCCTGAGGAGTTGGACACCATCCTGGCCTGGAAACAGGAGCTCCAACCCGCCGTCATCCGATAATCAACCCACCGCGGCCCTCAGGGCCGTAGCGGCCGGGTCGACAGGCGTGCTTACTGGTTGCCTCTGCACTTCGACCCGCCGCATCCGGTCACACCCGAGATGAAGGAACTAGTTCTTGTGGTTCGGCCGCACCACACCGTTAGTCGTCGGTCGCTCGATGGCTACGATCTTGCGGTCGGCTCGATGATCGACCGCAGCCCATCTGCGGAAGATCCGGCAGAATACCCAGTACCAACCCATATTGGTCGGGAACGGGAGCACGAGCCGGCCCGACGCAGACTTGTGATAGTTCTTCGCCGTGGCCAATGCGCTCGTGGCCAGGCGCCGCTGCAACCAGCGGTTGTAGAGCACGAAATAGGATCGACGCACATCGATCGAGGTCACGCCCGTCCGCTTCATGCGTTTCAGATTCCGCACGACGTAGTTCACCGACGTCTCGAGCCCGAAGATCACATTGCCCTGATTGGTATTGGGCCCATAGAGAATTGCGAAGTTCGGAAAGCCGGGAACGGACATGCCCAAAAACGCTTGGGGCTCTCCATCCCACACCTCGCGGAGCGAACGACCGCCCCGCCCGATGACCTCGAGGGTGTTGAGGTAGTCGGCCGCTTGGAATCCAGTGGCCATGACCAGCACGTCAACCTCGTGGGTGATCCCTTCGGCGTCGACGATCCCTGTTTCGGTCACCCGCTCGACCGCCTGCGGCACCAGGGTGACGTGATCCAGCAGTAGGGACTCATAGAACCCGGATGCGAGTACCTGACGCTTGCCGCCGTAGGGGTAGTCGGGGGTGACGGCCTTGGCCAGGTCAGGTCGATCCTTGAACACCTTTGCTATGTACCGCTCACACGCCGCTTGAGCCTTGGCGTTCTGGGGTGTACCCGGCTGAAGATTCTTTCCTCCCCATCCCTTCGTCTGCTCACGGTAGAAATACTTGAATCGCTGCCGTCGATAGCCCAGGCCTCGTGACAGGTGCCTCCGCTCCTCTTTCGAGAAGACGTGCTCGCCTTTGCTGAACAGCCACCCAGGCTCGCGTTGGAAGACGGTGAGGTGGCCCACTACCGGGGCGAGCGCATTCACGATCTGAACCCCCGTAGACCCAGTACCCACCACGGCGACGCGCTTACCCGTGAGATCGTGCTGGTGCTCCCATCGCGCCGAATGAAACTTGATCCCCTGGAACCGGTCCAGACCCGGCCACTCCGGAATGCGGGGCCTGTTGAACAGTCCCACCGCACTGATTACGAATTCGAACGGTTCTGTCGATCCGTCCGAGAAGTGCACGTGGTACCACTGCGCGTTCTCGTCCCATTCGACTCGTTCGACGGCACTGCCGAAGCGGAAGTGCTCACGGACGCCGAACTTGTCGACCGTGTCGTTCAGATACTCCTTGAGTTCCTGTTGGCCCGGATGAGTTCGCGACCAGTCGTAGGTTCTGAACGAGAAGGAATACCAGTGGGCGAAGTTGTCGACCTCCACGCCTGGGTACGTGTTCTCATTCCACACGCCTCCTAGGTCATCTGACCGTTCGAAAACGGTGAACGCGATGCCTGCCTGCTTGAGTCTGACGGCAGCAGCGATTCCACCAAAGCCGGCCCCGACGATCGCCACCCGCAGCATCTTGTTCGGACCATTCTCCACGTCACTACCCATCCGATCGCCTCAGCAACGTGCCTGACGGTTGGACCATCGTTGGGCGTCCGACCGGACTCAGGGAGCGATTCCACGTCACAGGAAAATAGTATTCGCTTACTTGTCTGCCGTCCAGTACCAGCTTGTCCCGAGTACAGCCTGATCTTTGGTTTGGACCAAGGTGAAGGGAGGCAGAGTGAGTGTATACTATTACCATGAATCGTCGGGCCGTTGCCTCCAGTTCTGATGCGCGCCGTCCGTAGGACAGCGAAGGGCGTGGAGGTCGTTGACGTCGAGCGACCTTCGGGTCAGGGGATCCGAGTCCGAGTGGTGTCATCTGGGATCTGCGGCACGGACGTGGCGAACGCCAGGCGGGGCCCGATAGCGGTAACGCTCGGACACGAGTTTGCCGGGTACACCGATGACGACCGGCTCGTGGCCGTCGAGCCGATCGTCACCTGTGGTCGCTGCGAGGAGTGTCTCCGCGGCTCTTACCACCTCTGCCAGGGATCCGCCCATGGTTGGATCGGTGGAACGGTCGATGGCGGTATGGCGGAAGAGATCGTAGTCCCAGAGCGGGCGGTGGTCGAACTGCCCACCTCTGTGGATCCCTTCGATGCCGGCTTGGTCGAGCCCCTCGCCGGAGCGCTCCACGGCCTTCGGCTGGCGGGAAGAGCTCCAGGGAGGCGGGTGGCCGTCATAGGGGGTGGCAGCATGGGTCTGTGCACGGTGGTCGCGGCACAGGGCTGGGCCAGCGACGTCTCGCTGTCAGCGAGATACGCACACCAGACGAGGGCAGGACAGTCACTGGGCGCCTCGGCGGTGACCGGCACGTACGACATCGTGGTCGATGCAGCAGGCACTGAGGAAGCACTCGGCACGGCCTCCGAACTGGTGATGCCCGGCGGTACGATCTGCGCGCTGGCCAAGTACCAGACCCCCCACCTCCCCATCTCGCCATCGGTCATGATGCACAAGGAGCTGACAGTAGTGAGCCCTGTTGCGTACTGTCGGTCCGCGCAGGGCCGGGACATCGACGATGCTGCAGTCCTGGTGGGCCGTCGTCCTGACCTGCCCCGAGCGCTGATCACGCACCGGTTCTCCTTGGCCCAGGGCGCAGAGGCGTTTGTCGTGGCCGGAGACAGGGCCTCCGGTTCGATCAAAGTGGTGATCCATCCGTGACATCAGATCGTCTGACCACCGTCGATACCGAGGCCAGAAGGGTGTGGAGCCGTGACACCGGCACCGAGTCCGTGCGGGGACGCCTCATGACCGTGTACCGAAACCGACCAGCCGATCTCGCCGCTCTGCGGCGATCAGTGCCTGAGCTTCCTCCGAGCCTTCCCGCCCTCAGTCAGTCCGGTGTGCGTCTGGATCGGGGGCTCACGGACTCTGCCGTCATCGAGTGTGGGCGCGCCCTTTCGCGTCGCGGCGTAGGTGCCGGGGACATGGTGGGTCTGTTCGCCGCCAACACCTTGGCGTGGATGATCGCGTTCTGGGGGCTGGTGGAGATTGGCGCAGTGCCCGTGTTGATGAACGGGTGGTGGAGCGAACTCGAGGCTGGCCACGCCATCGATCTGGTTGGGATCCGCACGGTGGTGGCTGACGACCGACGAATCCCCCTGGTCCCATCAGGCGTGCATGTGGTGCCCATCGACGAGATTCTCGTACTGCCAAACGAGGTGGGCTCGAGGCCGGAGCCCGCACGCCAACCGGCCGACGAGGACACCGCCGGCGTAGTCCTGTTCACCTCCGGGACGACCGGACTTCCCAAGGCGGTGCTGCTCCCGCACAGGGCCATCATCAGCCGCCAGCAGAGCGCCATGGACGTGGCCCGTCGTCTACCCGTGGATCCGAGGCCTGGCTACCAACGCGTGCAGCTGCTGTCAGCGCCGCTCTTCCACATC
>Ga0182030_10015748_pt1 | contig 14797 bp, 13 predicted proteins | sample 812S3MmetaG_FD_121299 | JGI IMG/M metagenome (GOLD analysis project Ga0182030, IMG submission 121299) | Permafrost microbial communities from Stordalen Mire, Sweden - 812S3M metaG (Illumina Assembly) | ecosystem: Environmental > Terrestrial > Soil > Wetlands > Permafrost | place: Sweden... | reverse complement strand
TGTCCATTTTTTTGGGGGAAGATCAAGGCGGAGATTGAGGAGCGCAAAGCCCGCTGCGGGGCTGGAGAAAATCAATAGCAAGGGGTTATCTCGCAATGAGAACCGCAATCACGCTGCTGCTTGCAACTGTGCCTTGGTCAGTGTCGGCACAGACAGAGCAAGACGAGAACCTAAAGGAAGTCATTTCTAAACTTAGAGCTTGTGTCCGAATGTATGCGCCCGCCGCTCAAACGGCTGGGATGCAGAGTACCAGTGACGCCATCAATTTTTTGATCAAGACATGCACCCCTCCGGTAGGTATTCTCGGCAATGCGGGGGCAGCTCTCGCTGGACCCGGCATGCTTTCGCCAAGTGATTTTGCCAACGTGGGCGCGATGCCTCCCGGCCTGCTTCGACGCGTCACCGGCGAGGAGTGGGCCGACTTCGTCGAGCAAACGCGTACACGCTGAGGCTGCCTCGTTTGCGGTCTCTTTCATTTCGAATGTCGCCTGTTGGCACGAACCGAACCAACCGGGGGGGTCTGATCATGTCCATTGTTCGGGGTAACCCGGAAGGTAGCCGACAGAGCGCCGAACCTGCGCGTTCGCATTTGACGGGCGCAATGGTCTCACGTCCAGGACGGCCCCGGCGTTCTTAGGAGATGACGTCCGATCCGGAATTCGTAAGAGCCGGATCGTCGCTTTGCGTCTCGACGAGGCCGATCGCTGTCAATTGTGGCAATTGAGTCGGGTTGATCGGACTAAGTATCCAGAGTTTTGCCTTGATCGCCCGCAGTGTCCAACGCAGGTCGATCGCCTGTTGAAGGGCGAGGTCGGCAAAGGGGTTTCCAATATCAGTCATGGCCCTGCTTTTGACCCCTTTTATTGAGCGCCCTGGTGGGGCGCCCACATCTATTCAATCGCCGAAATCCAACTGTTCGGCATTTCGTCCAGTTCGCTGGTACCCGGGACGTTGATCTGAACTCCGGTACCGTCACGAATAGCAAACGTGAAGGCAACAGCTGCGGCTTCCAGACGAGCTTCTTCGGACCCCTAACACATCGGCGTTCCAAAACCGCACCTCAGGTGACACTCTCCTTTGGTATAGCTTTCACCTCGGTCAGGAGACCACTTTCCATGTCCAAGACGAATCCGCGAACCGAAACTTCCTTGGCGATCCAGGGATGTGATCTCACCTTTTGGATCTGTTCCCGGGTGTGCTGTTCGGGGTCCTTGTAAGAGAAGAAGCGCATAGGAGCCGGCGACGGGTCACGGGTCGCCTCAGTTAGTTTTTTGTTCAACTCCTCGTCGGTGAAGGTCGTGAACCCACAACCGGTGTGGTTGAGAAGCATGATCTCTGTCGTTCCGATTATCCGATTGGAGGCAACAAGCTCCCCAAGAACGTCTTCGGTCACGGCTGGTCCAGCAGTTCGTATAACGTCGAGTTCGGCGTGCGGTAGCCCGAGGATTGCGGGGAGGTCCGAGAGCCGCGGATCCATGCAGGTTACAACCGCGAGCCGGGGAGCCGGCCGTTCCCGGAGCTTTGGATCAGGCATCTTTGCGTAGTTGCGGTTCGCTGCCAGCGCTTTGTCGATTAGACTCATTGTTTGTCTCCAGTACGGCTTGGAACAGGTGGATAGATCGGGCGATCTCGGATTGTTCGTCTCTCGTTGTTATAGTCCATCCCAGTACTGCAGGCCTGTGGCGTGCATCACCATTGAACCCTAGGCGGAAGCCTATCATATCAAGGTATGAGCGGATGCGAGGCGACGACGACGGCGTCGAAAATCTTGGCGACTGATTCTCGTCCAAAACAAAGCGCCAGACATCTCTCGAACTGCATCAAAAGTCAGTCAGAGCCAAATTTGAACGCCGATTGATAGCAACGACGCGGATGCCGGTAGGCCAAGTGTCTTCAAGGAGGCAGAAGCCCTGTCGGCGATTTCCGTGATCGCTGCCCCGATTTGGCGTTCAAGCAGTTTCCAGTGGGCCGGATAGTTCAGTTCGGTTGGAAATTCTGGAGCGCCTTTTTGAGCGCGCGCTGGAAGGTCTCAAGCGCACACCAAGCAACGGAGCTGACGGATCTACTATACTGGTTGCGACAGAGCTCACCGACAGGCCCCGTTCAGACAACCTGTTTGGGAAGAATAGGCAGATTCACCAGGAAGCGTGCACCTCTTGGTGCGCTGGTCGCAACGGTGAGATGCCCCTGCATCTGACGAACCAGGCCATTGATGACCTTGAAACCCAAGCTGGTGCGCGGCTGATCGATGTCAAAGCCATCCGGCAGGCCTATGCCCTGGTCGGAAACTTCGAGCCGAAGTTGTCCCTCCAACTCGCGTGCGGAGACTTCGATCGTGCCTTCACCTTCCGGATAGGCATACTTTACGGCGTTGCTGACGAGCTCGTTGACCAACAGCCCCAACGGGATTGCGTGGTCCGCCGAAAGCAGCATTGAATCCGCATGGCAATGCAGCGAGAGCCCTCCGATGGCCCCTTTCAGTTTCTTGCATAGCTCGGTCATGAAGTCGTTCAGCTCGACGAAGCCGATTTGCGAACCACGCCACAGGTGATCATGTACCTGGGCGATGGTTTCCACGCGAGCGCTGGCGTCGCCCAACGCATCCTTGACGTCCTGGGATTGCGCACTGCGGGCCTGCACCCGGAGCAGTCCGACAACCGAAGTCAGGCTGTTCTTGACGCGGTGGCTCATCTCCCGCGTCAGCAATTCCTGATGCTCGAGCGCTTTCTGAAGCCTGGCGTCGGCCTGCTGGCGTTCGATGGCGATGCCGAGCAGGCTGGCAAAGCCCGCAAGGAAATGGGCGTCCGCCGCGTCGAACTCGCCGGGGTCGGCGCTGTCGACTTCCAGCACGCCAAACGACTTGTTGCGCTCTCCTCCCCGTTCTATCAGCACGTTGATTGCCCGCCGGATACCCTGATCCGCCAGAAGCCGGGGGGTGCGGAAACGCGTCTCCGCTTCCAGATGGTTTGATATGACGCTGGTCCCGGTCTGGTAGGCATAGCCTGCCGGCGACCCGATATCGGCGGCGAGCGAAACGATGTTGATGGTTCCGGGCGCCCAGCCGACACCGGCGCGAACCATCAGGCGTTTTTCATCCGGGATATATTCCAGGACCTTGGCGAAGCCGACTCCCAGACCCTGGGCGCATAGTTCCGTCGCGCGCTGCAGTATTTGCGCGATGTCGCGGGTCAGCATCGCGATGCGGCCGAAATCCCCGAGCAGGGATTGTTGCCTCAATCGATAGGGAAGTTCGTCCCGCTTTGGCGGCGTTGCAGAAAGCAGTTGTTCCTGTCCGACGTCGGAAGTCATCAAAATCCATCCTTCGAGCCCCCAGTCCCGCCAGGGCAGAGACTAACACGTCAACCGGCGTTTCCATCCGGTCCATGCCGATTTTGGGTCAAAAGCTGTAAGCCACGGATCGAGCTGGTGTTTTCCGCTTTACCCCAAGACACCGGAGCGCTCGCGCACCAGATCAGCGCACGGCATTGGTCCACAAAACGCGCAAGCCGCCGGTGGCTGGGCGCGGCTGCTTGAGACCGGTGCTTGTCGTGTAGAAAGGCTCCAGCACTCGCGCCAGCTCGCATCGTGAATGCCGTCGAATTGGAAAAGCAAAAATACCAGCAAGGCTCGGACGCTACGCGCCAGGAGGCCGAAAACGCATGTTTGGCGTTTGCTGCCAGTTTAGCCGTCATTGCGAGGAGCTCTCTTGTCCGCCGAAGCCGCCTTCGGACGAAGGCGTGCTTCGTCCTGGGCACGTGCCCATATGTCTTGCCCACTCCGATTGTGGTTGACGTTACCTGGCGCGCGTCCCTTGATAGCGGAAAAACGGGGATGGAAACCGCGCGGAGGGAGAGAGTTCGCCATGCGGGCTGAAGCACACCAGGGCAGGACCGCCACCACCGACCAGATTCTCGACGAGATCCGCGACTACTGCCGCGCGACCCAGACCGCCGAATCCACCTTCGGCCGGCTGGTCGTCAACGACGGCAAGCTGGTATCGCGGTTGCGCGACGGCGCCAAGATCACCACCGGCACGCTCGACAAGCTGCGCGCCTATCTTTCGCAGTATCGCGCCGGCTCGTCGTCCGAACACGCCAAGCGGTCCCCGGCCGCGGCCGCGGTCAACGGCGTTGCTGCCGCCGCCGCCGCGGCGGAGGTCGCGCCCGCGGGTTTTCGGTTTTTCGACAACCGGCAGAAATACCTGCTGTTCGTGTCGACCTGCAGCGAGAAGACCGACGTCGCGCAGCGGATTTCGCTCGAGCTCGGCAATCTGCAGCCGACGCCGCCGGCGCTGCGGATCTTCGACGCCGGCGTCGGCGACGGCACCGTGCTGTCGCGGGTGATGCGGGCGCTGCACGCGCGCTTCCCGACCATGCCGCTTTATGTCGTGGCCAAGGAAATCAGCTACGAGGACGTCCGGCTGACGCTCGACAAGATGGCGGACCGGCTGTTCGAACATCCGGCCACGGTCATGGTCATTACCAATCTCTATTATGCCGAGGCGCCGTGGCTGACGCCGCGCTCGGCGACCTCGGCGCAAAGCCTGATCTGGAAGGACGTGGCGCTGGCCGGCAATACCGCGCACGGCTTTGCCGAGCAGATCGGAGAACTCGAAGGCTTTCTCGCCGAAACCTGGCGCGCCGGGATCAGCCCGACCACCGGCAACCCGGTCTATACCAGGCCGGTGATCCTGACCTTGCGGCGCGAGGACCACTCGTTCCTGCTCGATCCGATCATGCCGCGGCCGGGCCGTGTGATGGCCGATTACGACCTGGTGATTGCCTCGCAGCCCTACCGGGCGCGGGCCAGCGTCGAATTCAAGGCGTCGAAAGTGGTCACGCCGCTGGTCAAGTCGCTGCGGCCCGGCGGCCGGCTGATCGGCATCCATTCGCACGGCAAGGATCCGGGCATCGAGATCATCCACCAGGTCTGGCCCGGCGACGACCCGTTCAAGACCGACCGCTATGCGATCCTGCGCCAGGTCAAGCACGAACTCGGCAGCGCGGCGCGGCATTACAATTTCAATGCCTCGTCCGACGCGCGTTCGATCTTCCGCTATCACATGCATACGCTGCCGGACGAGGTCAGCGGCCCGATCGGGACCTCGACGCTGTTTGCCGCCTGGAATGCCGCGATCTATGTCGCGCAGATCGAGGACGTCCGGCTCTCGGAAGTGGTCCGCGACGGCCGCTACCTCGAAGCCACCGACCGGGTCCTGAAAAAATATGGCGGGCTGTGGTTCAACGACGAGACCTATGTGATTTCACGCCGCCGCGCCTCGGCATGATCGCTGCTCCGCACCGCGCCGGGCTCGCGCCACGGCCGGTTTTCGAAGCGATGCTGCCAGACGGCGTGTTCCGGCAACCGGGGAGTGAATGGTGAGTGCAACCGACCTGGCTCTGTCCGGCGAGCTTTCGGCGCGGCTGTCGCGGGCTTCCGTCGAGGTGTCGTCGCGCGGCCATCAACTGAAGGAGCTCAAGGATAATTTCCCTGATGGCACCGACGTGACGATCACCTTCCTGCCCGGCGACAATTATCGCCACAATGTCGACACCGCCGCGGCGCTGCGCCGGGCCGGCTACAATCCGGTCCCGCACATTGCCGCGCGCGAAATGCCGTCGCGCGAAGCGCTGGATGATTTTCTGGCGCGGGCGAAAGGCGAGGCGGGGGTTGCGCGGGTGCTTTTGATCGCCGGCGACGTGGTGCGGGTCAAGGGTCCGTTCCGCTCGAGCCTCGACGTCGGCGCCAGCGGCCTGATCGAGGCGCACGGCATCGCGTGCGTGAGCGTTGCCGGCCATCCCGAAGGCCATCCCTATCTGCAGCCGGCCGGCGCCTTCAAGGTGCTCGAAACCTGGCGCGACTGGGGACGGCAGACCGGCATCCATGTCGATGTCATCACCCAGTTCTGCTTCGAAAGCGCGCCGATCCTGGCTTGGCTCGGCGAGCTCGACGCCCGCGGCCTCGATCTGGCTGTGATCGTCGGTCTGGCCGGCCCGGCAACGCCCGCCACTCTGACGAAATTTGCGTTGCGCTGCGGCGTCGGCAATTCGATCCGCTCGCTGCGCAGCCAGATCGGCCGCTTCGGCCGGCTGTTGACCGATACCGGCCCGGACGATGTGATGCGCGGTCTGTGCGAAGCGCAAATTTCGTCAGAGTGGCGGGCGGCGACGGCGTCGATTGCCGGCTTCCATCTGTTTCCGTTCGGCGGACTGCGCAAGGCCGGCGACTGGCTGCGCAGCCAGGCCGCCCAGACGCCGCGGCCGGTCTCCGAATCCGGCTCTCAGAACCCGTAAGCCCGCGCCGGACAAGCCGTGGTCGGCGCGGATGCCCGCGACATCACAGGGCTGGAACTGTAATCATCGCGCAGTGACGCTCGATTCTCCAAGGCCGCCGGCTGTTCAGCCAAAGGTCGCTGCAGACGGAAACGTGATGCCGAAGCAATTTGCCGACCCCGAGGCGATCGCGGAAGACATCATCCGCGACGTCGGGACCAACCTGGTGGTGGGATTGCCGCTCGGGCTCGGCAAGGCCAACCACATCGTCAACGCCCTGTACGCGCGCGCCGCCGCCGACCGCGGCATCATCCTGACCTTGTTTTCGGCGCTGACGCTGGAAAAGCCGAAGCCCAAAAACCTGCTGGAACGCCGCTTCATCGCGCCGGTGATCGAGCGGTTGTTTGGCTGCTATCCCGCTCTGGCCTACGCCGATGCGCTGCATGCCGGCAGCCTGCCGCCCAACATCCAGGTGATCGAGTTTTTCTTTCTGGCGGGAAGGTGGCTGCACGTGCCGTTCGCGCAGGAGAATTATATCTCCGCGAATTACACCCACGCCGTGTCATATCTGCTGGCGCGCGGGCTCAACGTCATCACCCAGCTGGTGGCCAAGCGCGTGGTCGACGGCGTCACCCGCTACAGCCTGAGCTGCAATACCGATACCACGCTGGATCTGTTGGATGCCCGCGCCGCCGGCCGCGCCTCGTTCAGGCTGGTCGGCCAGGTCAATTCCGAACTGCCGTTCATGCCGGGCGCCGGCGACCTGCCGGCCGATGAGTTCAGCGCGGTGCTCGATGGTCCCGGCACCGAGTTTCCGCTGTTCGCGCCGCCGTCCGAGCCGATCGGCGACACCAGATACGCCATCGGGCTTCACGCCGCGGGCCTGGTGCGCGACGGCGGCACGCTGCAGATCGGCATCGGCCAGGTCGGCGATGCGCTGGCGCAGGGGCTGATCCTGCGCCATCGCGACAACGCGCAGTTTCACGCCATCACGAAACGGCTGTCGCCCGCAACCCCGCCCCAGGCGGCGCTGCAGACCGGACCGTTCGAACAGGGGCTCTACGGCGTCAGCGAAATGCTGTTCGAGGCGTTTTTAGGCCTGATCGAGGCCGGCATTCTCAAGCGCGAGGTCGAGGGCGTGCTGCTGCACGGCGCGTTTTTTCTGGGGCCGAAGTCGCTTTACCGCGCCTTGCGCGAGATGGCCCCGAGCCGGATCGCGCAGATCCAGATGATGCCGGTATCCTTCACCAACCAGCTTTACGGCGACGAGGACGCCAAGCGGCGCGCCCGTGTCGACGGCTGCTTCGTCAACAATGCGATGATGGCGACCCTGATGGGGGCCGCGATTTCCGATGGCCTGGAGAACGGGCAGGTGATCAGCGGCGTCGGCGGTCAATACAACTTCGTCGCCCAGGCGTTCGCGCTGCAGGGCGCGCGCTCGGTTCTCACCGTCGAAGCGACCCGGCAGGCCGGCGCCAGGGCGCAGTCGAACATCCGCTGGAGCTACGGCCACGAGACCATTCCGCGGCACCTGCGCGACGTCATCGTCACCGAATATGGCGTCGCCGATCTCAGGGGAAAATCCGACGCCGAGGTGATCGCGGCGATGCTGCAGGTGGCGGATTCGCGCTTTCAGGCCGAACTGATGCGCCAGGCCAAGGACGCCGGCAAGCTGCCAAAGGGCTTTGAAATCCCGGCCGCGCATCGCGACAATCACCCCGAGCGGATTGCGCGGGCGTTGCAGCCGGCGCGCGCGGCCGGCCTGCTGCCGTCGTTTCCGTTCGGCAGCGATTTTACCGCCACCGAGCAGCGGCTGATCCCGGCGCTGCAATGCCTGCAGGACGCGCAAGGTGCGCCGCTGCGCCTGGCTGCATTGTTGTGGCAGGGCCTGGCGCGCCGGCCGGACGCTGCCGACCGCGAATGCCTGGCGCGGCTCGGCCTCGATCGGCCCGCGACATGGTCCGAACACGGCTACCGTGCGCTGGTCAGCGCGGCGCTGGCGCGGAGCCGGACGTGATGGGCCGGCCTCGCGCGTTATCGGTTCTTGTTCACCGGCTTGCGCTTCTCGATGAATGCCGCCATGCCCTCCGAACGATCCTCCAGCGCGAAGGTCGCGTGAAACAGGTCGCGTTCGACCTTCAGGCCTTCGGACAGCGGTGTTTCGAACGCACGGTTGATGGCGCTCTTGGCCATCTCGGCTGCGGGACGCGACATCGCGGCGATTTTTGCCGCCGCCGCCAGTACCTCGTCCATCAGTTTATCCGCCGGCACCACGCGGCTGACCAGACCGGCGCGCTCGGCTTCGGCGGCATCCATCATCCGCCCGGTGAGGCAGAGGTCCATGGCCTTGGATTTGCCGACCGCGCGGGTCAGCCGCTGGGTTCCGCCGATCCCCGGGATGGTGCCGAGGGTGATTTCCGGTTGCCCGAACTTGGCGGTGTCAGCGGCGATGATGATGTCGCACATCATGGCCAGTTCGCAGCCGCCGCCGAGCGCATAGCCGCTGACGGCGGCGATGGTCGGTTTGCGGCAGTTGGCGACCCGGTCGCCGCCGATGGCGGTGAAATCGCTGGAAAACATGTCGATGAAGGTTTTCGGCTGCATTTCCTTGATGTCGGCGCCCGCGGCGAAGGCCTTTTCGCCGCCCGCCAGGACGATGCAGCCAATGCTGTCGTCAGCCTCGAGGTCGGCGACCGCGGCGGCGATCTCGCCAAACACGCCGAACGACAGCGCGTTGAGCAGCTTGGGGCGGTTGAGGGTGATGACGCCGACCGCCCCTTTGCTTTCGACAATGATGTATTCGAACGTGCTCATGGTCCACCCCGCGCCTGAATTCGCCGGCAATGTGCCTGCTGGCGGGATCGGCTTCAAGTGGGCACAGTACCGCAACCGCGCCAGCAACGCTCGGTCAGGCCATGAACATGCGCGCGGCAGAGGCCATGGTCAGCAGTGCGCCAAAGCCGATGAAGATTTTTCCGATCAGCGAGGTCTGGTCCCAGGTCGAGTTTTCGGCGCGGGTCGCCACCGCGGGCGCTTCGGCCGAGGCCATCGCCAGCGTCGCCTCGGGTTCGGCATGTTCGTGCGCCGCGCGATCGACGTCGTTGAGCTGATCGGCGGACACAACCTCGGTGCCCGCGGCAGACGGGGGTTCGGCCGGATGGTCCGGCGCGGCCTGCAGGATGCTGCTGGCCCGCGCCGACATCGCCTTGGCGTCGCCGGTCGGCGTCTCGGCGGACGGCAATTGGGCGTTGGCGTTGGCGACCGACGGCGGAATCTCGGAGCCTTCGATCGCGGTGGACGAGGTCGAATTGTCGGCGTCGTCGGCGGCTTTGGGGGCGGTGGCGGATTTCGGCGCCGGCTTGCCGGATTTGTGGTGCGCGACCTTTTTCCAGTGGCGCGCGCCGTGTCCGGCGTCCTTGCTCGGCGCAACGGATGCAGCCGCTTCCGGCTTCGAACCGGCGGCGGCACTGTCAGCGCCTGTGGCCGCTTGCGATGGTCCCGCCAGATAGACCAGAAACCCTGCTGCCAGGATCAATGCCGAGCGCCCGTTGGCGATGATGGTCATTTGGCAATCTCCCCTTTTGCCTGTCCCCAAAATCAAATCAGGACCTCCGGGCGTGTCCGGAGCGGGGCAGAAAAAGGGAATCTTCGGGCGAGTCCGGGCGAAAACGGGGCAACCGCCGGTGCCGGAGGCAGGTCGCGTCCGGCAGCATCGGGAACCATGGGGTGGGTGTCAGCCGCGCCGATCGATGTTATGAGCCTCCCGGCGGAATGGGGGATGTCGCGATTGCCGGGCGCGGCATGTCTGGGCCGGATTCGACAAACCCAGGCGGGAGATTGTTATCACGATTTCGTGACTGGTGCCTGCGGGCGTAACAAATTGAAAGATCGACCGAATTGCAAGTTGGGAGCGCGTGTGCGCGAACGTGAAGACGAATGGACCGGGCTGATGCGGTCGGCCGTTACGGGCGACAATGCGGCGTATCATCGTCTGCTCAAGGCGGTAACGCCGGTGTTGAGGGCCGCCGCGCGCCGCGGTCTGGCGCGGGCCGGGCAGCCGGTCGATCAATCCGAGGATATCGTGCAGGAGATTTTGTTGGCGGTGCATCTGAAGCGGCATACCTGGGACGCCAACGCGCCGTTCGCCCCCTGGCTGTTTGCGATCGCCCGCAACAAGCTGATCGATGCGCTGCGCCGCCGCGGCCGGCGGGTGTTCGTCAACATCGACGATTTCGCCGAGACGATCCCGAGCGAGGCTGCCGCGGCGACCGCCCCGGCGAGCGAGGTCGCGGCCCAGCTGCAGTCTTTGCCGGTGCGGCAGCGCGAGGTTTTGCAGTCGATCGCGGTCGACAGCGCCTCGATCAAGGACACCGCGGCGAAACTCGCCATGAGCGAGGGTGCGGTGCGGGTGGCGCTGCATCGCGGGCTCGCCAGCCTCACCGCCAAACTGCGGGAACAATGAGCATGGAAACCGATCAGCTCATTCGAACCCTCGCTGCCGACAACGCCCGCCATGCCCCGCCGGTCGGCTCGGTGCTGGCGCTGGCGTTGCTTGCCGGGGCCGCGGTTTCGGCCATGATGTTCTTCGCGGCGCTGGGGGTGCGGCCCGACGCCATGACTGCGATGCATAATCCGTTCTTCGACCTGAAGTTTGTCGTGACGCTGGCGCTGGCGATCTCGGCCATCGCCGTCAGCCTGCATCTGTCGCGGCCGGAAGCCTTGCTGCGCGGATGGGCATGGTTGCTGTTGATTCCGGCGGCCCTGTTGGCCGTCGGAATCGGAAGCGAGATGATGTTGCCGCAGCGGCTGCCGATGATGACGCGATTGATTGGCAGCAATTCGCGGGTTTGCATGACGGCGATTCCGCTGCTTTCGCTGCCGCTGCTGGCGGCGGCGCTGATCGGCTTGCGTCATGGTGCGCCGGCACGGCCCGCGCTCGCCGGCGCGCTCGCCGGACTATTGTCGGCGGGCCTGGCGGCGACGCTCTACGCCGCGCATTGCCCCGACGATTCACCGCTGTTCGTGGCGACCTGGTACACGATTGCCACTGCGCTGGTGGCCGCGATCGGCGCACTGGCGGGATCCAGGGTGTTGAGGTACTAGCCGCGGTTCGACCGCGGTCGCCTGGCGCGCCGCGCCGATGTTTCGCCGCGACCGCCGGCAGTCACGACGCCGGCGCGGCGGTCTGCTGCATGCGGTGGAAGCGCAGCACCTGCTGGGCGGTCGAGGCCCGCAGCCGCTCATAGGTGTCCTTGCAGGCCTGCAGATCGGTGCGCTCCGCGCTCGAGAGATCGTCGCGCATGTTGATGATCGCCTTGACGGTGGGCCACGACATTCCCGAGACCTTGGCCAGGATCATGACGCCCTCGGCGCGGGTCTCGATCATCATGTTCTCGGCGGTCGACAACGACACGTTGGCAAGCGCCGCGATCGCGGCATTGGCCTCGTCGAATTTGCCAGCCTCGGCGAACGCCGCCACCTGTTGCTCATCGAGCCTGCCGTCTTCGTAGAGTGATTTGACCAGCGCGTGGGCAATCGCGGTATTCCTTGTGATGGCCGACGGCGCCGAGCGCGCCAGTCGCGTCGCTTCCCGCACCGCGGTCGGCACCTCTGCCGCCAGCGGCGGGTTGGCGGCCTCGAGCCGGGCTCGCACCGCCTCCGAGGCTTTCGCGATCAGTTTCAGGTAGAGATGCCGCGGGATGGTCGGACGCAGGCCGACGCAGGTCGCAAGCTCGTCGTCGCCCTCGGCACGGTCGATCAACCGGGTAAAGCCGCGCTCGGAAAATTCCGCGCCGGGATTGCTGACGGTGCTCTGGATCACCTCGTCGTTGCCGCGCAGCACCAGCACGTCGGTCACCGCGCCGCTCAGCACCCTGCGGGTCGAGATCGCCATCAGATGGGCCTGGCTCTTGTAGCGCGCGGTCTCGATCAGCACGTCGTCGTCGAGCCGCTCCGAACGCGACAGCACCGGCGCCGCAACCTCGATCAGATCATCGAATGCGAGCGCGCGAATCGTCAGTGGCGGCGCGGTGTCGATCGGCGCGAGACGATTGGCGAGCAGCACCCTGGCGGCGGTTTCGATCTGGTGCATCAGGCATTGGAACACGTCGTCGAAAAGCTCGATCTGATCGCTCGAATAGTCCACCGCGCCGTTGATGAAAAGGTCGGTGACACGGCGCAGGGTTTCGACCCGGCGCGCGACGGTGCCGTGGGCGAGCGTGACCTGCAATTCGTCAAGCAGATTTTCGGAAGTAACAGCGGATTTCGAACTCATGACTCTATCCTGGAGCGTTCGGATGCAGACCGGCGACGGTTTCTTCGCCGCCGGAAACGGATGTGGTCGGATCAGGCGCTGGCGACGCGGTTGCGGCCTCGTGCCTTGGCAGCGTAGAGCGCGCTGTCGGCGCGCGCGAGAAATGTCTCCGGGGTCTCATCCGGCTTCAGGGTGGCGATGCCGGCGGAGATCGTCACCTGCATGCCAGGCGAGAACGCGCTCCAGTCGAGCTCGGCGATGATGGCGCGGAGTCGGTCGAGCATGCGCATGGCGCTGTCATCGGGCGTATCGGGGAGCACCAGCAGGAATTCCTCGCCGCCGTAACGACCGAACCGGTCGATAGTGCGGATATTTGCAAACACGGTGATGGCGAATGTCCTGAGCACTTCGTCGCCGGTGGGATGGCCGTAGGCGTCGTTGATGCGCTTGAACCAGTCGAGATCGATCAGTGCGATCGAGCAGGAGGTCTTGACGCGACGGGCGCGGGCAATCGTGTCGTCCAGCATCCGCATGATGCAGCGGCGGTTGAACGAGCCGGTCAGTTCGTCGAGCTCGGCGAGCTCTTCGATACGGCTATAGGCTTTCTTGAGTTCGGAACTGCGGTTGTAGAGCATCTTGCGCAACGAACTGCCGTAGAGTCCCACGAACGCACATTGTCCGATCGTCAGCACGAAGCAAAGCATCGCCGCCAGACGTTCGACGGGCGTCGCGACGGGCATGCCGATTGGCGCGTTGGTGAAAAGGAAAATCGGAACCAGACCGACGGTCGTGAGGGTCCAGGCGGCGGTTGCCTGCCGCGAGGTCATTCGCAGCGCGCCGAATCCGAAGATCAGGAACAGCACGCTGAGGAACGCATAGCCGATTTCGGGTGCCGCCAGCAGGAAGCCAAGCTGGAGTGCGACATGGCTGCCGATCTGCGGGATCGTGAGATAGTGGTCCTCGTAGCGGTCGTTGACATGGGCTTCAGACAACGCCACGAAAATTGCGATCACCGCGATACCGGACAGGAAATAGGCCGAGGGGATCACGATCGAGATGGTGCCGGCGTAGCAGTACACCAACAGCACCAGCGCAAACAGCGAGTAACTCACCGCCTGCACCACGAGCATCTGCCGGCGCTGGCCGACGCGCCGCCGCAGCACGTCCAATGGCAGCGCACCGGCGAGACCGACGGCGCCGCCATTCTGGCCTTGAAGCGATGAAGCTGCGCCGCTCATGTTCCGCCGTCGGTAAACCTCTTTGATGGAACTTTAGGGAACAAAGCCTTTAGGTTTGGTATCTTTCACGGCCGAATCTCGGAGCCCTCCCGCGCCGCCATCGCCGGTGTTTTGCGCGGGCAATCAGCGGGATCCGGGTAATGTGATGCCGCGGGCGGGGGTCGGCCGGGCTCGACGGCTGATGCAAAGGCTGTGTCTTGGGCCAAGCCTTGCTAAGGTCGGCTGGGAATAGTCGAGGGATAGGGATGTTCCTGTATTATGATACCAATATTTCGAGTTCGATTGCCGGATCTTCGATCGCCAGCTTGCAATCGCCTTCCGTGCGATACATCACAGATGTCGGCAAGCTATCGCAATAATTTGAAGAATCTTGCCTTTGGTGTCGAACCAGCCGGCAGCCCAATCCGACCAACCTTGCGAGACGGCCATTGAGCGCGACACAGGCGGCTTCGGACGGCGTCCTGATCGCTCGGATCGCTCAAGGCGACCGGCTCGCCATGCAGGTGCTTTATGGAAGGCACCATGTCAGGGTGTTTCGCTTCGGGCTTCGACTCGTGCGGGACGAACAGATTGCGGAAGACCTCATCAGCGAGGTGTTTCTCGATGTGTGGCGCCAGGCTGGCAAGTTCGAAGGCCGATCCGCCGTTTCCACCTGGTTGCTGGCGATTACGCGATTCAAGGCCCTGTCTGCGCTGCGCCGCAGGAAGGACGTCGAACTGGACGATGATGCCGCCAATGCGATCGAGGACGCGTCCGACGATCCGGAAGTGGCGGCGCAGAAGAAGGATACCAGTCAAGCGTTGCGTAAGTGCCTGACCGCACTTTCGGCGGATCACCGGGAAATCGTCGATCTCGTCTACTACCACGAGAAATCCGTGGAGGAGGTGGCTGAAATCGTCGGCATTCCCGAAAACACAGTGAAGACGCGGTTGTTTTATGCACGCAAAAAACTGGCCGAACTGCTCAAGGCAGCCGGCGTAGAGCGAGGCTGGCCATGATGGCGATGAGAAAAACAATGCTGGAGCAAGAACCCA
>Ga0182030_10015745_pt1 | contig 14801 bp, 7 predicted proteins | sample 812S3MmetaG_FD_121299 | JGI IMG/M metagenome (GOLD analysis project Ga0182030, IMG submission 121299) | Permafrost microbial communities from Stordalen Mire, Sweden - 812S3M metaG (Illumina Assembly) | ecosystem: Environmental > Terrestrial > Soil > Wetlands > Permafrost | place: Sweden... | reverse complement strand
TCAGCGGCCCGTTGTCACCTCGCTCCGCCACAAGCCTCGCAGCACGATCTGTGCGATATTATGTGCCTCAGGGGCCAAGTTCGCAGCCCATAAGGCGCCGGGAAGTGCACCCCATAACCGTCGTTCGGCTCGCCCTCTGGCACCGTGGAGTTCGCTGGGTCCTGTGCGCAGATCTGGGGATCTTGCGCGTGACCCACCCGAGCGATTACCTGGCGAACGGGCTTTCCCGACCACGATTGCGCGGCCCGGGCCCTTGCAACTGACCAAGGGGTCCCCTGACGCTGAAACCGAGCCGCTGGTGGGCCCGGACCGACTCAGCATTCGACGCAGTGGCGACGGCGTGCAGCTCGCGGCAAGCTCGTCGGGGCGCGTAGCTTGCGGACTGCTCGTGGAGCAGTCGGGCGTCTGGCAGGGGTCGTTCGCCGCGGCTAGGACTACCACGACGAGGATTCTCGTCTACCCGGGCGGCCTCTGACGGCGTTTGTTGTCAAGATCCACCGGCCGCGCTGCATGGACGCAGGTAAGTACGTCAAACCAGGTGTTCACCAGTTCGACTGGGCCCCAGACCCTCTCCGGGATCCTGCTTGGCCGTCCGAGGCCGTCGGTGCGCTCATCGCCGTGGAGGACTACGCCGGGGCACTGGACAGCCGGACGCGGTAGTTGCTTCCGCCCTTGCATACGGCGCCGATGACCGGCACCCTGAGCACTGCCCTGAGCCTCGGGGGACGTCACGGACCTGGAGCGGGCGGTGGAGGCGGGCGAGATCGTGCGCGCCCTTGGCGGGTAGCGCACTCCAAAAAGTCCGCGCGACCACCTCCAGGGTCCTCGGTGCTCAGCGGCGCGGGAGCCTCGAACCAGTCGACGCCCTGGGGCTGCGCGGCGTGAAGGCGGGCCCCCCAGGCCACGACGCCGACGACCAGCCGAGATGTTGAAGCGAACGACGAGCCCGTCGAGCCCCTCACCTCGGCCGTTTTACCGCAGTGGAGCAGGCCCTTGAAGGCGATGTGGCGAAAGGCAACCTGAGAAAGTACTGAAGAACCTGGCGCCATTTCCACGGCACGCTCAAAAAGTGGTCAAGAACTGCCGTACATTTGGTCATAAGAGCACAACCGCTGCGGAACAGTTTGCAATTGAAGAAGTACGGGTACCCGGCCATCCGAGCCGGCGGCGGTGGTCGAGCCGCCGGCCACCGAACGGGCTGGGACCGAGGATAGGTCATGCCCCGGTTCCTTCGTCGTCGCATCTTTCGGGTCTATACCAGCCCGGCTGTCGTCGCTGTCAGTGCCGTGGTCGCGGCCTTGTTGGTGGCCCCATCGGGCAACGTGCTCACCGGCGGGGCCATCCCGGACGGGCAACAGGCTATACGGCCACAGGCCCTGTCCGGGGCAGGCGCCCTGACGCCCGGCCCGTCCGCAGCCCTCAGCCGAGCCGCCCTGACCAGGGCCACAGTCGAGATTACGGTTTCGGCCCGTGAACAAGGCCGTATCAGTCCCTACCTGTTCGGCTCGAACCTGCTCTGGCCGTACAACGCCGAGGGCGCGTTCGACCCAGCCACGGACCGCTTTTTTTCTTCGTTCGTAAACGAGGTAGACCAGCTCGGTACCAGGGCGCTGCGTTACCCCGCGGGCATCACCGCCGACAGCTTCGACTGGTGGCGGGCCATCGGCCCCCAGGCCAAGCGCCAACCCAACGAGCCATATGGTATGCAGGACGGGACACTATCCCACGTGTGCTGCATGCTTGATGGGCCCGCGGCCTCGACGGTAGGGCCGGACGAGTTCGGCCAACTGCTTGGTCAAACTGGCGCTATCGGCGACATCGTGGTCAACTTTGTCACCGGCACTGCGCAAGAGGCGGCCGACTTCGTGGCTTATATGACTGCGCCGCAGAGCGCCCATCCTTCGCGTAACCCCGATGAACCCAGCTACTGGGCCGCGTTACGGGCCAAGAACGGTCACCCCGCTCCCTACCCGGTGCGCTACTGGGAGGTCGGTAACGAGCAGGACGGCCCCGGGCAGCTGGGCTGGCGCTCCGGCACCGTCATAAGCGTCGGGCCGCATAACACCTATTGTCCCGCCCAACATGTCAAGGTGTGCCTGTACGCCTTCGGCGGCACCACCGCCTTTGTCGGCCAGCGGGTGGGGACCTTTGCTGACGACAGGCCCGGGTACTCGCAGTCCAGCGGCGCGCCTTACCAGAGGTTCTTTGTCTATTTCCCGCCTATAGCGCCCGGGTCTCAAGTCGTCTACGTCGGCGGGCATGCCTGGCGGCCTGTTGCCAGCCTCTCAAGTGCTGGGCCTCATGACACCGTGTACCAGGTCGACGCCGGCACCGGTGAGATCATCTTTGGAAATGGCAAGCATGGTGCCATCCCGCCCCGGCACGCCCTGATCAGAGCGAGTTATTATTCCGGCCCGCACGGCGGTTTCGTCCAGTTCTACCACGCCATGAAGAAGATGGGCCCGGGCATCAAGGTGTGCGAGACCGAGGAAAGTGACATCACGTTCCTACAGGCCATGGGTCGGGCCTACCCGTACGATTGTGTCGAACTGCACCGGTACGCGCGGCCGCTGGACCTGAGAGCCCCGATGCTGCAGTACGAAGAGGGGCTTATGTACTGGCCGGTGCAAGAGGGCGCCGACGTGTCGGCCCTCCAGGGAGCCATCCACCACTACTCGGGCAGGAACATCCCCGTGGTCGTCACCGAGTACGGCCAATTGGTGGTACCAATGCCCGTCGCTGACCCGGATTTCAACCTGTCTCTGGACCAAGGCCTGCTGGTGGCCTCACAACTTCGCCAATGGGTCGACCATGGCCTTCCGCTGGCCGAGAAGTACCTGCTCAACTCAACACCTTTCCTTGGCGGGCGCACCGACGAGCTCACCTCCGCACCGGCCGGGCTCAGCGTCGACAACGCTATGATCGGGCCGGCGCCGACTTTTGTCATGGAGCCGACGGCGGATGTCCTTGCCCTAATGTCGGCCGTGGAGGGGGCACAGCGCCTGAGCTCCAAAGTCATCGGCGACCCGGTCATGGCTCCGGCCCCGGGCCAACAAGTCCCGGTACTGCAACCGCTGGCTGCGCTCAGCCGGGGCCGCCTCGATCTCATCGTGATCAACGTAAGCCCCACGGCTGTGGTCAGGGCGGCGGTCCGGTGCCAGGGTTTGACTGGCACCACCAACCTCACGGCCAGTGTGCTAGACGGCCCCAGCCCGACCGCTTACAACAGCTTCAGCCAACCGGACAAGGTGGGGATAACGACGCTGCGGGCAACGGTGCAAAAGGGCAGCTTCTGGTGGACGTTCCCGGCCCACTCGGTGACGCTCTTGGTGCTGGGACCGGGCTGGCCGGTCACCTCGTCGCGGCCCACCAGCATTGTCGCCATGGGCGGCGGCCCGGCTTCTGAGCGGCTTCGCTACTAGCGAAGCCGCCCGATTGGTCGAGCCCCGGCCCGATCGTTTCCTTCCATTCATCGTTCCCGTCATGGGCCTGTGAGAGCGATAGCCGCGACCCTCCGGCCGTTGCCTTTGTTGCTCAGCGTCGCCGCGAGGGGGGTGATGTTCCACACCGCTCCGGAGCCGCCGCTCGGTGCGCGTCAAGAGCGTGCCTCGAACGGCCGCGTGGCCCTCAGGAAGCGAAGACGAGCCCATCCTTATCCACCTACTTCACCAGAGGTGAAAATGTCCTGGCCCCCAACCTTCCTGCGGAACGTCATGCCGGCAGGCGGGAGGCCGGGGTCCCCTCGGCCACAGCATACGGCGACGCTCAACTGCGGAACTGACCGGCGGGCAAAAGAGGGGTCGAGGTAGTACAGCGCGGCGCGGTTGAGCTCGACCCTAAGTCCGTGCCGGATAGCCTGATCGGCGATGGCCGCTGCATCGGGCATGGCATCGGGGTTATCGATCTCTACAAAAATGGTCCTGACCCCCGGTGCGAGTGCCGCCCCCGCCACAGCTTTCCAAGACCTCTGGGCGAGCAATGAGGGCACGCCGCTCATCGGCACGGGGGCCAGCACGAAAGCACACGCGACGGCCACGCCAGCGGCGAGAGCGATCAGCGGTGCCACCAGCCCCGCTTGTCGGCGCATGGGCGCAAGCCGCCGCAGAGCACCGGCGCGACCGCCCTTTGGCGAGCAGGCCGGCGGCGCCAGGGCGAGCCACCAGGCGGCCCAGGCGGGGACTACGAGAGCTCCCGTCCAGACGACCAGGTAGGGGTACAGCGGGCCATAGACGAGATGGGCCGATAGCCCGGCCGCGAGCATCGCAAGGCACGACGCCGCGGCCAGCGAAAAGGCCGGGCGCTGCCGGCGCACCCAGGCCCACATCCCCGCCACGAGGGTGACCAACAGATAAGCCAAATACCAAAGGTGCTCCCAGGCCGGCCCGGCCACCAGCCAGGTCGGTGTGGCATCGCGGGAGGAGGCCTGCTCTCCCAGGCGGAACGGGAACGCACCGAAAATGGTGCCAAGAGCCTTCAACGACATCCGCCACGTGTGGTTACCCGGGTGCCCTCTCAGGAACCGGTAGACCGACACCACGTTGCCTGGGCGCACCGAAACCTGTTGGACCGCCGGGGGCAACCACAACAGCACCGTGACCATCACGAGGGCGACAGCGCCGAGACGCCAATTACCCGCGGACCATCCCCACCCTGGCTCGACGTGCCACCGGCTCAAAGCCGAGCGGCCCTCGGTCCTGGCCCCAACCTGGAGGTGGGCCGCCCACCGCAGCAGCGGCGTGGCCAACAAGAGCACCGCGACCACCACCGCCGTGCTGATGTCGGTCTGGGAAAGGAACGTGGCGCAGACGACCGCACCAATGGTCGGCGCCCATGGGTCCTTACTGGCGACAGCGTCGGCCACCAGTAGCACCAACAGAGCGGTCGGGAGTGCGATCGCGTACGGTGCCCACACTGTGCCCAGGCGCTCGAGCCCTAACGCCCACTCGTAACCCAACAAAACGAGGGCCACCCACCACGCCGTGAGGCCCGGCCGCAGCCGACCAGCGACGACGACTATCCCCGCCGCGGCCGCCACCTGGACGGCATAGGAGCCGAGGACGAGCGAGGCCGACGACCCGGGCCCGAGCCAACGGAAGGCACCCAGCACCAACAGCCACATCGGCCCGAGGTGGTGCCAGCCGTAACGGTCGTAGACGCCGAGGAGGTTGCGCCCGAGGAGGCTGTTGCGGGCCTCGATGTCGATCAGGGCCTGGTCGCCCCACAACCAGACGGGTGCCCGAGTTGTGAGAACACGAAGTGCGGCCGCCACCAATGGCATGGCCGCTAACACGGCCGGGAGGGCCGCTCTGAGCTTGTGCTGGGGCAAAGGCTAATGACCTCGACGAGCGATAGCGCAGAGTTCGGCGAACGAGCGGGAGCCCGAGGACATCTGGAACATAGACGAATTATCGGTCGACAGGCTTCACGGGCCGTCAAGCTTTCTCATCGGGCTTGCCCATGCTTGGCCTGACAGGCCGTTTGTCCCTGCTCATTGGGGCTGTGGCGCTCAGTCGTAATCCTGAAAGAATGCTGAAAGGCGTCCTGAAAGAATGCTGAAAGACCCCCTGAGAGAACACTGAAAGACAATGTGAAAAACGAGATAGGTGCGCACCGATAGAGGCGATAAGTGCGTACCCTTCGGCTCATTATGTATGTTCTCGTTTTTCGCGCTAACGCCCCAACCCGAACATGTCCGGCGGCCATGTCGGCGCCCAGGTCATGACGGCGCCGGCACGCACGACCCTTGGGCTATCGGTCCCCCCTGACCACGCCCGTACTGAACGGCGCTTGCCGAACGCGGCGCGCAAACCGGCTACCCGCACCCTGGTCGACATCTTCTGCTCCTCGCTGGCCCGGTGGCCCGACCAGGTAGCCCTCGACGCCGGGACGCGGCGCCTAACTTTCCGCCAATTGGCCGAGGAAGCCCAGCAGTTGGCCGACAGGCTCGGCGCCCTGGGTAGCGGTGGGGGCGATCGCGTCGGTATCCGGGTACCGAGCGGCACCGCCGAGCTGTACATCGCCGTGCTTGGCACCCTCCTGGCCGGGGCCGCTTACGTGCCCGTGGATTTCGCCGACCCCGAGGCGAGGGCCGAGCTCATTTGGGGCGAGGCCGACGTTACTGCCGTCGTCGGGGAAGGCCTCGCCATCACCAGCCGCCGGGACGGCCAGGGTCTTGGTGGCCGACCGAGCCCCGCGGACGACTGCTGGGTGATCTTTACCTCGGGCTCCACGGGAGCGCCTAAGGGCGTGGTGGTGAGCCACGGCGCCGCCGCCGCCTTTGTCGACGCCGAGACCACGCTGTGGGCCGTCCACAGCCACGACCGGGTGCTGGCGGGGCTGTCGGTCGGCTTCGACGCCAGCTGCGAGGAGATGTGGCTGGCCTGGCGCAACGGCGCCGCCCTGGTGCCCTGCCCCCGTTCGGTCGTGCAGTCGGGTGTGGACCTGGGGCCGTGGATGGCCGAGCACGGCATCACCGTGGTCTCGACCGTTCCCACCCTGGCGGCGATGTGGGACCCCGAGGTGCTGGCCAACGTGCGCCTGCTCATCCTCGGCGGCGAAGCCTGCCCGCCTGAGCTGGGCTGGCGCCTAGCCCGGGGGCGAGAGGTCTGGAACACCTACGGCCCCACCGAGGCGACAGTGGTCAGCACGGCGGCCCGTATCTACCCGGGGCGCCCGGTCACGATCGGCCGGCCCCTGCCGGGCTGGCACGTGTCCGTCGTGGACGACAAGGGCTACCCGGCGGCGCCGGGCCAGGTGGGCGAGCTCGTTATCGCCGGGGCCGGCCTGGGACGCTACCTCGACCCCGTCCTGGACGCCGCCGGCTTTGCCGGCCTGCCCGCCCTGGGATGGGCACGCGCCTATCGCACCGGGGACATGGTGCGAGAAGGCCGTCATGGCCTCGAGTTCCTGGGCCGCCGTGACGACCAGGTAAAGATCGGCGGCCGGCGCATCGAGCTCGTTGAGATCGATGCGCAGCTCCGGGCGGCGCCGGGCGTGCGTGCGGCGGCCACCGCCGTCCAAGAGACGACAGCGCACAACAAGATCCTCGTCGGTTACGTCGTAGGCGGTATCGACGCCGCCGACGTGCGCGCCTTTGTGGCCAAACGGCTCCCCGAAGGGATTGTCCCTCTGGTCGTCGAGCTGGACGCGCTGCCCCTCAAAAGCTCCGGGAAGGTCGACCGCAAGGCCCTGCCGTGGCCGCCACCTCCTAGGGGTGGCGGCAGCGCCGGCTGCCCGGCGGGCGATGATGGTCGCCCGCTCGGGCTGTCCGGTACCGCGGCGTGGTTGGCGCAGCGCTGGGCCGAGCAGTTGGGCCCCGTCCCCATGACCGCCGACAGCGACTTTTTCGAGCTGGGCGGGACCTCTTTGGCCGTGGCCCGGCTGGTGTCGGTGCTGCGCAGCCGGTTCCCGGCCACGGCGGTGGCCGACGTCTACAACCATCGTCGGCTGGGCCAGCTGGCCGACCGGCTCGACCACCTCGACGGGACGTCCAAGCAGGCCCCACCCCCTCGGCCCGGCAGCCGCGCTTGGAACGGCGTACAGCTGGTCGGCGTATTGGCCCTGGTCGTGCTGGCCAGCCTCCAGTGGGCGGTCGGCGTGCTCGCCTACAACCAGTGGGACGGCTACGGCGTACGAGCCGGATGGGTCGCGCTCATCGCCGGTTGGCTCCTGGTGTCTAGCGCCCCCGGCCGCGCCGTCATCGTGGCCGTGGCCCGCCGGGCCCTGCTCGGCCGCCTGCGGCCCGGGCGCTACCCCCGCCAGGGGTGGCTGTCTTGCCGGCTGTGGTTCGTGGAGCGCCTGGCCGAGGCGCTGCACCTGGACATCCTGGCCGGCACGCCCTGGACGGCGCGCTACGCCCGCATGAACGGCGCCCACTGCGGGCCGGGCGCCCGTTTGGCCACCCTGCCGTCGCCCACCAGCCTGGTGCACATCGGGGCGGGGGCGACCCTCGAGGGCGACGTGGACGTGCGCGGCTGGTGGCTCGAGGGCGGCGAACTGGTCGTCGGAGAGGTCCGCATAGGTGAAGGGGCGCGGGTCGGGACGCGAAGCGTCCTCATGCCGGGCGCCGACATTGGCGCCGGGGCCGAAATAGAACCAGGGAGCGTTGTCAGCGGGCCAGTGCCGGCAGGCGAGCGTTGGTCCGGTTCCCCCGCCCGGCGCGAAGGCATGGCCGGCGAAGGCTGGCCGGCCACCCTGCCCACCAGCGCGGGGGCCCGTCGCGTCCCCAAAGCGATGTTCGCACTGGGGATCGCTGTGATCAGCCTCCTACCCCTGCTCGCCGCCGTGCCCGGAACTCTGGTCCTGGGGGCATTGGGGGGGTTGGCCAACCCGCACGCCATGGTGCGCTCGATGCTGGTCTTCGCCCCCCTCTTGGCCGGCGCCTTCATCGTCACCTACTCCCTCCTGGTGGCGCTGGCCGTACGCTCGGTGTCCCGGTTGGTCCGCCCCGGCTGGCACCCCGATCACGGGTTTACGGCGTTCGCCTTGTGGTTCAGCGGGACGGCCATGGGACGCTCCCAGGGCATCATGTTCCCCATGTACTCGAGCATCTACACCCGGCCATGGCTGCGCCTGCTCGGCATCAAGGTCGGCAGACGAACCGAGGTCGCCACTTCCAGCGGGTTGAACCCGTTGGTGAGCTTTGCCGAAACGAGCTTTGCCGCGGACGACGTGGTCTTCGCCGCGGCGCGCTCGCGCGGTGGCTGGATCGAGGTGGCCCCGATCGAGATCGGCCGCCGCAGCTTCCTCGGCAACGGCGCTATTCTGCGCGCGGGCACCCGCCTGGGCGACGACAGCCTGGTCGGGGTGCTATCATCGCCCCCCCTGTCCAGCGCCGACGGCACGTCGTGGTTCGGACTGCCAGCCCTCGAGTTCCCCCGGGTGGCCGAGCCCTCCGACCCGGCCCGGACCACGACGCCCCCCGGGCGCCTCGTCCTGGTCCGCGGGGCCATGGAGCTGGTGCGGATCCTGCTCCCGGCCACGGTGGCCGTCATCTTGGGCGCCTTCATCTTCGCCGGCCTCGAGAGCCTAGGCACCAAAGCGGGGGCGCTCGGGCTGGTCGCCGGGGCACCGCTATTGGTGATGACGGCGAGCTTGGCCGCCGTCTGCTTCGCCATCGGGGCCAAGTGGTTGGTGATGGGCCGCTACAAGCCGGGCGTGCACCCCTTGTGGTCCATGTTCGTGTGGCGGGACGAGATCATCAACACCTGCCATGAACAGCTGGCCGGGGCGTGGCTGCTCTCCATGGCGCTCGGCACCCCCCTGGTCCCCGCCTACCTGCGGGCCATGGGGGCCCAAGTCGGCCGGGACGTGTGGTTCGAGTCTCTGGCCGTCACCGAGTTCGACCTGGTCGAGCTGGGCGACGGCTGTGCCGTGAACCGGGGGGCCTGCGTCGAGACGCACCTGTTCCACGACCGCCTGCTCAATATGGGCCCGTCCACCCTGGGCGCGGGCTCGACCCTGGGACCGAACAGCGCCGTGCTGCCCAACACCGTGCTCGGCCCGGGGTGCAGCGTAGGAGCGCGCTCGGTCGTCCTGCGAGGAGAGCACCTGTCGGCAGGCACGGCCTGGCATGGCGCCCCCGTGCAGGCCCGATGACCGCTGAAGAGCTGGTTTACGGGTGCGAGGGCAATGGGGTGCCCCAGGTCGCTCTGCTCGACGCCAGTGAGGCCGGGCTCGACGCCGACGCTTTGCGCCGCTGGGCGCGCCGGGTGGCCGCCGCTTCCGGCGCCCCCTACACGTCGCGCTCCTACCGCTACCCGTACGCTCTGGTGGCCTGGCACAACCAGCCGGTGGGGACCGATATCGAGCGCATCGGCCCGTGCGACGAGGCCTTCGCCGAGCTGATCTGCACTCCTGTCGAACGCCCGACGACGCCTGGTCCGTTCGGCCGGGACATCTACCTGACATCGCTGTGGTCGGGCAAAGAGGCGCTGGCCAAGGCGTTGGGCGACGCCGTGGCCTACGAGCCCTCACGGCTCGCCTCGCCGGCACTCTGGCCTCGTGGGCGGGCCGGCACCTGGCGAGCCGAGGAGCTGCGCGCCCCGCCCGGGCACGTGGCGTGGTTGTGCTGGCGCTCGAGCGGAACCTCCCCCGCTCTGGCCTCCCCCAAGCTGGAGAGACGAGGTGCCCTTATGGAGCCGGTCCGATAGCTTTCTTCCCGTGGCCGAGCACACGTTCTGAGCTAGACGAGGACGCAGTGCGCATCCTGTTCATCGAAGACGAGGACCGCCTGCGCGACGCGCTGTGCCAAGGCCTGCGCGAAGAGGGCCACGACGTGGTGGCGGCCGGCACAGGCAGCGAGGGCCTGCGCCTGGCCCAGGAGCAGAGCTTCGACGTCATCGTCTGCGACATACTCCTGCCGCACGTCAACGGGTTCCAGATATGCGCCCGGCTGCGGGAGCAGGCCATCTGGACCCCCATCTTGATGCTCACAGCCAAAGACGGCGAGTGGGACCAAGCCGAAGCATTAGACGCAGGAGCGGACGACTACCTCACCAAGCCCTTTTCCTATGTAGTGCTGCACGCCCACCTGCGTGCGCTGGCCCGGCGGGGGGCCAGGGGCCCCGATGAGGCACCGACCGCCCTTTGCGCCGGAGACCTGAGCTTGGACTACCACAACCGGCGCTGCGCCCGGTCAGGCAGCGAGATCGCCCTTTCAAGACGCGAGTTCGACATCCTGGGCGCGCTGCTCGCCCGTCGGGGAGAGGCCGTTTCCAAAGAGGAGCTCATGGACCGGATCTGGGGACCGGACTTCAATGGCGACCCCAACATCCTCGAGGTTTACGTCAGCTACCTGAGAAAGAAAATAGATACACCCTTCGGCCGCCATTCGCTGGAAACAGTCAGGGGTTTCGGCTATCGCGTCGTCGATGAGCAGCAGGGCTAACCAGCGCCGCTCCCGCTCCTGGCGATGGGCCGGGTCCGTGCGCGTGCGCTCGGCCTTCGTTTCCGTCTTGGTCGTCGGCGCCGTGTTCGTCCCGGGCGCCCTCGGGGTGGCCTCGGTGCTCCGCAGCTCGCTCTATACCAGCGCCACCAGTACGGCCAAAGCGGACGCTTACGACATCACGTCTTTGATCGCTACCCGAGGGCACGTCCCCGCGCACCTGCCGATCTCAGCCGAGGACATGGCCGCCCAGGTCGTCGGCCCGAGCGGCAAGGTTCTCGCCTCCAGCCGTAACGTGACCGGGCAACCGGCGATGGCCGCCCTGCGGCCGGGCTCGGGAAACGCCGCGACCCGCGCCGGTGTGGTATTGCACGTCGAGCGGTTCGCACACGTCGACCTCGACCTGGACTCCCGTTTCGTGGTTGCCGCCGTGGGCTACCAGGGACGGTCGTTCTCGGGAACGGTGCTCGTGGCTGACTCTCTGGGCGCCGCCGACCATGCCGTGTTCCTACTAAAGCTCGTGCTCGGCATCGCCCTTCCTCTGCTTGCCCTTCTCGTTGGCTTCCTGGTGTGGGTGCTCACGGGGTGGTCCCTGCGCCCCGTCGAACAGATACGTTCGCAGGTGGCCGGGCTGTCGGCGCTGGACCTGCACCGACGGGTACCCGAGCCGGCGGTCCAGGACGAGATCGGACGGCTGGCGCGGACGATGAACGCCATGCTCGGCCGCCTGGAGGTCTCCAGCGACCGCCAGCGCCAGCTCGTCGGCGACGTATCCCACGAGCTTCGCAACCCTCTCGCTTCCCTTAGAGCACAATTGGAAATTGCTGCCGCCCACCCCGGGCGCAATACCACTGCTCTGCTCCAAGGCTCGATCGCCGAGGTCGACCGCCTAAGCCAGCTGGTCGACGACCTCCTCACCCTGGCTCGCCTGGACGAAGACCCCTTGTCGCTGCGCCTCGGCCCCGTCGATCTCGACGACATGGCCCTCGCCCATGCCGACCGTCTCCGGGCCCGGGGCAAGGTCGAGGTTTCGGTCGCCGGTGTGGGGGCCGCCCGCGTGGACGGTGACGAGGCCCGGCTTACACGGGTCGTCGCCAACCTGGCGGACAACGCCGAACGGCACGCCAGGGGCCGCGTCGAGTTCGCCGTGTCTCGGCAAGAAGACGGCGTCCTCCTCAGTGTCACCGACGACGGGCCGGGCATCGCGGTAGCCGATCGTGAGCGCATCTTCGAACGGTTCGTGCGACTGGACTCGGCGCGCGCCCACCAGGAGGGGGGAGCTGGGCTCGGCCTGGCCATCGTCGCCGAAATCGTGCGCGCCCATGGCGGCAAGGTCTGGGTCGAAGACGCCGAGCCTGGCGCTCGCTTCGTCGTCCAGCTGCCACTTTGTCGAGGACGGGACCGCCCCTACGGGCCCGGCGGGTGCTCCCCTGCCATGGGGGAGCCCGGCCCCGCTACCCACTCGGCAAGCGCGCGTACCATGAGCAGATCAGGTCCGGGTCCCCAGCAAGCGGGACCGGTGCGCTCCCTGATCGCCTGGGCACGGGCCGGCTTGGTCGTCCTCGGTGTAATGGCCGCCGCTCTGGTCGCGGTAGCCACCTTCCGAGCTCCCGACTTGTCCAAAACTGTGGGCTCGGTAACCCTGGCTAACGCGGCGTCGCCGGCCGTCCGCATCGTGATCTCGGCCCGGTCAAGCGGCCGGATCAGCCCCTACCTGTTCGGCGCCAACCTCCTTTGGCCCTATAACGCCGAGGGCGCTTTCGACCCCCGTACGGACCGGTTCTTCCCATCGTTTATAAGCCAGGTCGAGCAGCTGGGCATCACAGCGTTGCGCTACCCGGCTGGCACCACTGCCGATAGTTTCAATTGGCTGCGCGCCATCGGCCCCCAAGCCCAGCGCCGGCCCAACGAGCCCTACGGGATGCAGGACGGTGCGCTATCGAAGCTCTGTTGCACGCTCGCCGGCCCGGCCGCATCAACCGTGGGGCCGGACGAGTTCGGCCGGCTGCTCGACCAGACCGGCGCCGTGGGCGACATAATCGTGAACTTCGTCACCGGCACCGCCCAGGAGGCCGCCGATTTCGTCGCCTACATGACCGCTCCACCGAGCGCCCACCCGTCGCGCAACCCCAAAGAGGCCAGCTATTGGGCGGCCCTGCGCGACCGCAACGGCCATCGTCTTCCCTACCCGGTGCCCTACTGGGAGGTCGGCAACGAGCAGTACAGCGCCGGCCAGCTCGGTTGGCGCTCGGGGCGGGTCATCAGCGTTGGCCGGCATCGGGCTTACTGCCCTACCGGTAGCGCCCCCGTGTGCTTGTACGCCTTCGGCGGGACGACGGCGTTTGTCGACCAACGGGTGGGGGTTTTCGCCGACAATAGGCCCGGGCGCTCGCGTTCCACGGGCGCGGCGCGCCAACAGTTCTTCGTCTATTTCCCACCAGTGGTACCCCGCTCCCAGGTTGTCTACGTCGCCGGGCGGCCGTGGCGGGCCGTTAGGGCCCTCTCGAGCGCCGGGCCTCGCGCCGAGGTGTACCAGTTCACCTCGGGCACAGGCGAGATCACCTTCGGCAGTGGGCGGCACGGAGCTATCCCGCCCCGAGGTACCGAGATCAGGGTCAGCTATTACTCCGGCCCCCATGGTGGTTTCGTCCAGTTCTACGACGCCATGAAAAAGATGAACCATCGCATAAGCGTGTGCGAAACCGAAGACAGCAATACCGTCTTCTTGCGGGCCATGGGCCGCACCTATCCCTACGACTGTGTCGAGCTGCACAAGTACGTGCACCCGACCGACCTGCGCGCCCCCATTTTGCGCTTCGAGGAGAACCTCATCTACGCCCCGATAGGCCAAGGCGCCAGCGTCTCCAGGCTGCAGAGGGCGGTCCGGCGCTACTCGGGAAAAAACGTACCCGTCGTCCTCAGTGAGTACGGCCAGCTGGTCGCCCCCGTGCCGGCCGCCGACCCAAGGTTCAACCTCTCGCTCTATGAAGGCCTGCTCGTGGCATCACAACTTCGCCAATGGGTGGACCACAACCTGCCGGTGGCGGAGAAGTACCTCCTCAACTCGGCACCGTTCCTGGACCGGGTGCCCTCCCGCTTCGCTATAAACCCAGTTGGCCTAAGCGTTGACAATGCCATGATCGCCGGGCCCGGGCCGCCCTTCGTCATGGAGCCCACCGGTGCCGCGCTGGCGCTAATGTCGCGCCTTGCCGGCGCCCAACGCTTGGGCTCGACTGTCGTCGGCGGCCCTGCGATCATCCCGGCGCCGGGCCTGCGGGTGCCGGTGCTGCAAACGCTGGCCGCGTCCTCTCATCGGCAGCTCGACATCTTTGTGATCAATGTGAGCCCGACCACGTCAGTGAGGGCCAAGGTCCAACTCGGGTACTCGACCGCGCCTTCCAACATGACGGTGAGCGTCCTGGATGGTCCCAGCACCACAGCCTACAACACCTTCTCGCGACCAAGACTGGTTAAGGTCGTCACGCGGGTGACGAGGGTACGCGGGCGCAACTTATCATGGACCTTTCCCGCCCACTCCCTCACCTTGTTCCAACTGGGCCTGGACCGGGACAAACCAAGCTCGGCCCGTGGGTTTAGGAGCAGACAGTGGAAGCTCGTTCTAATACCCGGCCGGGGTGGATCGCTGACGCCCGGGGCTGGGACAGCCGAGCATCCGAGGACCCCCCTTGTGCCCGAGCGGCCGCAAGGGGGCAACATCTCGACCGGGTGGCTACTCCATCCCGGATAAAGCCCGTCGTACGATCCGCATCAACGGCCCATACCGCCGCCGAAACCGCCGAGGCCGATCTGGACGCTGGTGGCGGTGACTACGCCCGCCGCCGTGGTGCCCTCGACGCTGACAATTTCGCCCACGGTGACATTGGCGAAGGTCGGCGAAGTTACTTTGCCGTCCCTG